>Ga0308174_10001880_pt1 | contig 10077 bp, 9 predicted proteins | sample PhyPR2_FD_203894 | JGI IMG/M metagenome (GOLD analysis project Ga0308174, IMG submission 203894) | Soil microbial communities from UC Gill Tract Community Farm, Albany, California, United States - DLSLS.P.R2 | ecosystem: Environmental > Terrestrial > Soil > Agricultural land | place: USA... | reverse complement strand
TTTTTTCCTGCGATGCATTCTACCAGCTTCGCGGCCTGCGGACCCTACAGCACAACCTAATCGACCGTAACCGGCACGACTCGCTTCTGTTGGTGGAGGTGTTGAACGACGTAAACACCTTGGGCGCGACATTACGATACATGACCGATAGCACGCAGGAATCCACGATTGCTGCGTATCGGGACCGTTTTACCCGGGTTCGTAAGGACCTGGAACACGCCGTAAAAGAAGAGGCGCAATCGTCGCCGGTGACGCGCCAACCCGAAAAGCAAGCCCGCCTGCTGGAGTCCCTAAAGCACTTCTGGGAGATGTCGGACCGGGTCTTTGAGGAGGCCAACGCGGGCCACGAAGAGTCAGCGCGGTCGCTGGCCACAATGGAACTGGCGAACCAGCAGTCCCGGCTGGCTTCGTTCGTTTCGTTATTGCTACAGCGCAACAACGAAGCCGAAGCGAGAACGGACGCACAGATTTCGCAGATTTATTCCAGCAGCGAGCGCAATCTATTTCTGTTTATTGCGGCCGTGATGATAGCGATTGTCGGGACGACCTCCTATCTCATTTACTCCAATCGCAAGATTTTCGAGAGGCTGGAGTCTCTGTCCAGCCAGCGCCGGGTACTCGCCGCCAAACTGATTACCGTTCAGGAAGAGGTGCTGCGCTCGGTGTCGCGGGAACTTCACGATGAGTTCGGGCAAATTCTTACGGCCGTCGGAGCGATGCTTGCACGGGCTGAACGCAAAGGCGTTCCCCCGGATTCTCCCTTGCGCACGGAACTCAGCGAGGTGCGGGAAATTACGCACAACACACTGGAGAAGATGCGCAGCCTGTCGCAGATGCTGCATCCCGCCGTTTTGGACGACTACGGATTAGTGAAAGCCGTGGAGTGGTACACAGAGATCTTTGAAAAGCAGACCGGCATACGGACAAATACGCAGATCAGCGGCGAACCGGTACGCATCACGGGTCAAGAGGCTATCCACTGCTATCGCATCGTTCAGGAAGCGTTGAATAACGCGGCCAAGCATTCAGGGACGAAGCTAGCCGAAGTGGAGATGAGTTTCGCCCCGGGAACGCTCTCGGTATGTATACGTGATTTCGGGCGCGGCATGCCGCACGAGAAAAGAAGCGGGAAACTCGGCCTGGGGCTGATTGCCATGCAAGAACGAGCGGAACTGGCAGGCGGTACGCTGAAGGTCTCGTCCATTCCCAATTCCGGTACGACGGTGTGTTTGGAAATGCCCTTGCGCGGGGATGATCAACCATCGCCAGAGACGACATTGGAAGACTTAAACATCGGAGGAGCATTAAGCCATAAATGACAACAACCATGACTGACGAAATCACGGTACTTCTTGCGGATGACCACAGCCTGGTAAGGCGTGGGTTCCGCAGGATTCTTGAAGACGACGAAGCGCTGAAGGTAGTCGGTGAGGCAAGCAATGGCGTGGAAGCCATACGCATGGCCTACGAGCTGAAGCCCAAGGTGGTGGTGATGGACCTTTCCATGCCCGAGCTTGACGGTGTGCAAGCGACCAAGGAAATCGTGAAGCATTTGCCAGGCACCCAAGTACTTGTACTCAGCATGCATGCCGACGATAACTATGTCCGGAACGCGTTGGACGCCGGTGCGATGGGATACCTGCTGAAGAGCGCGATCGATGTGGATCTGGTTGGGGCGATTCGCTCGGTCTCCGAAGGCAAGCGTTACATCGGCTCCGGCTTGAGGTATGTGGCGCAGGAACGGGACGATGAGCTGAGCAAGCTTACGGCTCGTGAAAAACAGGTGCTTCAGCTGATTGCGCAGGGCAAATCGAACAAGGAAATTGCATCACTCCTTGACCTAAGCGTGAATACGGTTTCGGTTCACCGCGCCAATCTCATGGAGAAAATGAACATCCACCGTACAGCAGAGTTGGTTCTGTTCGCTATCCGCAAAGGTTTGGTTGCTCCCCAGTAGGCAATTCGCGGCGGGACCGGAACCCGGTGCGGCCCCTGCTCCTAACGGCAGCACGAACGGGCGAAAAGGGCTATCCGGAAACCGTTTATCTGTTCTTTGCCCGTTTCCTCATATCCTTTCTCGAGCAATTCGCGGGCTTTGATTTTGTCGAGCTCAAGCGGAGTATAGGGATTGGCGACCAGCACCACAGCTTTCTCCGACGAGCGGCACTCTGACTTATTCAACGAGGGCCGGAAAAATGCGTAATAGACGAGCCCATCCGGGTCCGCCGAAGCGATGCAGTTCCCTGCGAGGCTCAACTGGTGCAAACGATCGGCAACCGGCCGCCAGTCTTCCTGCGGGCCTGTTTCCTTGATCGTAATGGTGGCTGCGGAGCCAATCAAAACGGCGAGCAGCAGGAGTCGAGCCAGAACCTGCCGGCTGGGCATTCGTGATTCGAACGCATACGCGCCGAGAAGAACACCTGAGGGAAGCGCGAACATCAGATGCCTTGCCGCATAGAAGTAGTGAAGCTTTTGTTCCGCAAGAAGCGGGACAATGAGGCCCGCAGCAAATCCCGCAGCGAGCACAAGCTTCGTTCGACGTCGGCCAGGGATTTGCAATCCAAGCACTACGAGAGCGAGAAGGCCTAGCCCGACAACGTAGCCGCCGCCTGTGTACTCCCGTAACACTCTCAACGGCAGCTTGGTGTCAAATACCGCAATCGTTCCTTCCGAGGCCAAGCCATTGCTCCACTCCTTGCTGGCCGACAAATACCACGGCAGATAAAGCAAGAAAGAGGCGAGCACGGGAAGAACGAGATATGGTAGTTTGCGGCGCCAGTCTAGCGACGTCCCCGCCAGGAGCGAAGCGATGGCAAGTATTTCGAAGATGGCAAACGGATGGCTGTAAAGCGTGGCGGCCGCAACGAGCAGCAATCGGACGCTTCGCCTCGCTGAGGGCTGCTCGTCGAGTTGAAACAGGAGCAGAAGCGCCCAACAGTCGAAGAATAGCGCGGGGGAGTAGGGCCGCGCCTCCAGAGTGTAACGAAATACAATAGGCAGGGCCATCCAAAGCGCGACGGCGATTTCAGGAACTTTGAGCTTTAATTCACGCGCCTGGAGCCAGAAGCAGACAGCTGCGCCAAAGCCGAACAGCAAGGAGGGAAGCCTGGAGACCGCGGCACTGTACGGCAGGACTTTGAGGATCAGCCACTGACAGAAATGAGGAAGAAAAGCACCGCCAGCTCCGTGCCGAGCGTACGATACCATCTCGTCGAAGCTGACGTTTCGGGTCCGAAGCTGCTGCCAGATTTCGTCAAGCCAGAGCGGCTTGTGTCCTACCAGCAGCAGCAGAACCGCCAGATATAACGCGAAAAGGAGAGGGACAGTTACAAAGCGCTGCTGTTTGCCAAATAAAAAAACAATCGAGCGCTGCAACAGAAAAACAAACTACTGAACGGTTTTCACGCTGGCCTTGGCGTCGGCAGCAGCTTTCTTCTGGGCTTGCAGTTCACGCGCCTTAGCAAACTTCTTCTGAAAACGGTCTACGCGGCCTTCGGTATCTACCAGCTTTTGCCGCCCTGTAAAAAACGGGTGGCAACTTGAGCAGATTTCAACACGGAGATCGCCCTTGTGAGTCGACCGTGTTTGGAATTTAGACCCGCAAGCGCACACTACGTTTACCGGCTCATATGCGGGATGAATCCCAGCTTTCATTTATTTGGATCCTTTCGACTGATGAAGAGACTAAGTACTATTTTAACATGCAAAACCCCGTTTAAGCACCTGGACAGGCGCTTAAACGGGGCGTTGATAATGAGCCTTGCGGCTACACTCTAGCTACGTTACGCGCGACGGGCGGCCGGTCCACAAGGAACTGCGGCCTCGTCACTGAAACGAAACCTGAACGTACGAACGGCGACTTTAAGAGTCGGCCACCTCGCGCGTGGATTGTATGCTACAGTCACTACCAGAATTCATATATTTCCTGGACCACCTCCTTCCTCAGTGATAACTCCATCATAAAATTGAGCTTTGGAGCTGTCAACTACCAGCGGTCAAGAAGCCCGACCTGACCGCAATTTTTTTATCGGAACCAATTGGATCAGCAGCTTTTTACTAGCCGGGGTACTACTAGGCTCAACCGGCCCACTCCTGGTGGCCTGGCAATATCATCTCGGCACGGATCCGCGGCTGATCGGACTACATTTTCTGGCGATGAATGCGGGTTACCTGGCGGCAGCCATTCTCTCCCGCTTCATTCTGCTGCGTTTTCCTGTGCGGCTTGTCGCTGGGGGGGCTTCGCTCATCGGATGTCTGGCGTACGTGGCGCTGTCGTGGCTCCCGCCTCCCGTTCCGGCGTTCTGGCGCATTCTGGCGCTTGGCTTCGCGGGATTTTCGGGAGGCGCGCTGGTCTCGGCCTTGCTGTATGGACTGCGGAGCCGGTTCGCGGACGCTCCCACAGAAGCAACAGCAAGGTCGGGCGCCTTTTTCGGCTTGGGCTGCCTTCTGGCGACGCTGATCGTAAGCACTACTTATTTTGTAGGCTCCATCCAGATACAGACCTTGATTCTCGCGGTGGTTCCGCTCTGCTACGCCGTCTTTTTTCTACGGACAAAGCGCCAGAAGCCTGTGACCGAGGAGGTGGATGATGCGGCCTTCGGGCCCATCACGAATTTGCGCTCCCTGGCTCCGGTGCTATTCAGCCTGCTTTTATTTTTTCAATTCGGCAACGAATGGAGTATCGCCGGCTGGCTTCCGCTCTTCCTGATCCATCACCTGGGCGTCAACCCCGCAGGAGCTCTTTTCACTCTGGCTCTCTATTTCGCGACCCTCATGCTGGGGCGATTTTTGGCCTTGTGGCTTTTGCGCCGCCTCGGGAACCGCAAACTTCTGCTGGGGAGCCTCGCGGTCGCGATGCTCGGTTGCCTGAGCCTCGGCCTGACGAATTCGCTGATCGAAGCGGTGATCGCGGTGATTGCGACCGGACTAGGCTTCGCCCCGGTATATCCACTGGTGGCACAACATTTGGATGATCGTTTTTCGTTCCATCCGGCGTTCTACAACAGCATCTTTTCCGTTGGCATTACGGGAGCTTTGTGCGCGCCGTGGCTATTGGGCTACGTGAATGCCTACCTGCCCAGCGAGTACCTTGTTCTGGTACCAGCTATCGGAGCCATGATGGTACTGATTCTTGCTTTCCTTCTGATGCTCGATGCGCATCTCGTCGCAAGCCGGCCGCATAGCAGCTGATCCGGTGAAGCCTTTCATCATCTGTTCGCTTGTTACGATTGTTTCTTACTCTTCCCAATGGCTCTTCGCTTCTATAACACTCTCACGCAAGAGTTAGAAGTTTTCAAACCGCTGATCGGCAACACCGTCCGCATGTATACGTGTGGGCCCACCGTTTACAACTTCGTTCACATCGGTAACTTCCGCACATTCACATTTCAAGACATTTTGCGCCGCTGGCTGCGGTACCGAGGTTACGAGCTAAACCACGTCATGAACGTGACGGACGTGGACGACAAGATCATCGTGAACGCAGCAAAAGAAGGCAAAACTATTGAGGAGTACACGGCTCAATTTACTAAGGCATTTTTCGAAGATGCAGCCCAGCTCCGCCTGGAGCAACCGGAGCATGTTTCTCTGGCGACCGCGCACATCCCCGCCATGGTCGATGCGATCAAGAAGCTGAGCGACAAGGGCTTTACGTATGAAAGCGAAGGGTCGATCTACTTCCGCATCGCCAAATTTCCGGAGTATGGAAAGCTCTCCCACAACGATTTCAGCGGGATCCGCGCCGGTGCCCGCGTGGATGTCGACGAATACGATAAGGCCGATGCGCGAGACTTTGTGCTATGGAAGGCGCGCAAAGAGGGTGAGCGCTATTGGGAGACATCGTTTGGCGAGGGACGGCCAGGCTGGCACATCGAGTGTTCCGCTATGGCGATGGAATACCTCGGCGACACGCTCGACATACATGCCGGCGGAGTCGATCTTACATTTCCTCACCATGAGAACGAGATCGCGCAATCCGAGTCCATCACGGGCAAGCAGTTCTCGCGCTTTTGGCTGCACTCGGAGCACCTCCACATCGAGTCTCAGAAGATGTCCAAATCGCTCGGTAACTTTTTTACCCTGCGCGATCTGCTGAACATGGAGTACGCGCCCGAGGCCATTCGCTATTTGTTGGCCCAGGTGCCCTACCGCAAGAAGTTAAACTTTACATTTGAAGGCCTGAAGGCGGCGACGCGGAGTATCGAACGTATTCGCGACTTTGAATTACGCATACAGTCGGCGCGCCTGGAGCCCGGCCGCAACAGCGAGGCCAGCGACCGTGCCGAAGAAGCCATCCGCCGCTTTGAAGAAAGCATGGATGACGACTTGAATACGGCTGAAGCGCTGGCAGCAGTGTTCGAGTATGTGCGCGCGACCAATACGGCTCTGGACGAGAATGCCATCAAAGAGGAGAACCGATGGGAAGCAGCGAGAGTTCTGGAGATATTCGACAAGGTCTTTGACGTTCTGAGCCCGAGTTCCTCGTCTGTTCTGATTTCGCCATCCGAGATCGAGGCGAAAATCGAGGAACGGAAGAACGCGAAGAAGGAGCGGGATTTCGCGCGAGCCGATGAGATCCGGGGCTTTCTTCTGGAACGCGGAGTGATTATTGAGGACACCAAGGATGGTGTCCGCTGGAAGCGAAAATGAAGTTCGAAACTCAAGTAGTCCATGCGGGCGACCGCAAGCGCAAGAAGAGCGCCGCCGTTCCGTCCACCACGCCGATTCATTTAGGAACGACATATTTTTACGAGACCGCGGCGACGCTAGACCGCATCTTTGGGCACGAGGAAGAAGGCTTTAGCTATGGCCGCTATGCCAACCCGACCAATGATGCGCTGGAAGAGCTGACAACGGTGCTGGAAAACGGCCACGGCTCGCTCGCGTGCGCTTCCGGGATGGCGGCGCTGCAGATTGCGTTCCAGGCGGCACTGCTAGACCGGCCTCATACCATACTTTCGGCGCATTCGATCTACGGTGCGACGATGAAGCTTCTAGACCAGGTTCTAAGTCCGTTTGATATCAAGATTGTCTATGTCGATATCTGCGATTTGCCGGCCGTGCAGCAAGCGATCGAAAAGCATCAGCCCGGTTGCGTGTTTATGGAGAGCGTTTCCAATCCGACCCTGCGGGTGCCATCGATCGACAAGATCGCGAAGCTGACGAAGGCGGCGGGCGCTTCCCTGATGGTGGATAGCACGTTTGCAACCCCCATGCTCATCAAGCCTTTAGATCTGGGGGCGAACATCGTAGTCCACAGTGCCACCAAGTATCTGGCAGGACATGGAGACGTGCTTGGCGGCATGGTGACCAGTGACGAGGAACATCACGAGACGGTACGTATGCTCTCGCGTATTGCCGGACCTGTACTCGGCCCTTTTGAAAGCTACTTGACGATGCGAGGCATCAAAACGCTGGCACTTCGTTTTGAGCGCCAGTGCAGGAACGCCCAGCACCTGGCGGAGTGGCTCAGAACACATCCTTGCGTCGAACGGGTTTACTATTGTTCCGATCCCCAACACCCGGACAAGGAAGCAATCGAGCGGCAATTTGCGCCGGGTCTCTTCGGCGCGATCCTGAGCTTCGAAATCAACGGTGCAAATAAACAGTCGGTGATGGCCTTCATGGATCGCCTGCAGATGATTGTACCGGGAACCTCGCTGGGGGACGTCCATAGTTTGCTGCTGTACCCGGTGATGGCGTCGCACCGGGATGTTTCCCCGAAGATGCGCGAGCGCATGGGCATTCGCGAGAATCTGGTGCGTGTCGCAGCCGGGATCGAGGCGGTCGAAGACATAAAATCCGATCTAGATCAGGCTCTTCGTGGATGACGTGGCGAGATTGCTGCTAGATTAAAGCTTGCCTGTTTCTCACTGAGGTTTTTTCGTGTTTGCACACCACCGGCAGAAAGTTCAGCTGTTGTTTGCTGCCGCGGATGCTCTTTTGACGCTCGTCGCGTTTGAGGCCGCGTATCATACGCGCGCGAACCTGGGCATGGAACTCCTGTTTTTCCTGCATCGGCAGACGCATGTTCTCCTGCTTGGCTACTGCATCCTCGTCTGGGTAGGTCTTGGAGCGATGCAGCGGGTCTACGAGTACCTGGATTCGGCGCGGCCCACCGTGATTCTTGTTCACACGTTCCGGCAATGCCTGTTCGGCACGGCCTTAGTCGTATTGTTCCAGTACCTGATCCGCCTGGAACTAAGCCGATCGTTCCTTTCGTTCTTTTTCGCTTATAACCTGGTACTGCTCGCGCTTTTTCGGTGGAACTCGCGGCGTTTGGTAGGCGCGTTCCAGCGGGGTTTCGGCAGCCCGTATCACATCTTGATTGTGGGGCCGCCTCGGAAGGCTGACAAGCTGGCGAAGCAGTTGAGCCGTGGCTCGCCTTTCCGCATTCAAGTTTCAGGGGTCATTTGCGAAGAAGAATGCGGACAAAAACTTCCACGCCTTCTGGCGGAACAGATCATTGATGAGGTGATTTTTAACGTTGACAGCAGCAAGTTATCGGCTCTGGAAGAGACGTTCCTGCTGTGCGACGAAGAGGGCGTCCGCACACGTATTGCGGTCGATTTTTTTCCTCATGTGAATAGTGAAATTACGCTTGACCGGGTGGGCAACGCCCCGCTGTTGACGTTTTCGGCTGCACCGCTCGATGACCTCAGCCTGATCGCAAAGCGGTTCTTCGACATCGCTTTCGCCGTAGCGGCCCTCGTTATTCTCTCGCCGATTTTATTGATCATTGCTGCCCTGATTCGGCTTACTTCTCCAGGACCGGTCATTTTCCGGCAGGCGCGTTGCGGACTCAACGGCCGCCGGTTCACCATGTATAAATTCCGTTCCATGGTGGACAACGCTGACCAGATCAAGGCTCAACTAGCGCACTTGAATGAGAAGGAGATTGCATTCAAGATAAAGCGGGACCCGCGCGTGACCCCCTTGGGAAGGTGGCTGCGCAAATTTTCCATCGACGAATGGCCCCAGTTTTGGAACGTGCTGAAAGGCGATATGTCGGTGGTTGGCCCACGCCCACCGGTGCCGGAGGAAGTGGAGAACTATCAACGCTGGCAGCGGCGGCGTCTGCGCATGCGTCCGGGCTTGACCTGTCTGTGGGCGGTCATCGGCCGTGATCACCTTGATTTTGAGTCGTGGATGCGGTCGGATCTGTCTTATATCGATAACTGGTCCCTAAAGCTCGACTGGTCCATCATCGTGAAGACAATTCCCAACGTGCTGGCGGGAAAGGCCCATTAAACTTTTAGCCAGCCTGCTGTCCGAACGTGCTGCCCGCCCGCGGGACTTCACGCCTTAGGCAACGGCTCTGGAGCGTTTAAGCCCCGGAATTGAGACGTCACGGAAGGCTTTCGTGGGGGTCTCCGGGGAGCAGGCTTGAGTGCTTTCAGAGCAGCACGCTGTTCACGGTCCAAAATCAACGGGCGAAGATCTTCTTCCACAATTCGATAGTTCCGGAGCTTTGCCACAAAGCCGGCATCCGAGGCGCAGGCTTCCGTCAAGAGTTGAAGGCAGAACACAGGCCCAACCTGAATGGCTATCTTACATTTGGCGAGGAGCGGCAGGTCCACTTTGATGGAAAAGACAGCCGCGATCTTCGATTGCTCTATCCCATGAAAGTGAAATGATCGGACATCTCCCTCATGTGTGAACCCCTGATAGACGAATTGCATCATGCGCGTGTCTCCCTTCTTGAGGGCTCCGTTGCCGGGAGCCCCTACACCGCAAGAAACTCCTCGAACCCGTTCAGCATTTCTTTCGGGGCCAATCCGGGGTACTCACGAACGTGAGACTTCTGAACCTGAGGGGCCAGTACGCGGCGCCGCCAAGCGCGTTTGCTCACGTTAGTGATCAGGCGATTTCCGCCCCGGACCTCTCCGATGTACGACCCGTCACATCCGTACACCTCATCCCCTTCGGCAAAGTAACCAACCTGATGCCCTTCGATGTTGAACAAGAAGTCGGAAACGCGGTACCCCACGTATTTACCATTCCAATTCCAAAACGCAGTAGTAGCTTCCATATAACCTCATGACCTTTACCAGCAAGCAGGTGAGGCCGTTAGCTCTT
>Ga0308174_10001879_pt1 | contig 10078 bp, 8 predicted proteins | sample PhyPR2_FD_203894 | JGI IMG/M metagenome (GOLD analysis project Ga0308174, IMG submission 203894) | Soil microbial communities from UC Gill Tract Community Farm, Albany, California, United States - DLSLS.P.R2 | ecosystem: Environmental > Terrestrial > Soil > Agricultural land | place: USA... | reverse complement strand
GAAACTCAGTACGGGAACCTTGAAGCCTGAAGCGCCTAGATGTCGATATTCCATTGCGTGTCCTCATGGGTTGAAGGGCTACGTCGTTCATGCCGACATGAACGTTGATTAGCGAGACTACCGCAAGCGCAACGCCTGTGCAGGACCGTGTGCCCGCGCGGGCATGCTGCTTGCAAACTCCTGACGCAACATGTTGCGGCGCACTGGCCGCATGCATCATCAACGGAGACCGCTTGAACGACACACCCACGAGCGAGCCGCGCGCGAACGCCATGACGATAAATGACCGCGACGATTCCTTCTTCGAGCCGGGACGCAATTGCGCAAGCGTGCGTCACGCGGACCGCTTCAGCCTGCTGATCGACGGCTCCGATTATTTTCGCGTGCTGCGCGAGGCGATCACGCGCGCGGAGCGCACGGTATTCATTCTCGGTTGGGATATCGACAGCCGCATGAAGCTCACGCCCGAAGGCGCGGACGACGGCTATCCCGACGCGCTCGGCGACTTCCTGCATGCGATTGCCGCCGAGAAACGCCGCTTGCGCATCTACATTCTCGCGTGGGATTTCGCGATGCTTTATGCGTTCGAGCGTGAATGGCTGCCGGTCTACAAAATGGGCTGGCGCACGCATCGGCGCATCGCGTTTCAGATGGACGGCAAGCATCCGCTTGGCGGTTCGCAGCATCAGAAGGTCGTCGTGATCGACGACCGGCTCGCGTTCGTCGGCGGTCTCGATCTCACGCGCTCACGCTGGGATACGCCCGCGCATTCGCCCGACGATCCGCATCGGCGCGATGCGAACGGTGCAGCGTATCAGCCGTTTCACGATGTCCACACCATGTTCGATGGCGACGCCGCTCGCGAAATCGGCCTGCTCGCACGCGAGCGTTGGTCGCGCGCATGCGGCAGGCGGCTCGCGATTCGCGCGCATCGAGCGGCGCTCACGAGCGATCCGTGGCCGCCCTCGCGCGCCGTCGATATCGACGACGTGCAGCTCGCCATCTCGCTGACCGAGCCGGCTTATCTCGGCCGCCCGGCCGTGCGCCACATCCGCACGCAATACCTCGATGCGATTGCGCGCGCGCGGCGCAGCATCTATATCGAGAACCAGTACTTCACGTCCGGCTCCATCGGTGCCGCGCTTTCGGATTCGCTCGCGCGCGAAGACGGTCCCGATCTGACGATTGTCGTGCCGCGCAATCAGAGCGGCTGGCTCCAGGAAGTCACGATGGGGGTGCTGCGCGCGCGTCTGCACAAGATATTGAAGAGCGCGGACCGGCACGGGCGCTATCGTCTCTTTTGCCCGACGGTGCCGGACCTTGGCGAGCGCATCGTCAACGTGCACAGCAAGCTGATGATCGTCGATGACGAATTGCTGATCGTCGGTTCGGCGAATCTGAACAATCGGTCGATGGTGCTCGACAGCGAATGCAACGTATCGATCGATGCCGGCGCTGATTTGCGCATCCGCCGCGCGATTGCGAAGATGCGCGATACGCTGCTCGCCGAACATCTCGGCTGCGAAGTCGAGGACGTCGTGCGTGAACGCGAAGCATGCGGCGGCACGAACGCGGCAATAGAAGCGCTTTCGCGCGACCGCGACGAGCATCGGACGCTGGTGCCGCTCGACCCCGAAGTGTCGCGCGAACTCGATCAACTCATTCCGAGCGATGCGCTCATCGATCCTGAAACGCCGATCGCCGCCGACGAACTCGTCGATCAGTTCGTGCCTGCGGACAAGACCCGTCCGCTGATCGGGCGGTTCGCGCTGCTCGGCGTTCTCGCGTTGCTGGTGGTCGGTGTGGCCGCGTTATGGCACTGGACGCCGCTTGGCGACTACGTCAACGTAAAGTCGCTCACCAGCGCGACGCGACGCATCGACGCGTTGCCGTTCGCGCCGCTGTGGATCCTGCTGTGTTACGTGGCGGCCGCCGTCATCTCGGTGCCGATCACGCTGCTTATCGCGACGACCGGCCTCGTGTTCGGAGCGGGATGGGGCAGCGCATATGCGTTTGCAGGCACGATGATATCGGCCGCTATCACGTATCTCATCGGTCATTGGCTGGGGCGCGACGCAGTGCGCAAGGTCGCGGGCCCTCGCGTGAACCGGCTGTCTGAAAGCGTGGCGAAGCGGGGCATCGTCGCGGTAGTGGTGCTGCGGTTGCTGCCGGTTGCGCCGTTTTCCATCGTGAATCTCGTGGCGGGCGCGTCGCATATTCGCATGCGCGACTTTCTCATCGGGACACTGCTCGGCATGGGGCCGGGCATTCTGCTGACGGTCGCGTTCGCGCATCAGCTGGTTGCTTCGCTGCGTCATCCGACCATCGGCTCGTTTGCGGTGCTGATTGGCATCGGCGCCGTGTTGATCGGCTTGTCGATTCTGCTGCAACGCTTCTTGGGACGCGGCGACTCGCAGGAAGCCGAGCCGCGCGAAGGCGCACCGAGCGATGAAGACAAGTCGCGTGCCAGCGAAGAAGCTGAGCGCGCAAGCCGCTATCGCGAGCGCAACGCGATGCCGCGCGATACGCCGCAAGATGCACTGCCGCGCAGCCACGACGAGGTCAACTCATGACGTTGATGCACGACGCTGGAATCGACATGCAAAGCGCGAGCGCGGCGCGCGCGAAAGAACTGCGCATTGCGACGTACAACGTGCATGGCGCAATCGGCATCGACGGCAAGTTCGCGCCCGAGCGCATCGGCAGCGTGCTCTCGGAGATGGATGCCGACATCTTCGCGCTGCAGGAAGTGCCGCTCGGCGGTAGCGGTTCCCCGGACGTGCTCGACTTGCTGCAACGCATGACGAACCTGCATGCGGTCGAGGGCCCGACGCTCGATACGCCCGAGCGCCGCTATGGCAACGCGGTGCTCACGCGTTATCCGGTGCAATCCGTTCGCACGCTCGATTTGTCCTTCGGAAGCCGCGAGCCGCGCGGCGCGCTCGATGCCGATATCGACTGCGGTGGGGAAACATGGCGCGTGGTGGCGACGCATCTGGGGCTCGCATCGAGTGAGCGCCGCGCGCAAGTCGAACAGGTGCTGCAGAGCTTCGATACCCCCGCGCTTCCTGTGATCCTGCTCGGCGATCTGAACGAGTGGTTCGTTTATGGCCGCACGCTGCGACGCCTCGTGACGCACTTTCATCGTGCAAGCGCGTTGCGCACGTTTCCGACGCGCTGGCCGCTGTTCGCGCTCGATCGAATCTGGGTGCATCCGGGTGAACGGCTCATGCGCGTGGACGTGCATCGCACGCCGCTTTCTCGCATCGCTTCCGATCACTATCCTCTCATCGCGCACATTGCGCATCGTTCGGCGGACGACGCTCGATACGCATCGCGATGAATGTGTGCATCGCAAAGTGGCTCACGTGTCAGCGTAACGCCACGCGCGATCACGAAAACCCCTATAAAAGCGATATAAAAACGCAAAAGACTCGCACGAACGCGCCGGGGCTATGTAGAATCCGGCGTGATACGAACGCATCGGTGCGGACGTATTCGATATCAACGACCTAAAACAGGTAGGAGAAACATGCCGACTTCCGCAAAAACCGCTGCCAAGAAAGCCCCGGCCAAGAAGGCCACGGCAAAGACCGCCGCACCGGCCAAGAAAGCAGCAACGAAGGTTGCCGCGAAGAAAGTAGCCACCAAAAACGTCGCCGCGAAGAAGACTGCGGGCACGCCCGCGCCGATCAAGGACACCTTCACGAAGGCATCGCTCGCAGTGCATCTCGCAGAGCGCGCCGACGTTGACGTGAAAGCAGTGAAGGCCGTGCTGGTCGCACTGGAAGACACCATCCTGGGTTCGGTTCACAAGAAGGGTGCCGGCGAATTCACGCTGTCGGGTCTTCTGAAGATCTCCGCGCAAGCCGTTCCGGCGAAGAAGAAGCGCTTCGGCAAGGACCCGTTCTCGGGCGAAGAGCGCTGGTTCCCGGCCAAGCCGGCAAGCGTGCGCATCAAGGCGCGTCCGCTGAAGAAGCTGAAGGACGCAGCGGCGTAAGCCAGGCGTTTCGAGTTTTTTGCTCTTTGCATTAGCCATTACGTGCGCTCGCATCTTCGAACACGGACGCCACCCATTCCACGAAAACCCTTACGCGCGCCGACAATTGACGGCTCTGCGGATAAAGCACGGATACGGGCATGGGCGGAGGCGGGAACGCCGGCAGCACGCATTGCAGACGATCATCGGCGAGGGCATCCTCGATGTGATAGCGCGGGACCTGAACGATACCGAGTCCCGCGAGCGCCGCTTGCGTATAGAGTTCGACGCCTGTTACCGAAATGGCCGACGCAAGTTCGATGGTTTCTATGCCGCCATTCACCGCGAATTCCAGCGGCACGGCGCGCCCTGTCGCGCTCGATATATAGTTGACCGCGCGATGCGAAGCAAGCGCTTGGAGATGCTCGGGCATGCCATGCCGCGCGATATAAGCGGGGCTCGCCACCGTCACTTGTTCGAGTAACGCGACGCGCCGCGCGATCATCGAAGAATCCTGCAGCGTGCCCGCGCGCAGCACGCAATCCACGCCTTCGCGAACGAGATCGACAAGCCTGTCGTCTTCGCCGACATGAAGTTCGATTTGCGTGTGCCGTTCGAGGAACGCGGGCAGCGCGGGCACGATGAAGTGCCGCGCGAGCGTGCCCTGCAGATTGACGCGCAACAGTCCCTTCGGCTCCGCATGACGGAACGAGCCTTCGGCTTCTTCGAGATCCTGGATCAGACGCACGCAGCGCCGGTAATGCGTTTCCCCATCGTGCGTGAGGCGCACCGTGCGCGTCGTGCGTTCGAGCAGGCGCGCGCCGAGGCGTTCTTCGAGACGCTTCATCAGATTGGTGACGGTGGCGCGCGGCATCTGCAAATCATCGGCGGCTTGCGTGAAGCTGTGCCGCTCGGCAATGCGCACGAACACCTGCATTTCCTGAAAGCGATCCATGATTCAAGGCTTCCGTTTGATGTTCGATTGTTGAAGCAACTGGAACGATGATACTAAGCCACGCACGATGATCGCCCAAGCCGAATGATTCATCATGCTTCGCATCCCACAGCTACTTTCAGGAGCGAATCATGAGTCAGACACAGGCAAAGCGAGTCGTTATCGTGACCGGCGCATCGCGCGGCATCGGCGCGGCCATCGCGCGGCGGCTCTCAGCCGACGGCTTTGCCGTTGCGGTGAACTATGCATCGAGTGCCAGCGAGGCCGCCGCGCTTGTCGAGGAACTCAGCGCGACGGGCGGCGCGGCCATCGCGGTCAAAGCGAATGTCGCGCAAGCCGATGACGTGCGGCGAATGTTCGATACCGTCGAAGCGCAACTCGGTCAGGTCGATGCCCTTATCAACAACGCGGGCGTGCTGAAGACCGTGCCGCTCGCCGATACGAGCGACGCGCTCTACGATCAGTCGTTCGATATTAACGTGCGCGGCACGTTCAACACGCTGCGCGAGGCGGCTTCGCGCATCAGAAATGGCGGGCGTATCGTGAACTTTTCGAGCACGACGCTCGCGCTCAACATGCCGGGTTATGCCCTCTACAACGCGACGAAAGCGGCAGTCGAAGCGTTCACGCATGTCTTCGCGAAGGAACTGCGCGGGCGCGGCGTCACCGTCAATGCGGTTGCGCCGGGGCCCGTAGCAACGTCGCTCTTTCTCGACGGCAAGACCGACGAGCAGATCGCCAGCTTTGCCAGGATGCCGCCGCTCGAACGGCTCGGTCAGCCGGACGATATTGCATCGGTGGTGGCGTTCCTCGTCGGCGCGGACGCGGGCTGGATCAACGGTCAGATCTTGCGCGCCAACGGCGGCGTAGCTTAAACGAGCAACGCGAGTTGTTCCGCGCTAGTGTTGGAGATGACCCGTCGGCGCGGTGCAGCACGTTTTTCATACGATGCAGCCGTCGCAGGAAGCGCTTCCTGCACCACGAGACTGAACGCAGGCCGCGCATCGCAGGCGATCCATTCGAGTTGTCCCGATGCAAAGCGCCTCGCGAGCAGGGCGTACACGTCGGAGTCGAAAGGGCGCAGTTCGGGCGCATTGGCGAGCAGCGTCGCGACGTCTTCACGCGTCGCGCACGTGCCGACATAGCACCACCGATCGATCACGTGCCACGCCTCGCGATCCGTCTCCGCATCGCGCTCGGCGATAGCGACGGGTCCATCGTGCGGCCAGCGCACGACGCGCGCAGCATCGAGCGCTTCGAGTGCGCGCATGGCGTGATCCGCGAGCGTTTCCGCACCCGCGCACGCGCCAAGACAGCGCTTCAGCTGATAGCCGAAGCAGCCGCGCATGCGTCCCGGCGGCGCTTTTTCGAGGCCGAGCGTCGCATGACAGAGATTGTGCTCGTCGGCGAAATGACGCATGAAAGCGTGAGCCTTCGCGCGCGACGCGAACACGCCGAACAAGTGCGGCTCGCGCGAAAGGTCGCGCTTGTTCGCTCGCAAGAGGACCGGCGCGGGCGCGCCCGGCAGCCATTGCCACGCGCACGTGGCCGACGCGCGCCTGAGCAGGCGATTGTGGACCGGCTGCAGATCCTTGACGAGCTTCGCTTCGAGCAGCAGCGCGCCAAGTTCGCCCACCGTCTCGCGATACTCGATACGGCGTATCGCTTGCGATATCGACAAGTCCTTCGCGAGCCGATGATCGCCCGAAAAATGCGCCGCCACGCGCTGCCTCAGATTGATGCTCTTGCCGACATAGAGCGGCGCGTCGTCGTCGCCATGAAAGAGATAGACGCCGGGAGTGGAAGGCAACGCGTCCAGCGCGCCCTCGGGCAGCGCGGCGGGCAGGCTCGCGCGTCTGACGAGCGTTTTCACGGCGGCATCGACAAGCTCTTGCGAATACAACTCGTGGATCTTCTGCCAGAACTGCCAGAGAAGATCGGCGTCGGCGAGCGCGCGATGACGTCCGAGGGGCGCGAGATCGAGCCGCGCGATGAGCGCATCGAGCCCATGCCGCTCCACCGACGGAAAGAGCGCACGCGACAGCCGCACCGTACACAGCGTATCCGCGCGAAACGCGATGCCCGCGCGGCGGAATTCATTCTTGAGAAAGCCGTAGTCGAAGCGCGCGTTGTGCGCGACGAAAAGCTTGCCGTGCAGCCGCTCCGCGAGCGCGGGCGCCAGCGATTCGAAGGTAGGCTGGCCGCGCAGCATCGCGTCTTCAATGCCGGTCAGGCGCGAGACGAACGGCGGCACCGGCACGCCCGGATCGACGAGCACGCTCCATCGTTCGATACCTGCCGTGCTCGCTTCCACGACGCCGATTTCGGTGATGCGATCGACGGTCGCATCGCTGCCCGTGGTTTCGAGATCGAGGAAGACGATCGGGCGCGCGAGACCGGCGAGGAGGGCGTCGGCGAGGAAATCTTCTTGCATGAAAGGGCAGTGCGGAGGAGCGCGAACAAGCGCCGAGTCTAGCGCGAAAATGCGAAACGCACGCGGGTGTCAGGAAGACACTCAAGCAGCGCCCGGACATGCCGTTAAACACAAATACCGTAAATGCGCACACGCACGATGCGTCGCGCAGGCGCGATTAGTACAATGACGCTTTGCTTTTGATTCTGGAAACATCGACATGACTTACTGCGTGGGCATGTGCGTGGACGAGGGCCTCGTGTTCCTGTCCGACACGCGCACCAACGCCGGCGTGGACCACGTCAGCGCCGCTCGCAAGATGGCCGTCTTCGAGCAGCCCGGCGAGCGCGTGATCGTGCTGCTCGCGGCGGGCAATCTCGCCCTCACGCAAGCGGTGACGCAACTGCTCTCCGAACCCGCCGACCACGGCGCGCCAACGCTCTATAGCTGCGCGACGATGGCTGAAGCCGCGCGCATCGTCGGCGATGCGGTGCGCGAAGTGCATCGGCGCGATGCGCTCGCGCTTGCGGAATTCAGCGTCGACTTCAATTGCAGCTTCATCCTCGGCGGACAAATCGAGGGCCAGGGCCCGCGCCTGTTCATGGTGTACGCGGCGGGCAATTTCATCGAATCGACGCGCGTTTCGCCGTATTTCCAGATCGGCGAGTCGAAGTACGGCAAGCCGATCATCGACCGTGTCATCACGCCGGCGTCGCCGCTCGACGAAGCCGCCAAATGCGCGCTCATTTCGATGGATTCGACGCTGCGCTCCAATCTTTCGGTGGGTTTGCCGCTCGATCTGCTGGTCTACGAAAAAGACGCGCTGCGCGTTACGCGCTTCGCCACGCTCGACAACAACAGCGCGTATTACCAGATGATCAACCGTACGTGGGGCGAGCGTCTGAGGCAATTGTTCGGCGAAATTCCGAACCCGACCTGGACCGATCTTGCCGATGCGCCGGTGCGCCGCCGGGAATCGGGCAGCACCACGGTGCCCCGGCTCGTGATTGGCGATCTGCCGGGCGGCACGGACGCGCCCGCGCAGACGCTCGCGCAGAACGTCGAGTCGGCGGGCAACGCGCCGCAGCAGTGAGTGCTCATCCGCCGCTCATCGAGCGTCGGCGGGGCATGACAGCGGCGTCGTCATGCCGGCCTTGACCGCCTCCATCCTGCGCGGCGAATCGGCGAGCACAGCGTCGATGCCAAGACACGCCGCCGCGCGATAATCGTCCGCATTGTCGACGCCGATCGCAAGCACATGCGCATCGCCCAGCTTGCGAAAGCACGCCAGGGCTTGCGGCGTCCACAACTTCGCGGCGACGGGCGAGCGCGCTTCGCCCAGCGTGAAGGTTTCGACCAGTTCCATGCGCCTCGTCCACTCGAATGCAGCCCACGTGCCGGGCTGCGGCGGCTCGGCGCACTCATGCGCCAGCGCGACGCCGGCGAGCCTTCCACGAGTCCCATCGCGCGATTCGAACAGACGCGCGCGAGGATAGGCGGCGAAGGCCGTCTGATACGCGGCATCGGTCGAATAGATCAACACGCGTTCCCATGCGTTCGCCCGGTCCAGCACGCGGGCGACGGCCGCCGCTTGCGGCTCGGCGGGCAACGCTTTCATGTCGAGCATCACGGCCGTCGATGACGGAATGGCGCGTAACGCCTCGCTAAGCGTCGGAATGCGCAACGGATGCGCGCGATACGGATAGGTCTTCGCGCCGCCCGCATCGACGCTCACGAAGTTCCAGCCCGCGTTGAGGCGCTGAAGCGCGGCCAGGTCGAGATTCGCGACCGTGCCTTTGCCGTCCGTATTCGCCGACAACTCCGCCGGGCGATACAGCACCGCCACGCCGTCACGCGTGAGCTGCACGGTGAGCCAGATTGCATCCGCGCGATGTTCCAGCGCGCCCGCGATTGCGAGCAACGTGTTCTCGGGGAAATCCGCCGTGCCGCCCCGATGCGCGACGATCATCGGCAGTGCGGGCGATTCGCGGGCGAAGGCCTGCGGAACGCCTAGCGTCGTCAACGCGGCGAACGATATCGAAATAAGGCGGGCTAACGCGCGTGCGTACATCGAATCAACTCCGTGGCATCGCTTCCGAGTGGACGATTCTGCATTCATTCGATCGACGCAACGCGTTAATTCGTTGCGATTCGAACGCGCATAAAAAAACAGCCATCGGCGAACCGATGGCTGTCTGAGATACCGCGCTTTGCTGACGCAGCACTCGCGTGCCGCGCCAATCGGTGATTGATTCGCTGTTATTAGAACTTGTGACGCAGGCCGACGAGGACCAGTTCCTGATGGCTGCGGCCGCTCGCGAAACCGAAGTCGCTGATCGAAGCCGTTGCGCCGACCGTCGACGTCGTACCGTCGGCGTTGGTCTGACGCTGCGTGCCGCTTGCATGCTGATACGCGCCCACGGCATAGACATCGGTGCGCTTCGACAGCGAGTAGTCGGCGCCGATCGAAGCCTGGTGATACGTAGCCGAGGTGTCGCCGCTTGCGTGCGTGTACGTGTAGCCAAGGCCGAGCAGCGTGGCCGGCGTCAGCTGGAAGTTCACGAAACCGTTGCCGATGTTGAACTTTTCCTGCTGCGTGAAGAGCGAGTTGCCGTCGTTCTTGTACTGCGCGAAGCTGTACGACGCGCCGACCGTGAACGGGCCGAACACGTACTGGCCGGCGCCGCGCGCGATGCCGACAGCGTGCGCGCTTGCGTAGCCGCTGTTGATG
>Ga0308174_10001877_pt1 | contig 10084 bp, 7 predicted proteins | sample PhyPR2_FD_203894 | JGI IMG/M metagenome (GOLD analysis project Ga0308174, IMG submission 203894) | Soil microbial communities from UC Gill Tract Community Farm, Albany, California, United States - DLSLS.P.R2 | ecosystem: Environmental > Terrestrial > Soil > Agricultural land | place: USA... | reverse complement strand
TTCGCGCCGCGCAGCACGCGCCCGCGCCGCCCGTTATCGAACAGCGCGTCTACGGCCTCCTGCAGCATGCGCTTTTCGTTCCGGACGATCACATCCGGGGCGTGCAGCTCCATCAGTTTCTTCAACCGGTTATTACGGTTGATAACGCGGCGATACAGGTCGTTCAGATCGGACGTGGCGAAACGTCCGCCATCCAGCGGCACGAGCGGACGCAGTTCAGGCGGAATCACCGGAAGCACGTCGAGAATCATCCACTCGGGCTTATTGCCGGATTTGCGGAAGCTCTCGACCACGCGCAGCCGTTTTGCAAATTTCAGCTTTTTCTGCTGCGAGGTTTCCGTCTTCATCCTTTCGCGAATGTCTTCGCTCAGGAATTCGACATCGACCTTTTTCAGCAGCTCCTTGATGCCTTCCGCGCCCATCATCGCCACATACTTGCCGGCGGTGGCGGGGTCGGAATCGAGTTGCCGCTTGCGCTCATCGGAGATGACTTCGCGCTGCTGCAGATCCGCGACTTCGCCGGGATCGACGATCACGTAAGCTTCGAAATACAGAACGCGCTCGAGTTCACGCAGCGTGATGTCGAGCAGGTGGCCGATCCGCGATGGCAGGCCTTTGAAAAACCACACATGCGAGCACGGGCTCGCGAGTTCGATGTGTCCGAGCCGTTCGCGGCGGACGCGCGCAAGCGTCACTTCAACGCCGCACTTGTCGCAGATCACGCCGCGGTGCTTCATCCGCTTGTACTTGCCGCACAGGCACTCCCAGTCGGTGACGGGGCCGAAGATGCGGGCGCAGAAAAGCCCGTCCCGCTCCGGCTTGAAGGTCCGGTAGTTGATGGTTTCGGGCTTGGTGACTTCGCCGTGGCTCCAGCTTCGAATCTTTTCCGGGCTCGCAAGCGAGATCCGGATGGAATCGAAATCCGCGATTAGATTTGCTCGATCGTACGGAGAGGATCGCATTTTTTCTCCAGAATTTACAAAACCGAATCAGCCGCGGATGAACACGGATTCACGCAGATACTGAACTGCCTGTCCGTGTTGATCTGTGTCCAGCCGTGGCCCATAAAATTAATCCGCCGCGAGCGCAGTGTCTTCCTGCGCCGTACGCGTACTCTTCATCAATTCCACATCCAGACACAGCGATTGCAGCTCGCGAATCAGCACGTTGAACGATTCCGGCACGCCGGGTTCAATCGCCGCTTCGCCCTTCACAATCGCTTCGTAGATCTTGGCGCGCCCGTAGACGTCGTCAGATTTAGCCGTCAGCAGCTCCTGCAGGATGTATGCGGCGCCATAAGCTTCGAGCGCCCACACTTCCATTTCGCCGAACCGCTGCCCGCCGAACTGCGCCTTGCCGCCGAGCGGCTGCTGCGTAATCAGCGAATACGGCCCGATCGAACGCGCGTGGATCTTGTCGTCCACCAGGTGCGAGAGCTTCAGCATGTAGATGTAGCCCACCGTGACTGGCTGCTCAAACTCCTGTCCGGTCATGCCGTCGAACAATTTCGTCTTGCCGGAAGTCGGCAAACCAGCGGCCGTAAGCTGCTTCTTGATTTCGCGCTCCTGAGCGCCATCGAATACCGGCGTCGCAAACTGAACGCCCAGCGCCTTCGCCGCCCATCCGAGGTGTGTCTCGAGTATCTGCCCCACGTTCATACGGCTCGGAACGCCCAGAGGATTCAGGACAATCTCGACCGGCTGTCCATCCGGAAGATATGGCATATCTTCTTCCGGCAGAATCCGCGCGATTACGCCCTTGTTTCCATGACGGCCGGCCATCTTGTCGCCCACCGAGAGCTTGCGCTTCATGGCGATATAAACCTTCGTGAGTTTGATGACGCCCGGAGGCAGCTCATCGCCCTTGCGCAACTTCGCGATCTTTTCGTCGGTGATCTTTTCCAGCACCGCGATCTGGCGCGAGGTCATCTCCTCGATCTCGTCGATCTGTTCGTTGAGTCGGTTGTCCTTATTTGTGAACCGAATACGCTTCAGATCGCGCGAGCGCATCTTTTCAATCGATTCGCGATCGAGCATCGCGCCCTTCGAGATGAGCTTCTTGTTCGTCTTTTCGTCATGCAGGTCGGCAAGCACTTCCTTGCCTTCCAGCAGATTGCCCAAACGCTTGGCGCGCTCGTCGGTCAGAATCCGGATTTCGTCCGTCAGGTTGCGCTGCAGACGCGCGATCTGCGCCTCTTCGATGCGCCGCGAACGTTCGTCCTTGTCCTGACCCTTGCGCGAGAAGATCTTGCAATCCACCACCGTGCCTTCGATGCCTGGCGGGCAGTAGAGCGAAGCGTCCTTCACGTCGCCGGCCTTCTCACCGAAGATCGCGCGAAGCAGCTTCTCTTCCGGCGTCAGCTGCGTCTCGCCCTTCGGCGTGACTTTGCCCACCAGAATGTCGCCCGGCTTCACACTCGCGCCGATGCGGATCACGCCTGATTCATCCAGATTGCGCAGAAACGCATCCGCAATGTTCGGAATGTCTCGCGTGATTTCCTCAGGCCCCAGCTTGGTATCACGCGCCTCGATCTCGAATTCTTCAATATGGATCGAGGTGTAATAGTCTTCCTTGATCAGCTTTTCGCTGACCAGGATCGCGTCTTCGAAGTTGTAGCCGCGCCACGGCATGAAGGCGACAAGCACGTTCCGACCGAGCGCCAGTTCACCGAGATCCGTGCAGGGACCGTCGGCCAACACCTGACCTTTCACTACACGCTGGCCCTGGAAGACGATCGGCTTCTGGTTGATGCACGTGTTCTGGTTTGATCGCTTGAACTTGGTGAGCTGATAAATGTCCGCGCCGACTTCGCGCGACATCTGCCCCTCATGCGCCGTGCCTTCAACGCGCACGATAATGCGTTCGGAGTCGACCGAGTCCACGATTCCGGACCGGCGGCACAGAACTACCGCACCCGAATCGCGCGCCGTCACGTACTCCATGCCCGTACCCACGTAAGGAGCATCGCCGCGCAACAGCGGAACTGCTTGCCGCTGCATGTTCGATCCCATCAGAGCGCGGTTCGCGTCGTCGTTCTCGAGGAACGGAATCAGGCTCGCGGCGACGGACACAAGCTGTTTCGGGCTCACGTCCATGTACTGGATTTCGTCCCGGTTTTTCAGCACGAAGTTGCCGGCCTGACGCGCGTTCGCAAGCTCCGGCACAATTCGGCCGCTCTCATCCAGCTCGACGTTTGCCTGCGCAATGATGTACTTGTCTTCCTCCCATGCTGAGAGGTAGTCGCAGTGCGCTTCGTATTCAGCCGCCTGTTTGTTCGCGCCGAGCGCCGCATTGGCCTTCTCGATCTCTTCACGCCGCACCACGTCGCCCACTTTGAACGCCGTGTCGCCCGGATTCAGAATCCGGACTTCGTCAACGACAATTCCCTCGATCACGCGCTTGTACGGGCTTTCGATGAAACCGTAGTCGTTGATGCGCGCAAAACAGGAGAGCGACGAAATCAGACCGATATTCGGACCTTCCGGCGTTTCGATCGGGCAGATTCGGCCGTAATGCGTCGGGTGCACGTCGCGTACTTCGAATCCGGCGCGTTCACGCGAAAGGCCGCCTGGTCCAAGGGCAGAGAGACGGCGCTTGTGCGTAATCTCCGAAAGCGGATTCGTCTGGTCCATGAACTGCGAAAGCTGGCTCGATCCGAAGAATTCGCGGATCGCAGCCATCACCGGTTTCGCGTTCACCAGGTCGTGCGGCATCGCCGTGGACATTTCCTGGTAGACCGACATCTTCTCTTTAATCGCGCGCTCCATGCGCACGAGTCCGATGCGGAACTGGTTTTCCAGCAGTTCGCCCACAGCGCGCACACGCCGGTTGCCGAGGTGATCGATGTCATCCACGATGCCGATGCCCTTGCGCAGCTTCAGCAGATACCGAATCGTGTCATGGAAGTCCTCGGGATGAAGAATGCGCGGATCATACTTCCTGCCGTCCGCCATGGTGCGCACCGGCGATTCCGGCGCGTCGTAGATCTTGATCGAGAACTTCATCCGGCCCACGCGCGAGAAATCGTACTTGCGCGAGTCGAAGAACATCCCCTCGAACAATTGCGTCGCCGTATCCACGGTCGGCGGGTCGCCCGGGCGCAGCTTGCGGTAGATCTCGATCAGCGCGTCCTTGCGGGTCTTGACCGGGTCCTTGCGCAGGGTCGTCGAAATCACGGTGCCCACTTCGTCGCGCTCGGGGAAGAACACTTCGAAGCTTTCGATCCCGGCGTTGACCAGCTTTGTGATAACCGTCGGCGTCAGTTCCTGGTTCGCGTCGATCATCACTTCGCCGGTGGACATATCGACCACGTCGGCTCCGATGAACGCGCCTTCCAGATCATTCGGCGCCACTTCCACCTGCGTGATCTTGTTCTTGTTGATTTCGCGCATCAGGCCCGCGGTGACCTTGCGGCCCTGCGGCACAATCGCTTCGCCCGCCTTATTGTTGATCGCGTGCGACAGTTTCAGGCCGAGAAGATTTTCATCGACGTTCCACTGTAGTTTGGAATCCCTGATATCGATCTTGCTGACCCGATAGAACGTCCGCAAAATCTGCTCGTCGGTCTCGAGTCCGAGCGCGCGCAGAAACACCGAACCGTAGAATTTGCGTTTGCGGTCGATGCGCACATAAAGCAGATTCTTGTTGTCGTACTCGAACTCGACCCAGCTGCCGCGATACGGAATGATCTTGCCGAGAAAATATCCCTGCGCCGGAACGCGCTCAAAAAATACGCCCGGAGACCGATGTAGCTGGCTGACGATCACCCGCTCGGTGCCGTTGATGATGAACGTTCCGTTGTTGGTCATCAGCGGGATTTCACCAAAGAAGACTTCCTGCTCTTTGATGTCCCGAACGCTCTTCTGCCCGGTCTCCGCGTCTTTTGCGTACACCGTCAGGCGGATGGTCACTTTCAGCGGAGCGGCGTAGGTCATCCCACGCTCTTCGCATTCCGCCTGGTCGTATTTCAGCTGCAGTCCAACCGGGTCGCCGCATTTGTTGCAGAACGTCACGATGTTCTTGTTGAACGTTCCGCAATGGTGGCAAAGAATGTCGCCGGGGTGGAACGGGTCCGTACGAATCACCGAGCCGCAATTCCGGCAAGACGAACGCAGGTGGTTCAGCCCCTTGAGATTGCCGCATTTACACTCCCAGTTGCCGATTGAATAGTCAACAAACTCGAGGGTGCTCACGCCGCGGAAGTCGGAAATCGGGAACACCGAGGTGAAAACCGTTTGCAGGCCAATATCTTCGCGCTCATTCGGCAGAAGATCCATTTGCAGGAACTTCTCGTATGAGTTTTTCTGGACTTCGATCAGATTTGGAATCGGAATCGAAGTTTTGATCTTGGAAAAATCGACTCTCTCGGGGGCAAGTCCGTGCTGAGAAGGCATAATGATTCAAGAACTCCGTAACTCGAGGCGCCAGCGCTTCAACGCGCCGCTACCTGGGAACCAATAACCGGGAAACAAAAAAAAATGACGGGCCGCTCACGATACTTCTCAGGCCCGCCCGCCACGTTACCTGTATGGGGAACTCGCCGGGATGCGGCAAAAACGCCTGTGATATTGCATGCCGGCTCGAATTTGTGTCTGATGAGATTTGAGTTGAAATCGGGTGATACTGGTGACGAAAAACAGCTCCGACCGAAGATGGACCGGGAGCGACCGCGCGAAGGCGCACACCGCCCCCATGCGAAGGTCTGGCCGGTTTGCGATACAAGTACCAGGGTTCCAGCGCCACCGTCACCAATCCGGGTTTAAATCCGGTTGAAACCAACGCCAAACTAGCAGGTTATCACCAGGTTCTCAACCCGTCAAATCTGACAACGCAATACCACTGCAACGCCTGCCGAAACAGGCACCGCCGATCTGCGCCATTAAACAACTCAAACGTCGCGGGCCGACACGCCCGCACCGCCCGTTTCAAGTTTTTGTCGAGCTATTTACTACTGATGAAGAAATTCCCTCGCGGGTTTCAGCGCACATCGAGCGTGCGATTCAACCCGCACGGAAAGAGCTACTTCACTTCTACGCTTGCGCCCGCGTCGGTGAACTTCTTCTTGATGGTTTCAGCTTCTTCCTTGCTGATGCCTTCCTTCACCGGCTTCGGAGCGCCGTCCACCAGATCCTTCGCTTCTTTCAGCCCGAGGCTGGTGACTTCGCGTACCGCTTTGATGACATTGATCTTGTTTGCGCCAGCGGCCGTCAGAACGACCGTGAACTCGGTCTTCTCTTCCGCCGCCGGAGCCGCCGCTGCCGCGGGCGCGCCAGCCGCCGCCGCGACCGGAGCCGCTGCTGCCGCCGAAACACCCAGACGCTCTTCCAGCAATTTCACCAGTTGCGACGCTTCGAGCAGCGTCAGCCCCTGAATCTGTTCCGCAATCGCGTTGATATCCGCCATGATCTTCTCTTCCTGAACTCCTGAAATTGACCGTGCGCACCCATGCCTCAGGCGACCCGTCCATACGCCTGAAACCCAGTGCTAAACCCTGTTAACCGTTGAACTTTTCTTCTTTTACGCCCTGATCCACGACCACGGCCAGATTGCGGCCCACTGCGTTCATCGCCGTTACCAGCCTCTGCGCCGGCGCGTTGATCAGGAACAACAGCTTCGCGAAGATCTGCTCTTTCGGCGGCATCGTGGCGAGATCGTTAATCGCCGTGACGTCCACCGCGCGACCTTCCACCAGGCCCGCTTTGAAAGTAAACGCCGGATTCGCCTTCGCGTATGCTGTAAGCGCCTTCGCCAGCGCCACCGGATCGCCCGCCGTCAAAGCCAGCGCCGTCATGCCACGCAGACCCTTCAGAACGTCTGCCGCCGGAAGGCCTTCCGACGCAATCTCGGCGATGTTGTTCTTCACCACCTTGTACTGCCCGCCAGCGCCGCGAACCGTCTTGCGAAGGTTGTAGTCCTGATCGACCGTCATCTTCTCGAAGCCATTGACGAAAAGGTTATTCGCCGCTTCGAGCGCTTTCCGCAGTTCTTCGAAATCCTTCTTTTTTTCGTCTCTGTCTTTCATGTCAGCCGACTCCCGGCGTTTTAGGCCTGCGCCGTTTCCTTCGCCGCCATCTCCGTCACATCCAGCGGAATGCCGGGGCTCATCGTCGCGCAGAGCGTTGCGCTCTTCACGTACTTACCCTTTGCCGCCGACGGCTTCGCCTTCAGCACCGCGGTGATCAGGCTGGTCGCATTCTCGACGAGTTTGTTCTCCGTAAAACTCGCCTTCCCGACAGGCGCATGGATAATTCCCGTCTTGTCGACGCGAAACTCCACCTTTCCGGCTTTGACTTCCTGAACCGCTTTGGCCACATCGGGTGTTACCGTGCCGGTCTTCGGATTCGGCATCAACCCGCGCGGTCCAAGGATTTTACCGAGTTTTCCGACTGAACGCATCATGTCCGGCGTCGCGACCACGGCGTCGAAGTCGGTCCAGTTTTCCGACTGGATCTTGTTCACCATGTCCTCGCCGCCGACGAAATCGGCGCCCGCTTCCTGCGCCTCGCGTTGTTTGTCGCCGGAGGCGATCACCAGCACTTTTTTTGACTTACCCAGTCCGTTCGGCATCACCACCGTGCCGCGGACCATCTGGTCGGCGTGCTTCGGATCGACGCCGAGGCGCATATGAACCTCTACCGTCTCGTCGAACTTCGCGAATCGAATCTTTTGAAGGAGGGGGACCGCCTGCTCGATCGAGTACTCGCGCTTCTCAATCTGCTGCGAAGCAGCCTGATATTTCCTGCCTGGTTTCCTTGCCATGTCTCCTCATTGGTGCAAGCGGTTGCGTCGTCCGAACAAACGCCTCGGAGCGCACACCTCCCACTGAGCCCTGTATTGGGTACCTCACAATCCTAGCACGGGAGGACCGGTGGCGCAAATTCGCCGTTATCTCCTGCCGAACGCTCTCGAAGCCCAAGGGAGCGATATGCGCCTACGCCTCGATGCTCACCCTCGCCCGCAGATTCGCCACACCCGCGGAATAACGCGAATCCGCAACGCTGAAAGCAACGGCATCCTCCATCCAGTCGTGCCAGACGCCATCGGGGTCATGCGACGCCGCCGTTATCGTATAGTCGCCCGGGCACAGATCGCATTGGAAGCGAAACGCTACGCGCAGCATATCGCCTGCCTGCATCGCGCCCGCGTGAACGCCTTCGAGCTCCGTATTCGTCCCGTAAACATTCAGCCCGATGCGTGTCCGGATCATGATGCCAATGACCGGATCCTCCACCGCAGCGTCAAATTGCGCCGTTACGCGGATCGTTGCATTCTCGCCCGAGCGCCACACCACTGCCGGCTCGCCCCGCTCATCCAGCAGTTCAATCGACGCGAGACGGGCCCGCCCATCTCCGTTCCGATTCGCGGGCGACAGAACTGCCCGCGCCCCGGAGCCCCGGCTGCGCAGTTCCGCCGCAACCCACGCCCGATATTTCCCAAGAACGTCACCCGGATCGCCGCGCTCCACCATCACGCCGTCGCGCACCCACCAGATCTCATCAGCGCAGCTTTCGAGCAGCTGCTCATCGTGCGAAATCAATACGAAGGTTGCCCCCACCCTGCGCAACGCAAGTAAATGCGCCACGCCTTCCGCCTTCTCGCAGGCCGGGGCAAGAGCCAGCGTCTGCTCCAGAATGTAGCGGCCGGGCTCGCCGGGTATCACGTCACCCGGTCCGAGTATCCTGGCCTCCGCCCCGGCGGTCTCAAACCGCCCGTCTGGAATCACCCCGATGATGCTGCCGTCAGGCGCCACTACCTCGGGCGCTCGAAACCGAATCATGTGAAAGGAAATGTTACCGTGCGGCGCCGCGGCCGCTGGATGGGCCATGCTTTGCAATCCGGATGGTATGGCGAACAAACACGAGCTGATTCACTTTCTCGAACAGCGTGTCTTCAATCCCATCCTGCGGGCGAAACCGGACGATTACAGCGATCGCGACCGCGCCGCGCCCGAACACGTCCAGAAATCCACGGTCAGCGAAAAGGATCGGTATCACGATTACGGCAGCGCCGACGAGGTCGTACTCAATTTCAAGCGGGATCTCCACTCCACAGCGGCAAAAAAGGTCGACTCGGAGCTATCGCGGCTCAAGCTGCCCTCCCTGCCGGAAGTGAAAAACGAGTTTCTGAAGCTGGCCAAAAACTGAGACTCGCCTATCGCGTTATGGCCCGCGGAAATTCGCGGCTCTCGCTCACACGGAACTGCCCCATCTGAGCGTCCCAGCTATGGCGCACTACCGTGATCGCCGCCTCGCTTACCTCAACGGTATTGAACGAGTTCGGCTCGCCGCGGCCGCGCGTCGATATAGCGGTCCCGGCCTGCACCACAATCGCCCGGTGAGCGCCGATCCTGAGCACTTCCGCTTCTCCTTCGGTAAATCCGCGATGGCTATTCCCTGCCCCGGCAAAAGCACGGTGTATGTGGCCGGCAAGAATCAGATCGATTCCGCACTCCGCCCATTCCCGAAAAGCCCGCCGTGCTCGCCTCGCCCGGTCCGTCCGGCCCCAGGCCTCGGGTAAATCAAGCGGATGATGAACAACGACGGTCCGGATCACGGCCGCCGGCATCGCGCAAAAGCGCGCGCGTACCCGCTCGATCTGGGTACGATTGATCCTTCCACCCTTCCATGTAAGAGCACGCGCGGTGTTGACCCCGGCGACCGCAATCGCTTCATCGGAGTAGACCGGCTCCATATCGCTCGAGATGTATTCGCGGTATAGCGAAAGTCCGGAGATGAAGCGGGACCAGGGATTATGCAGCGGTACATCATGATTTCCCGGCACGACCACGCGCGGCTCTGGCAGCATTTCGAGAAACCGCCGCGCCTCCGCGAACTCCTGCGGCCTCGCCCGCTGCGTCAGATCGCCCGAAATAGCCACCACATCCGGGTTCAGCTTTCTAACAGCCTCGAGAATCGGGTCTACCGTCGCCGGATCGACGCGCCCGAAGTGCAGATCCGATAAATGGGCAATCACCTTTCTCATGGCGCAATCACTCTGAGTGCGCCCGGAAGGATTTCGTACTTGAGAGGCGGCCGGCTCTGCCACAACTCGCCATCGAGCGACACTCGTACATTTCGCGCAGCCG
>Ga0308174_10001875_pt1 | contig 10096 bp, 10 predicted proteins | sample PhyPR2_FD_203894 | JGI IMG/M metagenome (GOLD analysis project Ga0308174, IMG submission 203894) | Soil microbial communities from UC Gill Tract Community Farm, Albany, California, United States - DLSLS.P.R2 | ecosystem: Environmental > Terrestrial > Soil > Agricultural land | place: USA... | reverse complement strand
CCTACTGCATCACCGGACGGGCCCCGGGCGACGTCTGAGCGGCTGTCGGGGCGCGGGCTCGAGCCACGCCCGAGTTGGTCAACTCTGGATGCCCCGCCCGCCAGGGACGCAGCCTTTCCCAACACGCCCTAGGGTGTCCGCCGTGGAGATCCGCGACGCGACCCCCGACGACTGGCCCGGCATCTGGCCGATCTTCTCCGAGATCGTGGAGGCGGGGGAGACCTACGCCTTCGACCCGGCGATGACCTCCGAGGAGGCACGCGCGCTGTGGCTCGAAACCCCGCCGGGCCAGTCGGTCGTCGCGCTCGTGGACGGCGCGGTGGTCGGCACCGCCAAGATGGGTCCGAACCGGCCCGCGCGCGGCTCGCACGTCGGCACGGCCAGCTTCATGGTCGGGCCGGCCGCCCGCGGGCACGGCGTGGGACGCGCGCTGGCGATGTACGTCGTCGACTGGCACCGCGCCCAGGGCTACCGCGGCATCCAGTTCAACGCGGTGGTCGAGACCAACACCGCCGCCGTCGCGCTGTGGCAGTCGCTCGGCTTCGAGATCGTCGGCACGGTGCCGGGCGCCTTCGACCACCCCTCGCACGGGTACGTCGGCCTGCACGTGATGTACCTGGACCTCGCCGCGTGACCGCCGACGCCGCCGGCACCTGGACCCTCGGCGACCGCCCGGTCAACCGGCTCGGCTTCGGGGCGATGCGGCTGACCGGCACCGCAGCCTTCGACCACGGCGTGCCCCGGGACCGGCGTACGTCGATCGCGGTGCTGCGCCGGGCCGTCGAGCTGGGGGTGAACCATGTGGACACCGCGGCGTTCTACTTCTCCTCGCTCCGGTCGGCCAACGAGCTGATCGGCGCGGCGCTCGCGCCGTACCCGGACGACCTGGTCGTCGCCACCAAGGTGGGACCGAGCCGCGACCCGTCCGGGGAGTGGCTGCCGTTCGCCCGGCCCGAGCAGCTGCGCGGGCAGGTGGAGGAGAACCTGCGCCAGCTCGGCCGCGACCACCTCGACGTGGTGAACCTGCGCACCTACGGGCCGGGCCCCGTCGCCGACCACGTCGCCGCGCTCATCGAGCTGCGGGAGGTGGGACTGCTGCGACACATCGGTCTCTCCAACGTCGGCGTCGCCCAGCTCGACGAGGCGCTGGCGCTGACCCCGGTGGTCGAGGTGCAGAACCGCTACGCGCTGGACTCCCGCAAGCCGGGGGAGGACGACGTGCTGCGGGCCTGCCGCGAGCGGGGCGTGGCGTTCGTGCCGTTCTTCGCCATCGCCGGGACCGGCCGGGAGCAGGGGGCCGTCGCGGCCGAGCACCCCGAGGTGCGGGCGGTCGCCGACGCGCACGGCGCCACCCCGGCCCAGGTGCGGCTGGCGTGGACCCTCCACCAGGGCCCGCACGTGCTGGGAATCCCGGGCACCGGCGACCTCGCGCACCTGGAGGAGAACGTCGCGGCAGCCGACCTGCGGCTCACCGACGAGGAGGTCGCCCGCCTGGACCTTCTCGGCGGGACCGTCTGAGGATCGTCGACCTTGAAAGACATCCGGGCGGCGGTGTCGGATCGGGGCAGAGGTGTTCGTAGCAGGGGTGAGCGGCCGCCCACGAGGGGCGGCCCGAGTCGCAGGAGATGATCCGAGATGCAGTACCTGGTTTCCGTGATCGACGACGGCACCGGCTTCGCCACCCCGACCGAGCAGGCGGACATCGACGCGTTCAACGAGCGGCTCCGGGCGGCGGGTCACTGGGTCTTCGCCGGCGGCCTCGGGTCGCCCGACCCGGCCACCGTCGTCGACAACCGGGGTGGCGAGGCGGTGTTCACGGACGGCCCCTTCCTGGAGTCGAAGGAGTACCTCGCCGGCTTCTGGATCATCGAGGCCGCCGACCTCGACGTGGCGCTGAAGCTTGCCGCCGAGGGGTCGAAGGCCTGCAACCGCCGGATCGAGGTGCGCCCGTTCCTGTGAACGTGGCCGAGGTCGAGACGGCGATCGCCCGGGTCCACCACGAGGAGTGGGCCCGGGTGGTCGCCGCCCTGACCAGGCGGTTCGGTGACCTCGACATCGCCGAGGAGGCGGCGGCCGAGGCGTTCGCGACCGCCGTCGAGCGGTGGCCGGCCGACGGCGTACCCCCCAACCCCGGTGCCTGGGTGACCACCACCGCCACCCGCAAGGCCATCGACCGGATCCGGCGCGAGAACAAGCGCGACGACAAGCAGAGGGAGGCTCGGATGCTGTACGACGACGACCCGCCCGACCCTCTCGGCGCCATCGACGACGAGCGGCTCCGGCTGCTCTTCACCTGCTGCCACCCGGCGCTCGCGATGGAGACCCGGGTGGCGCTCACGCTGCGCATGGTCGGCGGTCTGACCGTGCCCGAGATCGCCCGTGCCTTCCTGGTGCAGGAGGCCACCATGGGGCAGCGGATCACCCGCGCCAAGGCCAAGATCAAGACGGCTCGCATCCCGTACCGCGTACCTTCCGCGGAGGATCTCCCGGCACGCGTATCCGGCGTGCTCGCCGTCCTCTTCCTCGTCTTCAACGAGGGCTACCTGGCGACCGGCCCCGACACCGACCCCGTACGTCACGAGCTGACCGCCGAGGCGATCCGGCTCACTCGCCTGGTCCGTGCCCTCCTGCCCGAGGACGGTGAGGTGGCCGGGCTGCTGGCACTGATGCTGCTCATCGAGGCCCGCCGCACCGCCCGGGTCTCGCCGAGCGGCGAGCTGGTCACCCTCGACGAGCAGGACCGTGGCGCCTGGGACGCGGCACTGGTCGCCGAGGGTCATCGGCTGGTGCGCGAGCGCCTTGCTGCCGGGGTGGCGCCGGGGCGCTACCAGGTCCTCGCGGCGATCAACGCCGTGCACACCTCCGCCCGCGACGTGCGCGACACCGACTGGTCGCAGGTCGTCGCCCTCTACGACCAGCTCGTCCGCCTCGACCCCTCGCCGATCATCGCGCTCAACCGGGCCATCGCGGTCGCCGAGCTCGACGGCCCGGAGGTGGCGCTGGCGACCGTCGACCGTCTCGAGGGCACGCTGGCGGGCTACCACGCCTACCACGCGACCCGCGCCGACCTGCTGCGCCGGCTGGGCCGCAGCCAGGAGTCGCGTGCGGCGTACGACAAGGCCATCGAGCTCGCGGGCAACACCGCCGAGACCGCGTACCTGACCCGCCGCCGCGACCAGCTGGCGTAGTGCCAGCACAGGAGCAGTCGTCTTCTGCGAGGTGCCGGAGGTGGTCAGCCGGGTCGTCTCCCAGCGACGAACGGGATCTTCGCTACGTACTGCTGGTACATCTTGAGGGCCTCCTCCAACGACACCTGGCGGAACTCGACCAGGGCCTGCAGACCTTCCAGCTCGGCGTTGCACGCCTCGGCGCTGACGATGCGAGCCTCGGCATTCTTCGCCTTGCTCAGGTTCGCGGAGATCGCCGCGATGACCGACACCACCATGGCGGCCAGGCACAGGGGCCGCCACACGTCCTCGGGACCTCCCAGCTGCAAGGACTTCGCCACCCCGTCCGTGAACCGCGGGCCACCCAGGGCTGGTCCCGCCGTCAACGCTGCCGCGAACGCGCTGCTGGTGACGGACACGTACGTCAGCCGCTCCGCACGCGGCCGGGCCGACCGCAGGAACTCGTCGACCGTCCGCCTTCGATCCTTGATCAGCGTCAGCAGCTGCTGCCAGTCGGTCTGCTCTTGCGTGACACCGTCCCACCGTTCCTGCAGCGCGAGCCTGTCCACTCCAGCGTCGAACAGCCTCCGGTGCCTGACAACCCACCGGGCTGGCTGGCCAGTCAGCCCGTGAGGCGACCAGCGACGTCCGGCATCCCGGCACGCGCCACCGATGACTCCGCGCGTGCGCGACGGTCTGAACCGACGTACCCGGACGAAGGAGGAACCAATGGGCAAGGTCATCGCAGCCATCACGACCTCGGTCGACGGCTACGTCGTGGGGCCGCAGGACGGCCCGGAGCACGGCCTCGGCATCGGCGGCGAGCGGCTCCACTACTGGGTGATGGGTGGCCCGTGGACGTACGCCGACGACGGCCGCGACACCGACGGCATGCACGGCGCGGACCGGGAGTACTACGAGTCGCTCACCGCGGGGCTGGGCTGCGGGATCGTCGGCCGGAACATGTACGACGCTGCCGGCGCCTGGGGCGGCACCAACCCGTTCCCCGGCACGCTGGTCGTGCTGACCCACCGCACCGAGGACCAGCCGGACCCGAGCAGGGGCTTCCTGTTCGTCGACGGCTTCGACGCCGCGCTGTCGAAGGCACGCGAGCTCGCCGGGGACGACGACGTCTCCCTCGGCGGTGGCGCCGACCTGATCCGCCAGGGCCTCGCCGCGGGCGTGGTCGACGAGCTCGCGATCTCGACTGCACCGGTGGTGCTGGGCGGTGGGAAGCGGCTGTTCGAGGGATTCGAGCAGGACCTCGACCTCGAGGTGCTCGACACGTGGAGCTCGCAGTACGCCACCCATGTGCGGTACGCCGTCACGCGTGCCGGGCAGGTCGGCCGGGCCGAACGCGCAGGCTGAGCGCGGCGCCGGTCAGGACCGGGGTGTCAGGAACTTGAACCGGACGGTGAAGGTCGCGACGTCGTAGCTGGACCCGTCCGGGGTGCCGAAGGACCACCCGACCAGAGGTCTCCGCCACGTGAAGTTCGTCCAGGGTGTCGCGGACGTGTGGTCGCTGGTGTCCGGTCCGGTGGACGCGCCCGTTTCTCCCGCGTAGCCGGTGATCGACAGGTAGCCCTGGTCGCTCGCACCTGGGGTCGTGGGACCGCCGAGCACGGAAACGCTCGTCCTGCCGGCGCGCGGCGCGAGTTCGTGCAGGCTAAGCGCGTTGCTGGTGAAGGGCCCCATTGAGTTCGGCGCACAGTCCGTCCCGGACCGGTAGCTCAACGCGCCCTCCTGCGCGAACCGGTCACTCGGCACGACCCCTCCGCACCTCGGAACATCGCCGCAGCCGTTACACCCCGGCGGGAAGTCAGCGGTGCGCGACGCGGTCGGCGACACCGTGACCGTCCGGGTCACGCTCACGAGCCTCTTGGCGGACACCACCACCTTCTGCGCCTCGGTCGAGCCGCGCAGGCCGTCCAGGTCGACGCCGGACACCTTCGCGTAGTAGTTACCCGCCGGGAGCGCCCGGTCGCGGGCATCGCGGCCATCCCACGTCACCCGCATGGAGGTGCGCTGTGCCTTGATGGCACGGGTGAACACGACCTTCCCGGACCGATTTCTGACCCGCAGTGTCGCCCGTGTCGGGTACGGGCGGCGGTTCTCCAAGGTCGTGGAATCGTGGATCGCCTTGGACCGCGGGTAGAGGGCCCGGAACTGACTCGTGAGGTAGCCCGGGGCGTAGTGCCGGTGCACGAACGCGCGGCCGAGAACTTGGCCCTGGTAGGTCCCTGTGCTGGCGAAGGCGATGTCGCCGCGAACCTCGTAGTAGCCGTCGGGTACCTGCTTGCCCCGGTTGTCGTGCCCGGTCCAGGTCCACGAGTGCCAGCCCGGCGACAACGCCCCCAGGTTGACCGGACCCCGCACCGCGCGGAACTCACCCCGACCCAGGCTCTGGTAGACCCACACGTTCGTGATCGTGGCCTTCTCGACCAAGTGGATGACCAGCCGCTCCCGAACCTGTCCACCGGCCTTGGTGACCGAGGTGTGCCGGACCTCACTGGTGGACGGGCCGTTGATGTCCCCCACCGCCATTGCCTGCGTGGCGACGCCACTCTGCGCTCGAGATGCCTGCGCAGGCGTCGCGCCCACCAGCACCGCTGCAAGAGCGGTGACTAGCGTCGAGACGGTGCCGATGGTGGCGGTGCGACGGTGCACGATGTGACTCCCCCGAGAGCTGCTGGACGTGGCGGACCGATGGTAGGTCACTCGCCCACCTCGACGGTCGACAACGAGGCAGCGCAGGGCGGACACCGCAACATGTTCCGCGCGGCATACCGCACTCGGATCGTTGGACTCGCGAGGGACTGTGACGTACGGTCCATTCCGGACAGAACGGGGGAACCACCATGGTTCGCACGACTCGGCGTGCAGCAGCAACGGCGATGGCGCTCATCGCCACCACGACCACCTTCATCTCGATCACGCAGCCCGCCCAGGGCGCACCGGCGGCGGCCGCGGTGTGCACCCCGGCGGACGCGCCGCCACGGGTGCTCGCGGTGCAGGCCGACGACGTGACGCTCCTGCCGTCGTCGCGTGGCTTCGCCCAGCAAGCGGTGCACGTGACCGTTCGGAACGCCTGTGGCGGCACCTCGGTCTACGAGTGCGAGGCCGACCCGGCGACCACCTCGTGCACCGGCCTGCTGCTCCAGTTCCGACGCAGCGGCCAGGTCGGCGAGAAGGCGCGGGCTTGCGCGGTCCGCACGTCCACCGACTACGTCGGCGCCGGTAGCGGACCCGTCGCCACCGACCAGCCGGACGTCTACGACTACCCGCTGAGCAAGCCCTGGACGTTCGAGGCCAACGACGACTACGGCACCCCGGCGACGACGAGCGCGTGTGCTGGGCCGTGGGACATCGTCGCCACCCCGTACAACACCTACAAGGTGTCAGGCACGTTCACCACCACCAAGGGTGAGCCCTTCGCCGCGAAGGCCGTCTTCTCGTTGTTCCGGGGCTCCCGGCTCGGCACGAACGCGTCCCCGGAGCCGGTGCGCCGTGGTGCGACGGTGACCGTCACGGGCCGGCTGACCCGCCAGGCGATGGCCCCGAACCGGCTCTCGACCGGCGCCCACATCGACAAGTACCTCGGTTTCGGCGGCGAACCTGTCGTTCTGCAACGGCGGACCCTGTCCGGCAGCTACCACAGCCTCCGGACCGTCCGCAGCACCAGGGACGGCTACCTCACCACCAGGCTGAAGGCCCTGCCGGAGGACCGCTGCTACCGCTGGGTGTACCGCGGCTCGGACACGACCCTGCCCGTCACCTCAGGTGGCGACTGCGTGCACGTGCGCCGCTGAGCAGCGCCCTGCGTCCGGCTTCCTCAGGCTCAACGGCCCGAGGCATCGGACGACCCGGTCAGCGCGTCACCCGGGTGACCCAGTAGGGCGTCGTCGGGGTCGGGGTCGTGCTGAACCGGGCGTTCGGCAGGTACAGCGACCCGCCACGCCGGGCCATCGTGGTGGGCACGTCGAAGTCGGTGGAGGCGATCGTGCGCACCAGCCGTCCGGTCGTGCCCTTCTGGTTCAGCCGCAGCACCGCGATCCGGTTCTGCTGGTTCTGGACGACGTACAGCGTGCGCCCGTCCCGGAGCATGCCGTCGCCGTCGCTCAGCAGCGTCCGGCCGAGGTCGACGCGACGGGCACGGCCGGTGCGAGGGTCGACCCGGTACAAGAAGCCGGTCGCGGTCTGCACGACGAGCAGCGCGGCGAGGTCCGGGGTGCGCTCGATTCCGTTCGCGTTGAAGTCGTTCGGCACCTGCCGCCACTCGCCCCGCAGCGGCAGCCTGATGACCGCCGACCCCTTGGGCAGCGCACCGTTGCGGCCGAGCGGGAGCCCGTAGAGGCGGGCCCGCATGGAGTCGGTGAACCACACGGTGCGCCCGGCCAGCACGACGTCGTTGACGAACGTGGGGGTCCGGGCGAACCGGTAGCGGGCCAGCACCTTCCCGCTGCGCCGGTCAAGGACGCGGGCGGTCCCGGTGCCGGCGCCGGAGGCGAAGATCCGGCCGCGCGGGTCGATCTTCAACCCGGTCACCGGGGTGCCCGGACCCTGGCTGATGACCCGGCCCTTGCCGGTCAGCAGGTCGGCCCGGTAGATGTCGCCGTCGGCCAGCGACCCGAGGTAGGCGAACCGCGCGCGGGAGCCGAGGGCCGTGTTGATCGTGATGCCCTCGGGCTGGAAGCCGTCGGGGAGGTCGATGTGGCCGGGGACCCGCTGCCCGGCGCTCACCGCGGGGGCGAGCAGGCTCAGCAGGAGCACGGACAGGAGCAGGAGGAGGAACGGTCGGCGGACGAGAGCACGTGACATGTGAGGTCCCTTCGTTCGCCCACCACGCTAGCCACGCCGCCGGAGGCCGTCGAGAGCCCTGCGCACCACGTCCTCGTCGACCTTGAGCACCTCCCGGTCGTAGGTCAGCAGGCCGTTCAGCTCGTCCTCGACGTCGCTGAGCTGGGTGTAGACGGTGCCGCTGAGCCCGCGCGGTACGGCGGCCGCGAGCTGCTCGTGCAGCCGGGTGAAGGCCGTGGCCAGGCCGTCGCCGGTGCGCTCGCGGCCGTACCCGAAGTCCTTCTCGTCGTCCCAGACGTGCCCCGCGACGCGCAGGCTGTGGCCGCCGTACTCCGACAGCACCAGCGCCCGCCCGTCCCGGCGGCGCGGGACCCGGAACCGTCGTCCGTAGACGTGCCGGCTGACCAGGTCGCCGCCGCCCTGGTCGTGCCAGCCGCTCGCGTGGTCGACCACCCGGGTCGGGTCGAGCGCGCGCACCTCCTCGGCGACCGCCCGGGCGTCGAACTGGCCCCAGCCCTCGTTGAACGGCACCCACACCGCCAGCGAGGCCACGTTGCGCAGGTGCTCGACGGTGCGGCGCAGCTCGGCGCGGAACACCGTCTTGCCGTGCTCGTCGCCGCGGCCCAGCCAGTCCCGCCGCCCCGTGTCAGTGAGCCGGACCGGGTACCGCCCCGGCCAGGTCACGGCCGCGGTCCGGTAGCGGCCGCCGCCGTTGACCAGGTCCTGCCACACGAGCATCCCGAGCCGGTCGCAGTGGGCGTACCACCGCAGCGGCTCGACCTTGAGGTGCTTGCGCAGCACGGTGAACCCGAGCTGCTTCATGGTGGCGATGTCGTGCACGAGCGCCGCGTCGGAGGGGGCGGTGAGCAGGCCGTCGGGCCAGTACCCCTGGTCGAGCACGCCGACGTGGAGGTACGGCGCGCCATTGAGCAGCAGCCGCGGCACGCCCCGCTCGTCCGGCCCCACCCCGAACGAACGCATCGCCACGTAGGAAGTGACCCGGTCCTCACCGAGCCGCACCTCGACGTCGTGCAGGTGCGGGTCCGCCGGGGTCCACGGGCGCGGGTCGTCGAGCCGGACCCGGGTCGGGGTGTTGGTGGGCAGCGTCGTGGTCACGCCGGCGACGCGGATGCTCGCCTCGGCGGTCGCCTCGCTGTGCACCGTCACCTCGACGGTCGCCTCGGCCAGGTGCGGCACGAGGGTGAGCCGGGCGACGTGCACCGCCGGGACGGCCTCCAGCCAGACGGTCTGCCAGATGCCGGACTGGGCGGTGTACCAGATGCCGCCGCGGTGCAGCCGCTGCTTGCCGGACCCGTGCTGGTGGCCGTCGGAGAGGTCGCGGACCTCGACCACGAGCTCGCCCCGGCCGCGGCGCAGCGCCTCGGTCACGTCGCAGGTGAACGGCAGGTAGCCGCCCACGTTCGCGCCGACCTCGGTCTCGTCGACCCGCACGGTGCAGGTCTGGTCGACCGCCCCGAAGTGCAGCAGCAGCCGGCCGCCCTCGGGCACGAACCCGGCGGGCACCTCGACGGTGCGGCGGTAGGTCAGCCGCTGGTCCGGCAGCAGCTGCCGGCGGACGCCGGACAGGGGCGCCTCGGGGGAGAAGGGGACGAGGATGCGCCCGTCGTACGCCTCGGGCGTGGGGGCTTCCGCGGGCGTGATCGCGTAGTCCCACCAGCCGTTGAGGTTCAGGTAGGAGTCGCGGGCCAGCTGGGGGCGCGGGTACTCCGGCAGCACGTGCTCGGGGTCGAGGTCACGCCCCCACCGGGTGAGCAGCTCGCGTCGCACCCGGCGAAGTATGCCGACAGGTCACCCGGCGGCGTCGTAGGCCAGTCGCAGCCAGCCGCGGACCTGGTGGTCGACCTCGGCGGGCGAGGCGAGCTCCAGGTGGTGCATCCACACCCGGGCGGACGGGTGCACGACCTCCTTGAACCGGTCGTCGCGCAGCTCGTGGTCCAGCGCGAGCGACAGCACCGCGGGTACGTCCGATCGCACGTAGCGGCCCGGACGCCACACGTAGGCGAAGCCGCGCCGCCTTCGGAACGCGACCTGGCTGCGGGAGACCCGCACCTCGTGCTCGCCGAGCGCCTCGACCACGTCGGTCACCGCGCGCAGCACCGCGCGGCCCGCCT
>Ga0308174_10001874_pt1 | contig 10096 bp, 9 predicted proteins | sample PhyPR2_FD_203894 | JGI IMG/M metagenome (GOLD analysis project Ga0308174, IMG submission 203894) | Soil microbial communities from UC Gill Tract Community Farm, Albany, California, United States - DLSLS.P.R2 | ecosystem: Environmental > Terrestrial > Soil > Agricultural land | place: USA... | reverse complement strand
TTCGCTCACTCGCCGTTTTACCCGCCGAAAAAGAGCAGGGTGTCGGCCGCGCTCTCGTCGCCAGCCTCGAAAGCGAAGCTCGCGATAACGATCTGGAGGCGATCTTCGCGTTCACCTATGTGCCGTTTTTTTTCAAAAAGCTCGGATTTCTAGAGATCGAACGAGGAGAGCTTCCATTGAAAGTATGGAAAGATTGCCTCCGCTGCCCGAAATTCCACAACTGCGATGAAATTGCCGTCTTAAAGCGGCTGCGTCCGTCGCGGAGCGATACAAAGTTGAGTAATTCGGATCACTTTCACGGCGAACTTATCGCCCTTCCTACCATAAACTCCACTTATCGTTAACTAATCCTTTGAAATATCATTAGGATTTCACCTAAATTTGCGTAAAAAATTCATTTTTGTGCATTTTTTACTGTTTTTCCTTGAGTAGTACTAGTATACTCAGTACCGCAAGAGCTTAGTACTGAGGGTAAAACCCAGGGAGGTAATGTGCGAGCTTTAACCGTTGATGTACAAGAGTCCGCCGGCCGTATTCTTTGCTGTACCATCTTCCGGCCCGGCGGTCGGAAACTGTTGGCCAAAGGCCACGTCCTGAGCGACGAGGATATCCGGCTGCTGCAAACGGAGGGCATGCAGCAGGTCTGGGTGACCGAACTCGAAGAGGGCGAGATCGGGGAGGATGAAGCGGTCATGGCGGTTGCGGAAGCCATGTGCTGCGGATCGGTCGAAATCCGGCTCGCTGCCGGTGGAAGGGCCAATCTGGTAGCTACAGCCGACTGCTGCGCCTTGGTAGATGACGACCTGCTCAAGCAAATCAACTTTGCAAGCAGTGTCGTAATTGCCACCGTCCCCAATTATCGTTTTATAAAGGCCGGAGAACGTGTCGCCACCATTAAGAGCGCGCCCTTCGCTGTCGCGCAATCGCACCTGGAGGCGATCCTTTCGATCTTGCAGGAGCGCGGAGCGATTTTGCAGGCAAGGCCTATCCGCGATCCGGGGGTCGGCGTACTTTATACCGACCCGGTCCACGGCGATCGCGCCCGCACGCTGTTTGAAAGCGTGGTTCGCACACGCATCGAGCGCTTCAGCGGCAATCTACGCTATTCCTTAACCGCCGTCGAGGAGGAAGAGCAAGTGGCCCGCTCTCTCCAGCATTTATTGCGTACTAAGCCGGCTGCCGTCCTGATTGCGTCTACCACCGCGCCCGCCGGTCCCGAGGACGTTATCGGAAGAGCGCTGGTTCGTTTGGGCGCGCACGTCGAACGATTTCTCGCTCCGGTCGAACCCGGCAATCTGATGATGCTCAGTTACAAGGACGATGTGCCGATCGTCTCCGCTCCTTGCTGCTTCCGTTCCGCCAAAGCGAACGTACTCGATTTGCTTCTGCCGCCGATGCTCGCCAAGTATCGTATCTCAGGCTGGGAGATTGCCTGCCTCGGTCATGGCGGCCTTTTGAACTGATGTAAACGTTTCCTCCACCGGTCCGAAGCGGATCTCCTAAGACGCTTCGGATCCTTCTGCCGGGCGTTGCGCACTGTGTCGCGGCTTTCAAAAAGAAGCCTGGACGCAATGCGCCGCCCGGCATCTTTTTGCATTGCGCCTTTCCTCAGTTGCTCGCGCGCGGAACATGAGTAACGCGCTCAAGTCCCGGAAGGTTATGATGAGTTCGAAACATGCCCGAACAAGTGGAAACAGATGCACTCGCTGAGAAAGTGATACGGGTAATCGCCCATACACAGCGCATCCCTCCTGAATCTGTCTCGCTCGACAGCACCTTCGAAGCGTTGAAAATCGATTCGCTCGATGGCATCAACATCGTGTTCGAACTTGAGAAGGAGTTCAACATAGAAATTCCGGACGATGGCGTGCAGAATCTGCGCTCCGTGCGGGACACGGTTGAGGGTGTGCGAAAGTTGGTTAGATCAAAGAGCCAGACCGCTCCGCCGGGTGCGGCATGAACCGTGTCGCGGTTACCGGCTTGGGGCTGGTGTGCGCGCTTGGAAATACGGTCGCGGAAAGTTGGCAACGGCTTATAGCCGGTGAGTGCCGCATCCTGCCGATGCGCGATCCGGGTTCGCCGCCGTATAAATTCCGTAACGGCGCGGAGGCATGGGATTTCAAACCGCTCGATCACTTCACGGAAAAGGATTTGGTCATACTGGAGCGCTTCGCCCTGCTCGCGGTTGTAGCGGCGCGCGAGGCGGTGGCCCAAAGCGGCATCCGGTTTGAAGGCGATCTCTGCGATCGTTCCGCGGTCATCACGGGCAGCAGCGTGGGCGGCCAGTTCACCGAGGAAGAAGGGTATATCCGGCTGTACCGCGAAAACAACCCCAAGGTCGCGCCGCTCACCATACCGCGAACCATGGCTAACGCGGGGGCCAGCCGCATCTCGCTTGAGTTTGGCATTCACGGTCCCGCTTACACGATTGCTACCGCGTGTTCTTCCTCTAATCACGCGCTTGGACAGGCGTTCTGGATGATTCGCAACGGCCAGATCACCGCGGCGATCGCCGGCGGCAGCGAAGCCGTTTTTGCGGAAGGATTGCTGCGCGCCTGGGAGGCGATGCGCGTGGTTGCCCCCGATGTCTGCCGCCCATTTTCGGCTGACCGCAAAGGACTGTCATTGGGCGAGGGTGCAGGCATGCTGCTGCTCGAAAACTGGAATCACGCCCGTGCCCGGGGCGCGGCCATTCTTGGGGAAGTGATCGGCTTTGGCATGAGTTCGGACGCGCATCATATTACTCAGCCCTGCGTGGAGGGTCCCGCGAAAGCGATTGACTGGGCCATCCGGGACGCGGGCATCTCCCCGGACCAGGTCGATTACATCAATGCCCACGGAACCGGAACGCTCGCCAACGATGCGATTGAAACCCAGGCCATCCGAACCGTTCTGGGCAGGCGCGCCGATTCTGTGCTGGTGAGTTCAACCAAATCCATGCACGGCCATACGCTAGGCGCAGCTGGCGCCATTGAAGCGGTGGCTTGCCTGCTTACGCTGAAACACGGCCTGGTTCCTCCGACCGTCAACTTTACCGCGCCCGACCCGGCTTGCAATCTGAATATCGTCGCTAACGAAGCCGCGCGCGCGCCCATGCACATCGCCCTATCTAACACGTTTGCATTCGGAGGGCTGAACGCAACCTTGGTGCTGAAGGGACCGGAAGATTAGTTCGGATATTCAAAGGAGGGTATAGCTTTGCCGTTAGTGGCGGGAGTGGATCTCGGCGGAAACGCCGTCAACTACACGCTCTTGGACATGGAGGAGCAGTTTCTGATCGAGACGCTCTGCGAGTACCCTGCCCGATCGAGAGAGGGCCCCGATGTCTGCTTACGGCAAATCATGGACGGGCTCCAGGTTGCTGTTCAACTGGCCGGCGTTCGACTCTCCGATGTGGCGGTTGCCGGCCTTGCAACTCCTGGTCCGGCGAGCGCGGACGGCGTCCTCAGCGCGCGAGGCTCTACCAACTTCGTCCATCCGGATTGGGCCGGCTTCGATATCCGCGGAAATCTGGCGGGCCTGCTCGGCAAGCCGGTTGTGTATCTGAACGATGGCAATGCGGCGGCTCTTTGGGGGCACTTCGTGCTCCTTGGAGCGGCCAATCGGGCCACCTCTATCTCGGCAATTATCGGCACCGGTCTCGGCGGAGGCGTCGTCATCGCCGGCAACATGATCAAAGGAAGAAAGGGATTCGGGGGAGAACTGGGCCATGTCCTGCTTCCCTACCAAAGCATTCAGGAAGTCGCGGGTTTGGTCCCGCAATGCAACTGTGGCCGCACCGGAGACCTGGAATCCCTGTGTTCCCTGACGGCGATCGAGCGTTATCTTCTCCCGTTTTTCCTGCACCTTTACTCGGATCACCAACTGAGCGCCGCCACCGACCTTCGCAGCGCAGCAAAGCTAGTCCGGAGCCTGGCGGAAAGCGGCGATCCCATGTGCCGGGAAATCTTCCGCGTTCAGGCCCGTGCCCTCGGCCTCTTTTTTGATCAGATGATCAACATCTTCGATCCCGATGCCCTGATTGTTGGCGGGGGCGCCTTGGAGGCAAACGAAGCGTTCCAACACTGGTTTATGGATGAGATTCGCGACGCCATGCCTGTCCAAAGGGAGGAACAGGCTGATGTCCTGATCCGTATTATGCCCAACGGTGATACCGCCGGTGCCCGTGGCGCAGCACTCCTGGCCCTGGAGTTTGCTCGGCAAAACACCGTCGAGTGAGTCAGAGCTCGGTTTTTCAATTTATCTTCTGTTGAGAATCACGGCATGTTGAAGTACTATGGTCTTCAGTCGTCGTTACTGCTATGAAATTTCCGTGTTTAGACGGTATCCAGTGAAAACGCTCGATTTTGAAGTCGTTGGCAGCCAATATCCCGCCTCTCCTCGCGATTGGACCATCTGGTTCACCGGTCTTTCCGGCTCTGGAAAATCGACCTTGGCCCAGGCGCTTGCCGGCCGCCTTCAGCGCTACGGCCTTCCCCACGAACTGCTCGACGGCGATGTTATTCGCGAAGGAATCTGCCGGGGATTAGGATTTTCCAAAGCAGATCGCGACGAAAACATCCGCCGGATCGGCTGCATTGCGCGGCTCCTGAATCGCCACAACGTCATCTCAATTGTTGCCGCTATCTCGCCGTACCAGAAGACGCGCGCAGAGGTCCGAAAGATAATTCCCAAATTCCTGGAAGTTCACGTGGATTGTCCACTCGAAACGCTGGTCCACCGTGATGTAAAGGGACTCTATCACCGCGCTCTTGCCGGACAAATCGAGCATTTTTCCGGCATCTCTGATCCTTACGAAGCCCCATCTCATCCGGACGTTTACGTTAACTCTGGGAAGCAGACAGCCGAAGAGAGCCTCAAAGTCATTGTCCGGAAAATTGAGGACTTGGGCTGGCTAAGCACCCCGGTAATCGAAGAGAAGGTCGCGGTCGCGGCTCTTTAGGGCGGCCCAGCCGTCGCGTCACCAGCGGAGTCCCACGGTAATCGGAACAACCGTCGTGTGGGTGTCGGCCGTCATACCATCGTAAAATCGCGCTTGTACGTACAACTTCCATCCTGTCCTGGGAAGTGGTATGTTCACGCCCCCGCCTACGTCCCAAACCCCGGCATTCTGACTTACGCTTCCTAGCACCTGATTCGCCGGAACGAAGATCGGTCCAACATAGCCCCACCACGGGTCAAAAATGTAGGTGGGAGCCAGTACGGGCTTCGTGAATTGTACCGTGCGGCGCAGCCATCCGCCCCCGCCCAAAACATAAAAGCTGGCGCGTGAGCCAAGCGGGAAAGTGATCTTCGGGTCCACCGTCAAGGTGTAAACTCGTGCATTCCCATCAGGCTCATTCAGGGTATCCAGCGCGCTCCTGGTTACGCCGAGACCCTGGAACGAAAATGTGCCAAGCACGCCCAGATATTGATTCAAATTGAATCCGGCGCCCACCTCCAGGTTTCCTCCGTTATCGAGATGGTTCGACAAGTTCCCGGTTGCAGTCGAAAACCCTCCACCTACATTCGCCGTGAAATGATGATATTCGCTCTGCGCGAACAGACACGGCGCAATTCCGGTTACGAGGACGCTCAAAATCGCTATTCGCATTGGCGTCGTCAGGTACATACAAATCCTCCTCATTCATACGGGTGCCTTCACACGGCCCCAACTATGGAGATTCAAGGCGGCGAGTTCGGTTAGCCTCGCAGTATTCGCAGACTGATTCTTCCGGTCGCTCAGCCCCGCTGCTGAAGCATCTTCTTCGCTGCTGGACGCGCGAACGCGTTTGCGATATTGTGCATGCCGAATTTCAGGATTGCGCGGCAAGTATCGTCCGCCTTCGATTTGTCCCCTGATTTTTCATAAGCGCGCGCCAGCAGTTCCAGAACGAAGGGGTCCTTCGGATTCGCTTTTTCCAGATCCGCCAGGGCCGCGGTGTAATTTCCGGCGTAGAAATGGACATACCCGCTGAGGTAGGGGAAGAACAGCTCCTGTTGAGGATTCTGCAGCCTGTCGAGAAAAGCTCTGGCTGCGGCTAATTCCTTCTCCGCCACTTCCGCCTCACCGCGCCGCGCCGCCACCCGCGCCTGTCCGGCTTCCCAACGGAAGCCCCACAGATCCTTGTCGTGCGCGGAAATACCGGGCTGCTCCAGGGCCGTGTTATAGCCTCGCTGATACCAGTCGTAGGCCTGGTCCAGGTTGCCGCATTCAAGGTAGATGCGCGCCAGTTCATCGGCCGTCTCAGCAGCGTCGGTGTATTTCTTCGCGGCTATATGCGAATCGAATACCTGTTTCTCATACCTCGCAGCATTGGCGGCTTTGCACTCGAAGGCATAGGATATTGCCATTGTCCTGACCGCTTGGGTTTTGGCATCGGCATCCGGGGCAAGCTCTAGCATCTTTTGGATATGGCGCTGCGCCTCGCCATATCTCCCCAACAGATCCAGCGTCATTGCCATCCCGCCATGCGCTTCGTATGAATTGGGTGATTGCTCCAGCGCTTTTTGGAACTGCGCCAGTGCGGCTTGCTGGTCGCCTTCCATACTGGCCTGTCGTCCCTGTTTAATCAGCTCGGTTACGTCTGGCGCTGCGGCCAGCGCGCTCTCCGCAAACAGGCAAACAAGACTGAGCAGAGCAATTGATGAAATAGCAGCAGTGCGGGTCAATACCATGCGCGCCTCGATTGTACAAAGGATTGGAGCACCCGCGCAAATTAGACCCGCGCGCGACTGCCGTCGGGAATAGAATCCTACTTGAAGCGATGAGAAGACTTGTTTCTGCATTCGTTGTGACCTTCGCCTTGCTGGCGGCCTCCGCCGAAACCGTGAACATTCAGGCGGAACGGGCTCCAAACTTGCCTATTCTGAAACCAGGAGCTGCCGGCGTCTGGAGCGAATTGGGTCTCTTCAATCCGGCCGCCATCAAAGCCCGCCGCAAAACGGTGCTCCTGTTCCGGGCCCAAGACCGGAACCATACTTCACGTATCGGATACGCCGAGAGCAAAGACGGACAGCACTTCAGAGTACGCCCTGCCCCGGTGCTCTCTCCGGACGCTCCGTATGAAAAGGGCGGGGGCGTAGAAGATCCGCGCGTCGTGCGAATCGGCAATATCTACTATTTAACCTACACCGGTTACAACCTGCATGACGCACAGCTTTGCCTGGCAGCTTCGAACGATCTGATCCGCTGGCGTCGTCTCGGTGTGATTCTGCCCGCTTACAAAGGCGCTTGGAATACACAATGGACAAAGTCAGGGGCAATTGTTCCTGAAAAGATCAACGGCAAGTGGTGGATGTACTATCTGGGCACTAAAAAAGACAGCGACGGCAAATCGCGCGACTATATGGGGCTTGCTTCTTCCGCGGACCTTCTTCACTGGGCCGATGCCACGGAGCAACCCGTTCTCGACCGCCGCCCCGGCGCTTTCGATTCGCGCGTCATGGAGCCAGGACCGCCGCCGTTCATCACCGATGCCGGCATCCTGCTGCTCTATAACGGTGCAAATGAAGATCTGATCTACGGACCGGGCTGGGTGCTGTTTGACAAGAACGACCCTCGACGCGTGATTGCCAGAGCAGACAAGCCTTTCATACTGCCGGCCCTCGAATGGGAGAAAGTCGGCAACGTGCCAAACGTAATTTTTCTTGAAGGAGCTATACCCACGACCGCGACCACGGGCGTAGACAAGCTCGAACTGCGGGGCTACTACGGAGCGGCCGACAAATATATTGGCAGCATGAGAATTGACGTCTCCTTGAGTCGCAGGTAAGCGCGTTACATCCAACTGCCTCTGCTAACCTGAATGCCGCATGCTCCGCCGCGCCTTCACCTCATTTACATTACTCGTTCTCTTCACCGCTGCCGGTTGCGCCGCAGCTACGGCGCCTGTTAAACCGAAACTTGTAGTTGGCATCGTTATTGATCAGTTCCGCTACGATTACCTCACCCGGTTTCGCGCCGATTATCACGGCGGCTTCGATCAACTGCTCACCAGGGGCGCTGACTTCACCAATGCGTTCTACCGCCAGGTGCCAACCATCACCGCTGTCGGCCATAGCATCTTTATGTCAGGCGCAATGCCGGCGGTAAGCGGCATAGTCGGCAACTCCTGGTACGACCGCAGCGCCGGCCAGGTCGTCACCAGCGTCTGCGATTGGGATGCCAGAGCCATCGGTGGCCATCAGGACACGAAAACCGCCGCCTGTACCGATTCCGACCCTGCATCGCCCAAACGATTGCTCGTCACTACCATCGGCGACGAACTCAAGGACGCGCAGCCGGCTTCGAAAGTAATTGGCATCTCTATTAAATCCCGGGCGGCGATCCTGCCCTCGGGCCATCGGGCGAACGGAGCATTCTGGCTCGATGGTGTGACTGGAAATTTCATTACCAGTTCGTACTACATGGATGCGCTGCCCGCCTGGGCCATCAAATTCAATGACCGCAAGCTGCCGGCCGCATACATCAATCGCAAGTGGGAAGGTTTTCCTAAGTGGGATTTTCATGCGCCGCCAGGCAGCTCGGAGCCTTATGCGAAACTGCCCGCTAGTCCCTGGGGCAACGAGTTAATCGAGCAGTTTGCGGAGCAGGCGATTACGGGCGAGCAGCTGGGTCACCGCAATGCGACCGATCTGCTAACCATTTCCTTCTCTTCGAACGACTATATCGGCCACGCCGTCGGCCCGGACGCGCCCGAAGTTCGCGACATTTCCATCCGCACCGATCAACTCCTGGCGAAACTGTTCCGCTATATTGATCGGGAGGTCGGTTTGGAAAACGTGCTCTTCGTCCTTTCTGCCGATCATGGTGTCGCGCCTGTACCCGATCCAGCTCATCGCCTGCCCGGCGGCTATGTGCAAGGTAATCTCGCCTCAGTAATCGAATCGGCTCTCAACGCGAAATTCGGCCGTGCGGATTGGCTTATCCCGGGCACAGGAAAAGGTGAGATTTACTTCAACTGGCCCACGATTGAGAAAGTAACCACGCCGAACGGCCAAGCCGTCGAGAAATCCGCCGTTTACCGCGTCGCGAAAAACGCAATCCTAGGCACGACGCAATTACACGTCGCACGGGTCTATACCCGGGAGCAACTCGACAACGGCATCGCTGGAGACTTCATCGCGGCCGCTGCGATGAATGGCTACTTCCCGACTCGCAGCCCCGATTTGAGTCTTATTCTGGAGCCCGGATTTATTCCTGGAACGAAGGGGACGACTCATTTTTCGCCCTATTCCTACGACCGGCATGTCCCTATCATCTTCATGGGTTCAGGTATTAAGCCGGGCCGCTACGATGAAACGGTTGCACCGAACGACATCGCGCCAACTCTCGCCACCTTCCTCGACATCCAGACGCCCAGTGGATCATCCGGACGGGTTCTCACTGAGATGCTGGCTCGCTAAACGAACTTAGCTCAGTCGCGGAAAACCAGCCAAAAAAATGCCGCCGCGCCACAGATTACGAAGGTATTCAGCGAAGCGAGCGTCAGCAGAGCTGCGTATAGCTTTTCTTCCCTGCCGTTCCGGTTCGCAGCGGGCCCGCTTTCCCCTGCTATGCCGTCCGCGGCTAATTCCAGCCTGATTAATTCCGGCACGCTGCGTCCCCACTCTGCATATCGAATAAGTGGGCGCGATCAGGAATGTTTATCCGGAAATTGGACTCGGGGCAGCGTCAACTCGACTGGCGCTTGCGGGTCAAAGCGGCGAACCGATACACTAGGAATGTTCGGGGCGTGGCTCAGCCTGGCTAGAGCGCCTGGTTCGGGACCAGGAGGTCGGTGGTTCGAATCCACTCGCCCCGACCAAATCCTCCCTTCGATTTGCGTCAGCCTTCGTGGTCTCCCCCCACCAAATGTACGGAAGCATGAACGGAACGACGGCGCGGACCAGATTCAGTTCACCTCTTTTGAATTCGAACGCTTCGCGATGCCCATATTTTTCCGTTGCTTCCTCCCTTCGATCGCTGGCTGATGTGGGTATAGAGCTCCGTCATCGGCTGCGAGTCGAGATGTGCAAGTTCCCGCTTGTGCGAGCCTACTCTCGACGGGAGATTGGGACCGCGAATGCTTCGCGCCCCCAATTGGTTTACTTGCTGTGAATGATGACGCTGCCA
>Ga0308174_10001872_pt1 | contig 10098 bp, 9 predicted proteins | sample PhyPR2_FD_203894 | JGI IMG/M metagenome (GOLD analysis project Ga0308174, IMG submission 203894) | Soil microbial communities from UC Gill Tract Community Farm, Albany, California, United States - DLSLS.P.R2 | ecosystem: Environmental > Terrestrial > Soil > Agricultural land | place: USA... | reverse complement strand
TGTGCCCGAAGAGCGGATCGACGTCGCCTACAACGCCGCGGACGCGACGGTGTTCACGGCGGATGGTCCGGCGGCGGAGGGGGACTACGTGCTCGCCGTCGGCACGCTCGAGCCACGCAAGAACCTGCCGCGGCTGATCGAGGCGACGGGCCGGCTCGGGATCGCGCTACGCATCGCGGGGGCCCGCGGCTGGGGCTCTGTCGACGCCGACGCGCCCCACGTCACCTGGGTCGGCCGCCCGTCCGACGAAGAGCTCGCCGAATTGCTGCGCGGCGCCCTCTGCCTTGCCTACCCTTCACTCTGGGAAGGGTTCGGGATCCCGGTGCTCGAGGCGATGCTCTGCGGCACGCCCGTCGTCACGAGCAAGGGAAGCGCGATGGAGGAGGTCGCCGCCGGCGCCGCGGAGCTCGTCGACCCGGCAGCGGTGGAGTCGATCGCCGCAGGCATCGAGCGCGCCCTCGGCCGGCGGGACGAGCTGCGCGCCGCCGGGCTTCTGCGCGCACAGAGCTTCGGCTGGGCCCGGACCGCCGACGCCGTCGTCGACTGCTATCGGCGGGCCGCGCGATGACCCGGACGGTCGTCTTCGACGCCGACGTACTCGGTCGCAGGCGGACGGGCGACGAGACGCACGTCGCGGGCCTGCTCGAGGAGCTCGGCCGCCGGCGCGGCGATCTCCGGATTGTTGCACTGACGCGGCATCCCGAGCTCGTGCCGGAGGGAATCGAGCCGCTGCGCCTCGACGCGCGCCTGCAGGAGCTGCGCATGGCCGTCGGCGTGCCGAGGGTCCTGCGGCGGCTGCATCCCGACCTCGTGCACTTCCAGCACGTCCTGCCTCCGTTCGACAGCACGCCCGCAGTCGTCACCGTGCACGACCTCTCGTTCGAGCGCGACCCGTCGCTGATGGGGCGGGTCGACCGCACCGTCTTCCGCACGCTCGTGCCGCGCGCGGTGCGGCGGGCGCTGCGCGTGTTCGCCGTGTCCGCCCGCACGAAGCGCGATCTCGTCGAGCTCTACGACACGCCCGAGGCAAAGATCGTCGTGACGCCGAACGGCGTCGACGCACGTTTCTCGCCCGGCGCCGGCTCCCACGACTACCTTCTCTACGTCGGCGCCGTGCAGGCGCGGAAGGATCCGCTTGCCGCGCTCGCGGCCGCGCGCGGTGCGGGCCTGCCGCTCGTCGTCGTCGGGCCCGAGAAGGAGCCGGCGCTCGCCCGCCGGTTGCGGGAAGCGGGTGCGGACCTCCGTGGCTACGTCGGCGGCGACGACCTGCTCGCGCTCTACCGCGGCGCGGCGGCGCTCGTCTTTCCGTCTCGCTACGAAGGATTCGGACTGCCGGTCGTCGAGGCGATGGCGTGCGGGACTCCCGTCGTCGCGACCGACGACCCGGCCGTGCGCGAGGTGGCCGGTGACGCGGCGGTCTACGCGCCGGCCGAGCGGCTCGCGGACGGAGTGGCGCAGGCGCTCGCAGACCGGGAGCGCCTTGCGGCCGCCGGGATCGCGCGCGCGGCGCGCTTCACGTGGGCCGAGACCGCGCGCCGCACGCTCGAGGCATACCGGGAGCTGCTTGCATGAAGGTCGCGGCGGTCGTCGTCTCGCACGGGAACGCAACGGAGCTCGAGCGGCTGCTGCCTGCGCTCGCGCCGCAGGTGGACGAGCTCGTCGTCGTCGCCAACGTGCCGGGGAGCGCCGGCGAGCTGCCGCCCGGCGCGACGCTCGTCGCAAACGACCGCCCGCTTGGGTTCGGCGCGAACGTCAACCTGGGTGTGGCCGCCACGTCGGCGGAGCTCGTCTGCAGCGTGAACCCCGATGCGCTCCCGGCCGCGGGCGCCGTGGAGAGCCTCCGGCGGTTCATGGAGTCGACGCCGCGGGCCGGCGTCGCGGGCCCGGCGATGCTCTACCCGGACGGATCCGTTCAGCCGTCGCGCCGGCGGTTCCCCACCGTCGCAGGAACGCTCGTGCGCCGCACACCGCTCCGGATCCTGTTCGACCCCTACAAGCTCCAGCACCGGCACTACCACCTCGACGAGCGGCCGCAGGAGCCCGTCGAGGCCGACTGGATGCTCGGTGGCTTCCTGATGCTGCGCCGCTCGATGCTCGAGGAGCTCGGCGGGTTCGACGAGGGCTTCTTCCTGTACGGCGAGGACATCGACCTCTGCTACCGCGCGTGGCGCGCGGGCTGGTCGTGCTGGTATGTCCCCGCCGCGACCGTCGAGCACGAGCATCAGGCGGTCACCGACCGGACGCTGTTCACGCGCCGCACGCTCTGGCACTGGCGCGGGATCGCGCGCTTCGTGCGCAAGCATCCCGAGCGGCTGCTCGCGCGTTAGCGCTTCTTCGCGGGCTCGAAGCCGTAGGTGATCTGCGTCGAGAGCTGCCGCTGGTCGAACTGCGACGGCTGGAACGTCCCGACGGCGCTCACGTCGATGCGGTACGGCGTCCGCGCCGGGATCCTCACGACGAGGTTCGCGGTGCACGGGTTCGAGCGCACGGTGACGTGGCGGACCGCGAGCAGCTTCTTCGCCACCGGTTGCGCCTGGGGCTCCGGCGTGATGCGAAGCGACGACAGCTTGATGGTCACGTGCGAAGGCGTGAAGCTTCCGCAGGCCGCGGCACGGGAGAGGGAGACGGTCGCGTAGCCGGGCTCCGTTCCGGCCGAGGTGAACCGGTAGTACCACGACGACGTCGACATCCAGTTCGCATCGCTGCTGACGCCGCCCTCGGCGTCGGCGATCCGGATGGGATGGGGCACGTGGTAGAGACGCAGACCGCCTGCGGATTCCACACGGTGCCCCACAGGGTCGACGCCGGGAGACGCGACGATCCAGTCGACGGGGATCTGGGGGTCGACGGCGCCGGTCGTGTCGAGGTAGTTCGGAGTCGTCGAGGGGCCCGGCTTCGGGGCGGTCGCGTCGACCGACCAGACGTACTGGAGCGACTGATTCCAGAACTCGATCGACCAGAACTCGTTCGACGTCGCGAGCGACTGCCCGATGAACATCGTCGGCGCCTTCCCGGTCGCGCGGTCGATCCAGTCGCGCGGCAGTGGGATCGAGACGAAGGTGCGCGAGAAGCTGTTCGAGGCGTTCGCGGCGGCGATCTCGCCCCACAGGTTCCACCCGATCACGGCGACGGCGAGCAGCGCGCCGGCCGGTGCGGCGATCGCGCGCAGGAAGCCGCGCCGTGCCGCGAGGCCGCGCAGGAGCACCACGACGATCGAGCCGGCCAGGATCCCGACCAGCAGCCGTTGCGCGTCGGTGGTCGTGAAGTAGATCCTCTGGTTCAGCCACTGGAGCACGGACAGCCCGGGAGCGTCCGAGTAGAAGTGCTCGTTGTTGTGGTACGGAGTCGAAGCGAGCAGGTAGCCGACGATCGCGCCGGAGACGGCGAGCGCCACGACGCGCAGGCGACCGGCGACGGCCCAGCGCGCGACGACCGCGAAGAGCACGGGTGCGACGTAGATCAGGTTCCGCTCCTCGACCCTGATCGCGAAGTTCGTCGAGAGGTACGAGGCCTTCACCGCCGTGTACATGCCGAAGGCGAGCACCGCTCCCACGAACAGACCGCCGAGCACTCGGTCGTCGATCGTGCGAAAGCGGTTGCCGAAGAGCCACGCGAGCGCCACGACGACGGGCAGCGTCCCCGCGCCGATCGTCAACGCTCCGACGGCCCAGAGGCCGTACGTGAACATCCGGTGATCGAAGTGGGTTCCGATCTGCCACGTGTACGAGTGGTGATCGCCGAGAGCTCCGAGGAAGATGGCAGCGCCGATCAGCAGGAGGACGGCGCTTGCCCGCTCGCGCCACGACCAGGAGCCGATCAGTGCGCGTCCACGCGTTCCCGTCGCTGCGAGGATCGCGACCGCGACGACCGCCGCGACGATCAGAACCGCCAGCTCGGAGCGGACCGCCGGCCCGATCGCGAGCGAGACCACTGCGACGACGGCGGCGCGACGGGACCGGACGACGAGCGCGCGCGCGACGAGCCAGAGCACGAGCGCCGCCCAGAAGTACGCGAAGGGCTCCGGGATCAGGAGCGCGCTGAAGTAGAGCGCAGGGACGCTGGCGGTCGCGATGCCGCACGCGATCGCGGCCGGGCGCGGCACGAAGAGCCGCGCGAGCGCATACGCGGGGAACAGCGAGGCCGTCATCACGGCGACGTTGATGTACTTCGCGGCCGCGTAGCCCGCCGAGGTCGTGCTCGCCCACCAGGCGGGAGCGATCAGGTACGCGTACAGCGAGGTGAACGGCTGCCGCTGGAGGCGAATCTCGGGCACACCGTGATGTGCGACGCCGCGCGACAGGTCGGCCCACTGGAGCTCGTCGGTGAAGAGCCACGGCGTCGGATGCTTCGTCGTCTGCCAGGCGTAGAGGATCAACAGCACGATGTACGCGAGCAGCAACGGGTACGCGGCGAGCAACCGGTCGATCGTCGACGACCGTGTTGCCGGATGAGCGACGGTCACTTGGAGGCGCTCGCGAGGACTACGTGAGGATCGAGATCTACCTCGCGGCGCACGATCCGGCACTCGGTCTCGCGCGCGTCGCACGCGGCCACGATCGTGTCGATGCGGTCGCGCGGCGCATCGGGGATCGTCACGAACACGATCGACGGCTCGAGCCGCGCCAGCGCCTGGTCGACGCCGGCGAGATTGGACACGACCTTCACACCGTTCAGGCGCCGCCCGCGCAGCGACGCGGCGTCGTCGACGAACCCGACCACGCGCTGGCCCGGCGTCTCGCGGAGCTCACGCAGGAGGCTCCGGCCGGTGCGGCCGGCGCCGACGATCAGCACGCGTCGGGCTTCCCGCCGTCGCGCGAGCTCGACGAAGTGCACGATCGCCCGCTCCGCGAACCGCGCTGCGACGATCGCGAGCGAGCAGATGAAGACGTCGATGACGAAGACGCTGCGCGAGAAGTCGCCGAGCGGTCCCTGCGTCAGCGTGATCACGCCGACGGCGACGATCTCCGACACGACGACGGCCGCGGCTGCGCGCAATGCGTCACGCACGCTCGCGTAGCGCCAGACGCCCGCGTACATCCCGAAGAGGAGCAGCGCGATGTAGCGGCTGAAGAGCAGCACCGGCAACGTCAGCAGGAAGTAGTGGCGCTGGTTGGGAGTACCGACGCCGTTGAAGCGAAGGAGGTACGCGCCGAGGAACGCGGCGCTGATCAGCGCCCCGTCGACGGCCACCTCGGCGAGGCGGCGCGTGTAGACGTACGAGCGTCCCGGTGTGTCGCGGCCGACGTCCGCGAGGAAGCTGCCGAACTGCACCAGCAGTGCGAACGTGGCGAGCACGCCGAGCGCGGCGATGCGGCCGCTGTTGAACGCCTCGTACGCGAGGCTCGTCGCGCCGAGCGCCGCGGACACGAGCGCGAGCAGCACGACGGCGCCGGTCTCGGAGACGCCGAGCGAGACGAGCCGGTGCGAGCTGTGATCGCGCCCGCCCTGGGAGACCGGCCGGCCCTCCAGGAGACGCACGATCGTGACGAGCGTCGTGTCGAGGATCGGGACCGCGAGCACGAGCACCGGCAGCACCAGGGTCGCGACGGTCGACGACGCGACGGTGTAGCTCGACGCGAGGCCGAGCGCGGCGAGCGTGAACCCGATCAGCTGCGAGCCGCTGTCGCCCATCCAGGCGAGCGCGCGCTTGCCGGGGCGCAGGTTGAACGGCAGGAAGCCGAGCACCGCCGCGCCGAGGGACACCGCGACGACGAGCACGAGTCGCGGCTCGTGCTGCAACCACGCGTCGGCGGCGAAGAACGTCGCGGCGATCACTGCCAGGCTCCCCGCCAGGCCGTCCATGTTGTCGAGCAGGTTGAACGCATTCGTCATCCCGACCAGCCAGAGCACGCCGAGCGGAATCGTCAGCCAGTGCGAGTGGACGATCTGCACGCCGGTGCCGGTCGAGAGGACGATCGCGGCCGCCCCGACCTGGGCTGCGAGCTTGGGGACCGGCGGGAGCGTGCGAACGTCGTCGGCCAGGCCGGCGAGGAAGAGCAGCGCCGCCCCGGCGTAGATGCCTGCGAGCTGCGTCGTGAAGTGGAGGGGGCCTGCGAGCACCGCGAGCCAGATGCCGGCGCTGAGCCCGGCGAAGATGCCGATGCCGCCGACGAGCGGCGTCGCGGCTGCCCGCCACCGGCTCTGGTCGGGGGCCCGGTCGAGTGTCTGCGACACGCGGGACCGAAGGAGCGTCCACACCACCGCCACCGCGATGGGCAGAGCCACGAGCGCCGCGAGAGTGCTCACAGGGCTCGAGGGTAGAGCGCCGGTGTTAGGGCGTTGTGTGCCACGTCTACTGTTACGCGGATCATGACGGTCTATGCGGATCTCCTGCGCTACCGGGAGCTCTTCTCGAATCTCTTCCGGCGCGACTTCCACGCCAAGTACAAGGGGTCGTTCCTCGGCGTCCTCTGGTCGCTCCTGAACCCGCTCATTCTGCTCGGCGTCTACCTACTCGTCTTCGGCGTGATCTTCGCGAAGCCGAAGACGCCGCACTACCCGCTCTACCTCCTCGCCGGGCTCGCGACGTGGATCTTCTTCGCGACGTCGGTGCAGTCGGCGGCGCGATCCCTGATCGACTCGGCGGAGCTGATCAAGAAGGTGCGGTTCCCGCGGCAGCTCGTCTCGTTGTCGATGGTCGCGACGCAGGCGGTCACCTACGCGGTGATGACCGGCGTGCTGATCGTGCTGTCGCTGATCTTCGTCGCCGGCGCACGGGCCGACGTCTGGCTTGCGATCCCGCTCGGAGTGCTCTTCGTCGCCGAGGTCGCCGGGCTCGCACTCGCGCTCGCGTGCCTGAACGTCGTCTTCCGCGACGTCGAGCACGTGCTCACGGCCGCGCTCCTGCCGTGGTTCTTCATCACCCCGATCCTGTGGAGCGCGCAGACCCTCGGTCCTCGCGCCGCCAGCCATCCGACGCTTCTCTCGGTCCTGCATTGGGCGAACCCGGTCGCGCCGCCCGTGTTCGCGATCCGCGACGCGATCTGGTCGGGGCGGCTTCCGCACGTCTGGGACGTCGTCTACCTCGTCATCGCGGCGGCGGCCTCGCTGGTGCTCGGCGCGGTCGTCTTCAGGTCGGTCGACGACCGGATCGCGGTCGAGCTCTGAGCACCGCGCGCCCGTCGTAGATCCAGGGCTCGTCCCGGGGCGCCGCGAACGCCGGCAGGCCGGCGACGTCGTCGAGCCGCTCGAGCTCGATCCCGGGCAGCACCGAAGGGCAGACGAGCGGTCCGCCGAAGCCCGGCACGCGGCCGGGCCCGGGGGCGTACGGCGCGAGCGCACGCGGGCGCGGATGCAGCGGGCCGCCGTGCCAGGCGATCGAGCCCGCGACGATCCCGTAGCCGTCCGCGTGCGCGCGGCGAACGTGCTCCTCCCAGCCCGGAGCCGGTTCGACGTTCGGCGGCAGATCGGCGTGCGGCTCGCCGGTGCGGGGCGCCACGTCGAGGTCGAGCGCCTGCATCTCGCTGCCGAGCTCGGAGAACCACGCGCGGTGCTCCGCGACGGCGTCGAAGGCGAGCCGATAGGCGCCCGGCGGGATCGGCGCGCGGACGAGCACCTCGACGGTCGCGCGCTCGCCGGGGGCGAGCGGCGGCGCCGGCGTACGCCGCCCGTCCCACACGATCGGGTTGTCGCGCCGGTCGAGCCAGTGGTAGGCGACGGCGATCTCCTCGCGCCAGGCGACGATGCCCATGTTCTCGACCTCGACGGTGGCGATCTCGAGCGCGCCCGCCTCCGGGGCGAGCGAGGGCGGCGCGCCGAAGCGCACGGCGAGCGGACCGTTCGACATGGCCGACTACCCTAGTCCTCGATGGAGCCGCTCCTCGTCAGGGCAGCGCGACGCGAGCCGGTCGAACGGACGCCCGTCTGGTTCATGCGGCAGGCGGGCCGGTCGCTGCCCGAGTACCGCGCCGTCCGCGAGCGGCACTCCTTCTGGGAGGTCGCGCACACGCCCGAGCTCTGCGCGGACGTGACGCTGCAGCCGGTGCGCAGGCACGGCGTCGACGCGGCCGTGATGTTCGCCGACATCATGACCCCGGTTCTCGGCATGGGGCTCGACGTCGACCTCGTGGAAGGAGTCGGTCCGGTCGTCGCGTCGCCCGTGCGCACGGCCGCCGACGTCGGCGCACTCGTCGTGCCGGATCCGGAGGAGGCTTTTGCGCCGCTGCTCGAGGCGATCGGGATCGTGCGCCGAGAGCTCGCGCCCGATCGGGCTGTCGTCGGCTTCTGCGGCGGCCCGTTCACCGTCGCCGGGTATCTCGTGGAGGGCAAGCCGTCGCGCGACTTCGCTGCGGTCAAGACGCTCATGTACCGCGAGCCGTCGCTCTGGTCGGCGTTGATGGAGAAGCTCGCGGACTGCTTCGCGGGATACGTCGCCGCGCAGGCGCGCGCAGGCGCAGACGTCGTGCAGCTGTTCGACTCGTGGGTCGGCGTGCTCTCGCCGGCCGACTACGAGGAGTTCGTCGCGCCGTGGTCGGCGCGCATCCTCGCGGCGGTCGACGCGCCCACGATCCACTTCGGGACCGGCACCTCCGCGCTGCTCCCGGCGATGGCCGCGGCGGGAGGCGACGTGATCGGCCTCGACTGGCGGATCGCGCTCGATGCCGGCTGGACGCTCGCCGGCGAGGACCGAGCGGTGCAGGGAAACCTCGATCCGGCGGTGCTGCTCGGCCCGTGGGAGCGCGTCGAGGCGGCGGCGCACGACGTCCTCGCGCGTGCAGGCGCGCGGCCGGGCCACATCTTCAACCTCGGGCACGGCGTGCTCCCTCGCACCGATCCCGACGTGGTGTCGCGGCTCGCCGAGCTCGTGCAGGACGCGACCGTCGAGGCGCGCGTCTGACGCCGGAGCTCCCGGCCGCGGAGCTCGAGGCGGTCTTCGGCACCGCGTCCGAGCCGGAGCGGGTTGACGACCTGCGCGGGAAGAGCTTCGCCTCGACGGTCGGCGTCTGGCGCGTGCGGTCGAACGGCGAGAGCCGCGTGCTCAAGCAGATCGCGCTCGGCGCGGCTGACACGCCGACCTGGCCGTCCGAGCGAGACGAGACCTCGCCGCACTACTGGCGGCGCGAGGCGCTCGTCTACGAGCACGGCCTTCCCGCCGCGACGCCGTTCCGGCTGCCCGCGTGCGAGTCGTTCGCGCGCCCGGACGGGTCGATCGCGCTGTGGCTCGAGGACGTGGGCGAGCCGCCGGGCGGCGACGTGCCGACGATCGCCGCGACGATCGCCGCGATGCCGCGCCTCGGCGACGGGCCGACGTGGCTCGCGCGGCCGTGGCTCCGGCGCTACCTCGAGCTGCGCGCGCACCGCATCGACCCCGAGCTGCCGGCGTGGCGCGCGCGTGAGGAGATCCTCGCGCGTATAGACGCGGCGCCGAAGGTGCTCGTGCACAACGACTTTCATCCCGGCAACGTGTTCCCACGCGACACGAGATGATCGTCGTCGACTGGGCGTTCGGCGGCCTCGGCCCGGTCGGCGGCGACGCGGGGATCCTCGCCGCCGACGCCCTCTACGACGGCGCCGTCGCGGCGGACGACCCCAAGCGGTTCCTCGTCTCGGTGTGGGAGGCGTACGCGGCGCAGCTCGACCCGGCGCTCGTCGCGGACGCCGAATACGTCTTCTTCGCCGGGAATGCGCTCCGGTACGCCTGGAGCCCGAGCTTCGGCGGGCACTTCGCATCCGTCTACCAGGCTGTGAGCGGGGCCGCCGCTCGGCTACCGTCCTTCCCGTGAGCGACGCGGTGATCCTGATGGCGTACGGCTCGCCCGAGCGCGTCGCCGACGTTCCCGCCTACTACGCCGACATCCGCGGCGGCCGGCCGATCGCGCCGGAGCACCTCGAGGATCTCGTCGCGCGCTACCGCGCGCTCGGGATCGAGGACGCGAACCCGCTGAACGCGATCACCGAGGCGACGCGCGCCGCCCTCGAGCAAGAGCTCGGGCTGCCGGTCTTCACCGGGATGAAGCACTGGACGCCGCGCATCGCCGACGCGGTGGACGCAGCGCTCGGGGGCGGCGCGACGCGGCTCGCCGGGCTGGTGCTCGCACCGCATTACAGCCGCCTCTCGATCGGCGGCTATAGGCGACTGCTCGACAAGGCCGTCGCGGG
>Ga0308174_10001871_pt1 | contig 10098 bp, 11 predicted proteins | sample PhyPR2_FD_203894 | JGI IMG/M metagenome (GOLD analysis project Ga0308174, IMG submission 203894) | Soil microbial communities from UC Gill Tract Community Farm, Albany, California, United States - DLSLS.P.R2 | ecosystem: Environmental > Terrestrial > Soil > Agricultural land | place: USA... | reverse complement strand
GGCGACGTGGCCTCGGACGAACGCGATCAACGGGACCTCCTCGTGGCCGCCGCCAGCGCGGCGTCGATGCGGGCCTGGGCGCCCCCGCGCCAGATGTGGGTGATGGCCAGCGCGAGGGCGTCCGCGGCGTCGGCCGGCCGGGGCATCGCCTCCAGCCGCAGGATCCGGGTGACCATCGCGCCGACCTGCGCCTTGTCGGCGCGGCCGTTGCCCGAGACGGCGGCCTTGACCTCGCTCGGCGTGTGCAGCGCCACCGGCAGCCCGCGCCGGGCGGCGCAGACCATTGCGATGCCGCTGGCCTGGGCGGTGCCCATGACGGTGCTGACGTCGGAGCGGGCGAACACCCGCTCGACGGCCACGGCGTCCGGCGCGTACTCGTCGAGCCAGGCGTCCACGCCCTTCTCGATGGTCACCAGCCGCTGCGGGACCGGCAGGTCGGAGGACGTGCGGAGCACGTTGACGTCGACGAGGTCGAGCGGCCGGCCGACCGCCCCCTCGACCACGCCCATGCCGCAGCGGGTCAGGCCGGGATCGATCCCCAGCACACGCATCGGGCACACCTTCCGTCGAACACCAGTTCGTGCGCCACGCTAGCCCGCCGCACCCCCGGCCCAGGGCCGACACGCGGGCCGACACGCGGGACGGCGTGCGGCGGGGCGCCGCGCGCCCGGTCAGGCGTCCTCGAGCTCCGCCATCACGTCGTCGGGGACGTCGAAGTTGGCGTAGATGTTCTGCACGTCGTCGAGGTCCTCGAGGATGTCGACGAGCCGGAACATCTTGCCGGCGGCCTCCTTGTCGAGCGCGACCTCCATGTCGGGACGGAACTCGGCCTCGGCGGAGTCGTAGTCGATCCCGGCGGCCTGCAGCGCGGAGCGCACCGCGACCAGGTCGGTGGCCTCGGAGACCACCTCGACGCTCTCGCCGAGGTCGTTGACCTCCTCGGCACCGGCCTCGAGCGTCGCCTCGAGGACGTCGTCCTCGCTGACGGTCCGGCCGTCCTGTGCCTTGGGCACCGCGACGACGCCCCGGCGGTTGAAGAGGAACGACACGGAGCCGGGGTCCGCGAGCGAGCCGCCGTTGCGGGTCATCGCGGTGCGGACCTCCATGGCCGCCCGGTTCCTGTTGTCGGTGAGGCACTCGATCAGCATCGCGACGCCCGAGGGGCCGTAGCCCTCGTACATGATCGTCTGGTAGTCCGCGCCGCCGGTCTCCGCGCCCGACCCCCGCTTGACCGCGCGGTCGATGTTGTCGTTGGGGACCGAGGACTTCTTCGCCTTCTGGATGGCGTCGTAGAGCGTGGGGTTGCCCGCGGGGTCACCGCCGCCCATCCGGGCCGCGACCTCGATGTTCTTGATCAGCTTGGCGAACATCTTGCCGCGCTTGGCGTCGATGACCGCCTTCTTGTGCTTGGTGGTCGCCCACTTGGAGTGGCCAGACATGCGTCCCTCTTCTACTCGGCTCGGTCGGCTCTGGGTCGGCTCTGGGCGTCGCCCGGTGCGTCAGCCTCGGGCGGCGTCGGCCACCAGGTCCACGAACAACCGGTGCACCCGGGGGTCGCCGCCCACCTCGGGATGGAACGACGTCGCCATCAGCGGACCCTGACGGACCGCGACGATCCTACCCGCGGCCCCGCCCTCCTCGACACGCGCGAGCACCTCGACGTCGGGGCCGACCTCCTCGACCCACGGCGCGCGGATGAAGACGGCGTGGACCGGCGCCTCGAGACCCTGGAAGTCCAGCTCGCCCTCGAAGGAGTCGACCTGGCGGCCGAACGCGTTGCGCCGGACGGTGATGTCGAGCCCGCCGAGCGTCTCCTGGCCGACGATCCCGTCGCGCACCCGGTCGGCCAGCATGATCATCCCCGCGCAGGTGCCGAAGACCGGCAGCCCCTCCTTGATCCGCTGCTGGAGCGGGTGGAAGAGGTCGAAGGTGCGTGCCAGCTTGGCCATCGCGGTCGACTCGCCGCCGGGGACGACCAGGCCGTCGCACGCCTCCAGCTCGGAGGCGCGCCGGACCCGGATCGCCTCGACACCGAGGCTCGCCAGCGTGTGCACGTGCTCGCGGACGTCGCCCTGGACCGCCAGGACGCCGATCGTCGGGCGCCCGGCGGTCACCACCCGCGCTCGGCGAGCCGGTGCGGCTGCGGGATCTCCTCGACGTTGATCCCGACCATCGCCTCGCCGAGCCCGCGGGACACCTTCGCGACCATGTCGGGGTCGTCGTGGAACGTGGTCGCCTTGACGATCGCCTCGGCGCGCTGCGCGGGGTTGCCGGCCTTGAAGATGCCCGAGCCCACGAACACGCCCTCCGCGCCGAGCTGCATCATCATCGCCGCGTCCGCCGGGGTCGCGATCCCGCCCGCGGTGAACAGCACCACCGGCAGCTTCCCGGTCTCCGCGACCTCCTTGACCAGGTCGTACGGCGCCTGCAGCTCCTTGGCCGCGACGTAGAGCTCGTCGGGTTCCATCGACCCGAGGCGCCGCATCTCGCGGCGGATGGTGCGCATGTGGGTGACCGCGTTCGAGACGTCACCGGTGCCGGCCTCGCCCTTGGAGCGGATCATCGCCGCGCCCTCGGTGATCCGGCGCAGCGCCTCCCCCAGGTTGGTCGCCCCGCACACGAACGGCACGGTGAACTGCCACTTGTCGATGTGGTTGGCGTAGTCGGCCGGGGTCAGCACCTCGGACTCGTCGATGTAGTCGACACCCAGCGCCTGCAGCACCTGCGCCTCGGCGAAGTGGCCGATCCGGGCCTTGGCCATCACCGGGATGGAGACCGCCTCGATGATCCCGTCGATCATGTCCGGGTCGCTCATGCGGGACACCCCGCCCTGCGCCCGGATGTCGGCCGGGACCCGCTCCAGCGCCATCACGGCGACGGCGCCGGCGTCCTCGGCGATCTTGGCCTGCTCGGCGGTGACGACGTCCATGATCACGCCGCCCTTCAGCATCTCGGCCATGCCACGCTTGACGCGCGTGGTGCCGGTGCCGGTGGGTCCGGTGGCGTTCTCGGAGGTGGTGACGATGCTTGCGGGGGTGCTCTCTGCCATGCCTCAGATGGTAGTCGCGGTCTCCGCCATCGCCTGCTTCCGGACCGCCCACACCCGCTGCGCGACCGTGACCGTGGAGGCGACGGCCAGCGCCCACAGCGCGACGTACAGCAGCACCGGCAGGTCGAGCAGGTCGCTCAACCCCGTCATCGCCAGGATCGCGACCAGCCGGTCGGCGCGCTCGGCGATCCCGACCTTCACCGAGAAGCCGAGGGTCTCGCCGCGGGACCGGGCGTAGGACGTCACCCCGCCCATCAGCAGGCAGACCAGGCTCAGCACGAGGTAGATCCGGCTCGGTTCCTCCCACGCGAAGTAGAGCGCGAGGCCGATGAAGATCGCGCCGTCCCCGATCCGGTCGAGGGTGGAGTCCCAGAACGCCCCGAACTTGCTCACCCGCCCGCTGGTCCTGGCCATGTGGCCGTCGATCAGGTCGCCGAACACGAAGGCGGCGATGACGAGCACCCCGACGAACAGCTGGCCGCGGGGGAAGAACACCAGCGCGCCGGCGCACACGCCGATCGTGCCGACGAGCGTCACGGCGTCGGGGCTCACCCCGAGCCTCAGCAGGAGGTTGGCGATGGGCGCGAAGACCTTGGTCCAGAAGGCGCGGAAACGTTCGAGCATGGCGGGAGCAGGCTACCGGGCGCGGGAGTGGTACGCCGACCGACGCATCAGACGGCGGGCGCGATGACGGCCTGGGGGTGCTCGAGCACGGGGCCGAACGCGAGCTCGGCGGCCCCGATCAAGGGGGCGTCGTCACCCAGCAGCGCGACCCGGACGACGACGTCCTCGCGTGGGGAGATCAGCGTGCTGCGGTTCATCGCCTCGTCCACCCGGTCCTCGGCGGCCCGCCACACCTGGGCCAGGCAGCCACCGAGCACGACGACCTCGGGGTTGAAGATGTTGACGATCGCGCGGATCCCGATGCCGCACCAGTCGGCGAGCTCCGCCACGGCGTCCACCGCGCGCCGCTCGCCGGCCTGCGCGGCCGTGATCACCTCGGCGACCGCGGCCGGGCCCCCGCCGGGCAGCCGGCCGGCCCGCCGCAGCAGCACGTTCTCGCCGACCTTGGTCTCCCAGCAGCCGATCGCACCGCACCGGCACACCGGCCCGGTGCCGTCGACCGGCATGTGCCCGACCTCGCCGGCGTAGCCGCTGATGCCCTCCAGCGGCCGGCCCCCCGAGAGGAACCCACCGCCGATGCCGACGCTCGCGCTGAGGTAGACGACATCGGAGTAGCCGGCCGCCGCACCGCGAAGGTGCTCGGCCAGCACGCCCAGGTTGGCGTCGTTGCCCGTGCAGATCGGACGGCCGAGCCGCTGCTGGAGCAGCTCGGTGAACGGCGCGTCGACCCAGCCCAGGTTGGGCGCGAAGCGCACCAGCCCGTCCCGTGACCGGACCGCACCGGGCACGGCCACGCCGACGCCGAGGCAGCGCTGCGGCCGCGCTCCGAGCACGTCCTCGACCATCTGGGCCACCGCCTCCACCACGTGGGCGACGTCGTGGCGCCCGCGCTGGTGGGTGCGGGTCCGGTGGTCGAGGACCTCTCCCCCGAGTCCGACCAGCGCGGTCGCGATCCGGTCCACCCCGAGGTCCACGGCCACCACCACGTTGTCCTGCCTCGGCACCACGAGGTGGGAGGGCCGGCCCGAGCGGCCGGCCACTCCCGCGCTCTCCTCGCTCACGAGGCCCAGGCTCTGGAGCTCGCCGGTGAGGGCGCCGATCGTGCTGCGGTTGAGCCCGAGCTCCTTGGTGAGCACGGCCCGGGTGGTCGGCCCGTGGGAGTGCACCGCGCGAAGGATGGCGCGCAGGTTCGCGCGTCGGAGCTCCTCAGCGCCGACGCCGGTCCGGGCCGGCATCGGCCTAGGCCCGTCCGGACGCGGTCGCCCGCCGCCTGCTGAGGGCGTCGACGGCCGCGGCGATCAACAGGACCAGGCCGGTCACCATGAACACCGTCGCCTGCGGCTGCTTGAGCAGGCCCATGCCGTTGTTGACCACGGCGATCACCAGGCCGCCGATGACGGCGTCGGTGATCCGGCCCTTGCCACCGAAGAGGCTCGTGCCGCCGATGACGGCCGCGCCGACGGCGTACAGCAGGGTCTCGTTGCCGGCGGTCTGCGGCGAGACCGAGTTGTCGCGGCTGGCGATGAGGATGACGCCGATCGCGGCCAGCGACGAGCTCATCATGAAGCAGGACAGCTTGATCCAGGCGACGTTGATGCCGGACCGGCGGGCGGCCTCGGTGTTGCCGCCGACGGCGTAGACGTGGCGGCCCCACGCGGTGCGGTTGAGCAGGTAGCCGAGCACGACGACGAGCACCACGATGATGACGACGACGATCGGGACGCCCTTCAGCGACTTCAGCAGCGGGTTGATCGCCCGCTCCTGCGACAGGTAGGCCGTCATGCCGAGCACCACGATCGCGAGCCCGGCGGACTTCATCGCCCAGAGCAGCATCGGCTGCGCGACGAGCCCGCGCCGCCGGCGCCGCTGCATGGTGAGGAACGTGACCGCGGCGTACGCCGCGACGCCGGCGATGGCCAGCACCCACCCGGTGGTGATCGACAGGTTGCCGTTGTTGAGCTTGAGGATCACGTCGTTCTGGAAGCCGATCGTGCCGCCCTCGCCGATGATCTTCAGCGAGACGCCCTGCAGGCCGAGGAACGCGGCCAGGGTGGCGATGAACGACGGGATCCCGAGTCGGGAGATGAGCAGGCCGAGGACGAGGCCGATGAAGGTGCCGGTGAGGATGCCGACGACGAGCGAGGGCAGCCACGGCCATCCGTGGTTGGTGAGCGCGACGCCCATGACGGCGGCGGCCACGTTGCCGGTGTAGCCGGCGGACAGGTCGATCTCGCCCAGGAGCAGGACGAAGACGAGCCCCATGGCGATCACCATGACACCGGCGGACTGGCCGATCAGGTTCGCGAAGTTGAGGGACGTCGTGAAGGTGTCGGGGCGCAGCGCCGAGAACACGATCACCAGGACGATCAGGCCCAGGATCGCCGGCAGGGAGCCGATGTCGCCGCCGCGCAGGCGCGCGACGTAGTCGCGGGTGATCGAGCCGAGCGACGCCGGCTCGTTGGGCGCGTCGGCCTCGGGGGTGCGGCGCTCGTCGGTCGTGGCGGTCATCGGGTGCCTCCCGGCGTGGTCGTGACGCCGTCGGTGCCGTCGGTGCCGCCGTTCGCGCTGCCGCTCGGCCCGTCGTTCGCGTTGCCGTTCGTGTTGCCGTTCGTGTTGCCGTTCGTGTTGCCGTGGGCACCGGAGCTGCCGGTGGTGATGAGCTCCACCACCTGGCCGTGGGTGACCTCGTCGCTGCGGACCTGGGCCACCAGCTGGCCGAGGTAGAGCACCGCGATGTCGTCGGCGACCTGGAAGACGTCGTTGAGGTTGTGGCTGATCAGCACGACGCCCAGGCCGCGGTCGGCCAGGCGGCGCACCAGGCGCAGCACCTGCTCGGTCTGGGCGACGCCGAGCGCGGCGGTCGGCTCGTCGAGGATGACGACCTTGGAGTTCCACAGCACGGCCCGGGCGATCGCCACGGTCTGGCGCTGGCCGCCGGAGAGCGAGGCGACCTTGGTGCGCACGGACTTCAGCGTGCGGACCGAGAGACCGTCGAGGGTCTCCCGCGCGCGCTGCTCCATGGTGTTGTCGTCGAGCATGGCCTGCGAGCCGAGCTCGCGGCCGAGGAACATGTTGTTGACGACGTCGAGGTTGTCGCAGAGCGCGAGGTCCTGGTAGACGATCTCGATCCCGAGCTCGTTGGCGTCCTTGGGCCCGTGCACCTTCACGGGCCGGCCCTCGAAGAGGTACTCGCCCTCGTCGAAGGGGTAGATGCCGGCGATGCCCTTGATCAGGGTGCTCTTGCCGGCGCCGTTGTCGCCGACGAGCGCGGTGACGTGACCGGGGCGGACGTCGAGGTCGACGCCGCGCAGCACGTGCACGGCCCCGAAGCTCTTCTGGATGCCGCGGAGGCTGAGCAGCGGCTGCTCCGACGTGGTCGGGGCGGTCTGCTCGGGGGCGGTGACGGACACGGGGTTCTGCTCCTCGCCGAGTGGGTGCGGGTGGTGGGGACCGGGAGCCCGCCCCGTCAGGGACGGGCTCCCGATCACCGGATGGTGCTGGTGCTTCGACTACTTCGAGGTCACTTCACGCCGTACTTGGCGCAGGCCTGGGCGACGTCGGCCTGGCACAGGTCCGCTCCGCTGGCGTTCCCGTCGGCGACGACGTCCTTGACCTTGTCGGCGGTGACCCAGACCGGCGTGGCGAGCACGGAGGGCACGTCCTTGCCGGTGGTGGTGTCCTTCACCTGGCCGGTGACCATGCCGTCGGCCTTGCTCTTGTCGCCCTGGATCAGCGCGATGGCGAGGTCGGACGCGGCCTTGGCCTCGAGGTTGGTGTTCTTGTAGACCGTGCCGCACTGGTAGCCGCGCAGGATGTTCTGCAGGCCCTCGACGGACGCGTCCTGACCCGTGACCGGGATCTGGCCCGCGGTGCCGTTGGCCTTCATGCGGGCGATGATGCCGCCGGCCATCGTGTCGTTCGCCGAGACGACGCCGTCGATCTTGCCCTTGTTCTGCGTGTAGAGCTGCTCGAAGGCCGTGCCGGCCTTGGTGGCGTCCCAGAAGCCGCTCTGGTCGCCGACCAGCTTGTAGTCGCCGGAGCTGATCTTCGGCTTGAGCGCCTCGGCGTAGCCCTGCTTGAAGAGGGCGGCGTTGTTGTCGCTCGGGTCGCCGTTGATGTAGATGATGTTGGCCTGGTTCTTCTTCTCCTGGGTCAGGCAGTCCTGCAGGCCCTGGCCCATCAGCTTGCCGACCTCGACGTTGTCGAAGGAGACGTAGTAGGACGCGCCGCCGCCGAGGGTGAGGCGGTCGTAGTCGATGCTGACGATGCCGGCGTTGGTCGCCTTGCTCAGGCACGCGGACCCGGACCTCGAGTCCAGGTTCACGATCATGATCACGTTGACCTTCTCGTTGATCATGCTGTCGCAGAGCTGGCCGAACTTGGCGGTGTCGCCGTTGGCGTTCTGGATGTCCGCGTCGATGCCGGCGTCGGCGAACGCCTTGGTGAGGCTCGGCCGGTCCTGGGCCTCCCAGCGGGGGGAGGTCGTGGTGTCGGGGAGGATGACGCCGACCTTGCCGGAGGCGCTGCCGCTGCTGCCGCCGCTGCTCCCGCCGCTGCTGCTGTCGCTGCCGCCGCATGCGGCGAGGGCGCCGAGGGCGAGGACGCCCACCGCCGCCAAGGACGCGGTGCGCGCGCCCACCTTCGAAACCATTCTGCTTCGACCTCCTGGCTCGGGGATCCGGTGCCGACACCGCGAGGCGGACCGCCTGCGGAGCTGTGACCGTCGTCACCGGATATGTTGTCCGGCACAACTTAGTGACGCGTGCGCGGCGCCGCAAGCACCTGGAGGTCACGATTTTGTTGCACGATCAAACGATCGAGCCGCACGCGTGACCGACGCACCACCGGTCTGGACCAGGTGGCGGGTCCGGGCGGCGGACCGGCTGCCCGCGCGTGCGCGGTCGGGCGCGGCCGCCGTCGCGTCGCGGCGACCCGCGGGCCGATCAGGAGCCGGCGAGCAGCCGCTCGATGATCTCGGCCACCGCGCTCGGGGCGCCCGCAGCCGACCACTCGACGCCGCCGGCCTGCACGCGGCGCACCGCGCCCCCGGCTCCCAGGACCAGCGCGGCCCCCGGGAGCTCGTCCCAGGGCGGCATGGAGTGCTGGCAACGGACGTGAAACCGGCCCTGCGCGACCGCGGTCGCGTCCATCGAGGCGGAGCCGAGCATGCGCAGGGTCGCCGCGCCGCCGACCACCCGGTGGAACGCCGCGCCCGGGGGCCCGTCGTACGACGGCGGGTGGAGGTAGGTCGTCAGGCAGCTCTGGGCGAGCGGTCGGTCGACGAGGGCGGCGACGGGCTCGCCGTCGACCGTCGTGGGCAGTCCGGGCCCACCCACGAACGTGCGCCCGGTGGCCGGGTGGTGGATCGCTCCGAGCACCAGCTCGTCGCCGGCTGTGAGCGCAACCGCCGAGCACCACCAGTCCAGGCCCGCGACGAAGTTGTAGGTGCCGTCGACGGGGTCGACGATCCATCGGCGGCCGGTGCTGCCGTCGCGGTTCGCGCCCTCCTCGCCCAGGAGCCCGTCGTCGGGCCGCTCCGCGGCGAGGGTGTCGGCGACCCACCGCTCGGCGGCGTGGTCGGCGGCCGTGACCAGGTCGGACACCGACGTCTTCGTGCGTGTCTCGACGCCCTCGGCGCGCATCCGCTGCGCCAGCGACCCGGCCTCACGGACCAGCCGGGCGGCCAGCTCGACGTCCTCCGGCCGCGGGGCCGGGCCGGTCACCGGGCGCTCTCCTGCGCCGCCCATGCCGCGGCCATCAGCTCGCGCGTCTCGGACAGCAGCTCCGGCAGCGTCTTGGTCCGGCCGATGATCGGCATGAAGTTCTGGTCGCCCGGCCAGCGGGGCACCACGTGCTGGTGCAGGTGGGCGGCGATCCCGGCGCCCGCGATGTGCCCCTGGTTCATGCCGATGTTGAACCCGGCCGCGCCGGAGACCGACCGCACGACCCGCATCGCCTCCCGGGTGAGGTCGGCGATCTCCGCGGCCTCGTCGTCGGTCGTCTCGGTGTAGTCCGCGATGTGGCGGTAGGGGCAGACCATCAGGTGGCCCGGCGCGTAGGGGTAGAGGTTCAGCACCACGAACGCCAGCTCGCCCCGGCGCACCACGAGGCCGTCCTCGTCCGGGAGCCGCGGGATGCGGCAGAACGGGCACTCGCCGGACGAGGCGTCCACCGGCTTGTTCTCGCCCCGGATGTAGGCCATCCGGTGCGGCGTCCACAGCCGGTCGAGCTCGTCCGCGACGCCGATGCCGTCCTGGTGCAGCACCTCACCGTCAGTCATGGGTGCCACCCTAGGGTGGCGCCGTGAGAACCCCGATCCTGCGTCCCGGGACCGCCGAGGACGCCGCTCAGGTCGCCGACATCTGGCACGAGTCCTGGCATCTGGCGCACGCCGGGCACGTGCCCGACGGGCTCACCACGGCGCG
>Ga0308174_10001869_pt1 | contig 10098 bp, 9 predicted proteins | sample PhyPR2_FD_203894 | JGI IMG/M metagenome (GOLD analysis project Ga0308174, IMG submission 203894) | Soil microbial communities from UC Gill Tract Community Farm, Albany, California, United States - DLSLS.P.R2 | ecosystem: Environmental > Terrestrial > Soil > Agricultural land | place: USA... | reverse complement strand
CGTCTTCGGGCCGCTGACCTTGACCGTCTTGCCGGTTCGAACGTTCCAGACGAGCACCTTGTTCGTGGCGTGGGGCTTCGTGACGAGCTTCGCGCTGGCGTCGTAGGCGATGCGGCTTCCGTCGATCGCGAGCGCCGCGATCGGAACCTGGAGGTGCCTGACCTGCTTGCCGTGCGTTGCGGTCGTTCCCGCCGCGCCCGCCACGAGCGCGAGACCCGAGAGCAACCCGGCAGCTAGAACGAGAACAGCCCGGTCAAGCTTCATCCGTGGCACCTCCAGTTGGGAGGCCAGACTCTAGGTCCGCCGCGTTAGCGAAAGATCAAGTTTCGATCAATCTTTGTGGAGCCGGGGCGCGGGCGGGCTCGAGCAGGAGCTCGGCGATCTGGAGCGCGTTGAGCGCGGCGCCCTTGACGAGGTTGTCGCAGGCGAGGAAGAGGACGAGGCCGTTGGCCTCCGCAGCGCGGTCCGGGCGGATGCGGCCTACGAGCACGTTCTCCGTCTGGGCCGCCGCGCGCGGCGTCGGCGTCTCGACGAGCCGCACGCTGGGAGCGCCTGCGAGCACGGCCTCCGCGTGCTCGGGCAAGAGCGGCCGCTCCGTCTCGATCCAGACGGACTGCGAGTGGCCGACGAGGACGGGAACACGGACGGTCGTCGCGCTGAGCGGGAGCTCCGGCAGCTCGAGGATCTTGCGTGTCTCCGCGCGGATCTTCGACTCCTCCTCGGTCTCGTCGCCCTCCCACGTCCAGTCGAAGGCAAGGTCGTGCTGCTCGGGCGGCTCGGCACGCAGCCGCTCCATCCGCTGCGCGCCGGCACCGGAGACGGCCTGGTAGGTGGAGACCCGCACCCGCCGCAGCCCGGCCGCGTCGTGGAGCGGCTGGAGGACGCAGGTGAGCGGGATCGCCGAGCAGTTCGGGTTGGCGACGACCCTGGTGGTTGCGATTGCCTCGCGGGCTCTGTCGCCGTTCACCTCGGGCACGACGAGCGGATAGCCCTCCGCGAGCCGGTATGCGCTCGACTTGTCTACGACGAGTGCGCCGCCCTCGACCGCATCGGGAACGAGCTCGCGAGACGCGCTCGTGCCGCACGAGAAGAGGACGAGGTCGAGGCCCCCCGCGAGAAGCACGTCCGCAGTCGCCTCCTCGACCGCGAGGCCGCCGTCGAGCTCCCGCCCGGCGGAGCGCGCCGAGGCGAAGGCCCGGACGTTCCCGTAGCCGCGCTCGCGTAGCAGCCGGAGCGTCACGGTGCCGACGGCACCGGTCGCGCCGACTACGCCGATGCGCGCGTTCTGGACGCTCATTCCGCTCCGAGCTCGAACGCGTCGTGCAGCGCGGCAACCGCCTTCGGCACGTCCTCGGTGCGGACGTGGCAGGCGATCTTGATCGGCGAGGTGGAGATGACCTCCGGCTGGACGCCGATGCCGCCGAGCGTCGCGAACGCCTGCGCCGCGATGCCGGGGTGACTCTTCATGCCTGCGCCGATGAGGCTCACCTTGCCGAGGTCGTCGCGCATCGACCATTCGATCTCCAGCGCGCCGAGTAGCTCCTCGCAGGCCTGCCGATCCTCCACGGGAGCGCTGAAGACGATCTCGTCGCTCGACACCTGGAGGATCGTGTCGACGTTGACGTTCGCCTCGGCGAGCCGCTCGAAGAGGCGGGCGGCGCCGATCCGGCGGACGCGGTAGAGGGGCTCGCAGTCGGTGTGCGCGACGCCGCTGATGATCGCCTTCTCGAGCACCGGATCCTCCTCGTCGACGATCCACGTCCCCTCGGCGTCGGAGAACGTCGACCGCACCTGGAGCCGCACATCGTGGTTGCGCGCGAACTCGACCGAGCGTAGCTGGAGCACCTTCGCACCGCTCGCCGAGAGCTCGAGCATCTCCTCGTAGGTGACCGCAGGCAGGCGGCGCGCGTGAGGGACGAGGCGGGGGTCGGCCGTGAAGACGCCTTCGACGTCCGTGTACATCTCGCAGGCGCCCGCGCCGAGCGCTGCCGCGAGCGCGACCGCGGTGAGGTTCGAGCCGCCGCGGCCGAGCGTCGTCACGTCGTGGGAGTCGGCCGAGACGCCCTGGAACCCGGCGACGAGCACGATCCTGCCGGCGTCGAGGGCGTCGTTTATGCGGGTCGCGCGCACCTCGGCGATCTTCGCCTTGCCGTGGACGGTGTCGGTGACGATGCCCGCCTGCGAGCCGGTGAGCGAGATCGCCTCGTGGCCGAGGTCGTGGACGGCCATCGCGCACAGCGCGTTCGAGATCCGCTCGCCGACCGAGATCAGCATGTCGTACTCGCGCGGCTGCGGACGTGGCGAGATCTCGTGAGCGAGCCGGATCAGCTCGTCGGTTGTGTCGCCCATCGCCGAGAGGACGGCCACCACGCGCCGACCCTCCTCGCGTGCGCGTACGAGCCTGCGCGCGACGTCCCTGATCTTCTCCGTGTCCGCGACCGAGGAGCCGCCGAACTTCATCACCACGAGGTCAGGCCCGCGTGCGGCCGAGTCGGCTGCGACCTCCGGAACGGTCTCGAACTGCGTCGTCGCCACCGCTACATCTCCCGGCGGCCGGCGAGCGCCCGGCCGAGCGTGACCTCGTCGGCGTACTCGAGGTCGCCTCCCACCGGCAGCCCGCTCGCGAGGCGCGTCACGCGGACGCGGTCGGGCAGGCGCCCGGCGAGGTACGACGCCGTCGCCTCGCCCGTCGCATTGGGGTTCGTGGCGAGGACAACCTCGACCACGCCGTCGCTCTGCACACGGTGCATGAGCTCGTCGATGCGCAGGTGCTCGGGCTCGACGCCGTCGAGCGGCGAGAGCGCGCCGCCGAGGACGTGGTAGAGGCCGCGGTACTCCGCAGTCCGCTCGAGCGAGACGAGGTCGACGGGCTGCTCGACGACGCAGATCGTGGTGCGGTCGCGCCGCGCGTCGAGGCAAATGGCGCACAGCTCGTCCTCGGTGAGGTTGCCGCACTCGCGGCAGAAGCGGACGCGCTCCTTCACCTCCTCGATCGCGCCGGCGAGCGCGAGCGCCTCCTCCTTCTGCGTCTGCAGGAGGTGGAACGCGAGCCGCTGCGCGGTACGGCTGCCGATGCCCGGCAGGCGCGTCAGCTGTGCGACGAGGTTCTCGACGGAGGGACTGAGCATGCGCCCTGAGGGTACTCGTCCCCTCCGGACGAGTCCTGGCAAGATCTCGCGCATGGGCGACCCTGTTTCGTGGCTGATGATCAGGCCCGGCTGGAAGGTCTACGCCTCCGACGGCACGGAGGTCGGCGAGGTCGACGAGGTCACGGGAGACGACAACGCGGACATCTTCGACGGGCTCGCGGTCGCGGCGAGCGCGCTTGGAAAGCCGAAGTACGTCCCCGCGGAGCAGGTCACGACCATCACGGAAGGCCGGGTAGACCTCTCGCTCACGGCAGCGGACTTCGAGGGAACGAGCGAGTTTCTCGAGCCTGCGACGTCTGCCGAGATCGAGCCCGGCGACCACCGTGGTCTGGGCGAGACGATCGGCGCCGGCGTGCGCGAGGTGGAAGGAAAGGCGATCCACCCGGTCGAGCAGCAGAAGCCGGTCGGGCTCGTCCGCCGCTTCTACCTGTTCTTCAGGCGCAAGCGCGGCTAGTCCTAGCGCGGCGAGAAGTCGAACGCCCAGCCCCAGACCACGATGCCGATCAGGGCGAGCACGATGATCGCCCAGAGCCAGTTCGAGAAGAGGTACCTGCCGCGCTCCCTCCGCCGCGGCGGCGGTGTGCTCACTCGCCGAGCCCGGGGAGCCCCAACCCGCCGGAGCCCAGCCCCCCGAGGCCCATGTCGCCGAGCATCTGCTGCGCCTTCGCTTCGACGCCGGCCCTCGCCGAGCGCAGCGCCTCGTTCACCCCGGCGAGGACGAGGTCGGCGAGCGCCTCCGGGTCGTCCGGGTCGATAGCGTCGGGCGAGATCTCGATCGCGACGACGTCACCGGCGCCGTTGGCGGTCACCTTGACGAGGCCGCCGCCGACCGACGACTGCGCCGTCTCCTGCTCCGCCTCCTGCTGCATGCGCGCCATCTGCTCCTGCATCTGCGCCGCCTGCTGCATCAGCTTGTCCATGTCGAAAGAGGACATCGCCTCCTAGCTTTCCCGCTCGCGCGCGTCGAGAGTCTCCTGGAGGAGCTCGTAGACCCGCTCCTCGCCGGCCGGCTCCTCGTCGACCGCCGGCGCCTCGCGTGCCTCGCCGAGCGCGAAGACGAGCTCGAGCCTGCGGCCGGTGACGTCGTAGAGGGCATCGGCGAGCAGGCCCGCGTTCTTCGGGTCGCGGACGAGGTCGAGGTGGAACTGCGCGCTCGGCGGGAACTCGAGCGTGAGCGTGTCGCCGCTGAGGTCGGCCGGATGCGCCTCGCGGAGCAGGGATGCCGTCGGTATGCCGCCGCGCTCCTCCACGGCCGGCAGGACCTGGCGCCCCCAGGCCTCCTGTAGCTGCGAGAGCTCGAGGCCGGGCGCGCCGACCGGAACGGGCACGGGCACGGGCTCCGGCTCCGGCTCGGCCTGCGGCTCCGCGACAGTCTGTTCCGGACGTGACTCGGGGCCCGGCACCGAGACGGCTCCGCTCGGGACCTGTCCGTGCTCCAGCCGCTCGAGGCGGAAGGCGATCGACTCGCGGGACAGGTCGCTCGCTGGTCGCGTCACCTTGACGAGCGCGAGCTCGAGCGGCAGCCGGGGGTCGCCGCCCTGGCGCATGTCGTCGACCGCCACCGCGAGCAGATCGACGAGCCGCAGGACGGTGGCCTCCTCGAGCTGGTTCGCCTGCGCCTTCAGCCGCTCACGCGCTTCCTCGCTCGTCGCGGCGGCTTCAGGCACGTCGCCGAGGTGCTGCGCGAGCATGATCTGCCGCAGGTGCTCGATCAGGTCGAGGACGAGCCGGCCGAGGTCGTGTCCGCGCTCCGCGAGCTCCTCCAGATAGGTGAGCGCGCCGGCGGTGTCGCGGTCGATCACAAGGTCGCAGAGACGGAAGAGCGCCTCCTCCTCGACCGTGCCGAGCAGCTCGAGCACGGACTGCACCGTGACCTTGCTGCCGGTCGCGGATGCGAGCTGGTCGAGCGTCGAGACCGCGTCGCGGTAGGCGCCGCGGCCGCTGCGGGCGACGAGTGCGAGCGCCTGGTCCGGCGCGTCGATCGCTTCCGCGTCCGCGATCTGGCGCAGCACCTTGACGAGATCCTGCAGGCGTGGCCGCTGGAAGACGAAGGTCTGGCAGCGCGACCGGACGGTGGGCAGCACTTTCGAGAGGTCGGTAGTGCAGAAGACGAAGACGAGGTGCGGCGGCGGCTCCTCGATCAGCTTCAGGAGCGCGTTCCAGGCGGCGTCCGTGAGCTGGTGCGCCTCGTCGAGGATGTAGACCTTGTAGTGGCCCTCGACCGGCTGGAGGACGACGCGGTCACGGATCTCGCGGATGTCGTCGATGCCGCGCTGCGAGGCGGCGTCCATCTCGATCACGTCGAGGGACGTGCCGGCGGCGATCGCGCGGCAGGCGTGGCAGGTGCCGTCGGGCGTCGTCGTAGGGCCCTGCGCGCAGTTGAGGCACTTGGCGAGGATGCGCGCCATCGAGGTCTTGCCGGTGCCGCGCGGGCCGGCGAAGAGATAGGCCTGGCGCACCGCGTCGGTCCCGATCGCGTTGCTCAGAGTCCGGACGACCGCCTCCTGCCCGACGACCTCCTCGAAGCTCTGGGGACGGTATTTCCGGTAAAGCGCGGCCACGGGTCGATTCAAGCAGAACGGCGCGCGCAGCCTCGCGCGCGTCGTTGCGCCCGACATCCGCGGGCGCGGCACACCCACGCACGCCGTCAGCAGGCGAGCGAGCGGAAAGCGGAGCGGGCGAAGCGGGCAAGTGGACCAGGCACACCGCACACCTGAGAGGGACTACTTAGCGCTGCTTCCTCCCGGATCTGACGCGGTTCGCAGGCTCCCACTGCACGGGGCCTGGCCCGACCCGAGTGTAGCCTCCTTTCGCATGCCGGACGATGCCCGCCGCGCCCTGCTGACGAGGTTCTTCGATCATGCGCCGATGTTCCCGCCGGCGAGCCTGCCGCCGACGGAGGCGCTCGCGGAGGACCGGTGCGCCCGGGAGAGCGAGCATGCATGGATGCTCGGCCGACTCGTCTGGCCGGCTGCTCAGCTCTCGGAGCTGCCGCAGGACGAAGGTCGCGCGCTCGCCGTCGTCGACGCCGGTAGCGAGCGCCAGGACGAGGCCGTCTACCTCGAGGGCGTTCCGCTCGACGAGGTCGCGGCGCGCGGCCTGCGCGCGAAGATCCGCTGCGGCGGGGACCGCGTGCCGAGCGTCGAGGAGCTCGCCGACTTCATCCGGGGCTGCCGTTCGCGCGGGCTCGTCTTCAAGGCGACGGCCGGCCTTCACCGCGCGTACGCCACGGACTCCGGCGAGCACGGGTTCCTCAACCTCCTCGCGGCGGCGGTCTTCGGCAACGAGGAGGAGGCTCTGCGCGAGCGACCGCCCGCGTTCGCGCTCGACGCCGAGTCCTTTCGCTGGCGCGACCAGGAGGCGCTGCCCGCGCGTCTCGCCGACGCGCGCGCGTCGCTCTTCCACTCGATCGGGACGTGCTCGGGAAGCTGGGAGTGCTGTGAGCTTCGGGGCCGGCCCGAACGGCTTGCTCTGGCGGGACGGCGACGAGGCGGTCGACCTTTCCGGCCTCGGTGGGGTCTTCACGCAGCGGACGCTCAATCTGCTCATGGCCGAAGGCCGGGCGGCCTGGATGGAGGCGATTTCGGCCGCCCGCGCGCACGACGGTCCGCGCAGCCCGCTTGCCGAGGCGCGCCTCTACCTTCCGTTCGAGGTCGCGGACTACGTCGACTTCTACTCCTCGCTCGAGCACGCGACGAATCTCGGCCGTTTGTTCCGGCCCGACCAGGAGCCGCTCCTCCCGAACTGGCGCTGGCTGCCCGTCGCGTACCACGGCCGCGCCGGCACCGTCGTCGTCAGCGGTACGGACGTCGTGCGGCCGCAGGGGCAGCGGAAGGCACCGGACCAGGACGCGCCGACCTACGGCCCGAGCCGCCGCCTCGATTTCGAGCTCGAGCTCGGCTTCGTCGTCGGCACGCCGACGGAGCTCGGCGAGCCTGTCCCAGTCGAAGCGTTCGCGGATCACGTCTTCGGCGTCGTCCTCGTCAACGACTGGAGCGCGCGTGACATCCAGGCGTGGGAGTACGTGCCGCTCGGCCCGAACCTCGGCAAGTCGTTCCAGACCTCCGTCTCGGCCTGGGTGACGCCGCTCGCGCTGCTCGAGGACGCGCGGGTCGAGGCGCCCGCACAGGATCCAGCCCCGCTGCCGCATCTCGCCGGGGGCCGCGATTGGGGGCTCGACGTCGCGCTCGAGGTCGAGCTGAACGGGGAGAAGCTCTCGCAGGGCAACGCGCGGACGGTCTACTGGACGCTGCCGCAGCAGCTCGCACACGAGACCTCCAACGGGGCCTCGCTGCGCACCGGCGACCTGATGGCGTCGGGGACGATCTCGGGCGCGGAGCCGGGCACGGAGGGGTCGATGATCGAGCTCTTCCGCGGGGAGCGCTTCCTCGAGGACGGCGACGAGATCGTCCTCCGCGGCCGGGCGGCAAACGACGTCGAGCTGGGGGAGGTGCGCGGCCGCGTGCTCCCGGCGCGCGCCTGAGATCGGCCGATTCCCCGCCCGCCTACGGAACCGCACCGCGAGGACTGCCGTTTGCCTCTGGATGCTCGTCTGAGACGACTAGGTGAAGGAGGCCGTAATGGCAGCGTGGGTATGGATCTTGATTGCGATCGGTGTGCTGGTGGTTCTCGGGATCGTCGTCTTCGGCGCGAAGAGCAACCGCGAGAAGACGCAACGGCGGGAGCAGGCGCAGGAGCTCCGTCAGGAAGCGGACACGCGCACGCAGCAGGCGGAAGAGCGCGAGCGGGTCGCGGAGGAGCAGGTGCGGCAGGCGAAGGAGGCGCGGAAGGTCGCGGCCGAGGTGGGCGCGCGCGCCGACCACATCGACCCGGACTCGGATACGCCTGAGCAAGACTGACGACATAGAAAGGCCCCGGCGACGGGGCTTTTCTTCAGTGGCGCGTCGACCGCCAGCTCGCAGGCGTTGACGCTCGTACACTGAATCGATGGAGCGGAAGCTCGCGACGATCCTGTTCGCGGATCTCGTCGGGTCGACGGAACTGGGCGGATCGCTAGATGCCGAGTACGCGCGCGACTTGCTGGAGCGCTTCTACGACGCGATGGAGGCGGAGATCGCGCTCGGCGGCGGCACGGTGGAGAAGTTCATCGGCGACGCCGTCGTGGCGGTCTTCGGGGCGCCGGCGGCCCAGGAGGACCATGCCGAGCGGGCGCTGCAGGTGGCGCTCTGGATGCAGGAGCGGCTCGCCGAGCTCTTCGGCGACCGGCTCGCCATGCGGATCGGCGTGAACACGGGGGAGGTCTTCGTCGGCCGGCCGCGCGAGGGGAGCTCGTTCGCAACGGGGGATGCGGTCAACGTCGCCGCCCGCCTCGAGCAGGCGGCGCAGCCCGGCCAGATCCTCGTCGGCGAGCGGACGGCGGCGCTCGTCGGCGGTGCGTTCGAGCTCGGCGGGCACTTGACGGTCGAGGCGAAAGGGAAGGAGGGCGGCGTCGCCTCGCGCGCGCTGGTACGCATGGTCGCGCCGCAGCGACCGCGCGGTGGACAGGGGCTGCAGGCGACCTTCATCGGCCGTACCCGGGAGCTCGAATGGCTGCAGGGCGAGCTCTCGCGTGCGCAGGCGGCCGGACGGCCGAGGTTGGCGACGCTGGTCGGCGAGCCCGGTCTCGGCAAGACGAGCCTCCTGCGCAAGTTCCGCGACCGCCTGCCCTCCGACACCGCGTTCCGGCTCGGCCGCTGCCTCTCGTACGGCCGGAGCGTCACGTACAGCCCACTCGCCGACGTGCTGCGCTGGCATCTCGGCCTGCGCGAGGAGGACCCTCCGCAGGCCGTACTTTCCCGGCTCGAGGGTCGGGAGATCCTCGGTCTCGCGCTCGGCTTGGACGTGACCGGCGATCTCGACCCGCGGGCGGCGGTCCTGCGGCTACAGGACGCGTGGGTTGGGCTCGTCTCGGAGTTGGCCGCACAAGGCCCACTCGTGCTCGCGATCGAGGACTTGCACTGGGCCGCCGAGCCTCTCGTCGAGCTACTCGGCCGGACGCTCGCGGACGCGGCCGGGCCCGTGCTCGTCCTGGCCACCGCGAGGCCCGAGTGCCCGGCACTGCCCGCCGGCGAGTCGCTGCACCTGCAACCGCTCGGCGAGGCCGAGGTCGCCGAACTGATCGATGGCGTGCTCGGCGCGCCGCTCGAAGAGTCGGCGCGAAGGCTTGTGGTCGCGCACGCCGAGGGCAACCCGTTCTTCGCCGAGGAGGTGCTCTCCGAGCTGCTCGACCGGGTGCTGCTCGAGCGACGGAACGGCGGCTTCGAGTTGCGCGACGAGAAGGGCGGACTCGGCATCCCGGACTCGGTCCAGGGAGTGCTCGCGGCTCGCATCGACCTGCTCGGCGCCGAGGCGAAGGAGGCGCTCCAGGCCGCCGCGGTGATCGGCCGCTCGTTCAGCCCGGGCGGGCTCGCCGCGCTCACCGGCTCGGCGGCCCAAGTGCGGACGCTGGTCGAGCGTGGCTTCGTTCGCCCCACCGAGCCGGACCTCGTCTTCAAGCATGCGCTCACCCGCGAGGTGGCGTACGCCGGGCTGCCGAAGGCCAGTCGCTCGAGGCTGCATGCGGCGTATGCCGACTGGCTGGCAGCGGAGGATCCCAGCGACGCCCGGGCGGGTGCGCTCGCCTACCACTACGCCGAGGCTGTCAACCCGGAGATCGCGGAGCTCGCCTGGCGCGGCCGCGAGGACGAGGCCGAGCGGCTGCGCGCTGCAGCGCTGCGCTGGCTCGGGCGCGCGACCGAGCTCGCCCTCGGCCGCTTCGACCTGGAGGACGCGCTCGGGTCGCTTCGTCGAGCCGTCGAGGTCGCGCCGGACGACGTCGAGCTCTGGCACGAGCTCGGTCGCGTGAACGCGCTCAGGTTCGACGGCGAGGCGTTCTGGGAAGCGATGCTGAAAGCGGTCGAGCTCACCTCCGACTCAGCAAAGCTCGGCGAGCTCTACGGCGACCTCGCCT
>Ga0308174_10001868_pt1 | contig 10099 bp, 13 predicted proteins | sample PhyPR2_FD_203894 | JGI IMG/M metagenome (GOLD analysis project Ga0308174, IMG submission 203894) | Soil microbial communities from UC Gill Tract Community Farm, Albany, California, United States - DLSLS.P.R2 | ecosystem: Environmental > Terrestrial > Soil > Agricultural land | place: USA... | reverse complement strand
GCGAACGCGCCGAGGCTTCGCGTCCTAGGCCTCGCGCGCTTCGTAGCGCACGCAGAGCGAGACGGCGTCCTCGCCGGGCGTGACGTCGCGCATCCGCGCGGCGACGTGATTCAGCGCCTCTTCCTGCAACGCGAAGCGCGCCTCCTCGACGCCTGCGTTCTGCACGATCCACTCCGACCCGTGCTCGATGACTTCGTACTTCATGCCCGCCCGCGCTACTGCAACCTTTGCGCGATTAAAACGCATCGCCTAGCGCGGCAAGCGCAACTCCGGATCCGGGCGTGCTACCGGATGTCGCAGGTCGGTTCTCTACAACCCCTGCGCGCCCAGGTCTCACGGCGGCCCGCCGGTCCGCGGGGTCGTGCTCGGCGCCGAGGGCGTGCCGCTGGTGTTGGCGTTCGGCTCGGACAGGCCGTTGGAGCCGGCGCCGGTGGTGGCGGAGGCGTTCGCCGAGGAGCCGGTCGCCGCGGCCTGACCGCTCGCCATGTCATGCTGACAGGCGGCCAGCAGGGCCGCGCACGCGATGGCCGCCGTGGTCAGCAACATCTTCATCGGCGTTCTCCATTGGGGAAAGCGGGCCTTCAACCGGCAAGCCGCCGCGGCGGTTCGCAACGGTGTTCGATCATTTCCGATTCAGAACGAATTCCTTTCGGCAGAGCCGGTTTGCTGCGCCCCGGTAGAGACTATCTATGTCGGCGGGAGAATTCGCATGATCGACAAACGACCTTTCTCGCAGCTCGGCGGCGCCGACCATGGTTGGCTACGCGCGCGGCACCACTTCTCGTTCGCCAACTACTACGACCCGGCGCGGACGGGCTGGGGCAGCCTGCGCGTCTGGAACGACGACGAGATCGCCGCCAATTCCGGCTTCCCGCCGCATCCCCATTCCGACATGGAGATCGTCACCTATGTCCGCGCCGGCGCGATCACCCACCAGGACAGCCTCGGCAACAAGGGGCGCACGGAAGCCGGCGACGTCCAGGTGATGAGCGCCGGCGCGGGAATCCGCCACGCCGAGTACAATCTCGAGCCGGGAACCACGACGCTGTTCCAGATCTGGATCGAGCCCCAGACGCGCGGCGGCCAGCCCGCCTGGGGCGCCAAGCCGTTCCCGAAGGGCGACCGGGCGGGGCGCTTCATCGCCCTCGCCTCGGGCCTGCCGGAGGACAGGGACGCGCTTCCGATCCGCACCGACGCCCGCGTGCTCGGCGCCACGCTGAGGTCCGGCGAGGCGACCGACTATCCGCTCCATCCCTCCCGCCACGCCTATCTGGTGGCGGCCACCGGCGCGGTGGAGGTCAACGGCGTGCGCCTGGACGCCCGCGACGGGGCGGCGATCACCGGGGAGCGTTCGCTCTCGGTGCGAGCCCTGCAGGATGCCGAGGTCGTGCTGGTCGACGCCGCCTGAGCGCACCTCCCTCGCGGGCTTTTGACGTCCGGGTTCCGGGCGCCGCTAGGAGTCTTCCGACGAAGAGCCCGACGCGCGCGAGTCGCGGTCGGCGGGTGGGCCGGCCGCCGGCGCGGCGGCCGGCGGCGGCCGGAGGGCTTCGCGTTCCTGGCGCTGACGCTTGCGGTCGGGCGGGGTCCACGGGCGGGTCTCCACGGCGACCTGGTGCGGATAGGCGAAGGTGAGACCCGCCGCTTCGAAGCGGGCCTTCACCGCCTTCATGAGATCGAAGCGGGTGTCGATGAAGCCGTCGGGCGACGTCCAGGCCCGCAGGGTCACCGTGACGGTCGAGTCGTTGAGCGCGGTGAGCTTCGCCCACGGGGCGGGGTCGGCGACGATGCGCGCGTCGCGGCTGGCCACGTCGACCAGCAGGTCGAGGGCGAGGTCCACGTCGTCGTCGTAGTCGATGCCGAAGTCCATGACGATCCGGCGGCTCTCCGGCATGGAGTAGTTGACGATGCGGTCGCCGAGCGCCTTTGCGTTGGGAATGAAGACCACCGAATTGTCGAGGTCATGCAGCCGCGTGATGAACAGGTCCAGGCCTCGCACGCGCCCCACGGTGCCGGCGATCTCCACCCGGTCGCCGACCCGGTAGGGCCGCAGCAGCAGGATCATCACCCCCGCCGCGACGTTGCTCAGGCCGCCCTGCAGCGCCAGGCCGATCGCCAGGGAGGCCGCCCCGAGCACCGCCAGGATGGAGGTGGTCTGCACCCCGATCTGCTGCAGCACCGCGACGCCGCCGATGATCGCCACCCCATAGCGGACCAGCGAGGCCACGAACCCCTGCAGCACCGCGTCCGGATGGCCGTGGCCGTGCAGCCGCCCAACGGCCTCGCGGGCCAGCCGCGAGGCCCAGTTCGCCGCCCACAGCGTGACGACCAGGATGCCTACGGCGATCGCCAGGGTCACGACGATATGGCCAAGCCCGCTCAGCAGCGGCCACCAGGCCTGCGGTCCGCCGGTCAGCACGTGGCCGACCTCCTCGCCGATCGGCGGCGGCGATGGCGTCGCCGGCGGGCCGTGGGCGCTCGCCGCCAAGGGAATTGCCGGGCTCATTGCGCATCAAACGCAAATCTCGGCTGTTTGGCTCGTGGCGGAGGTTCCGCGCCGCCGCGTCCGAGCGTAGGTTCCGCCATGAGCCCCTGCCCGGGATGGGCGGCCACAGGATCGCCGGCGTGTCGACCCGCTTCACCGTGCTCGCCGCAAGCATCGCCCTCGCGGCGCTTCTCAGCCCGATCTCCGTGGCGGCGGCTCCGGCGGCGTGGACGAGCCTGGCCGCCTGCGCCGCGGCCTACCGCGTCAACGCCAAGGTGGTCGCCCCCGACCGGCCGGCCGGCATGGCCGCCCAGGTGTCGGAGGTCGCCGACGACTACGAGAAGGCGGCGGCGCAAGCCTACCAGCGCGCCACCGGCGTGCGGCCGGCCGAGGCGCGCGGCAAGGCCGCCGCCTATGCGGCGCGGCGCGCGGCGGATTTCGCCAGACAGCCGCGGCGGCGGGTGGAAGCCTTCATCGACGCCTGCCCGCAGGCGGAGGCGCCCTGAACCGCGCTCAGTTGGGCCGCGCGGGCTCGCCCTGCCCGCGGTCCAGCCGCGCCAGGGCCTCGCGGATCTCGGCCAGCGGAACGGGCTCGGGCGTGCCGAGCAGCCAGCGAAGCGTGGGCTCGTCCTGCACCGCCGAGGCGTCGGAAGCCCACGACGAGAGCACCGCGCGCTTCTCGTCGGGGTCCAGCAAAGGGTCCTTCAGGACATCCCTCGGGCGATTGAAGCCCACGGCGGGACGCAGCCATCGCTCGAGCACCGCCCCGAGGCCGCCGCCTTTAAGGAGCTGCTGCTCCGAAGTCGCCAGACGCATGCCTTGCACCTCCTGATCCGATCATCCTTTCCGTTCGTCCGCCCCGCGGAGATGCCGCGGCGGAACGGCGAAGATTTGTGGAAAGGATGAGCGATTTCAAGAGGCGGCGGCCCGCGTTGGACGCGGGCCGCCAGTCGGCTCAGTAGCCGTAGCCGGAGTAGCCGCCGTACGGCTGATAACCGTAGCCATAGCCGTAGTTGTAGGTCGGCTGGCTATAGCCGTAGCTATAGGTCGGCTGGCTGTTGTGGTCGGCGAGCGCCGCGCCGAGCATCAGCCCGACGACGCCGCCCAGGATCGCCGCCCCGGCGGTGTCGCCGCGGTCGTGGTCGCGATGGTCGTAGCCGCGGTAGGCGACGCGATTGCGGTCCCACCCGCGGTAGGCCTGGCGATAGCGGTCGCCGTCGTAGCTGCGCACGGCGTAGCTGCGCGACCTGTAGCCGTCGTAGCCGTTGTAGTCGCGCGCCGAGGCGGCGCTGGCGGCGAAGGTGGTGAGGGTCATGGCCGCCGCAGCCGCCCCGAGGATCAGCTTTTTCATGAGGGATCTCCTTGTCTTGCGGAGACCCTGCCTGAGCCCGTCTGAACGGCGTCTGGGCAGTGGGTTATCTTGCATTCAGACAGCCGCTCATTCTCCTCACCCGCAGGGGCAGCGGGACCGCGGAACGCGGTGGAGGGGGGGTACGCCGCTTCCCAGCATTGCCGGCAAACCCCTCCACCATGCTTCGCATGGTCCCCCTCCCCCTACCGGTGAGGAGAGGTCGGATCCGGCTTCGCCCACGTCGCGATGCTCCGCACGGCTGTGTCAATGTCGGTCAGCACCAGCCGGGCGCTCAGACGCAGCGTGCGGATCCCGCGGTTCGCAAGCCAGGCGTCACGGGCGGCGTCGCGCTCGGGCCCGCGCCAGAACGCATGGACCTGCCCATCGAAGCCCCTGGATCCTGGTCCGGCGAATGTGCGTCCAGAGCCGCGCTTCAGGCGGGGTCATGCGCCGCTGAAGCGATCGGGCCCGCGCAATCGTGCTGCTTGGCGCCTCCACGATCGCAGTCTAGCCGTTGTCGTGGATGGAACAAAGCACGAACTGTGGTCGAACCCTTCACACCGCGAAGCGCCAGACCTCGCCGTCGGCGAGGATGCGGCCGGCGGTGGGGGCCGAGAAGTGGGTGCCGATCACCAGCGTCTGCGAGCCGGCCAGCGCGCCGTACATCCGCCGCCGCGTGGCGGTGGAGGCGTCGGGGTCGTAGTCGGCGCTCGAGGCCCACTCGGGATGGGCGAGCTGGCAGGGGTGATGCGTGAAGTCGCCGGTGATCAGCGCCTCCTGGCCTTTCGAGCGCAGCCGGATCGAGACATGGCCGGGCGTGTGGCCGAGCGTGGGCTCCAGGGTGACCTCGTCGCAGACGCGATGGTCGGTCTCGACCAGGTCGACGAGGCCCGCCTCGAACACCGGGGCGACGCTGTCGTGGAACGGGGAGCGCGAATGGTCCTCGCGGGCGTCCTCCTCGGCCTTCCAGTAGTCGAACTCGGCGCGGCCGATCAGGTAGCGGGCGTTGGGGAAGGTCGGCAGCCAGCGGCCGTCCACCAGCTTGGTGTTCCAGCCCACGTGGTCGACGTGCAGGTGGGTGCAGAGCACCACATCGAAGCTCTCCGGCGGGAAGCCCGCAGCCTGCAGGTCATTGAGGAAGCTGGTCTGCAGGTTGCTCCAGGTGGGGATGTCGCGCTGCTTGTCGTTGCCGATGCAGGTGTCGACGATGATCCGCGTCGACGGCGTTTCCACCACCAGCGCCTGGACGCTCATCTTCAGCCGGCCGGTCTCGTCGGCGAAGTGCGGCGCGAGCCAGCCGATGCCGCGGATCACCTCCGGCGTCGCCTGAGGCAGGATGAAGCGTGACCCGCCGGTCGCCTCGAGCTCGAGGATGCGGGTCACGGTCACGTCGCCGATCGTCCACTTCAGCATGGGGCGTCCTCCCGCCGGCACTGTGGGGCGGGTGGCGGAAGGCTGGCAAGCATCCTAGATCAGAAGCCGCTGCGGCGGCGTGGAAAGCGAGACACGCACCGAAGCCCGTCCGGCGCAGCCGCGCCGTCCGAAGCCGCGGGATAGAAGGCCCCGCGCTCGCCGGCCGGGATAAGGACGGCCTAACGATCGTGAGCCGGAGTAGCGCCCGGCCCGCAGCGCTTCTTCCGCACAGCTTCGCCGTGGTAGCCTCGCCGCAATCTCGCAGGGAGGACGGGCGATGCGGATGAAGGCTCTGGCCGCGGCATGCGCGGCGGCGGTCGTGGCCTTGGGCGGCGCGGCGGCGATCGGCGCTGCGAAGCTTCCGGCGAACATCGCGGCGGCTCTCGCCGACAAGGGCCGCCCCGCGGCCGACGTCCAGCGCGACGCCGCGCGCCATCCGGGCGAGCTCCTGGCCTGGGCGGGGGTGAGGCCCGGGATGAAGGTCGCCGACTTCATCATGGGCGGCGGCTATTTCACCCGCATCCTGGCGCGGGCGGTCGGCCCCGCGGGCCATGTCTGGGCCTTCCAGCCCACCGAGTTCATCAAGTTCCGCGCCGCCTACGCCGACGAGCAGAAGGCCGCGGCCGCGCCCTACGCCGACGTCACGCCGCTGACCGGTCCGCTGGTCGGGCTGAAGCTGCCGGAAGGCCTGGATCTCGTGCTGACGGTCCAGAACTATCACGACATGCACCTGAAGGCGTTCCCGCCGGAGACGGCGGCGAAGGCCGACGCCGAGATCTTCCGCGCCCTGAAGCCCGGCGGCGCCTTCATCGTCGTCGACCACGTGGGTCCGCCCGACGCCGACACGCCCGACAAGCTGCACCGCATCGACCCGGCGATCATCCGCAAGGAGGTCGAGGCGACGGGGTTCAGGTTCGCCGGCGAGAGTTACCTGCTGCGCAATCCGCAGGATCCGCACGACAAGCTGGTGTTCGATCCCTCGATCCGCGGCAAGACCGACCAGGTGGCGTTCAAGTTCGTCAAGCCGCGGTAGCCGATGGGGCAGGCGGAGTGGCGGATCGGCGAGACCCTGCCCTGGTCCGTCGCCTGGACCGGCGAGCAGGCGTTCCGCGTGCAGCCGTCGCGGGACTTCCCGGGGCTGCTGGAGATCGACCAGCGCGAAGCGCCGGGCGCGGGCGAGCCGATCTTCGCCGCCGTCCACGTCACCCGCCAGCGCCGCGGCATGGTCGAGCTGCTCTGCCATGTCTGCGGCAAGCCGACCCGGCCCGACGACCGCTGGGTGTTCCCGGTGGCGAGCGGCGGGTTCGTCACCCAGCATGACGGGACGATCGGCTGGGGCTGCAACGTGCCGCCGCTGCATGGCGCCTGCGCCGAGCTCGCCCACGCCCAGTGCCCGCACCTTTCGCACCTGGACGACGCGCCGCTGCGCTGCGGCGTGGCGGACGCGGGGCGGCTGATCCATCGCACCGACGTGGTTCCCGGCATGGAGGCGATCGCCGCCAGCCTGCCGAACGATCAGGCGGTGGTGTTCTCCTGCTACCGGCTCTACGGCGCTGAGTTCACCGCCGCCGTCCAGGCCGCGCGGATGGCCTGGGAGCGGCGCGCCCGGGCCCGGCGCACCGCGCGCTGAGCCGCATTACAGGGCTGTCATGTATTACGTGCGATTTAGTTTGTGAATTCGCGCTCATTACTGAGACTTAACAGGATTTTCCAGTAGCCGTTCAGTACACCGTTCCCATCGGCGGTTGGCCCGCCACCACCATTCAGACTTCAGAGGGAACGACAATGACCAACCTGATCGCCAAGTTCGCCGACGCCGTCAGCCCTGCCCTGGTGGCCTTTCCGCTGGCCATCATGCTGGCCACCGCGGCGCACGCCGCTCCGGTGAGGATCCACGTTTCCGACCTGAACCTCGCCACGCACGCCGGCCAGGCGACGCTGCAGGCCCGCGTGGAGCGCGCCGCGCAGAGCTTCTGCGGGGCGGAGAAGGACCTCGGCATTCAGGCCGCCTGCAAGGCGGGCGTGCGCCAGGAAGCGCAGGCGAAACTCGCGATGGCGACGCCGGCCGCCATCGTCGCCATCGCCGCCCGCTAGCAAGCCTCTCCCCAAGGCGGATGTGCGAAGGGCCCGCAGCCGGCGCTGCGGGCCCGCCGCACGTCTCCATGGCCCGCGTCGAACCATTGCGAAGCCTCGTGGCGTGTTGCAAGCTCCGCCGATCCGACAGAGAGGTTGAGGCCGCACATGCGCCCGCTCGCCCGTCTCGCGGCCCTGGCGATGTGCGCCGCCTTCGCCTCCGCCTCCTTTGCGTCCGCCGCTTCCGCTCAGAACCCTCCCGCGCCGCCCGTTCGCGCCAAGCCGCCATGGGGCGCGCTGACGGATTCCGTCGGGGCCGCCGAAATCGTTCTGGGCCAGGTCTGCCTTCCCGGCATTCTGGAGCAGCGGCCGATAACCGATTTGGCCTACATCCAGTGGCTCGTGAGCGTGCCGCCGAAGGCCGCCGGCGCGGCGGCCTCCGACAAGGCCTGGCGCCTGGCGTCGGTCAGCCCGGTCTACGCCATCGCCTGGTCGGACGGGTCCTGCTCGACCTTCGTGGACCGCGGGCCCGCCGACCGACTGCGGGTCATGGCCGACCGGGTGATCCGCGCGCGTCCCGAGCAGTTCACGCTCGCCTCCACGACCGCGCTCGACGGCGGCGCGGTCGAGCGGTCCGTCTACTGCGGGGGAGCGGGGGGCGCCCGCTATGCCGCGACCATCACCACGCCGGTGGGTCGTGCGCCCGCCGGAACCCGCGCGCTCGCCTCGACGGTCTACCAGGCGTCGGCCGGCGGCCTCTGCGCAACCGAGCGCGCGCCGCTGCGGGTCTCGGCAGCGCCGGCGCCGACGCCCGGCCTGCAGCTCGTGCCGCCGACCGGCGTCGGCGGCTGCATCTTCCGCAAGCTCCCCGAGAGCGTGAACCGCGATGCGCTCATGGCGGTGATGTCGCACTCCGATGTCGTGCGCGTGCTGCGCGAGCCGGTCGCCGCCGTCGCCCCGCAATGCACGGGCAGGCCCTATTCCGCGTCCGACGCGGCGCTTGTGGGCGCGGCGATCAGCCTCTACCCGCGGATGGTCGCCGCCTCGTTCCTGGGAACCCAGCTCAAGATTCCGCAGCGCCAGCTCGACTCCGCCTGGACCGCCGCCACGCCCGACGAGCGAGCGCCCTACCTGGCCAGCGCGCGATCCTTCCTGTCGCCCGGCGGCAAGTTCGTTCCGGCGGCGCCGGGCGCCGTCGCGCCCTTCCAACATCGCCTGGACCTGACCCGCGACGGCCTGGACCCGCGCGTCCCGCAGGTGCTGCACATGTACTATTCGGCGAGCGCCCTCAGCGAGCTCTCCGAGGCCGAGCTCGCCGCCAGGGGCGCCGCGCCGCCGGGCGGGCGTTAGTCCGGCCTAAAGCCAGCCTGACCGCTTGAACTGCCAGTAGAGGAACATGCAGGCGGCGAGGATGCCCGCCAGCACCGCGGGATAGCCGTAGATCCAATGCAGCTCCGGCATGTGCTGGAAGTTCATGCCGTAGATGCCGGCCACCGCCGTGGGCACCGCCAGGATCGCGGCCCAGGCGGCGAGCTTGCGGGTGATCACTCCCTGGCGCTGCTGCTCCAGGAGGTTGGAGACCTCGAACACCGAGGAGAGCACTTCCCTGAGTCCTTCGACCCGGCTGGCGACCCGCCGCACATGGTCGGCGACGTCGCGGAAATAGGGCCTGACCTCGGGGTCGAGGCCCGGGATGGCGAGGTGCTCGAGCCGGCTCGCCATCTCCTCCATCGGCCCCAGGATGCGGCGGAAGCGGATCAGCTCGCGGCGCAGCAGGAAGATGCGGCGGATGTCGGCGCGCGACAGGAAGGCCTCCAGCGCCCGGCCCTCCATGGACAGCACCTCCTCCTCGATGTCCTCGACGATCGGCAGGTAGCCGTCGACGATGAAGTCCAGGATGCCGTGCACCACGTAGTCGGGCCCGTGCCGCAGCAGCGCCGGCGCCGCCTCCAGGTGCGCCCTGAGTTCCGAGTGCGCCCGCGGCGAGCCGTGGCGCACCGTGACCACGTAGGTCTCGCCCATGAAGATGTGGGTCTCGCCATAGGTGATGGAGTCGCCCTCGATCTGGGCGGTGCGGGCGACCACGAACAGCTCGCGGCCGTAGACCTCAACCTTGGGCATCTGGTGGGCGGAAAGGGCGTCCTCCACGGCCAGCGGGTGCAGCCGGAAACGCCGCGCCAGCAGGCGCAACTCCGTCTCGTCAGGGTCGACCAGCCCGATCCAGACGAACTCGCCGCGGGCGAGCTTGAGGCCGGCCTCGGTGAGCGAGGCGTCGCGGACCCTCCGGCCGTTGCGATAGATATAGGCCGCAACGACGCTCATCGGCCCTGCCTGATGAACAGCCCGACGGTGAGCGCGACGCCCAGCAGCACCACGAACCCGCGGATGATCCGCTCGTCGACGCGCTTCAACAGCATCGCCCCCCCGTAGCCGCCGGCGATCGCGCCGACGCTGACCACCGCCACCCTGAGCCAGGGGATGTGCGGCGTGAAGATGAAGATCGCCACCGCCGCGGCGTTCATGATCGAGGCGAGCACGTTCTTGGTCGCTCCGGCCGCCCGGACGGCCAGGCCCGCGGCGGTCAGCGCCGCCAGCATCAGGAAGCCGATGCCGCCGCCGAAGTAGCCGCCGTAGACGGAGATCGCGAACTGCATGGCGCCGGCGGCGAGGGGGCCCACCCGCGGCCCCGCCTCGGCCGGCCGCCTGACGAAGCTGCCATAGGCGAACAGCGCGGTCGCGAACAGCACCAGCCACGGCACCAGCCGGGCGAAGAAGGTCGA
>Ga0308174_10001867_pt1 | contig 10100 bp, 11 predicted proteins | sample PhyPR2_FD_203894 | JGI IMG/M metagenome (GOLD analysis project Ga0308174, IMG submission 203894) | Soil microbial communities from UC Gill Tract Community Farm, Albany, California, United States - DLSLS.P.R2 | ecosystem: Environmental > Terrestrial > Soil > Agricultural land | place: USA... | reverse complement strand
CCCAGCTCGGCACGCTGCGACGCCCGGACTTCTTGGCGGGGCGGGAGCGGGCAGGGGCGGCCGGCGCTTCGTCGGTGGCCGCCTGCTCGGCGGCCGGCTCCTGCTCGGAGGCCGGCTCCTGCTCGGCCTGCGGTTGCGGCTCCGGTTCGGGATCGGGCTCCGGTTCGCGGCTGACCTCAGGCTCGGGTTCGCGCTCGACCTCGGGCTCGGGTTCGCGCTCGAGCTGGTGCTCCGGGGCTGCCGTCGCCTCCTCGAACGCGCGCGCGTGGTCACCGGTGTCATCCATGGCCCGCTCGTCGTCGACGTCGTCCCTGACGTCCTCGGCGATCTCGTCACCGACGTCACGGCTGACTGCCGCGGGCAGCACGTCGTCTCCCACCGAGCCGGCACCCGGCGCGGGGTCGAGGGGGTGCTGTCCACGGGCCGCCGGCGGGGGCGGCATCGTCTCGGGGTCGTAGGCGAGGTCCTCCAGGGGGAGGGCGTCCTCGCGGGGTGCGGTGTCGCCGGGCGTCTGGGACGCCTGCCCCTTGCGACGTCGCGGACGTCCCCGGTGGGACGCGCGCTCGCGCATGGCGCTCATCAGGTCGAGGGGCTCCTCGCCGCGCGGCGGCGCCGGGCGGCGAGGGCTGCTGGCCTGCACGCCCCCCTCGGCCTCGACGTCGTACACCGTCGTGGCGCGGCCCGGGGAGGACACCAGGTGCGGGGTGGGCAGGGGAGAGGCGCCGCCCGCGGTGTCCTCCTCGCTGAGCCAGCGGGCCTCGTCGTCGGAGGCGGTCACGGTGCGGGCCTGGACGTCGAACTGCCAGCGAGCCTGCCGTTCCCGGCCGCCTGCCGGGAACGTGACGACGACGGTCCACTCGCCGCTCTCGCTGCGGGCGGAGTCCCACTCCGCCGAGGCGGGGTCGACGCCCCGGCCGGACAGGCGGGTGCTGACCCGAGCCGCCAGGGTGGGCGTCGCCGAGCCGGCGCCGCCACGGCCTCGGAGCCGGACGGCGCGCGCCAGCCCGGCGACGTACTCGCGCTCGGCGAGGATCGGCCCCTCGTAGCGGCGCACCTTCTCCACCGGCCAGCCCGCGCGGTCGGCGACCTCCTCGGCGCTGAGCCCGGCCCGGATCATCGCCTGGACGTCCCGCGGGCGCAGGCCGCCGTCGATCTCGATCTGCAGCTGGCCGAGGCGGGGCCGGTCGCGGCGCACGGCCGCCCGCAGGGGTTCGTCGAGGGGAACGCCGTACTGCTCGCCCTCCGCGTCGGACAGCAGCAACCGCTGGCCGTTCTCATGGACACCGATCAGCCGCAGGTCGCGCATTGCCTTCTCCCGTATCGCCACATCAGGGTGGACTCTGCCACCCTCGACCTCGCCGAGGAAGCGACCACGCCGCGAGGGTACTTTTGACTCGCGATGCTCACCCTCGACACCCACCTCCAGCTGGCCCTCGACCTGGTCGGGGTCTTCGCGTTCGCCCTGTCCGGCGGCCTGGTGGCGGTGAAGAAGCGGCTCGACCTGTTCGGGGTACTCGTCCTCGCCGGGGCCGCGGCCCTCGGCGGCGGGGTGCTGCGCGACGTCCTCATCGGCGAGCTGCCCCCGGTGGGCATCTCCGACTGGCGCCTGCTCTCCAGCGCCCTGGTCGCGGGGCTGGTGACCTTCCTCTACCACCCGGGCGTGGAGCGCATCTCCCGGTTCGTCCGGGTCCTCGACGCGGCCGGCCTCGCGGTCTTCGCCATCGGCGGGTCGCTGAAGGCCCTCGGCGCCGGCATGGACCCGCTGACCGCCGTCATCGTGGGCGGCACCACCGCCGTGGGTGGCGGCATCGTCCGGGACGTCCTCGCCGGGCAGGTGCCCGAGGTCCTGCGCCGCGAGATGTACGCCCTGCCGGCCCTGCTCGGGTCGGCCCTCATCGTGACCGCCCACCACTTCGACGTCGTCACCCCGCTGGTGATCTGGGGCTGTGTCGCCCTGGTCTTCTCCGTGCGGATGGTGGCGGTCGTGCTCGACGTCCACGCACCCAAGCCCCTGCGAACCGGAGAACTCACGTGAGCCCTGACCCCAGCCCGCTCGACCCCTACGACGGGATCCTCCTGCTGTCCTTCGGCGGCCCAGAGGAGCCGGAGGACGTCCTGCCGTTCCTGCGCACGGTGACCGCGGGGAAGAACATCCCCGACGAGCGGCTCGAGGAGGTCGGTGAGCACTACTACGGCTTCGGCGGCCGCAGCCCCATCAACGACCAGAACCGCGCCCTCATCGCCGCCCTGCGGGCCGAGCTGGACCGCCGCGAGATCTCCACGCCGGTGCTGTGGGGCAACCGCAACTTCACGCCCTTCGTCGACGAGGCGCTCCGGGAGGCCCACGACCGGGGCCTGCACCGGCTCGTGACCGTGATGACGAGCGCCTACTCCTGCTACTCGTCCTGCCGCCAGTACCGCGAGGACCTCGCGGTAGCGACGGAGAAGGTCGCCGCCGAGGGCATCGACATCGCCGTGGACAAGATCCGCACCTACGCCAACCACCCCGGCTTCTCGCGCACCAACAGCCGGCTGGTGACCGAGGCCGTGCGCGAGGTGCTGCGCGGTGGCGCCGACGCCGCCGACGTGCGGCTGCTCTTCGTGACCCACTCCATCCCCACCGCCATGGACGAGACGTCGGGCCCGGGCGACGAGGTGGGCAGCGCCTACTCCCGCCAGCACGTGGCCCTCGGCGCGGCGATCACCGACGAGGTCAACGCGACCCTCGACACCGACCTCAGCGGTGAGCTGGTCTTCTGCTCCCGCTCGGGGCCGCCGAGCCAGCCGTGGCTCGAGCCCGACGTCAACGACCGGCTCGAGGAGCTGGCGGCCGAGGGCGCGTCCGTGGTGGTCGTGGCCCCGATCGGGTTCGTGTCCGACCACATGGAGGTCGTCTACGACCTCGACACCGAGGCGGCGGCGACGGCGCAGAAGCTCGGGCTCCGGCTCGTCCGCGTGCCCACCGTCGGCATCGACCCCGAGTTCGTCTCCGGGCTGGCCGACCTCGTCGAGGAGCGTGCGGCGGTGGCCCGCGGTGAGCAGCCGGCCCAGCCGTCCTGGCCCGGCACCACCCCGCTGCGGTCGACCTGCGCCCCCGGCTGCTGCCCCAACCTGCGCACGGCCAAGCCGGCCCTGTGCGGCCAGGACTGAAGGTGGCCACCACGTCCGCCCCGGCTGAGCTGCCCGTCCCGGGGGAGGAGGAGCTGCGGGCGTTCGAGGAGCTCGCGGTGGCGGTCGCCCTCGAGGCGGGTCGGCTCATCGTCGAGGAGCGCCCGGCCGACCTCGGCGTGGCCAGCACCAAGTCCTCGTCGACCGACGTCGTCACGGTGATGGACCAGCGTGCCCAGGAGCTGATCCGCACCCGGCTGCACGAGGCGCGGCCGCAGGACGGCTTCCTCGGGGAGGAGGAGCCCGGGACGACCGGGCGCTCGCGGGTCACCTGGGTCGTCGACCCCATCGACGGGACGGTCAACTACCTCTACGCCATCCCCGCGTATGCCGTGTCCGTCGCCGCGGTGGTGGGCGACCCCACCACACCGGGAGCCTGGCGTCCGGTGGCCGGAGCGGTGGTCAACCCCGTCAGCGGACAGCTCTTCCATGCCCGGCTCGGGGGTGGTGCCCAGCTGCGCATCGTGGACGGGGGCATGTCCCGGGCCCTGCGCATCGGTGAGCCCCCGGCGCTCGGTCAGGCGCTCGCCGGGACCGGCTTCGGCTACGAAGCCGGACGTCGTCTGTGGCAGGCGCGCGTGCTCACGGACGTGCTCCCGCACGTGCGCGACATCCGGCGCATCGGCAGCGCGGCGCTGGACATCTGCTCCGTGGCCCTCGGCACGCTCGACTGCTACTTCGAGCGCGGTCTCAACCCGTGGGACCTCGCAGCCGCCTGGCTGGTGCTGACCGAGGCCGGCGGGCTGTTCACCGGCCTCGACGGCGGCGCCCCGGACCCCTCGCTGGTGGTGGGGGCGGCGGCGCCGCTGCACGGCGAGCTGGCGGAGCTGGTGCGCCGGGCGGTCGAGGCGGCCGGGGAGGAGTAGGGGAGGTCGGGGAACGAGCGGGAGGGGTGGCCCGCCGGGAGGTCAGGCGGCGTGGTAGCCGGAGAGCTCGGGGATGCGCAGTCCGTGCTCCTGCGCGAGGCGGGCGAGGTTCTCCAGCTCGCCCTCCTGGACGGTCACGAGGTAGTCGTCGCCGGTCTCCCGGGCGGTCCTCAGGTTCTGCAGCGCGCGGCTGGCGCGGTGGCTGATCTCGGTGTGGAACTCGGTCATGGTGCACCCCTCTCTGAGTCGTGGGACGAGTCGGTTCGGGTGGGCAGTTCGCTGACGTGGAGGTCAGGACTCTAGACGCACAGACGCGTCGGGACCCAGTCCGGGTTGCCCGTCCTGGGTGAATCTTGGGTGAACCGAGACCGGCCCCAGAGGTCCTCGGGGACGGTCCGTGGACCCAGGGATGACGCCTTCAGCGGGATAGGGCACAATCCCCGCCGGCGGTGGGCACAAAACCAGGACGGTCAGCGTTGACACCGGCGACTCGTCTTCCCGATCACCGGGAGGGCGACTGATGCGACAGAAGAGGGAGAGCGACAGCGACTATGGCGACTGACTACGACGCGCCGCGCAAGACCGATGACGAGCTGTCCGAGGACTCGATCGAGGAGCTGAAGTCCCGCCGGGTCGACAAGAGCGCGTCCAGCGTCGACGTCGACGAGACCGAGCAGGCCGAGGGCTTCGAGCTCCCCGGCGCCGACCTGTCCGGGGAAGAGCTCTCCGTCCGGGTCATCCCGCGGCAGTACGACGAGTTCACGTGCTCGCGCTGCTTCCTGGTCCACCACCGCAGCCAGCTGGCCAAGGAGGTCAACGGGCAGATGGTGTGCCGGGAGTGCGCAGCCTGAGACGAAGCAGCACCGGATAGGGTCGGTCCACGTGACTGGCCCTATCCGCGTTCCGGTGCCGCTGAGGCGGCTCGACCCCGACCTGCCGGTGCCCTCCTACGCGCACGCCGGTGACGCCGGCGCCGACCTCCACGCCGCCACCGACGTGACCCTCGCCCCGGGCGAGCGGTTCTTGGTCCCGACGGGCGTGGCGCTGGCCCTCCCCGAGGGTTACGTGGGGCTGGTGCACCCGCGCTCCGGGCTCGCCGCGCGCCACGGGGTGACCGTCGTCAACGCACCGGGCACCGTGGACGCCGGCTACCGCGGCGAGGTGCTGGTCAACCTGGTCAACCTCGACCCCCGCGAGCCGTTCAGCGTCCGCCGGGGCGACCGGATCGCCCAGCTCGTGGTGCAGCAGGTGGCCCGCGCCGAGTTCATCGAGGTGGATTCGCTCGAAGACACCTCCCGGGGGGACACTGGACACGGGTCCAGTGGCGGCTTCGGCACCCACAACCAGACGACGAAGGACTGACTGACCAGTGGCGCTTTTCGGACGAGGCAAGAAGACCGGACCGGCTGACGAGACCGGGCAGACGGCCGACGACCAGTCGACCGCTGGTTCCACCGGCGTCGACGGAATGGGAGGGGCTGCCGACCTCGACGGGACCGGTGAGCAGGCGGCCGCTCAGGCCGACCCGCAGGCCGGGGAGCTGTCCGAGGCAGTCGGTCGCGGTCCGTTCGACAGCAGCGAGGTCGACACCACCGACGACGGGCGTCTCGACCTCGGCGCCCTGCGCATCCGCGGGGTGGCCGGCATGGAGCTGCGCCTCGAGGTCGACGAGGCCGCAGACCAGGTCGTCGGGGCCACTGCGGTCCTCGCGGACTCCGCCGTGCAGATCCAGGCGTTCGCGGCCCCGCGCACCCTGGGTATCTGGGACGAGATCCGCGCCGAGATCGCCGAGTCCATCCTCGACCAGGGCGGCACTGCCGACGAGGTGCGCGGTCCGCTCGGCACCGAGCTGCGCACCCGTATGCCGTCGGCCGGGCCCGACGGCCGCACCGTCTTCGCCCCCGCGCGGTTCGCCGGGGTCGACGGACCCCGCTGGTTCCTGCGTGCGGTGTTCTCCGGCCGCGCCGCGATCGACGACGAGGCCGCCGCGCCGCTGCTCGACGTCGTCCGTGACGCCGTCGTCGTCCGCGGCGACAGCGCGATGGCACCGCGCGAGATGCTTCCCCTCACCCTCCCCGTCCAGCCCGAGGCCGCGGCGCACGACCACGACCACGACGACGAGGGCGAGGGCGAGGGCGAGGGCGACGAAGGCCGCCCCGGGGTCCGGACCGACGACCTCAAGCCGTTCGAGCGCGGACCCGAGATCACCGAGGTCAGGTAGGCAGCCATGGCTCGAGAGACCACCACCACGACCCACGCCGCCGACGGCAAGGACCACAAGTCGGCCCTGGCGAGGCTGGGGGAGCGGCTGACCAAGTCGGTCACCCAGATGGAGGCCGACGAGCTGCAGGAGGACGCGGCCCGCCTGGGGTGCACCCCCATGTGCGACCTGCGCGACCGCCAGGAGGCCACGGTCTCGGGCACGGTCAGGGCGGTCACCCTGCGGCCGCGCGTCAACGTCCCGGCCCTGGTGGTCGACCTCTACGACGGCAGCCGCACCATCAACCTCGTCTGGCTCGGCCGTCGCTCCATCGCCGGGATCCAGCCGGGGACCTACCTGCGCGCCAACGGCCGCGTCACGTACTACCGGGGCATCCCGACCATCTTCAACCCCGCCTACGAGATCGTCCCGCTGCGTGCACACTGACCACGAGGTGCAGGCCACCGTCGAGGAGGTCATCCGCCAACGCCTGTCCCGGGCTCTCGGGGGGTGGCGCGGGTCCGCCGAGACCGCCCTGCCCACGGTGGTCTTCGTCGCGGTGTGGACGTGGACCCACGACGTGCGCGCCGCCGTCGTCGCGGCGGGCGTGGGCATCGTCGTGCTGGCCCTGCTCCGCCTGGTCCAGCGCCAGAGCCTGCAGTTCGTCGGCTCGGCAGCGGTCGCCACCGGGATCGCGGCGTTCTTCGCGCTGCGCAGCGGCCGCGCGCAGGACGCGTTCCTGCCCGGCATCCTGACGAGCGCGGCCTGGGGCGTGGGCGCCCTCGTGTCGGTGGTGTCGCGGTGGCCGCTCGTGGGCTTCATGGTCGGTGCGGGGGACCCGCGGGCGACCGAGGACCCGTTCGCGTGGCACCGCGACCGTGGGCTCGTGCGCGTGTGCCAGCGGCTCACGATGGTGCTCGTGGTCATGTATGCGGTCCGCGTCGCCATCATGCTGCCGCTCTACTTCGCCGGCGAGGTCGGCTGGCTCGGCGTGTGCAAGGTCGCGCTCGGCTGGCCGCTCTGGCTGGTGGGCCTGGGCGCCATGGGCCTGATGCTGGTGCGCGGGGAGACCGCGCAGGAGGTGCCGGCCCCTGACGGGCACCACGTCGAGCACCACCGTCACGGGCTGCCCGAGGGCGAGCCGCTCGAGCCCTGAGGTCAGGCCTCGCCGCGGGGGTTGCGCTGCCCCGGGCTCAGCATGGCCTCGAGGTCGTCCTCGAACTCGGGGGTGGAGATGAACAGCAGCTCGTCGTGCGGCTCGAGGGAGTCGTCCCGGCTCGGGGCGATGGGGTGGTCCTCGCGGATGATGCCGACCAGCACGGTCTCGCCGGGGAAGTCCACGTCGCCGACCCGCTTGCCCGCATAGGGGCTTTCGGCGGGCAGGGTGAGCTCGACCATCGTCGCCTTGCCCTGCTGGAACTGGAAGATCCGCACGAGGTCGCCGATGCTCACGGCCTCCTCGACGAGGGCCGTCATCAGGCGGGGCGTCGACACGGCGACGTCCACCCCCCAGGCCTCGTCGAACATCCACTCGTTCTTCGGGTTGTTGACCCGGGCGACCGTGCGGGGGACCCCGAACTCGGTCTTCGCCAGCAGCGACACCACGAGGTTGACCTTGTCGTCACCCGTCGCGGCGACGACCACGTCGCACTCGGCGAGCCCGGCCTCGTGCAGGGCGGTGATCTCGCAGGCGTCGGCGAGCAGCCAGTTGGCCTCCGGGACGCGGCTGGACTGGATGTCCTTGCGCTCCTTGTCCATGAGCAGGACCTGGTGGCCGTTGTGCAGCAGCTCGCGGGCGATGGAGCGGCCGACGCTCCCTGCCCCGGCGATGACGACGCGCATGCGGACTTCCTTTGTGGCTCAGTGCCCGGACGGGACGGGAGGGGCGTCGAGCATGCGCTCGACGGCGGGCAGCTCGGCCGCGAGGGTCGCGAGGTGGATGAGGTCGCCCTCCTGGAAGACGGTGTCGGCCGTCGGCAGGATGCCGGACCCCAGGCGGGTCAGGTAGGCGGCGCGCGTGCCGGTGACGGACTCGAGCTCGCTGACCAGCCTGCCGACCCAGCCCGGGTTGACCGTCACCTCGGCGACGACGATCTTGCCCGAGGGGTCGACCAGCTCGGGGACGTGGCCCTGCGGGAGCAGGCGACGCAGCATCTGGTCCGAGGTCCACTTCACCGTCGCGACGGTGGGGATGCCGAGGCGCTGGTAGATCTCGGCGCGGCCGGGGTCGTAGATGCGGGCGACGACGTGCTCGACGCCGAACGTCTCGCGGGCGACCCTGGCGGCGAGGATGTTGGAGTTGTCGCCACTGGAGACGGCCGCGAACGCGTAGGCCTCGGAGATGCCGGCCTCGATCAGGGTGTCGCGGTCGAAGCCGACGCCGGTGACCCGGCTCCCCTCGAACGCCGAGCCCAGCCGCCGGAACGCGGACTCCTCCTGGTCGATGACCGCCACGTCGTGGCCCTGGCTCTCGAGGCTCAGCGCGAGGGAGGACCCGACGCGGCCGCAGCCCATGATCACGAAGTGCACGACGCCGACGCTACACCGGAGCCCACCGCGCCCGCGCACCTGCCACGGTGCGCCGCGGGCCCGCACGCACCACCCCCCTACGACGCCTAGAGTGTTCGCCGTGGCAACCTCAGGACGCGTCCTCAAGCGGGTGCTCGTCGGTCGCGCGATGCGCAGCGACCGGCTCGGCGAGACACTGCTCCCCAAGAAGCTCGCCCTCCCCATCTTCGCGAGCGACGCGCTGTCGTCGGTGGCCTACGCCCCGGACGAGATCTTCCTGACCCTCGGCCTCGCGGGCGGTGTGCTGGCCCTCACCCACTCGTGGCAGATCGGCCTGTGCGTCGTCGCCGTCATGCTCGTGGTCGTCGCGTCCTACCGGCAGAACGTGCACGCCTACCCCTCCGGTGGCGGTGACTACGAGGTCGCCAACACCAACCTCGGTCCGAAGGCCGGCCTCACGGTCGCCTCGGCGCTGCTCGTCGACTACGTCCTGACCGTCGCGGTGTCCATCTCCTCGGGCGTGCAGAACGCTGCCGCGGCGCTGCCCTTCATCCGCGGCCACGAGGTGGTCGTGGCGGTGGCGCTCGTGGTGCTGCTCACGGCGATGAACCTGCGCGGCGTCCGGGAGTCGGGACAGGCGTTCGCGGTGCCGGTCTACCTGTTCATGCTGAGCGTGATCGGCATGGGCATCGTCGGGGTCGTCCGCGAGGTGACGGGCAACCTGCCCGACGCCGAGAGCGCGCGGCTGACCCTGGCGCCGGAGACGGGCTACCAGAGCCTCGGCAGCTTCGCGATGCTGTTCCTGCTGCTGCGGGCATTCTCGTCCGGCTGCGCGGCGCTGACCGGGGTCGAGGCCATCTCCAACGGCGTGCCGGCGTTCAAGAAGCCGAAGAGCCGCAACGCCGCGACCACGCTGCTGCTCATGGGTGTCGTCGCCATCACCATGCTGATGTCGATGCTCACGCTGGCCAGGTGGACCGGGGTGAAGTACGCCGAGAACCCCGCCACCCAGCTCCTGCGCGACGGCAAGCCGGTCGGCGACGGCTACGTCCAGGACACGATCATGGGCCAGGTCTCCAAGGCCGTGTTCTCGGGGTTCCACCCCGGGGTCATCATCGTGTCGATCGTCGCCGGCCTCATCCTCATCCTCGCCGCCAACACCGCGTTCAACGGCTTCCCGGTGCTCGGCTCGATCCTGGCCAAGGACGGCTACCTGCCCCGCCAGCTCCATACCCGTGGGGACCGGCTGGCCTTCTCCAACGGCATCCTCATCCTCGCCGGGGCCGCGGCCTTCCTCATCGTGCTCTACCACGCCGAGGTCACCAAGCTGATCCAGCTCTACATCGTCGGCGTCTTCG
>Ga0308174_10001865_pt1 | contig 10103 bp, 10 predicted proteins | sample PhyPR2_FD_203894 | JGI IMG/M metagenome (GOLD analysis project Ga0308174, IMG submission 203894) | Soil microbial communities from UC Gill Tract Community Farm, Albany, California, United States - DLSLS.P.R2 | ecosystem: Environmental > Terrestrial > Soil > Agricultural land | place: USA... | reverse complement strand
GTCGAGGACGTCGCACAGCTCGTCGATCCAGTCGTGCAGGTTCACGTCCTCAGGTTTCCCAGATCCGGGGCGGGGTGGCAACCCCTGGGCCTGAATTCAGGCTCCGAGCCCGTCAGTGGACGGAATTGTCGTCCTGGAGGTCGCGCACGTCGGCCCACGAGTCGACGTCGCGGCCCTCGTCGCCGTACGGCGCCACCTCGGCGAGGTCGAGCGACGCCAGCAGCCGGTGCAGGGCCATGCCGTGCTGGGCCTCGTGGTCGGGCCGCACCTCGGCCAGCCGCGCGGCGTCGAGCACCCCGGCCAGCTGCCGCCGGCCGGCGAGGTCGGTGAGGAAGGCGCCGTCGCGGCCCAGCGCGGCCTCATGCAGCCGCCGGAAGGTGTGGGCCGTCACGCGGGGCATGTCGACGGCCAGCACGCCGATCGTGGCCGGCTGCCGGGCCAGCGCGTCGCACCCGGTGAGCAGGGCGGCGACCGGTCCGCCGTACCGCGGGCTCTCGCGGGTGAAGGTCACCGGCCGCGTGGTGGGCACGGGGTCACCGACGACCACGACCTCGGAGGCGTCGATCAACGCGTCGACCGCCCACTCGAGCAGGGTGCGGCCGGCGTGCTCGAGGGAGGCCTTGTCGGCGCCGTCGAGGCGGGCTGCGGTGCCGCCGGCGAGGACGACGCCGGCGAAGCGGGTGGTGCCCGGGGGTAGGTCCACCCCTGGAGTCTCCCAGACCGCCGCCGGCTCCGGGTGGCACCCTTGGGTGGGTGAACACGTTGCGCGTCGCCCTGGTCCAGCAGGCAGCCGACCTCGACCCCGCGGTGAACCGGTCGCGGGTCGCCGAGCTGGTGCCGGAGGGCGCGGACCTGGTGGTCCTGCCGGAGGCGTTCGCCCGCGACTTCGGGGCGGCCGGCTCCGACGTCAGCGCCTTCGCCGAGCCCGTCGACGGCCCGTTCGCCACGGAGGTCGACAAGGTGGCCGCCGAGCGCGGCACCACCGTGGTCGCCGGGATTTTCGAGCCGGGGGAGGACCCGGGCCGACCGTTCAACACCTTGGTGATGCGCGGGGCCGCGGAGGCGGAGTACCGCAAGATCCACCTCTACGACTCCTTCGGCTACCGGGAGTCCGACCGGCTGACCGCCGGCCCGCTCGAGCCGGTCGTGGTCGAGGTCGGTGGCTTCGCGCTCGGGCTGATGACCTGCTACGACCTGCGCTTCCCCGAGATGGCCCGCGCGCTGGTCGACCGCGGCGCCGAGGTCCTCGTCGTGCCGGCGGCCTGGGTCGCGGGCCCCCGCAAGGTCGACCACTGGCGCACGCTGGTGCGCGCCCGGGCCATCGAGAACACCGTGTACGTCGTCGCCGCCGCCCAGCCGGGTCCGCGCTACAGCGGGCACTCGCTCGTGGTGGACCCCCTCGGGGACGTGCTCGCCGAGGCCGGGGACGGCCCGGAGACGGTCACCGCCACCCTGGAGCGGGAGGCGCTGGCCGAGGCGCGGCGTACCAATCCGTCGGTGGCCAACCGCCGAATGTAATCTTCGGCCTCGTGTCCTCGCCCGTCCCGCGTCGCCGCGCCACCCGCCCGCCGTCGCTGGCCAACCGTGTGCAGTCCCGACTGCGCGGCGTCGCCGTCTCCACGCTCCCGCTCGCGGTCGGTTGCCTGGGCCTGCTGGGCGGGCTCGCCGCGCTGGTCGCGGCGATGGTGCCCGTCGGGCCCGACTGGCTGGGCGGTGCCGGCGCCGTGGCGGTGGTGAGCATCTACTCGTGGGCGCTCGCCGCGCGGACCGGCGGCCGGCCGGTCGTGTTCGGGACGCTCACGCTCGCGCTGGGGGTCGCGGTGCTGGTCGCCGACGAGCCGGTGCTCCGCACCGGCGCCGCGGTGATGACCTGCGTCGTCTCCGCGGTCCTCGCCGTGATGGCGACGGTCCCCGCCGTGACCTTCCGGGCCGCCGCCCGCGAGGCGGTCGTCGCGGTGCTCGTCGCCGGGGTCGGCGCCCTCGCCACCGTCGGCTTCGAGCCGGTCATCACCCTGGCCCGCTTCGAGTACGCCACGCTCGGCCTGGCCGTCCTCGGCGCCTTCGGGGTGGTCTTCCGCCTCGGCGCCGGCCTGCACGGGCTGGGCCGGCGCGGCATCGTGATCGTCCTGGGCGGCGCCGCGGTGCTGGCCGTGACGCTGGCGTACGCCGAGCTGCTGCGCCGCTACGGCACCCCGGGCCTGGTCGCGACCCTGCTGGCCTGCGTCCACTGGAGCCGCGAGCACCTCGGTGCCTTCCCGCGCCCGATCGAGTCGGTGCTCGGCATCCCGGCCCTGGCCTGGGGCTGCCACATGCGGGCCCGGCGCCGGCAGGGCTGGTGGGTGTGCGCCTTCGGCGTCGCCGCCACGGCGCCGGTCACCCAGGCCCTGCTCAACCCCGCGATCTCGCTGGAGGAGAGCGGGCTGTCGGTCCTGTACGGCGTCGTCGTCGGCCTGGTCCTCGGGTTCGTCGTGATCCGGGTCGACCTCGCGCTCACCGGACCCCGGGGCTCGCGGGCACGCCGCGCCGAGGAGGCCGCCGCGATCCGTCCGGAGCCGACCCGGACCGCAGCGCTGCAGTAGCCGGCCCTGCAGCAGGCAGGCTGAGGGCGCCGACGGTCCGACGGTTGGCAGAGGGGGCGGGATTCGAACCCGCGGCTGACATCACTGCCAGCGACCGCTTTCAAGGCGGTTCCGATCGGCCACTCCGGCACCCCTCCGTGCCGCCCGCAGGCGGGCACCGGAGCAGTCTAGGTCGTGACCGGGGGCCTACTCCTCGCCGCCCAGCTCCAGCTCCACGGCGTCGTACGCCAGGTCGTGCAGCCGCTGGACGTGGTGGGCGATGTCGGTCAGCAGCCGCTCGAGGTCGCTGTGCACCCGCTCGACGTCGGGGCTCTCCAGCACCTGCGGTCCCAGCGCGCTGAGGCGGGAGAGCAGGGCGTCGCGCTCGCGCAGCATCCCGCCGCTGCGGGCGGCGAGCCAGCCGTCCTCGGAGGTCTCCACCTCGTCGACCAGCGCGTCCCGCAGGCCGGCGAGCCGCTGCCGCACCGTCCAGCGCCAGCTGCCGCGCGCGATCCCCTCGCCGCGCGGTGCGTCCAGGGCCCGCCGCAGGCCGAGCACGGCCGGCGCGAGGCCCGCCGGGGGTGCGCCAAGGCTCGCGGGCGTGGTGGGTGCACTCATGGCTGCCTCCCGGCGGCGCCGGAGTCGGGTGGGATTTCGAGTGTGACCCCGCCGCGACCGTCGGGACAAGGCCGGTGGCGGCACCAATTGCGGTGTCTTGTTCAATCATCTCCATGCCCGGTTCCACCTCGTCCGACTATCGGCTCTCACCTGCTCTCGGCGCCCGACTGATGGGCACCCTGCTCGTGCTGCTGGCGGTGCTGCTCTTCGCCGCGACCGCCCTCGTGGCGCTGCTGCACCTGCCGCTGGACCTGCTGGTCGTCCTCGCGGTGCTCGGCCTGGCCGGGGTGTTCGTCGTCGGCTACGTGCTGCGCAAGAAGCACGTCGTGCACCTCGACGAGGAGGGCTACCGGGTCCGGCTGGTGCGGGGCGCGGGGGTCAACGAGGCCTCGTGGAAGGACGTGGAGGAGGTCCTGGCCACTTCGTCGCGGGGGATCGACTGCCTCGTGCTGCGCCTGCGCGACGGCAGGTCGACCACGATCCCGGTCACGGCCGTGGCCGCCGACCGCGACGCGTTCGCGCGCGACGTGCGCGACCACGCGAGCCGTGGCGAGGGCCTGCGACCGCTGTGACGTGGCCACGTCGACGCGCGGGTGTGCCCTGATTGGTCCCCGGCGGTGGCTGCCTTGTAGCCTGTGCTGGCTGTCGGGAGGCGTCGCCTAGTCCGGTCTATGGCGCCCGCCTGCTAAGCGGGTTTGGGGCTACAACCCCATCGAGGGTTCAAATCCCTCCGCCTCCGCCAGTGTGTCGGTCCCCGCCGGAGTTCTCCGGCGGGGGCCGAGCCGGACCTGCAGGATCTTGCGGACCCTCATTCGCTGCATGAAAATGCAATGCAAAAATCTGAGGAAACGTTCTGCTGCCGGAGGGCACCCGTCTCGCTCAGAATCTTGCCATGGCCATTCCGTGGGCCAGGACAACGAAGCTGGAGGGACACATGAAGATCGCAAGCAAGGTGGCCATCGCACTCGCGACCGCCGGCCTCAGCCTCGGGCTTCTCGGGATCACCGCACCTGCCCAGGCTGACAGCACCTGGGGCTACTCGATGCACAAGTAAGAACCGCACCACCCCACAGACGTGAGACGGGGACCCAACTCACCCCCCACCTTGTTCGGTCCCAGTGCCACCCCCCGGCCCGTCTCATCAGCGCGAGGGCAACGACCTTGAGGTCGTTGCCCTCGCGACATTTGTGCCCGGACCAACGTCTCGAGCCGGGTGGGCTCAGGCCTCGTCGGTGACGGTGGGCTCCGAGCCCGAGATCCCCTGGTTGCCGATGACGTAGCCGAGCTGGAACCGCGTCTCGGCCTCGAACTCCGTCTTCAGGTCGGCGATGTAGCCGGCGTAGGTGCGCGGGCTGACACCCAGCCGCTTGGCGGAGACCGGGTCGGAGTGGCCCTCGATCAGCATGCGCAGCGTCATCGCCCGTTGCTCCGCGGCGATGTCCTTCATCAACGAGGTCTCGCGGCTGGTGAACGGGCGGGCCCGCTCCCACGACCTGTCGAAGACGTCGACCAGGTAGGCCACGATCGACGGCTCCCGGACCGCGAGGGCGACGCTGAGGTCGTCCCCGCTCGGGATCACGGCGACCCGCCGGTCCACGACGATCATCCGGTTGAAGAACTCGTCGAGCGTGCGCACCTCGGCGCCGCGGTCGGTGACGGCCGCGACGTACTCCCGGGTGATGGCGTTGCGCCGAGCGCTGTGCTGGTAGAGCGTGCGGATCTTGGCGCCGCGCTCGAGCAGCGCGGTGTCGCGCAGCACGCCGAGGGGCATCAGGTGGAGGTTGCGGCCGGCCTGGGGCTGTGCGGTGAGCATCTCCTCCTCGCAGTCCGCGACCAGCCCCGCGAGGAACGGGTCGATCGCCTCGGCGTGGAGGTAGGTGAAGGGGCCGCTGGTGGTGCTGGGGGCCTTCTTCCAGGTCTGGCTGAGCACGCCGAAGGCCCGGGCCCACTGGGAGGAGGCCTCCAGCAGGCTGGCCGCCTCGTGGCTCAGCGGGGAGACGACGCGTGACTCGACGGTGTTGGGGTCCTCGGCGATCCAGCGGTTCGTGTCGCGCTCGTGCTGGACCAGGCCCAGCTCGACCAGCTGGTTGAAGGCCCGGTGGAGCTCGCCGTCGGGCTGGATCCGTTCGTCACCGGCAGGGAGGCCGCCGGCGGTGACGATCTCCTCGTACAGGCTGGTGCCCTGCTTCTCGAAGAGCGCACGGTCCTCTGAGCCGTAGGTCTCCACCCGCTCCCCTTTCGCCGACGCCCCCCGACTCAGACGTCGCCATGATTCCACAGGCACCGGCAAGCACAGAGCCCCATCCGGAAAACCGGATGGGGCCCGTGTTGCTCCAGAGGCGTGGGGTCAGTCGCCCAGGCGCGTGCGCAGCCCGTCGAGCTCGGTCCAGAGCACGGCCGGCAGGTTGTCGCCGAACTTCTCGAACCACTCCTGGATCTGCGGGATCTCGGCCTTCCACTCGTCGACGTCGACGCGCAGCGCGGCCTCGAGCTGCGCGTCGGTCATGTCGAGGCCCTCGGTGTCCAGCGCCTCCGGGGTCGGCACGTGGCCGATCGGGGTCTCGACCGCCGCCGCCTGGCCGTCGATGCGCTCGACGACCCACTTCAGCACGCGGCTGTTCTCGCCGAAGCCCGGCCACAGGAAGCCGCCCTCGTCGTCGCGGCGGAACCAGTTGACGTAGAAGATCTTCGGCAGCTTGGCGGCGTCGTTGTCCTTGCCGACCGTGATCCAGTGGTTGAAGTAGTCACCGGCGTTGTAGCCGATGAACGGCAGCATCGCCATCGGGTCGCGCCGCACCACGCCGACCGCGCCGACCGCGGCGGCGGTGGTCTCCGAGGAGAGCGTCGCGCCGAGGAAGGTGCCGTGGGTCCAGTCGCGGGCCTCGAAGACCAGCGGCACGGTCGTCTTGCGGCGACCGCCGAAGAGGATCGCGTCGATCGGCACGCCGCGCGGGTCGTCGTACTCCGGCGCGAGGATGTCGCACTGCTTGATCGGGGTGCAGTAGCGGCTGTTGGGGTGGCTGGAGAGGAAGTCGCTCTCCGGCGTCCAGGGCTCGCCCTTCCAGGAGGTCGCCTTGGCCGGCGGGTTCTCCAAGCCCTCCCACCAGATGTCGCCGTCCTCGGTGAGCGCCACGTTGGTGAAGACCGAGTTGCCCTTGTTGATGGTCTTCATCGCGTTGGGGTTGGTGTGCTCGTTGGTGCCCGGCGCGACGCCGAAGAAGCCGTACTCCGGGTTGACCGCCCACAGGCGGCCGTCCTCGCCGACGCGCATCCAGGCGATGTCGTCGCCGAGGGTCTCGACCTTCCACCCCGGGATGGTCGGGGCCAGCATGGCGAGGTTGGTCTTGCCGCACGCCGAGGGGAATGCCGCGGCGATGTACTTCACGACGCCCTGGGGGCTGGTGAGCTTCAGGATCAGCATGTGCTCGGCGAGCCAGCCCTCGTCGCGGGCCATCACGCTGGCGATGCGCAGCGCGTAGCACTTCTTGCCGAGCAGCGCGTTGCCGCCGTACCCGGAACCGAAGGACCAGATCGCGCGCTCCTCGGGGAACTGCACGATGTACTTGGTGTCGTTGCACGGCCAGGCGACGTCGGCCTGACCGGGCTCGAGGGGCATGCCCACGGAGTGCAGGGCCGGGACCCAGTGCACCTCGTGGCCGGCAGCGTCGAGCTCCTCCATCTTCCGCAGCACGTGGCTGCCCATGCGGGCCATCACGCGCATCGAGGCGGTGACGTAGGCGGAGTCGGTGATCTCCACGCCGAACATCGGCTTCTCGGCCTCGAGGTGGCCCATCACGAAGGGGATGACGTACATCGTCCGGCCCCGCATGCAGCCCTCGTAGAGGTCCCGCATGATGGCCTTCATCTCGTTCGGGTCCATCCAGTTGTTGGTGGGCCCGCAGTCCTTCTCGTCGACCGAGCAGATGTAGGTCCGGTCCTCGACGCGTGCGACGTCGATCGGGTCGGAGGCGGCGTAGAAGGAGTTCGGCTTGATCGCGGGGTTGAGCCGCGTGAAGGTTCCGGTCGAGACCAGAGCGTTGGTGAGCTCGGTCCACTCCTCGTCGGATCCCGTGCACCAGTGGATGGAGTCGGGCTGGGTCATCGTCGCGACTTCGTTGACGAAGTCGAGGATGCCCTGATGGGTGGTGGGTGCCTGCGTCTCGGCGGTCATCTGGGTATTCCCTCTCGCGCATTCGCGGTGGTCGCCTCCACTGAGGGAAGGCGCCGCCGGCCGTCGAGCGTATCGACGGTGTGTCGTGGAGTTGCTGTGTATCGCTCGGCGTCGTTGTCGGCGACTTGGTGAGATCCCGAGATACGGATACGTGTGTCCGCTGCCCGGGATGCGCTGAGGTTACCTCCGCTGATTGGCGCCACATATTGGATCGTTCAACGCCGTGTGCAGTCGGTCACATGCCTGTGCATGCCGGCTCACGGGTGCTCGAACGCCCCCACGAGGCTCCAGGCCGTGGCCTTGTCGAGGTCGGTCAGCTCGGCCGTGCTCCCGTGCACCCCCGCGGCGGGTACGGCGGCCAGCACCCGGCCGCGGGCCAGCACCAGCACCACGCCCCCGGAAGCCGCCGCCTCGTGGGCGGTGCCCCGCAGCGGTCCGCGCGCGGCGGGCGCGAACCGCAGCACCGCCGTCCAGGTGGTGTGCCGCTCGGCGAGGTGGGTGCCCGCCGCGACCAGCGTGGCCGGGCGTGGGTCGCCCAGCGGCGCCCAGGACTGCCGGCCGTCCACCGAGCACACCCTTCTCCTCGCCTCGGGGGTGCACCGGTCGTCGGTCAGCACCGCGAGACCGGCCCGGAGCTCGACCTGCCGGTCGCCGGTGACGTGCGGCTGCCGGGGCGCGGCCTCGACGCTGGTGGGGGTGCCCGGCTGCGGGCCGGGCGGCCGGGGCGTCGCCTGCCCGTCGCTGCCCGAGCACCCGACGAGGGCCGCCCCCAGTGCCGCGCAGGACAGCAGGGCGAGCGTCCTACCCACCCGTGCGCGCATGCGCCCGATCATCGGCTCGGGCGCCTGTGAAGTCGAGGAGGCGCACTGATTTCGGCATCGCAGCAACGGTCCGCTATCCTCGTCCAGTCGTCCGGCCCGCCGGGTGATGGGCGCCTGTAGCTCAACGGATAGAGCATCTGACTACGGATCAGAAGGTTTGGGGTTCGAATCCCTACAGGCGCGCAGATCGGAACCGCAGGCAGCGCACCCGCTGACCTGCGGTTCTGTGTTTACGGGGGCTTCATCCAGCCTTCATCGCGTCTCGGAAGGATCCCGCGGACCATGTCCCTAGTCCTCACCGCGCGCCGACGGCTCGCGCACGTCGACCCGCTGGTGCCCGCCCTGTGCGCACTGGCGACCGTTCTCTACGTCCTGCACGGCTTCGACGGCTACCTCTCCCGCGACCTCGGCGACTACGCGTACGGCGGCCAGCAGGTCGCCGAGGGCGTGCCGCCGTACGTCGCGGTCGTGAACCGCGCCGGACCGCTGGCCCACCTCATCCCCGGCGTGGGCGCGGTGCTGGCGCAGTGGGTCGGCGCCGACCAGGTCGTCGGCATGCGGGTCTTCCTGATGCTCTTCGCGATCGCCAGCATCGGCGTCCTCTACGTGCTGGCCCGCGACCTGTTCCGCTCCCGGCTCGCGGGGGTTGCCGCGGCCGCGATGCTGCTGGGCTGCCAGGGCTTCATCGCCTACGCCTCCGACGGTCCGCGCGAGAAGACGTCGATGGTCCTCTTCCTGCTCTGCGCGATGCTGGCCACCGTCCACCGGCGCTGGCTGACCGCGGGCTTCTTCATCGCGCTCTCCACGCTGTGCTGGCAGCCGGTCTTCTTCGTCGCCATGGCCGGGACCGTGACCGCGATCGTGCTGGGCCAGTCCACGGGACGGCTGCGGGCGGTGGTGCGGGTCCTCGTCGGCGGGGCGATCCCGAGCGCGGTGACCGTCGGTGCGTACGCCGCGGTCGGCGCCCTCGGCATCTTCATGGACGACTTCGTCCTCATCAACGCGCGCTACACCCAGCAGACCTCGCTGATCACCAACCCGTGGGCCGCCCTGAGCATGCTGGCCTCGGGCTACGGCCCCTCGCTCGCGTTCTTCCTCATCGGCCTGGTCGCCATCACGGTCCTGTGGGTGCGGGCGCTGAGGCGCCCCAAGGACCAGCGCGACGCGCAGTGGGTCGACCTGATGGCCGTCGGCGCCCTCCTGGTCGCCGGCTTCGTGTGGTCGCTGAAGGCCTTCAACGGGTTCCCGGACGCGTTCATCATGCTGCCGCCCGCGGCCCTCGGGATCGGTGGCCTTGTCGTGGTGCTGGCCGAGCGGGTCCCGCTGCGCAAGGTCGTGATCGCCACCGCCGTGTGGACCGTCGCCACGACCGCCGTGGGTGCGACGTACGCGATCTCCACCCGCAACCACGCCCTGGACGACCAGCGGGCGTCGGTGCAGGCCGTCATGGACGTGCTCCCCTCCGACGCGCGGATCCTGTCCGTGGAGGCCCCCCAGCCCCTGGTGCTCACCCACCAGCGCAACCTCTCCCGCTACCAGCAGTTCGGCAACGGCCTGCTCGAATACGTCGACGACACCTGGCCGGGCGGCAGCGAGGGCTACGGCCGCTGGGTCGGGCGCCGGCACCCGACGCTGATCGCCCTCGGCAACGGCGGGGTCGTCCCGAGCTGGCTCGCACCGACGCTGGACGGCGGCTACCAGCGGGTGGGCACGACGATCGGCTGGGACTGGTACGCCAGCAAGGACGTGGGGCCGCAGACGCTGCAGACCCTGCAGAAGGTCGTCAAGGACACCTACATCCCCGAGGTTCCCTGACACCTGGTACGCGGGGTTCCGTTCCGCTCGCTGCATCGCGATTCAACCCCCGCGTGCGTGGGTACATCTCCGGCAGGGCACGACGGCGTGCCCCACGGGGAGAATGAGGGAGCAACATGC
>Ga0308174_10001864_pt1 | contig 10104 bp, 7 predicted proteins | sample PhyPR2_FD_203894 | JGI IMG/M metagenome (GOLD analysis project Ga0308174, IMG submission 203894) | Soil microbial communities from UC Gill Tract Community Farm, Albany, California, United States - DLSLS.P.R2 | ecosystem: Environmental > Terrestrial > Soil > Agricultural land | place: USA... | reverse complement strand
TGCGGGCTGTCGACCGGGACGCCGTAGGTGCTCGAGTCCATCACCCGGTTGCGGTTGAGCTCGGTGACGACGTGCACCCCGTTGTAGCTCGGGTTGTCGGGGCTGCCGGCGCTGATGGGGTAGGTCTGCACGAGCTTGTCGCCGTCGTAGACCTGCATCTGGTGGGTCGAGGCGTCGGCGACCGAGACGTGGCGATCGCCGATGTGGAAGGACACCGTCCGGTTCTTCTCGCCCCAGATGCCGGCGCCGAAGTTCACCCCGTACAGGTTCGCGTCCAGCGTCACGTCCGTGTTCGCCGGCCAGTACTTGGACGGGCGGAAGTGCACTTCCTTGTCGCCGAACCAGTTCCACGAGCCGTCGGTGGGTGTGGAGCTGGTGACCTTCAGGTGGCTCTCCACGGCGGCCTTGTCGGCGACCGGGTCGTGGAAGTAGACGCGGATCGGCATGCCGACGCCCACAGTGGTGCCGTCCAGGGGCCCGACGCCCGGCGTCGAGACCTTCGCCGGCTTGACCGTGGTGAAGGTCGACTTCGCGGTCGCCTCGTCGTCCGCCTTGTTCTTCGCGGTGGCGTTCACCGTGTACGTGGTGCCGTAGGCGAGCGGGGCCTCGGGCACCCACACGTCGGCCGCCGTCGCGTCGGCGCCGTCCTCGACCTTGCCCGGGACCGATGTGCCGGCCGCGTCGGCCACCGTCACCTCGCCGAGCTCGCCGTCGGTGACGGTGATCTCCAGCGGCGTGGAGGGGGCGACGTCGGCCGCGCCGTCGGCCGGACTCAGCGTCACCTTGGCCGGAGCCACCTGCGCGGCCGAGGTCTGCTGCGCGGACGGCCCGCCCTTGTCGTCCGCGTTGCACCCGGTGAGCAACACCAGTGCCCCCGCGGCGATGGCTGCGGCTGTCCGACGCATGTCTCGAGACCCCTCTCGGCTGTGGCTCACCGTCGAGGGTGAGCTGACCTGGAACCCAGTGTCCACGTTCGGACGACACAGCCGGTGGATCCGCGGTGCAAGCCGGGTCACGCCGGGCCCCGGCGACCAGCCCCGGGACGGCGCTGGTATGGTTTCCTCTCGTTGCCCCGCAGGCCGGGCGACACGCGCCATTAGCTCAATTGGCAGAGCAGCTGACTCTTAATCAGCGGGTTCGGGGTTCGAGTCCCTGATGGCGCACTCCTTCACACCTCTCCGCACACCGGGTCGGGGGCACCGACCGACGCCCAGGAGCCAGAGAGCCGGCGTCAGGCGGTGGCCGCCAGAACGGCGGGCCCGACCGTGCTCCGGGGCGGGAAGGCGAGGAAGTTGAAGCCGTGGACGGTGTCGGTCTTGATCCTCGCGACGTCGCCCAGTCCCCGGACCTCGACGGGCCCCGTGCTCGTGCAGGCGTAGACCCGGAAGCCGAGGCCGTCGAGCACCGCCCGGGTCGAGGTGTGCTCGGAGTCGCTGCCGTGGTCCTCGTAGATCAGGACCACGTCGCGGTTGGCGAGGGTGTCCGCGCCGCCGGCGAGCGCCGCGGACTCCGCGCCCTCGACGTCGAGCTTGATCAGCAGCGGCCGCTCGTCCGGCCAGTAGTGGCGTACCACGCGGTCGATCGTCGTGCTGGGAACGAGCGTCGTGTACTGCCCGTCGGCCGCGGACCGCAGCCCGTGCAGCACGCTCGAGCCGGCGTGCCACTGCGGGTGGCTGGCAATGGTGAGGTCCACATCGGGCTCGGACCACAGCGCCGCCTGCTCGCACACGAAGCGGTCGGCGTTGAGCCGGGCGTTCTCCCGCAGGCGCTCGAAGATGGCCGGCACGGGCTCGACGGCGACCACGCGCCCGGGCTCGTCGCACTCGTTGCTCGCGACGACGCTCCAGTAGCCGAGGTTCGCGCCGCCGTCGAGGAACGCGCAGCCGGCCCGCATGGCCGCGAGGAAGTACGGCTCGAGTTCGGGTTCGTAGTGGTACGTCGGGTCGAGGAGCTTGACCGCGTACCCGTCGCCCAGCGGCACGAGGAAGTGGCCGTGACCGGTGTCGACCACGGCGTCGTTGTGCGGCTCGAACAGGCGCGCCAGCTGCCACGTCACCCGATGTGCGCCCCGTTGGCCGACCGGGCGCGCGGCCAGGACCACCGCCCGGAGGATCCCGAGCTGCACCTGCGCCTGCAGGCCACCACGGACGTCGTGCACGCGCCGCCAGGGGCGGGGCACGCGCCGGATCCGGTCGCGCAGGCTTCCGAGGCGCTCGGGAAAGGGGCGAGGCACGGTGCTGGGCCTCCAGCGTCGACGGTCGGGCGACAAGCGAATTCGGCCACCCTACGGTCGATCCGCAGCTGCCGCCCAGATCAGCGCGCCTGCGGTTGCGGTCGTCACGGCCCTTCCGTGGGATAGCCCTCCTGGTCCATCCGCCGGATCACCGCCGGGTCGAGCCGTCCCTCCCCCACGGCGGCGTCGACCTCGGCGTCCACGACGGCACCGTGCTCGTGCATCCAGTGGTCGGCGCGGGACTCCGCGGCGACCCCCGCCTCGGTCAGGTGGGCCTCACCGATGGTCCTGCGCCGGACGGCGTAGGCCACGAGCACGAGGGCCCACGCCAGCAGGCTGAGCAGGAGCTGCGACCGCGTGCCCTTCAGGATGAACATCTGCACCAGGATCGCCACGATGGCGGCCGCCGTGAGCAGCGTCAGGACGGGGTAGAGCCACATCTTCACCCGCAGCCGCTCCAGCGGGATCGTCGGCCGCATCCGCAGCTGCGAGAGGCTGATCAGCAGGTAGACGAACAGGATGATCGCGCCGGACGAGTTCAGGAGGAACAGGAAGACCTGGTCCGGGGAGACGTACGCGGCGATCACGCAGAGGAACCCGATGACCGACGACGAGAGGATCGCCCAGGCGGGCACCCCGCGCTTGCTGATCCGCAGCATCCGGGCGGGCGCCTCGTGCCGGGCGGCCAGCACGAACAGCATCCGCGAGGCCGTGTAGAGGCCGGAGTTCAGGCACGACAGGACGGCGGTCAGCACGACCGCGTTCATGATCTCGGCCGCCGCCGGGATCCCCATCTCCGCCATCGCGGCCACGTACGGCGAAGCGCCGAGCTTCGTGGAGTTCCACGGGAGGATCGTGGCCAGCAGGAAGATCGAGCCCACGAAGAAGATCGAGATGCGGAAGACGACGGAGTTCGTCGCCTTGACGATGCCCCGCTCCGGCTCGTCGGACTCCGCGGCGGCGATGGTGGCGATCTCCGCGCCGACCATCGAGAAGATCACGATGACGATGCCCGAGAAGAGTGCACCCACACCGTTGGGGAAGAGGCCGCCGTGCGCGGTGAGGTTCGAGAAGTCGAGGTCGCGGCCCGGCCACAGGCCCAGGACGTACAGCGTGCCGAGGCCGATGAAGACCATGATGGTGGCGACCTTCACACCGGCGAACCAGTACTCGAACTCGCCGTAGGAGCCCACCGAGAACAGGTTCGTCGCCGTCATGAGCAGCATCAGGACGAGCGCCATGACCCACAGCGGGACGCCGGGCAGCCAGCGTTGCAGGATGCCCGCCCCGGCCACGGCCTCGAAGCCGACGACGATGACCCAGAAGTACCAGTACAGCCACCCCACGCTGAACCCCGCCCAGCCGCCGAGCGACTGCCGGGCGTAGTCCGCGAAGGACCCCGTCGACGGGTTGGCGACCGCCATCTCGCCCAGCATCCGCATGACCATGACGATCAGGACGCCGGTGATGGCATAGGTCAGGAACGCCGCGGGGCCGACCTCGCCGATGATGGCGCCCGAGCCGACGAACAGACCCGCGCCGATGACCCCGCCGATCGCGATCATCGTCAGGTGGCGCTGCTTGAGCCCCTTGTGGAGGTTGCCGCCCTCGGCGGCGGGACCGTGTGCCATCTCCGCTCCCTGGTGTTACGAGTCGGCGGGGTCACGTGACCTCTCGACGATGATGGGCGGACGACGGGGCCTGCGCCAGCGCAACGACTACCCACCGTGACGACCCGTCCGCCTGCGCTGTCGGCGCGCGAGCCGGCTGCGCGACGCGCCGGTCAGACCGTCCAGGGAGTGGTCTCGTCGAGGGCCAGGAGAGAGGCGGCCTGGGGCCCGGTGAGGTCACCCGAGCGGGTCCATTCGGCTCGCCGGTGTCTCCGTGCGGCCTGCGGAGAGCTCAGGTGCTGGGTGGCCGGGGTCCAGGAGTCGAGGAGCGCCAGCCTGCGCACCAGGCGCCAGGTCCAGCCTTCCGCGGTTACCGCTCCGGTCGTCGGAGTCGGCCGCGGGCCGTTCCCGTCCGGCTGCGGCAGGCGGCCTTCTTGCACCTCTCCACGGTAGGACCGTGCGGCGGCTCAGGTCGGGCGCCACGAGCGTGATGACCCGCACGCCGCCGTCGTCCGGTTCGTTGTCGCCCGCCGCCCCTGAATCACGTCCGCGACGCTCAGCGGTCCGGGGGCACCGGGACGCCGTGGTCCCCCGCGGGCTCCGTCGTCGGCGTCCGGCTGAGCTTCCGCCAGATCCAGCTCGACGGCACCCGACGGCCGGTGACCACGTACTCGCGGACGGCGTCGACGAACAGGATCGTCCCGAGGGCACGGCGCGCCGCCGCCCAGCCGGCCAGCAGGAGCTCGTCCCCCTCGGCCAGGAGGAAGTCGTCGTCGGGCGCGAGGATGACCTGGCCGTCGCGGGCCACGACCAGGACCACCGCGTGCAGCGGCTCGTCCCGGTTCTCCGGATTGCGCAGCAGCTGCCCCAGCCGGGCGTCGCCGGAGTCCAGCCACGCGCGGAGCGAGGGCCCCTCGGCCGGCGTCAGCCGGACCTTCCACAGCGCCTGGAGCCGCTTTCCGCACATGCGGGTGAGCCGGTCGGTGAGCTCGGCCGCCCAGGCATCCCCCTGGGCCGGCATCTCGCGCAGGAAGCGCCACAGCAGCGGCGTCGACAGCTGGGCGTAGACCTCGTGCGCGACCACCTCGGCCGGCACGAGCAGCGCATCGATCTCCATCGCCGCGAACAGCGGGGCGCTGGCCGGGCGGTTCTGCCTTGCGACGATGAACAACGAGGGGTTGGCCCGGCGGGCAGCGGCGACCAGCGACAGGTTCGTCGTGTCGTTGTCGGTGCCGGCGACGAACCCGACCGCGCGGTCGAGGTCCACCTGGGCCATCACCCACGGATCGGAACCGTCGCCGACGACCATGTCGACGTCGGGCTCGGCCTGCGGGTGCGGCTCGACGACCGTGACGTCGAGGCCCTCGGCACGCAGGTCGCGGGTCACCTCCTGGCCGAGCCGCCCGTAGCCGAACACCACCCACCGCCCGTCGCGCGGAGGAAGACCCCGGGCCGGCAGCTCGCCGCCCGGACCGCTCTCCAGCCAGGTGAGGAGCTGGTAGGACGCCGGGGCCTTCAGCGCGAGCCGCAGGTGGTCGCCGAACCGGTCGAACGGGTTGACCATGCTCGGACTGCCGAACGCCTGCATCCGCTCGGCGAGCGTCCGCGTCGTGACCCGCGCGACGACGGGCACGTCCGGCCGGAGCAGCGCCGCCGCCATCACGACGGCGAGGTTGACCTCCTCGTCGTCGGTCAGGGCGGCGACCGCCTCGAGGGAGGGGTGGTCGAGGCCGGCGGCGTTGAGGTTGCCCGGTATCCGCGCGTCGGCCGCGAGACCCGGGACGTCGGCGTAGTAGGAGTCCAGCTCCAGACCGTCGATCCGTTCGTCCGAGACGTCGAGGACGACGAACCGCCGGCCCAGCGCATCGATCGAGCGCCCCAGCAGCTCGCCGGTCTGCCCGAAGCCGGCGATCAGCAGGAACGGCTCGCGCAGGCGGCTGACCTTGCGCGTGAAGTGCTGTGCGGCCACGGCGCGCCGGAACCCGCGGTCCTGGAGGAGGGCCAGCAGCGAACCGATCGCGTAGGCCCACCCGATGACCGTGAGGTAGATCGAGACGGTCACCCACATCCGCTGGCCGTAGGTGAACGGGTACGGGATCTCGCCGAAGCCGATCGTGGTCGCGGTGTAGCTCATGACGTAGAAGGCGTCGAAGAAGCCCATGTGCCACGGGCGGCCCTGGGCGTCCTGACCCGGGATGAGGGTCAGGCCGAGCACGGTCACGGCGAAGATGACGATGAGGACGATCAGCGGGGCGCGCATCCGGCGCAGCACCAGGAAGATCGCCGTGGACGCCTGCGCCGCCGAGGCCGCCACCAGGCGCAGCGCCGAGCGCCGGCCGCGCTGCTCCCGGTCCCGCCGGAGCACGCCCTTCCAGGCCACGACGCTCCCCGATCAGCCGCGGTGGAACGACACCGTCTCGACGACGAGCAGCACCACCGAGACGACGTTCGCCAGCAGTGCACCGCCCGACAGCGACACGATGCTCGCCGTCGCGGCCGGGGTGAGCCCGTCGGTCGAGATGTAGGCGGCGAAGCCCAGGGCCAGCGTGGCCGCGATCAACTGGAGGTCGGCGACCAGGCTGGTCGCGAGGTGGACAGCGCCGATCTGTGTGCGGTCACCGAACTTGAGCACGGTCGCGATGAGGTTGACCACCACCGCCGCGAACAGCTCGTACTTGTTGTGCAGCGTGGGGTTCTGGATGTCGCCGATGAAGAAGCCGAAGTTCAGCGTCGCGGCGAGCACGACGAAGAATCCGAAGACCACCTTCTCCAGATTCACACAGCCTCCTGACGTCGCGGCTCCGGCTGCCCGTCCCGGGCGCTCGCGAAACGCGCCGGTACCGCGTCCACCCGATGGGTGCACCGAGCGAGTGCGCGCCGGGCACTCATGCGCTACTATCATCACTATCTCGATCAACAAGGTAGGTATAGCGATGAACTGGTTCGTGGTCGTACCGGTGGCGTGGTTCGGCATCGCCCTTGCACTCGGCCTGCTGGTCGGCCGCTGCCTCCACGTGGAAGGCATCGCGCGGGCCGTTGCCCCGGTCCCCGCAGGGGGTGCCGCCACCCCGGCGGCCACGGACGTGCGCTCGGCCGGCCACGGCGACAGCCACTCCGTGCTCAGCACGGATCACGCCCTGGCGCGCACGGTCTGACGCGCCCGCCGTCGTCCCCCTTCAGGGACCTGCGGCTGCACCACGGCTCAGCCGACCGGCGCGCCTGTGTGTGCCCGAAGTGAGCACACCGACGTCCGGCTCGTTCCGCGCTGACGAGAGACACGGCTCGCGGGGTGGGATGCCGGCCCGACCGGACCATCGAGCACCGCGCGGCGTCGCATCCGCGAAGGTCCGGACAGGCGTCCGCGCCGTCCACTCCCTACGGTCGTGCGGTGGCGTGGCGGCGGGCGGTGTTCGCGCTGTTCGCCGTGGCCGCCGGCACCAACGTCCCGACGCCACTGCTGCTCGTGTACCAGGAGCGGCTCGACCTCTCCGCAGAGGTGCTCACCGCCCTGTTCGGGTGCTACGCCGCCGGGCTGGTGCCCGCGCTGCTGCTGGCCGGCCAACTCTCCGACCGCCTCGGCCGCCGGCGCGTCGCCATCCCCGGCATCGCCCTCTCCGGGCTGGCGTCGCTCGCCTTCGCTGCGGCCGGCGACTCGCTCTCCCTGCTGTTCACGGCACGGTTCCTGCAGGGCGTCGTGAGCGGCGTCGTCTTCAGCGTGGGCAGCGCCTGGGTCGGAGAGCTGTCGCTCGCCTCCGGCGAAGGGGCCGGGGGACGACGGGCCGCGTTCGCCATGACGGCGGGCTTCTCGCTGGGGCCGCTCACCAGCGGGCTGCTCGGCGAGTTCGGCCCGGCCCCCACCGTGCTGCCCTACCTGCTGCACGCCGCGCTCGTCGTCGTCGGCCTCGTCATGGCACTGGGGCTGCCGGAGACCGTCGACCTCACGCCCGCCTCCGAGCGCGCCGGACCGCCGCCCGACCCGTCGCCGCTGCTCCGCGCCGGTGACGGCCTGCTGTTCGCCACGGTGCTCGCGCCGGTGGCGGTGTGCGTCTACGCCTTCCCGTCGTCGGTCATCTCGGCGGTCCCGCTGCTGGTCGACCTGCCCTACGGCGGGGTGGCCGTCACGGGTCTCCTCGCCGGCGTCACGCTCGGCGCCGGCACACTGGTGGCTCCGCTGCAGCGCACGCTCGGGCCCTGGACGGCCGTGGTCGGCGCCACCGCCGGGGCGGCCGGGTTCGCCACCGCCACTGCCTTCGCGACGACCGGCTGGCTGCCGTGGCTGGTCCTCACCGCTCCCCTGCTCGGCTCGGGCGGCGGCCTCTGCCTCGCCGCCGGCCTGACCCTGACCGCGCGGCTGGCCGCCCTGACGCGTCTCGGGGCGCTCACGGCGCTGTTCCTCGCGATCGCCTACCTCGGGTTCGCCGTCCCGTTCGGCATGGCGGTGCTGGCCGGCGCCACGTCCCCCGCGACGCCGCTGGCCGTGGCGGGTGCGGTCACCGCCGTCCTCGCGCTGCGCCTGCTGCCGGTCGCCCGCCGTCGCCGGCTGTAGGACGCACGACGGCGCCCCTCCCGCCAGGGAGGGGCGCCGTCGTGGTGGAGCGGAGGTCAGCCGCCGATCGTCGCGGCGAACTCACCCTCGGTGGCACCCTCGAGCTGCTTCGCACCGCCGGGCGCGTCGGCCGGCTGGAGGACGAAGCTCTCCAGGCTGGGCGACTTGCCCTTCTCGAAGCCCCGGATCGGGACGACGAGGCCGCCGGTGTCGGCGTCCTTCAGGTCCTCGAAGGCCTTCAGCACGCCGGCGTGCGTGAGGTCACCGTTCTTGCAGGCCGCGTCGAGCACCTGGTTCATCAGGGCGGCCATGCCGGTGCCCACCAGGACACCGAGGCTCGGCGTGACGTCGGGGTAGGCGGCCTGGTACGCCTTCAGCAGGTCCTCGTGGCCCTCGAAGGTCGACACCGGGGACGCGACGTACAGGTGCGACTTCAGCCAGTTCGCCGTCGGCCCCTGCAGCAGGCCGGGGGCGAAGACCGGGTTGTTGCCGAGGATCGGCACGTCCAGGCCCTGGGCCTCGGCCACCGCGGCCACCGAGGCCGTCTGCCCCGGCGCGACGGTCAGGGCGATCGCCTTGACGCCGGCCGCCTTGAACTGGGTGACCTGGGCGCTCATGTCCTGGTCGGTCGACTTGATCTGCGCCTCGATGATCTTGAGGCCCTTCTCCTTGGCCACGGCCTGCGAGCCGGCCAGGCCGTTCGCGCCGTACTCCCCCTCGAAGTAGATGTGACCGACGGTGTCGCCCTCCTTGAGGAGACCCTTCTTGAACAGGTAGTCGTACCCGTTGGAGATCTCGACGTCATAGGTCGCGCCGACGACGCCGGTGCCGGGGATCTCGGTCAGCGTCTTCGACCATGCCGAGGGGAAGTTCACGACCTTGTCGGCCTCGTACGCGGGCGCGAGCGCGGTGTTGATCGGCGAGCCGATCGTCTGCTGCATCGCGAGGATGCTGTCCTTCATCCCGCTGTAGAGCTGCACGCCCGTCTGCGGCACGTAGCCGGTGTCCTGCACGTCGAGGTCGACGGTGTACGTGTCGCAGACCTTGTGGTCCTTCCAGTACAGCGTGTTGGAGTTCGTCAGGTCCTTGCCGAGAGCCGCGAACACAGCGGTCAGGTCGGTGAGGACCCCCAGCTTGATGGTCTTGCCCTGCACGCCGACGTCGGTCTGCACGTCACCGCCCGAGCCGCCGCCGGACGACGAGTTGTCCTGCGCCTTGTTGCTGCAACCGGTTGCTGCGGTGAGCAGCACCGCCGCGATCATCGCGGCGCCGGCGGAACGCTTGCCTAGCTTCACGTGGAGCTCCCTTGTGCTGGTCGGTCTGACGGGACATCGGTGGTCGAACTGCTGGTGGCCGCGGCGTCCGGGGCCGTGACCGGCCCCCCACCGGGGTCCCGGCCGGGAGCCCTGCCGCGACGCTTGAAGCGGGCGGTCAGACCGGCGAGACCGGCGGGTTCGAAGAGGATCACCAGGACGATGGCCAGGCCGTAGAGGAAGCGCGCCGCCTCACCCGCGGCCAGCCCGCCCTGGCCCGCGGTGCCGACGAACGGCAGCACGTCGGCGTACTTCTGGAAGACCAGCGGCATGGCGCTGATGAACAGCGCACCCAGCGCCGCTCCCCCGACCGAGCCGAGGCCGCCGAGAACGATCATCGCGAGGTACTGGATGGACACCTCGAGGCCGAAGGACTCCGGGGCGATGCTGCCGATGGACAGG
>Ga0308174_10001862_pt1 | contig 10107 bp, 10 predicted proteins | sample PhyPR2_FD_203894 | JGI IMG/M metagenome (GOLD analysis project Ga0308174, IMG submission 203894) | Soil microbial communities from UC Gill Tract Community Farm, Albany, California, United States - DLSLS.P.R2 | ecosystem: Environmental > Terrestrial > Soil > Agricultural land | place: USA... | reverse complement strand
CACCTTCGCGCAGGGCGCCCAGCGTCGCGAGACGAGGCAGCAGCGCGCGCTTGTCCTTCAGCGCATCGACCTTGTTGACGGCGATGACGACCGGCATGGACGCCGGAATGAGCGCGCCGACCGCTTCGTCCTCGGGCGTGATGCGCGCCGCGTCGAGCACCCAGACGACGACGTCGACGTCCGCGAGGCTCTCGCGCACGGTGCGATTGAGGCGTTCGTTGAGCTTGCCGTGGTGACGCGTCTGGAAGCCCGGCGTGTCGACGAAGACGTACTGCACGCCGGGTTCGGTGAGAATGCCCGCGATGCGGTGGCGCGTGGTCTGCGGCTTGCGCGACGTGATGCTGATGCGCGCGCCGACGAGCGTGTTCAGCAGGGTCGACTTGCCGACCGACGGCCGCCCGACGATGGCCACGAAGCCGCAACGCGTCACCGTGTCGCCTGCCTGTGGCGTTTCAGGCACGGCGATCGCCGCGCGCAGCCACTGCGCGCAGGGCTTCCGCCGCGGCCGCCTGCTCGGCGATGCGCCTGCTCGTGCCGCTGCCCGTCGTCGTCACGTTCATCGACACGATGCGGCATTCGACGTCGAAGCGCTGCGCATGCGCTTCGCCATGCGTGGCGACGACCGCGTACTCGGGCACCGGCATGCGGCGCGCCTGCAGCAATTCCTGCAGGCGGGTCTTGGGATCCTTGGCGAGCGCCGCCGGATCGGCTTCATGCAACAAGTCCTCGTACGCCGCCTCGATCACCGCGCGGGCAGCCGGATACCCGGCATCCACGAACACGGCGCCGAACAGCGCTTCGAGCGCATCGGCGAGGATGGAATCGCGCTCCTGGCCGCCGCTGCGCAGCTCGCCTTCACCCAGCTGCAACGCGGCGCCCACACCAAGCCGCCGCGCCACGCGCGCGAGCGTCTCCTGGTTGACCAGGCTCGCACGCGTGCGGGAGAGGTCGCCTTCCTGCGTCTGCGGGAACCGCTCGTAGAGCGCGCGGGCGACGACGCAGTTCAGCACGGCGTCGCCGACGAACTCGAGGCGCTCGTTGTGCGGCGTGCCGTAGCTGCGATGCGTCAGCGCCTGGCGCAGCAGCGCGGCATCGCCGAACCGGTGGCCGAGGCGCGCTGCGAGCGTCGGACTCATGGACAGGACGGCCGGCGTGACGCGCGCGCACCGCGCGACGGCCCGGCGACGCCGGACCGCATCAGCGCGTGGCCGACGCCTCGAACTCCAGCAGGATGCTCGCGTTGCCGACCATGTGGAGGACCGTCTGCCAGGACAGCGAGGCGACCATCTGGTTGCCTTCCTTGGTCACGGTCACGTCGCTTGCGCGCACCGAATCGATGTAGTCGGCGGAGATCTGGCGCTGCAGGTTGCGGCGGATGTCCTGCGGCGTGAGCGCGCCGGGCTCGGCCAGCGCCTGCTCGAGCGCCCGCTTGACCGTGAAATATTCGATATACGCCGGCAGGACCCGAAACCCAACCAGCGCGAAGATGATGACGACCGCGGAAACCAGCAGGAATCCGACGATCGTAAGGCCGCGCTGTGCTCGCGCGTGGACCATTCCGCCTCCCCTCTTCAACGAATGCCGCTACCCACCCGCTTGAAGGCGAAGGACGCGATGTCGTCCCAGTTGAACCAGATGAAGAACGCCTTCCCGCGAATATGGTCGTCGGGCACGAAGCCCCAGTAGCGGCTGTCGTCGCTGTTGTCCCGGTTGTCACCCATCATCAGATAGTGGCCCGGGGGTACCTTGCAGACGAAGCCGCGGTCATTGTAGTCGCAATTCTCGCTGTGCGGAAACGGCCGGACGTTCTGCTTGTAGACGGGCAGCGTCTGGGGATTGATGCCGACCGTGTGGGCGCGCGCGGCATCGCCGTCCGTCTGCTCGACGGCCCGCTCGAGCGTCTCGAACCGCAAGCCTTCGAGGTAGCTGTACGTGCCGTCGGCGGATTGCGGCCAGGGCTTGCCGTTGACCGTCAGCTTCTTGTCCCGGTACTCGACCGTGTCGCCCCCCACACCGATCACCCGCTTGATGAAATCCTGCGAGGGATTGAGCGGATAGCGGAAGACCACCACGTCGCCGTGCTGCGGATCGCCGAGCGGCACGATCTTCTTCTCGAGGATCGGCAGGCGAATGCCGTAGATGAACTTGTTGACCAGGATGAAGTCGCCGACCTCGAGCGTGGGCCGCATCGACGACGACGGGATCTTGAAGGGCTCGGCCAGGAACGAGCGCAGCAGGAACACGATCAGCAGGACCGGAAAGAATGCCTTCGAGTACTCCACCCAGCCCGGCTCGCGCAGCGCCTTGGCTGCGATGGCCTGTTGCTGCTGGGATACGGCTGCGGGGTTCGCATGCATGCGGCCGCGCGCCTCGGCATCGAACACCGCGCCCTGTGCGCGCGCACGGTCGCGACGCCGTCCCTCGAGGACCAGGCGGTCGAGCAGCCACACGGCGCCCGTGATGGCGGTCAGCACGAACAGCAGCAGCGCGAAGTTCATCGTTCGGTCGAATGGAACACGGGAGAAGGGGCGTACCGGGCGGCCCGCCCCGGATACGACAGGCAGGCGAATTGTCGCATGACCCGCGGAGGCACGGCCTGCAGTCCGCACCTCCGCGCCGGCAGCTCGTCGCAGCCGACCGCCATTCGCCCCCGGGTCATTTCTCGCCGACCTGCAGGATGGCGAGGAACGCCTCCTGCGGAATCTCGACGCTGCCGACGGCCTTCATGCGTTTCTTGCCGGCCTTCTGCTTCTCGAGCAGCTTCTTCTTGCGCGTGATGTCGCCGCCGTAGCACTTGGCCAGCACGTTCTTGCGCATGGCCTTCACGGACTCGCGCGCGATGATCTGCGCCCCGATCGCGGCCTGGATCGCGACGTCGAACATCTGGCGCGGAATGAGGCCGCGCATCTTGGCGACGACCTCGCGGCCGCGGTATTGCGACACCGACCGGTGCACCATGACGGAGAGCGCGTCGACCCGATCCCCGTTGATCAGGATGTCGAGCTTCACGACGTCCGCCGCGCGGAACTCCTTGAACTCGTAATCCATCGACGCGTAGCCGCGCGACACGCTCTTCAGCCGGTCGAAGAAGTCCATGACCACCTCGGCCAGCGGCAGCTCGTAGTGCAGCACGACCTGACGGCCGCGATACTGCATGTCCTTCTGCAGGCCGCGCTTCTCGGTGCACAACGTGAGCACGGGCCCGACGTAGTCCTGCGGCACGAGGATCGTCACGGTGATGATCGGCTCGCGGATCTCCTCGACGCGCGAAAGATCGGGCAGCTTCGACGGGTTGTCGATCTCCATCACGGTGCCGTCGCGCATGAGGACCTGGTAGACGACCGAAGGCGCCGTCGTGATGAGGTCCATGTCGTACTCGCGCTCCAGCCGCTCCTGCACGATGTCCATGTGCAGCAGGCCGAGGAAGCCGCAGCGGAAGCCGAAGCCGAGCGCCTGCGACACTTCGGGCTCGAAATGCAACGACGCGTCGTTGAGCTTGAGCTTGGTCAGCGCGTCGCGCAGCGCCTCGTACTGGTTGGACTCCACCGGGAACAAGCCGGCGAACACCTGCGGCTTGACCTCCTTGAAGCCCGGCAGCGGCGCGGCGGCCGGCTTTTGCAGGTGGGTGATCGTGTCGCCGACCTTCGCTTCGGCGAGCTCCTTGACGCCCGCCACGATGAAGCCGACTTCGCCGGCGCGCAGCGCATCGCGCGCAACCGCCTTGGGCGTGAACACGCCGAGCTGCTCGCATTGATGCACCGCGCCGGTGACCATCAGCAGCACCTTGTCGCGCGGCTTGAGCGTCCCGTTCATGACGCGCACGAGCATGACGACGCCCACGTAGTTGTCGAACCACGCGTCGATGACCAGCGCCTGCAGCGGCGCATCGGCGTCGCCTTTGGGCGGCGGCACGCGCGCGATCATGGCTTCGAGGATGTCGTCGATGCCCTCGCCCGTCTTGGCGCTGGCGCGAATGGCATCGTCGGCGTGGATGCCGACGATGTCCTCGATTTCCTCGATGACGCGCTCCGGCTCCGCCGACGGCAGGTCGATCTTGTTGAGGACGGGTACCACCTCGACACCGAGCTCGATCGCCGTGTAGCAGTTGGCCACGGTCTGGGCCTCGACGCCCTGCGACGCATCGACCACGAGCAGCGCGCCTTCGCATGCCGAGAGCGAGCGCGACACTTCGTACGCGAAGTCCACGTGGCCGGGCGTGTCGATGAGGTTGAGCGCGTACGTCTCGCCGTTGCGAGCCAGGTAGCTCAGCGACGCGGTTTGCGCCTTGATCGTGATGCCGCGCTCGCGCTCGAGGTCCATCGAGTCGAGCACCTGCTCGCTCATCTCGCGATCGGACAGGCCGCCACAGCGCTGGATGAAGCGGTCCGCCAGCGTCGACTTGCCGTGGTCGATGTGCGCGATGATCGAGAAGTTTCGGATGTTCTGCATGGGGTGTTGCTACGCCGGCTGCCGCAGCACCCGCCTTGTGAGCGGTCTACTGCAAAGCCGGTCTTGGGGCCCGTCTGCCGCGAGGCGGGGGCACCCCGCTCCGGCTTCTGGTGTTCAGGCGCCTGCGCGGGGTGCCCCCGCCTCGCGGCGCAGCGTCGCGCGAAGAGCGGACGCGGAAAACGTTGAATTTTAGCGGAAAACGACCGTTTCCGCGAGCTTGGCGCTAGGCGCTTGCCAGGGCTCGCCGCACCGCGGCGGCGTCGAGGTGGTAGTGGCACAGCTCGGTGCCGTTTGGTGCATCACCCAGGAGGAGCACGGGCACGAGGTCGCCGTACGCCGATTCGAGCGCAGGATGCGCGTCGACGTCGAGCTCGACCAGTTCCACGGAGCGTCCAGCGAGCAAAGCCGTCAGCGCATCGCGCATGTCATCGCAGAGATGGCAATAGGCACGCGAGAGCAACGTAAGGCGCACGGTTTGCGCTCTTCTCAGCCGTTGTCGTGAGGCGGGCGCGCGGCCGCCCGGAGCCGGCCGATCACTTCAATCCGGCCCAAAGTATCGTGCGACGGCTGCCGCGAGCGCAGCGACGCGGCACCCGTCGCGAAACTTTGGGACGAACAACCCGAAACTTTGGGACGAACTACTCGCTCACCCGCAAAGTAGCAAAGAACGTGTTCTCGCCGCGCTTGAGCTGCAGCGTGACCGACGCGCCCTTGTCGAGCTTGGACAACAGGTCGTTCACCTGTGCCGCGGTCTTGGCGTCCACCGACTGCCCCCGCTGCACGACGGCCAGGATGAGGTCGTTGGCCTGCACGTTGCCGCGCACGACCCCGACGATGTCCTCGATCAGGACGCCCGACTTCACCTCCAGCTCCTTCTTCTGGTCGTCGGTGAGGTCGGACAGCACGAGCCCCAGGCGATTGGGCTTGGCCTTCTCCTTGGGCGCGGGCGTGTTCGGCCGGCGCGGCGTTTGCGTCGCGGTGGTGTCTTCCTTCAGCTCCGCCACCGTCACCGCCAACTCGCGCGGAGCGCCCTTGCGCCACACCGTCAGCGTCACCTTGGTGCCCGGGCGCACGGAGGTGATGATGCGCGGCAGGTCGTTCGACTGCTTCACGTCGCGACCGTCGACCTTGAGGATGATGTCGCCCGCCTCCACGCCCGCTTTCGCCGACGGACCATCCTTTTCGACGCTGTTCACCAGCGCACCCTGCGCCTGCTTCAGCCCGAACGAGTCGGCGACTTCCTTGCTCACTTCCTGGATCTGCACGCCGATCCGTCCGCGCGTGACGCGACCCTTTTCCTGCAGCTGCTTGACCGAGTTCATCGCGATGTCGATCGGCACGGCGAACGCCAGGCCCATGAAGCCGCCGGTGCGCGAATAGATCATCGAGTTGATGCCGACGACCTCGCCGCGCATGTTGAACAGCGGGCCGCCCGAGTTGCCCGGGTTGATCGCCACGTCGGTCTGGATGAACGGGACGAGGTTCTCCTGCGGCAGGTCGCGTCCCTTGGCGCTCACGATGCCGGCCGTCATGGTGTTCTCGAGGCCGAACGGCTTGCCGATGGCGACGACCCATTCGCCGACCTTGAGCTTGTCCGGATCGCCGATCACCACGCGCGGAAGGTCCTTCGCGTCGATCTTCAGGAGCGCGACGTCGGTGCGCTTGTCGGAGCCGATCACCTTGGCCGTGAACTCGCGCCGGTCGGTCAGGCGCACGGTGACTTCCGACGAATCCTCGACGACATGCGCGTTGGTGATCACGAAGCCGTCGCCGGACAGGATGAAGCCGGAGCCGGTCGACTGCGACTCGTATTCGCGCTCGGGCGATCCGCGCCCGCCGCCTTGGCCGCCGCGCGGGATCTGCCCGAAGCGGCGGAAGAATTCATAGAACGGATCGTCTTCGGAGATGTCCGGCAGGCGCGGCCGGCGGATCTTCTGCGTCACGTCGATCGAAACGACGGCCGGCCCCTGCTTTTCGTAGAGGTCGGTGAAGTCGGGCAGCGCACCCGCGCGTCCCTGCGCGAGCGCGGCGGGTGCTGCGAGGGTCAGCCAGGCGAGCGCGAGCACGCCTGCGAGGGCGCGCGCCGGAGCGAGCGAGCGAAGCGACATGATTTCCTCTTTGCGGGAATCGTGCGGGATTGGAAGGGCGCTGCGACCGGATCAGCGGCGCTGCTGGACCGAGTTCGCGATCTGCCGCACCGTGGCGCCAGGCGCCTCCCCGAGTGCGGTCACCAGATGATCGTCGAGCTTCACGCTGTAGATGTTGAGGCCGCCTTGCTGCGAGAGTCCCGTGCCGCCGACGGCCGGCGGCAACGGCTCGACGAACACGCTGATGGCGACGAGCCCGTCCGAGAAAACGAGGTGCGCCACCGGGTCCTGCCGGCCACGCAGCTTGCGGAACCCTTCCATGATCTTGGCGAAGCCGGGCGGCACCCGGGCGACCATCCAGCCGGTGTCGCCCTGCTTGACGTCGCCTCCCGACCCTTCGCGGATGGTCCAGTCCGGCGGCGCCTTGGCCCATGTGGGCTCGACCAGCGCGCGGTCGATCGTCGCGTTGACCGACAGGTCGGTGAACGCGAACTGCTCGACCACGTCGCCACGCTCGTTGACGATGCGCGCCTTGAGCAGCAGGCCCGTCGCGGTGTCGGACCAGAAGCGATGGGCATAGCGCATGCCGTCGCGGGGCTCGAACGTCACCACCTCGGCCGCGCGGCCGCCGACGCGCTCGCCTGTCACGACGCGAAAGTCGTAATACTGCGACAGCGAGCGCTGCTGGTCGGCGGACAGCCCGGGGAACGCATTGCGGAACGTGCGGGGCTCGATCTTCACGAGCTTGACGTCCGGGTAGTAGTAGCGCACGTCGGTTTGCGTGCGCACGACTTCGCGCGCCGGTCCGTCGAGGCTCACGAGCTTCTCGAGCTCGACGCCGTTGTCGAACAGGTGGGCGAGGCGCGACGTCTCCACCCGCGGCCCGATCTGGTAGACGATGGTGCCGACATACGACAGCTGCCGGGCGGCCTGCGCGGCGCGCGAGAGCCATTGGACGGCGTCCTCGGCATGGACCGACGGGGCGAGGACCAGGAACAGCAAGGCCGGCGCAAAGCGACCGGCCAGGGCACGGGGAAGGAACAGCACGCGCTGCATCGGCTACAGCGCGTCAGTTCCGGGCTTCGATATTTTGCACGGCTGCGGCGCGCAGGTACGGACCGACCACCTGCAGCGCCGTCGACGGCGAGTATTCCTGATGCGCTACGAGGTAATCCGACGGGACCGTCGACGCGGGCCTGATCATGGCGGCGCGCACGCTCCCCGCCTCGCGGGCCTTGGCCACGGCCGCCGGCGTGTCGTCCACCAGCGAGACGGCCGTCCAGCCGACGATGCCCACCGCAGCGACGGTGGCCGCAGCCGCCCACGCCCAGGTGGTGGTCTTCTCCACGACGGTGCGCCGCCGCGGCGCGAGGACCGTCGGTTCGGTTGCAAGGCGCGCGGCGAAGGCAGGCGCCAGGCCGCAAGCGTACGCGGTTGCCGTGGCCTCGCGCCGCAGCGCGTCGCCGATCGCGTGGTAGCAGGTCCAGGTCGCGAACCCGTCCGGGTGCTTCAGGCCGGCCATCACCGATTGCAGCTCGGCGTCGTCGATCTCGCCATCCATCAGGCGCGAAATGTTCTCGTTCATCACCATCTCCGGTTCTCGTCGGTGCCGAGCAGGGGCCGCAACTCGGCGGCGATCGCTTCGCGCGCACGGAAGATCCGGGAGCGCACGGTGCCGATCGGGCAGTTCATGACGTTCGCAATTTCCTCGTAGCTCAACCCTTCGATCTCGCGCAGCGTGATCGCCGTGCGCAGATCTTCGGGCAACTGGTCCATCGCGCGGTTCACCGTCGCGGCGATCTGCTTGCCCAGCAGCTCGCCCTCCGGCGTGGCGGTGTCGCGCAACTGCTCCGCCTCCTCGAAACCTTCCGCGTCCTCGTGGTCGAAGCCCGTCGACGTCGGCGCCCTGCGTCCCATCGCGACCAGGTAGTTCTTCGCCGTGTTGATCGCGATGCGATACAGCCACGTGTAGAACGCACTGTCTCCACGGAAGCTCGGCAGTGCGCGATAGGCCTTGATGAAGGCTTCCTGCGTCACGTCCTCGACTTCCGCGGGGTCGCGCACCAACCGCGACAGGAGCCGCCCCAGCTTGCGCTGGTATTTCGTGACCAGCAGCTCGAACGCGCGCTTGTCGCCTTGCTGCGCCCGAACGACGAGCTGCTGATCGACTTCGCGATCACCCATCCGCGGGTCGTCCCTGATTCATGTCTTTGTTATGCCCGCCGAACGGAGGGCGCGGCGGCCGGCAGTGAAGCCCTTCCAGGAGTCCGCTCCCGGTCGAAGCTTGCGGCGCACGCTTGGTAGCAACAGACCCTTTGTCGAGGGTGAAGTTCACCTCCTGATGATGGAAGCGTGAGCGACTTTTCATGCGCGCGCGTCCTTGTCCAGTACAAGCACGCTGCGGACCACGCCGGTCTCGGTTTGCCGGTAGTTGCGCAGCGTTCCGCGCGCCCACGGCGCCAGCGCCGCGCGGGTGGCTGCGTCGCGGACGAGACCCAGCTGATCGAGCACGCTGACCACCGCCGGGTAGAGTGCGCGTCGCTGGCCGTCGGCCACCTTGACCGCGATGCCGAGACCAAGGCTGCGCACGCCGATCGCCTGCACGCCTTCGGCGCCGACCTTGGTCACCCAGTCGCCACCGCCGGCACGCATGAGCGCAAGGTCGCTGCGCAGCTCGCCCGAGACCATCTCCGGATGCACCGTCATGGCGGCGGCGAGCGTGCGCGGCGCGTCGCCATAGTCGGCGTCGACGGCCGGGCTGGCCAGCCGCGCGAAGGCGCGCGCAAGCCCGGACAGCGGCACGGCGTAGTTGGGCGCCGAGCACCCGTCGATGCCCGGCACCAGGCGTGCCTCGGCGACGCCGGTGAAGGTCGATACCGCGCGGCGGATCGCCTGTTGGAGCGGATGGTCGAACGCCAGGTAATCGGCCGTCGGCGCCCCGCATTGAACGCACCAGGCGAGCATGCCGCTGTGCTTGCCGGAGCAGTTGTGCTGCAGCGGCGAATACGGCGGCGGTGGCGGAACGTCGCCGCGGGTCTCGTAGAAGCCCGGCGGCTGCGTGCCGCATTGCAGGTCGTTCGCGTGCAGGCCTGCCCGGGCCAGCATGTCGGCAACGGCCACGACATGCCGCGGCTCGCCCGAGTGGCTCGCGCACAGCAGCGCCGTTTGCTCCGGCGAGTAGCCGAAGCGCTCCACCCCGCCAGCGGCGACGAACGGCAGCGCCTGCAGCGGCTTGAGCGCGCTGCGGGTGAAGGTCAGGGCATGCGGATCGCCTGCGCTGTGCACGACGTGTCCGTCGCGGTCGACGACTGCGACCGAGCCGTAGTGGATGGACTCCACGGCGTCGCCGCGGGTCGCTTCGGCAAGGGGAACGTGCGCAGGATAGGCAGGCGAAGACATCGAAATGCCGGAAAAACAAGCATTATCGCTTATCGACCCGGCCTTGCTCCGCGCGCGGTGAACCCTGGCCGCGCCGGCCCCTCGGCGGGCGGCTAGCCCGGCGCAAGCGCGGCGCGCACCTGCTCGAGCGCGCCCGGATCCTCGATGGTCGTCAGGTCGCCCGGATCGCGGC
>Ga0308174_10001860_pt1 | contig 10110 bp, 10 predicted proteins | sample PhyPR2_FD_203894 | JGI IMG/M metagenome (GOLD analysis project Ga0308174, IMG submission 203894) | Soil microbial communities from UC Gill Tract Community Farm, Albany, California, United States - DLSLS.P.R2 | ecosystem: Environmental > Terrestrial > Soil > Agricultural land | place: USA... | reverse complement strand
TTCGCCGGGTTAGGCTACGATCGGCATTTACATGCGACGAAATTGTCTCGGCGGCGCGGAGACAATCGCACCGGTGCGAAACTTCGGGCGCCTCGCCGCCGATCTAGAACCTCAATCCATGAGCGACCTCATCCCTTCTTCACTTGTCGACGAAGTCCGGCGTCTGATCGACTCCGCCCGCGAACGCGCGGCGGCGGCTGTCAATGCCGAACTCACGCTTCTCTACTGGCAGGTCGGGCAGCGGGTGCGCGCGGAAGTCTTGCGCGGTGCGCGCGCGGAATACGGCCGGCAAGTGGTCGCCACGCTCGCGCGTGAACTAGGCGCCCGCTACGGACGCGGCTGGAGCGAGAAGCAACTGCGCCATTGCCTGCGGCTAGCCGAAGTCTTTTCCGACGAAGAAAGTGTCTCCGCAGTGCGGAGACAATTGAGCTGGACGCATCTCAAGACGCTCATTTATATCGACGCGCCGGTGAAGCGCGACTTTTATATAGAACTTGCGCGCGTGGAGCGCTGGTCGTCGCGGCAATTGCAGGAACGCATTAATTCGATGCTTTTCGAGCGCAGCGCCATATCGCGCAAACCCGAAGGCGCGATTGCACACGACATTGCCCTTATGCGCGACGAAGGGCGCGTCCAACCCGAGGCGCTTCTAAAAGACCCCTATGTCCTGGATTTTCTCGGACTAAACGATCATTACCTCGAAAAGGACCTGGAAGACGCAATCCTGCGCGAGATGGAACAGTTTCTTCTGGAACTGGGCGCGGGCTTCACCTTTGTCGCGCGCCAGAAGCGCCTTCAGATCGACGACGATGATTTCTATATCGACCTCCTGTTTTATAACCGAAAGCTGAAGCGCCTCGTCGCGATTGAACTCAAACTCGGCGCGTTCAAGGCGGAATATAAGAGCCAGATGGAGCTTTATCTGCGCTGGCTCGCAAAGCACGAGCAGGAGCCGGACGAATTGCCGCCGCTAGGCATTATTCTTTGCGCCGGCAAGAAGCAGGAGCAGATCGAACTGCTCGAGCTGAACAGGAGCGGTATCCACGTTGCGGAATATCTGACCGTGCTGCCGCCGCGCGAGACGCTCCAAGCGAAGCTGCATCAGTCGATTCAGGCCGCGCGATCGCGCCTTCTCGACAACGACGCAGGCCCCGAATCCGACTGAACGCCCGCCGCCTTCGTTCCGTTCGTCCGACTAATTCGGGGCATGAGCGCCAACTTGTTGGATAATCCTAGCTTTCGTCTGGCACTTGTTGCCCGATGCCTGTAATTCGAGGCGCCTATGTTTAGAGAAGCAGACACCATCCCCGATGAAGAGATCGTTTCGATCGCCCAACGCCTGACCGATGCCGGTCGTCCGGTTTCCCCCGTGACCGTCTGGTCGGAGCTTCGCCGCGGCTCGATCGTATCCATTGCCGCCGCGTTGCAACGTTGGCGCGACGCCCGGCAGCCCGCGATGCCCGCCGCGCAACTGTCGGCCGAGATGCCGCAGGAGTTCGCGGAGGCGCTGATGAACGCGGCGCATCGGCTGAGAAAGGCGTCGTGGGACGAAGCGCAAAGCGCCATCGCGCGTCGTGCCGAACTTCTGAGCCAACGGCTCGACACCGCGCTTTCCGAGCGCGATGAAGCGCTCGCGGTATTTCAGGACACACAGGGCGAGGCCGCGAGCAGCCGCCGGCAACTGGAAGAACTGATGCACGGCTTGCGCGCGTCAGAAGAAGCCGTCGCGCGCTTGCAGTCGCAGGTGACCGCAACGACCGAACGCGCCGACGCCGCCGAATCCCGTGCCGGCGAACTCGCGCAGCGCACCTCGGCGCAGGAGTCGGAACTGGCTGCCGCGAGACTGTCGCTCGATGAAGAACGCCGAATGCGCGAGGCATCGCGCGCGGAACTGGCGGGCAAGAACGAGGAAATGGGGCGCATTGCGCTTGAGCGCGACGAGGCGCGGCAAGCGCACGCGACGATGTCGCAGGAACTGGAGCGCGTATCGCAGGAAGCGAGCGCGGCGTCGGCGCGTGCTGACACCGCGACGGCGCAGGCCAACGAAGGCGTTGCGCGCATCGCGGCTCTGGAGGCGGAACTGGAAGCGGCGCGAGGCGCGCTCGCGGGCGAACGTGAGTCGAGTGCGGCGCATGTAGCCGAAGCGTCGGCCCGTGACGAAGAATTGCAGCGCGTGAAGCGCGAACTGGAAGAAGCCCGCGCCGAGCTCGGCCAAACACGCAGCCAACTCGGCGAAGCCCGCGCCGAACTCGACCAGACCCGCGCCCAACTCGGCGAAGCTCGCACCGAACTGGACCAAACCCGCGCGCAGTTCGGCGAAGCTCGCACCGAACTGGACCAAACCCGCGCCCAGCTCGGCGAAACGCACGCTCAACTCGACGAAACCCGCGGCCAGCTCGACCAAACTCGCGCCCAGCTCGACGAAACCCACATGCGCGTTGCGGCGATGGAGTCCGAACTGTCGACGCAACGCGAAACCAGCGCGGCCCATAGCGCGCAGGCATCGGCGGCGCAGGAAGCCTTGCAGCGCGTGAGCGCCGAACTGGAGCAGGCGCGCGCGCAACTCCACGCGACGACCGAGGAAAGGAACGTCGCGCAAGGCGACCTGGCGCGCGTAACGCAGGATGCGGCGGCCGCGGTGGCTCGCGCCGACGAAGCGCAGCAGCACGCCACGACGCTTGCCCAGCAGCTTGCCGAGCGCGAGAAAAGCGAAGCCGCCGTCCGCGAAGAACTGCGGGATCACAAGATCGCACTGCAGACGGCCGGCGCGGCGAAGGAAGAAGAGATCGCCGGCTTGCAGCGACGGATATCGGCGCAAGCGCAGTCGCACGCGAAGGCTTACGACGAGCTTCGCGCCAACGCGGAGCAGTGGGTCACCTACGCGCGCGACCTCAAGCAGCGGCTTGACGTGGCGAACGAAAAAATCCTCTTCATCGACGCACGCAGCACCGGGGAGGTCGCGCTGTTGCGCCGCCTTTCGACCGAGCTCGAACGCCTGAAGCCCGATCACGAACTCGTGTTCCGTGAAGCGCAGCAGAAGGTCATCGGCGAGAAGATCTCCCAGCAGCTCGCGCAGAAGGGCTACCGGTACGATCCCGCCACGGCCGTCATGTCGAAGATAGAAGGCTGACGCGCACCGCCCGCGCTTACCGCTTCGGCTAATCCAGCGTGATGCCGTCGAAGCGGTGGCCGCCGAGCGGACTGATCAGGTAGCCGTGCACGCGCCTGGAGATGGGCTGAAACGTGTTCGCGTGGGCAATCGGCGTGTACGGCGCCTGATCCTTGAAGACGACCTGCGCCTCCTCGTAGAGCTTCGTGCGCGCGTTCTGATCCGTGATGAGCCGCGCCTTCGCAAGCAGATCGTCGAACTGCCTGTTGCACCATTTCGCCACGTTGCTGCCGTGCACGGCGTCGCAGCCGAGCGTCGTGCCGAGCCAGTTGTCCGGGTCGCCGTTGTCGCCGAGCCAGCCGTAAAGGATCGCGTCGTGCTCACCGCCGGTCTTCGCGCGCTTGTTGTACTCCGCCCATTCATAGCTCACGATGTTCGCCTTCACGCCGATCTTCGCCCAGTCGGACTGAATCAGTTGCGCCATGAGCCGCGCGTTCGGGTTATAGCCGCGTTGCACGGGCATCGCCCAAAGCGTGATCGAAAAGCCATCGGGGAAGCCGGCCTGTTTCAGTAGCTCGCGCGCCTTCGCGGGGTCATGCGGCGCGTCTTTCAACGCCTTGTTATACGACCATTGCGATGGCGGCATCGGATTCGTTGCGACGGTTGCCGCGCCTTCATACACTGTCTGAATGATCGCCTGCTTGTCGATGGCCATGTCGAGCGCGCGGCGCACGAGCACGTTGTCGAGCGGCTTGTGCGTCGTGTTGTAGCCGACATAAGCCACGTTGAAGCCCACGCCCGACAGCACCGCGAGCTTCGGGTCCTTGCGGGCGGCGACGATATCGGCGGGACGCGCGAACGACGTGAGCTGGCATTCGCCGCTCGCGAGCTTCTGTTCGCGCACGGCGGCATCCGGCGTGATCGAGAAGACAAGCTTGTCGATATGCACGTCCTTGCGGTTCCAGTAAGCTGGATTCGCGTCGTAGCGGATGGTCGCGTCCTTCTGATAGTCGCGGAACACGAACGCGCCCGTGCCGACGGGCTTCTGATTGATGTCCTCGGGCTTGCCCGCCTTCAGCAATTGCGCGGCATACTCCGCCGAGACGATAGACGCGAACTCCATCGCGACATTGCGCACGAACACGACATCCGCCGTCCTGAGCGTGAAGCGCACGGTGTAGTCGTCGAGCTTGTCGACCGAGGCGATGTTCCTGTCATAGCCCAGATCGGTCAGATACGGAAAGCTCACCGGGTGCGCCTTCTGGAACGGCTCGCTGGGATCGATCATGCGCTTGAACGTAAAGAGCACGTCGTCCGCGTTGAAGTCGCGCGTGGGCTTGAACCACGGCGTCGACTGGAACTTCACGCCGCGCCGCAGATGAAACGTGATGCTCTTCGCATCCGGCGACGATTCCCATCGCTCCGCCAGTCCCGGCACGAGATCGAGCGTGCCGCGGCGAAACTCGACGAGCGTGTCGTACACGCTGTGAGCGCCTGCGTCGAAGTCCGTGCTGGTGGTGTATTGCGCGGAATCGAAGCCCGCGGGGCTGCCCTCCGAGCAGAACACCAGCGTCCTGGTCGCGGCGGCCGCGGCCTGCGACATCGCGCCGAACGTGACAAGGGTCGAAGCGGCGAGCGCGCACTGCAGAAACGCGCGCGTTGCATGGCGTGATCGGTTCATTGTTCCTGACTCGCGAAGTGAGAGGATGCGCGCGGCGGCGCGGCTCGTCGTGTACTCTAACAGGCGGTCGTTTTTGTCAGAACCAATGGTTTGTGCTTTGCAACCCTACGTTTGAGCATTGTCTACGCACAGGAACCGTTCATGGAACCGAACGAACTTTCCGGTCTTTATCGCGGCTATATCGCTTGCCTGAACGAGCAAGACTGGCCGATGCTGGGCACCTTCGTTCACGAGAACTCACGTATAACGGAGCGGACATCCGCCTGGCCGATTATCGACAGATGCTCGAACGCGACTTCCGGCAGATTCCCGATCTACACTTCCACATTCAGCTGCTGGCCGCGGAGCCGCCGTTCATCGCGTGCCGTTTGTGGTTCGACTGCACGCCGGAGCATGACTTCATGGGGCTTCGTATCGACGGCAAGCGCGTGTCGTTTGCGGAGAACGTCTTCTATGAATTTCGTGAACGCAAGATCGCGCGCGTGTGGTCCGTGATCGACAAAGCCGCTATCGAGGCTCAACTCTCAACGCTCCCATGATCGACGCTTCCTGCCATTGCGGCGCCATTCGCTTCACGCTCGAAGCCGCGCCCGCCGAAGTGAACGAGTGCGACTGCTCCATCTGCCGACGCTATGGCGCGCGATGGGCGTACTACGCTTTATCGCACGTCCGGTTCGCGCCCGACTGCGGCCCCACGGATGTCTACATGTGGGGCGCACGCAGGCTGCAATTTCACCGCTGCGCATCGTGCGGATGCGTCACGCACTGGCGCGCGGTCGATGAAAACCGGCCGGTGATGGGCATCAATACGCGGATGATGCCGCCCGGCGCACTCACCGATGCGCGCGTGCTTCACAACGGTGAGCGCCGCTGAATTCAATCGATCTGCTTCTGCCAGAACGCGATGACGCTTCCGCATAGCGCGACGCCGACCAGAAAGTAAAAGCCATCGAGCGAACTGAGAAAGCTCGCTTGCTGCGTGACGGTGCGCGCCACTTCCGCGAGCGCAAGACTCTGCGCCTGGGCCGCTCCATAGCCGAGCGCCTCGAATGCGCTGGCGAGCTTCTCGCAGGTGGCATCGAACAGCGGATTGAACGGATTCACGAACTCGGCAAGCCGCGCCTGATGCACGGCCATGCGATGCTGCTCCAGAATGATCATCGTGGCCGTCGAGAATGAATAGGTCAGTTGCTTGACGATATTCTTGAAGCGATAGCCGTGATTGAACTCTTCGATGGCGAACACGCGAAACGTCACGTTGGCGACCGGCAACGCGATGAAGAGGAGCAGCAAGCCGCGCAGCACGAGCGGCGCAACGAGCCATTGCATGCTGACATCGGGCGGCATGGAGGCCATCCATGCGCCGACGAACGCGGCCATCAGAAAGCCGGGCACGATCATCCATTTCTTGTGCGTAATGCGCGCCGAGAAGCGAAAGTAGACCAGCGCCATCAGCACCGAGAAGAGCGATGTCAGGCCGACCAGCCGCCCGGCGTTCTCGACCGGATAATGCAGCCCGCCTTCGAGAAAGCGCGAGACGAGAAAGCTCATCGCGTTGCTGACGTAATAGAACGCGATGTAGAGCGCGATGCCCGCGCGAAAGGTCTTTTGGCGCAGCGCGTGCAGCCTGAGCAGCGGCTTCGGATGATGCCACTGGTGCCATACGAACCAGCCGAGGCAAGCGAGCCCGGCTACGGTCAGCAGAACGAGTTCGGGCGACGTGCTGAACAGCTCGAAGCGCACTTGCTGCATCACGATTTGCAGCGCGCCTTGCGCGAATGCGAAGCTGATGTACGGCCAGAAGTGCGCATCGCCGCGCTGCTCGGGTTGCACGTGGCCCGTGTGCGGAACCGCGAGCAAGGCAAGGACGCCGAACGCCACGCCGCCCGCTGCGCCGCACGCGAACAGCGCGCGCCAGCCGAACCATGCGATGAAGTAGCCGCCGATCAACGGCGCAAGCCCGCTGCCGAGCAGGATCATGAGGAGAAAATAGCGCACGGCGCTTGCGCGGCGCTGCGGCGTGAACTGCGTCTGAATGAGGATACGGCACGCGCTCATCATCGGGCCGATGAAGTAGCCCTGAAAGCCGCGCGCGAGCGCCAGTTCCAACGACGATTCCGACAGCGCCGCCGCCACCGCGCCCGCAGCGAACAGAAAGAGGCATCCGCCGACATAACGCCGATACCCCAGCCGCTCCACCCACCACTGCTGCTGCAGGATGCCGAGCACCGAGGCGATCGCATACGCGCTCGACGACCAGACGAGCTCGTCCGTCGACGCGTTGATACCGCCCGCGATATAGCTCGTGAAGAACGAGAAGACCGAGTTGTCGAAGTAGTCGAGGCCGGTCGCGAGCGCGATGGCCCACGGGAACAGATCGTCGACGAGACGGGAAGCGAGCGGCTTGCCAGGAAGCGATGCAGCGGTCATTCAGCCGCGTCCTCGCTGCCGCTGTGCTTTCTGCGGCGCTTGTGAGCGGCAAAGCGCTCCTTGAGCAGCGCTTCCTGCGTTTCGCCCGCGATGCGCCGCCGGATGTAATCGAGGTCGTCGTTCAGTTCACCGCGCACGGCCTGCGCTTCTTTCAACTCGCGCCGCACGCTGGCGATGCGCGCGTCGAGCGCGTCGATCTGCTGCGCGAGCGCCTCTTCGATGTCGCGCAGCGATTCGCTGGAATAGCCCTTGCGCCCGTCGCCGATGGGTTCCACCGGCCGCTTCAGCAATTCGACGATGCCCTGCAGCGAGAACCCGAGCGCGCGCAGCCGCAGAATGCGCGCGAACCGCTCCAGATCGTGCTCGCTGTAGAGCCGGTAACGGCCTTCGCTGCGGCTCGGTGCGACCAGCCCCCGCTCCTCGTAATACTTCAGTGTGCGGGGCGTGACGTTCAGACGCTCGGCGGCGTCGCGAATGGTAAGCAGCGCGGGCTTGGTCGAGGACATGACGGTGAGCGGCGGCCTTCAAGGGGGAAAGACCGATTATAGCGAAACCTGTACGTGGACGTTCACGTTGGCGCGTGTTCGCCGGTGACTCGAAAGAGGGCGCGATGATAGACTTGAGCCGTCCCGTGGCCGCCCGCGCTCGGCGCCGCCCGATTCTCAACGCAAACGTCAGCAAAGACAGTCAAGATAAAAAGCATGAAACGTTTTTCGATGATCCGAGATTTCCATCTGGCCGACTGGTTCACGCTGGGCAACGCGATCTGCGGCACGGGCGCGCTCTTCTCGACCATAAGCTACATCGACGATTCCGACGTCATGCACATTTACCTCGCATGCGCGCTGGTGTTCGCGGCGCTCGTGTTCGATGTGCTCGACGGCCGCATCGCGCGCTGGCGTCAGAAGTCGTCGCTGCTCGGCAAGGAACTGGATTCGCTCGCCGACGTGATCTCGTTCGGCGTGGCGCCGGCCATCATCGGTTATGGATGCGGCATGCGCGGCCTTTATGACCGCGTGATGCTCGCGTACTTCGTCGCGTGCGGCGTGTCGCGTCTTGCGCGCTACAACGTGACCACCGAGGAGCTGTCGGGCGCTTCGGGCAAGGTCACGCATTTCGAGGGCACGCCGATACCGACGTCCTTCGCCATCGTGCTGATGCTCGGCGTCGCCGCATGGTCCGGCGCGCTCGGCACGCAGATGTGGTTCGGCGAATGGCGCATCGCGGGCTTCACGCTGCATCCGCTGGTGCTGGTCTATGCGCTTTCCGGCTCGCTGATGATCAGCCGTATCCGCATTCCGAAGCCGTAGCGTTCCGCGCAGGCTTCCATCAAGTTTCCACACAAGCCGCCGTATACACGTGGATGAAGGCGCGGCCCGCTCGGGCGCGCGCCGTCCCAAGGCCCTGAGGCTCGCCGCGTCCCTCACGCGACACTCCCAAGGCGGCGAACGGGATGCTCCTGTACCCGTTTTGAGAGCCCATCCACGCAATGCCTTTCGTCCGCATTTCCGCGAGCCTGGCCTGCACCATCGCGTGCGCCACGGCCACGCTCGCCTTCTCACCAGGCGCGCGCGCCGACGACGCACCGGCCCTGCCCGATGTGCCGCTCACCGGCGGCAAGCTGCTGCTCACGGGCGGCGTGACGCAAGTCGAAGGGGCGGCGGGCGGCGGTCTCGCGCCGTGGGCCGTCATCGGCGGCTACGGTACGGCCAGCCAGCTCGGCGCCGACGTCCACGGCACCTACCTTCACACGCAGGACTACGCGCTCGGCACGTGGGGCCTGACCGTGGGCGTTGCCAATCGCGTGGAGCTGTCGCTTGCCCGCCAGCGTTTCGATACACGCGATGTCGGCGCACAACTCGGCCTCGGCGAAAACTACACCTTCAATCAGAACATCTTCGGCGTGAAAGTACGCCTCTTCGGCGACGCCGTGCTCGATCAGGACACGTGGATGCCGCAGGTCGCCGCGGGCATTCAGTTCAAGCACAACGAAGAGGGCGGCGTGCTGAAGGCGATTGGCGCGTCGAGCAATTCCGGCACGGACTTCTATCTTTCCGCCACGAAGCTGCTGCTCGCGCAAAGTCTGCTGCTCAACGGCACGGTGCGCTTCACGAAGGCGAACCAGTTCGGCTTGCTCGGCTTCGGCGGCGACAGGTCGAATGCGTATCACCCGGAATTCGAATCGTCGGTGGCGTATCTGGTGACGAAGAACATCGCGATTGGCGGCGAATACCGCATGAAGCCGAATAACCTGTCTTTCGCGCGCGAGCAGGATGCCTATGACGCGTTCATCGCATGGGCCCCGAACAAGCATGTCTCGTTGACGGCGGCGTATGTCGCGCTCGGCGATATCGCCACGGTGAAGAACCAGCGCGGGCCGTATGTTTCCTTGCAGGTGGGGTTCTGATGACGACATTACGCCATGCCGCGCTTGCCGTGTGCACGTTCGCCGCGTTGACGAGCGCAAGCGCGTTCGCTGCGGACGACGCGCTGTATCGCCAGTTCGGGGAGAACGCGGGACTGACCCGCATTGTCGACGACCTGTACACCAACGTACTGGCCGATCCGCGCACCGCGCCGTACTTCGAGAACGCGCCTATCCGGCGCATCAAGACGAAGCTCGTCGAGCAATTGTGCGTGCTGCTCGACGGTCCTTGCGAATACACCGGCCGCCCGATGAAGCGCACGCATGAAGGCCAGAACATCGACCGCGCGGCGTTCGACGCGCTCGTCGAAGACTTGCAGGCCGCCATGGACCGGAACGGCGTGCCGTTCCATGCGCAGAACAAGCTGTTGGCGAGGCTCGCGCCGATGTACCGTGACGTGCAGGATCGCGAATGACGAAATCCCGGTTTATCTCTCTTGCTGCTTCATTTCTGACGCTCGCCGC
>Ga0308174_10001859_pt1 | contig 10110 bp, 12 predicted proteins | sample PhyPR2_FD_203894 | JGI IMG/M metagenome (GOLD analysis project Ga0308174, IMG submission 203894) | Soil microbial communities from UC Gill Tract Community Farm, Albany, California, United States - DLSLS.P.R2 | ecosystem: Environmental > Terrestrial > Soil > Agricultural land | place: USA... | reverse complement strand
CCGAGGTTGCGGAACCCGGCGCAGGCGGTCTTCAGGTCGCCGCCCGGCACGGCGATCCCGCCCTTGGCGAGCGCGTTGGAGAGCGAGCCGTCGAGGTGGCTGTTGCGGTCGAGCACCGAGGTCGAGGTGTGCGATCCGACCTCCGGGCGCGATGTGGGGCCGCCGTTGTGGCCGAAGCCGCCGCTCAGGCCGGGCGGCCCGCCGCCGCCGAAGCCGCCGCCGTGGCCCATGCCGCCGCCGCCGAAGCCGCCGCCGCCTCCGCCGCCTCCGCCGCCCCCGCCCGGGTGGGCCAGGCCGGCGCCGGCGAGCGCCAGGCTTCCGGCCAGCGCCGTAAGCCCTGCTAATCCACGAAGATTCATGAGGTTGTCCTTCCCGTCAGCCTGCGCAGCCATGCGACACCCCGGCGGCGGCTTCGTCAATCGCTTGACGCCCGCCGCGTCATCCGCGCCAATCTCCGCCGCCCAACACGGGATGCGCCATGACCATCCGACCTGAGATCGCCGAGATCGTGGGCGAGATCGACTTCGATCCCGACGCCCTGCACGAAAAGTACCTGGCGGAGCGCGACAAGCGCCTGCGCCCCGACGGCATCTCCCAGTACGTGGAGGTGACGGCCGAGTTCTCGCACTTCGTCGAGGACCCCTACGTCGAGCCGGGCTTCACCCGCGAGCCTTTCACCGACGAGGTGGAGTTCGCGATCATCGGCGGCGGCTTCGGCGGCCTTCTGATGGGCGCGCGCCTGCGCGAGGCGGGATTTCAGAAGATCCGCATGGTCGAGGCCGGCGGCGACTTCGGCGGCACCTGGTACTGGAACCGCTATCCGGGCGCGATGTGCGACGTGGAATCCTACGTCTACCTGCCGCTGCTCGAAGAGCTGAACTACGTCCCCCGACACAAGTATGCCTTCGCCCCGGAGATCCTCGAGCACAGCCGCCGGATCGCCACCCGCTACCGGCTCTATGACGACGCGCTGCTGCAGACCAAGATCATCGGCCTGACCTGGGACGAGGCCGCCCGGCGCTGGATCGTCGAGACCGACCGCGGCGACCGGTTCCGCGCGCAGTACGTCGCGATGGCCAACGGCCCGCTGAGCCGGCCGAAGCTGCCCGGAATTCCCGGGATCAACGCGTTCGGGGGCCACACCTTCCACACCAGCCGCTGGGACTACCGCTACACCGGCGGCTCGTCGGCGGGTGGGCTGACGGGCCTCTCCGACAAGCGGGTCGGGATCATCGGCACCGGGGCCACCGCCATCCAGTGCGTGCCGCACCTGGGCGAATGGGCGAAGCAGCTCTACGTCTTCCAGCGCACGCCCTCCTCGGTCGACGTGCGCAACAACGCCCCCACCGATCCGGAGTGGGTGAAGACGCTCGAGCCCGGCTGGCAGCGGCGGCGGATGGAGAACTTCAACATCCTGGTCTCCGGCGGGGATCAGGACGAGGACCTGGTCGCCGACGGCTGGACCGACATCTTCCGCAACCTCACCGGCACGGCGGCCAAGCACGCCGCCAAGAAGCTCGGCCGCAGGCTCACCTCCGAGGAGCGCGCCGAGCTGATGACGCTCGCCGACTACCGCAAGATGAACCAGGTCCGCGCCCGCGTGGACGCGATCGTCGAGGACCCCCAGACCGCCGCGCTGCTGAAGCCCTGGTACCGCCAGTTCTGCAAGCGGCCGTGCTTCCACGACGAATACCTGCAGACCTTCAACCGCCCGAACGTCAGCCTCGTCGACACCCACGGCAAGGGCGTCGAGCAGCTCACCGAGACCGCCGTGGTCGCCAACGGCCGCGCCTACGAGGTCGACTGCCTGATCTTCGCCACCGGCTTCGAGGTCGGCACCTCCTACACGCGCCGCGCCGGCTACGACATCACAGGCCGCGGCGGCCGCACGCTCTCGGAGCACTGGGCCGAGGGGCTTCGCACCCTGCATGGCCTGACCAGCCACGGCTTCCCGAACTGCTTCTTCCTGGGCTTCACCCAGACCGCGGTGACGGTCAGCGTGCCGATGGCGCTCTACGAGCAGGCCGATCACGTCACCCACATCGTCACCGGCGCGAAGGCGCGCGGCGCCGAGGTGATCGAGCCCACCGCCGAGGCGGAGGCCGACTATGTCGCCGAGGTCAGGAGCCTGGCGCGCATGGGCCAGCGGTTCTACGCCGAGTGCACGCCGGGCTACTACAACTCCGAGGGCGCGAGCGGCAACCGCCAGGGCTTCTTCTCCGACATGTACGGCGCGGGGTCGATCGCCTTCTTCGAGAAGCTCCGCGCCTGGCGCGCCGCCGGCGACCTGCCGGGCATCGCCCTCGGCTGATCCCCGCGGCTAAGGCGCGGGCGAGCTGGCGACCGGCGTCTCCTGCGGCGCCCCGGCGCGGCGGGCGCGGTGCGGGGCGAGGGCGTGCAGCACGAGCGTGGCCGCCAGCGCCACGGCGGTCCCCATCGCCCAGCCCGCCAGCACGTCGGTCGGCCAATGGACGCCCAGATAGACGCGGCTGACCCCGATCGCGAACACCAGGGCCGCCGCCCCGCCCAGGATGACGGCCTTGGCCGCGCGGTCGGGCTCGCCGGCGGCGAGGATCCCGGCCAGCGTGAAATAGACCACCGGCGACATCGCCGAGTGGCCGCTCGGGAAGCTCGAGGAATAGACCTGGTCCAGGTGCGGGACGAGGTCCGGCCGGGCGCGGCCCATCAGCTGCTTCACCAGCTCCGCCAGGCCCTGGCCCAGCAGCACGGCGGCCAGCAGCACCCAGGCCTGGGCTCGCCGGCGGTGGATCAGCAGCAGCGCGAAGGCCGCCGCGACCACCAGCGCCAGCACGGTGAAGCCGCCCAGCGCGGTGACGTCGCGGGCGGTCTCCTGCAGCCAGCGCGGCCCGATCGGGACCTGCAGGTCGCCCGGCCGGCGCAGGGCGAGCAGCAGCGCGCGGTCGAGCCGGTAGGTGTCGCCCTCGCGGACCTCGCCCATCACCGAGAAGAAGCCCCAGACCGCGATGCACACGCCGGCCAGGCCGATCAGCAGCCGCAGCTCCGTGCGGACCAGGTGCGCCAGGAGGGCTCTCACGGTCTGCGGCGCGGCTCGGATCGCCATGGCCTCGTAAGCACGAGCGGCAAATCAGGTTCCGCGCCGCGGCCGTGCGAGCGGCGGCGAGGTTCCGGCGTGGGCCGGCGCACCCCCGCAAAAGAAAGCCGCGCCGGGCCCGAACTGCGCAGCCCCGGCGGTGGTTGTCGGGGGCGTCTCCCACTGCGTTGCAAGCCCAGCCGGTCCCGCCGGTTGGCGGCGCGTCCGGGGGGAGTTCAATCCTCGAGAGGGCCCCAGATGGAAAACGAAGACAGAAGCTTCGGCAAGGACGAGGGCCGCCCGGCCATCGACGAGACGGACCGCCTGATCGCCTCCGACAAGGTGGAAGGCACCACGGTGTTCAATCGCCAGGGCGAGAAGCTGGGCTCGATCCACAACTTCATGGTCGACAAGGTCTCGGGCGAGGTCGAGTACGCCGTGCTCACCTTCGGCGGGGTGCTCGGCATGGGCGAGGACTACTATCCGCTGCCCTGGGAGGTTCTCGACTACGACACCCAGAAGAAGGGCTATGTCGTCGACATCGACAAGTCGACGCTGGAGAAGGCCCCCCACTTCGGCCGCGAGGAGCCGACTTTCGATCGCAACTACGGCGAGCGCGTCTACGGCGCCTATGGCCTGACCTATCCCTACTGATCGGCTTCGCGCGCCCCCTCCTCCCCGGCGGTGGAGGGGGCGCCGAACGGCGTTGTCCCGCTTCCGCCCGCCTGCTAGCACTCGCGCAGGCAGGTGAGGGTCCGGCGATGTTCAAGGGTGTCGATCACGTGGTGATCGCGGTGAAGGATCTCGACGCCGCGGTCGCCCGCTACGAGACGATCTACGGCATGGGCGCGAGCGAGCGGCGCGAGGCGCCGGCCGCCGGCATGAAGATGGCCTTCTTCCGCTTCCCGGAGAGCTTCATCGAGCTGGTCTCGAACCTCGGCGACGAGGGTCCGATCGCCAAGCGGCTGGAGGAGCGCGGCGAGGGCGTCCACCTCGTCGCCATGCAGGTCGACGACCTCGAGGCGACGCTTGCGGGGTTGCGCGCAGGCGGCGTCCGCCTGGTCGGCGATCCCGGCCCTGGCAATCCGGTGAAGGGCCAGGTCTTCATCCATCCGTCGATGACCGGCGGGGTGCTGACCCAGCTCGTGCAGAAGTAGCCGCGGCCTCCCAGCCTCACCCCGCGCGCGGCCGGCGGGTGCGGTATCGGCCCCAGACGGGCTCCGCCAGGAAGGTCAGGAGGGCGAGGCCGAGGCTGCCGTTGACGAGATAGCCGGCGGCGATTGGCCCAAGGGGGGTCCAGCCGAGCGCCACCAGCGCGGTCGCCGCGGCGCCCAGCAACAGCACGGGCGCGGCGAGGAAGCAGTGCAGCCTGCGGCATCGGCGGGCGTTGAGCGCGCAGCCCACGCCCATCCAGGCCAGCGCCGCGGCCCAGACCAGGGTCTTGTCCGGCGCTGCGATCGGCAGGGCCTCGCCCGTCCACCCCGCCGCCAGCGGAAGCCCCCACCAGAAGGCCGCGCTCAGCGGATTCCTCAGGAAGTCCGCGGAGCCTCGCCCGGTTCGCTCTTCGGACGTCATGCGCCGTCGCCCGCCTGCATGGGGGGGCAGGGCGCATCGCCGTAGGAGCAGAAGACGCAGCAATCGCCGGGCTTCGGCCGAAGCACCGCGCCGCAGCCCCTGCAGTCGTAGAAATACTGGCAGGCGTCGGTCGGCATGGCTTCGGTCGCCCGATGGCCGCAGTGGGGACAGGTGAGCGTCGAGCGCGTCCGGATGGGGTCTGCTCGCGGCGCCGTCGCGGCGGTCATGGCGTGGTCTCCTGGCCTATTGCGGCGCAGGATGCCATCTGTAGCGACTACAGACTCAAGCGCTCATTTGCAGGCGTCCTCACATGCCCGAGCAGACGATCCCGATCGGTGAGCTTTCCCGGCGAACCGGCTGCAACATCGAGACGATCCGCTACTACGAGCGCATCGGCCTGCTGCCCGCGCCGCCGCGGCGCGGCCGCTACCGCAGCTATGGCGGCGTGGATGTCGCCCGGCTGGGGTTCGTGCGCCGGGCGCGCGAGCTGGGCTTCACCCTGGACGAGGTGCGAGCGCTGCTGGGCTTGGCGGCCGGCGGCCAGGCGGCGTGCGCCGAGGTGCGGGACCTGGCCGCGCGACATCTGAGCGACGTCCGCGCGCGCATCGCCGACCTCAGGCGCATGGAACGGGCGCTGACGGCCTCCGTGCGCGCCTGCGACGCGGGCGACGATCCGGGCTGTCCGCTGATCGAGGCGCTGTACGCGGAACGCTCCGCCGGCGCGGGCGGCGGTTAGCCCACAGGCGCCAGCAGGTTGGCGTCGCGGGTCAGCCGCCAGCGGCCGTCGGCGCCCTTGCGGTAGAGCGTCAGGGTATAGCCGTAGCGGCGCAGCGTCTCAGCCCCCGGCGGGGTGATCGTCAGGTCGAGGCGGTTGCGGCTGAACGCCCACTCGCCCAGCACCTGGAGCTCCACGATCTCGCTGGTCCCGTCCATCTGCGGGCCCGCTGCGCCGGCCGCGGCCTCGAACGCCTCGCGGCCGAACGGCTCGCGGCCGGGGACCATGAACACGACGTCTTCGGTCATCAGCGACAGCACGGTCGCCGCATCGCCCGCGCGGCTCGCCCGAATCCAGGTCTCGACCACCTCGCGGATCGCCCGCTCGTCGTCGGTCATCTTCTCCTCCCGCAGGGTCCAGGCGCCGATTAGACCAGAGGCCGGGGCCGCCTTCCACATCGGCCGGCGCGCCCCCCGACGCGGCGGCCCATTCATATCGTGTCACGATATTAATTCCGAACTCCATGGCCGGTTGGACCGTTGATCGTCCGCTGGGAGGGCCCGGAGACGCCAGTGACCGATGCGCCCATGCCCGCCGAACCCGGCGGGTCCTCGACCAAGCGGGACTTCCTCTACATCGTCACCGGCGCGGCCGCCGCCGGCGCGGTGGCGACCATGGCCTGGCCGTTCATCGACCAGATGAACCCGGCCGCCGATTCCCTCGCGCTCGCCACCATCGAGACCGACTACGACAAGGTCGTGCTCGGCCAGCAGATCGTGGTGAAGTGGCGCGGCAAGCCGGTGTTCATCCGCCACCGCACGCCCAAGGAGATCGCCGAGGCGGTCGCCGGCGACCACGCCGACCTGCGCGACCCGGCCACCGACGAGAGCCGCCACAAGCCCGGCATGGCCGAGTGGCTCATCATCATCGGCGTCTGCACCCACCTGGGCTGCGTGCCCACCTTCGGCCTCGGCCAGTACGGCGGCTGGCTGTGCCCCTGCCACGGCTCGGTCTACGACACCTCCGGACGCATCCGCAAAGGCCCGGCGCCGAAGAACCTCTACCTGCCGGACTACAGCTTCCTGCCGGGCGGCAAGGTCAGGCTCGGCTGAGCCGGCGCGCCGCTGGTTGCCCGGGCCCGCGTCGCGACCTAGCCTTCCCGCCAGACATGCTCGCCGGGGCCCGCGCCCGCGCCGGGCGCCGGTTTCCAGAGGAGTTCACCTGTGCGGCCGAGCGTCCACGGCCTCGATCTCGATCCGCAGTCCCGCTGCGCGCACTGGCATGGCCCGCTCGACATCGTCGCCATGAAGATGCGCTGCTGCGGCGCCTACTACGCCTGCCGGGAATGCCACGACGCGCTGGCGGACCATCCCGCCCAGCTCTGGCCCGAGGCCGAATGGGAGCGGCCCGCCATCCTCTGCGGCGCCTGCGGGAGCGAGCTCACGGTGCGCGAGTATTTCGCCTGCGCCAGCCGCTGCCCGCGCTGCGCCGCCCCGTTCAATCCCGGCTGCGAGGCTCACCGCCACCTCTATTTCGCCGTGCCGGCCGCAGTCCCCGCCGTCCCGGCTGACACGCCCCCGCCGCCCGCTCTATAGCAGGCCGGACGAGGGCCTCAGGAGGGCGCGATGGCCGACAACGAGAGCTGGGCTCCGGCGAGCCTGGCGGCCCAGGCGCTGGGCTGGACCGACGAGGCGGCGCACGGCCTGATCCCGCCGATCCACGTCTCCACCACCTATCTGCGCGAGGCGAATTATCAGCTCGCCGGAGGGTTCAACTACACCCGGATCGACAACCCCACCTACGGCCAGCCCGAGGCCCTGCTGGCCCGGCTGGAGGGTGGCGAGGCGGCGATGCTCTTCGCCTCCGGCCTGGCGGCCGCCAGCACGGTGTTCCTGGCGCTGAAGCCCGGCGACCACGTGATCGCGCCGAAGGTGATGTACTACGGCCTGCAGCAGTGGCTCAGGCTCCATGCCGTCGAATGGGGACTGGCCGTGGAGTTCGTCGACGCCGCCGCGACCGAGGCCGTCGCCGCCGCCATCCGGCCGGGCCGCACCCGGCTCGTGTGGCTGGAGACGCCCTCCAATCCGATGTGGGAGGTGAGCGACATCGCCGCCTTCGCCGAGCTGGCGCACCGGGCCGGCGCCAGGCTCGCCGTCGATTCCACGGTGGGCGCGGCGACCATCACCCATCCGATCGCGCTCGGCGCCGACCTCGTCATGCACTCGGCCACCAAGTACCTGAACGGCCACTCCGACGTGCTCGCCGGCGCGCTGGTCACCTCGGTGGAGGACGAGCTCTGGGAGCGGATCGGCTTCCTGCGCGTGCACCAGGGCGCGGTCCTGGGGCCCATCGAGGCCTGGCTCCTGCTGCGCGGCATGCGCACCCTTCCGCTGCGCGTCGAGCGGGCCTGCCGCTCGGCGCAGCAGATCGCCGAGCGGTTCGCGGCCGACCCGCGCGTCGCGGCGGTGCTCTACCCCGGCCTCGCCAGCCACCCGCAGCACCAGGTGGCGCTGCGCCAGATGCAGGGCGGCTTCGGCGGCATGCTGAGCCTCAGGGTCAGGGGCGGCGAGGCCGCCGCGCTCGCCGTCGCCGCCCGCGTCAGGCTGTGGAAGCGCGCCACCTCCATGGGCGGCGTCGAGAGCCTGATCGAGCACCGCGCCTCGGTCGAGGTCGGCGCCACGACCCCGCGCGACCTGCTGCGCCTCTCCACCGGCCTGGAAGACCCCGCCGACCTCATCGCCGACCTCGACCAGGCGCTGGGGAGCTAGGCTGGACGGGTTCAAATGTTCACTATACGTTTCCTTCTCCCCTTGTGGGAAAAGGTGGCCCCGAAGGGGCGATGTCCTGACGCGTATCCTGCAAGCCGTGGAGGTTCCGCGCTCAGCCGGATGCGAGAGGTCGCTTGGCGCGACCCCTCATCCGTCAGCCTCCGGCTGACACCTTCTCCCGCAAGGGGAGAAGGGCGCCGGCATCACTGGCTCGCCCCCCTGGCCTCGATCGGGACCACGTCCTCCAGCACCTCGCCGCGCACCAGCCACAGCAGGTCGTAGCGGTCCATGGTCGGGTCGATGTGGCCCGGCGCGAACTCGACCCGCTCGCCGCGTGCGACGTCGCGCCCCTCGGGGCGCATCAGCAGACCGTGCTCGTCGCCGAAGAACCGGTAGCCGCAGCCCGCGAACTTCGCCGTGACGGCGGCGGGCAGGGGCCCGTCGGTGGAGAAGGCCTTCAGCCCGGCGTCCACCGTCACCCAGCGCGGGTGGTTCACGCTGATCACCGTGGCCGCGATCGTCAGGGCCTGCTCGAAGTCGCCGTCGGGGTCGTCCTTCAGCGCCTCGCGGTACTCGCGGTCCATGAAGGCGTAGGAGCCGGGCTGCACCTCGTTCAGCACGCCTTGCGCGGCGTCGGCCTCGAAGGTGCCGGTGCCGCCGCCGGTCACCACCCGGATCTCTGCGCCGGCCTGCCTGAGCGCCGAGACCACCGCCGACAGCCGCGCCATGCCGCCGGCCACCGCCGAGGCCCGCGCGTTGGCGCCCTCCAGGTGCTGCCAGTGGCCGCCGTAGCCCTGCACCCCGATCAGATTCAGGTTCGGCTGGGCGGCGACCGTGCGGGCCACCTCGAGCGCCTGCTCGACGCCCGAGACGCCGGTCCGCCCGGTGCCCACGTCGACGTCGATCAGCACCTGCATCGGCGAGGCCGCCGCCTGGCCCAGCTCGGCCGCGCCGTCCGGATGGTCGATGACGATCCGGAAGTCCTCCAGCGATCCCGCCAGCGCCGCCGCCCGCCTGGCCGCAGCTTCGCCGACGATCGGCGAGGTGACGTGGATCGCGCCGATCCCCGCCGCCGCCAGCGCCTCGGCCTCGGCCAGCTTGGCGCAGCAGATCCCGATCGCCCCGGCCGCGATCTGCCGCCGGGCGATCCAGCCGCACTTGTGCGATTTCGCATGCGGCCGAAGCGCCAGCCCCGCCGCCCTGGCCCGCGCGGCCATCAGCGCCAGGTTGCGCTCGAACGCCTCCACCTCCAGCACCGCCGCCGGCGTCGGGATCGCCTGCCGCGACCCCGGCGCCCCGATCAGCGCGCGGGCGGCTTCCATGTGGGGGCGGGTGAACGGGTCCATGCCGCGGCTCTACACCAGCCTCGAACCACGAAAGACACGAAAATCACCAAAGGCGCTCCGCGCGTGAACCACGGAAAACACGGAAAACACGGAAGGCGGCAGTGATCTCCGGGGCGGGGAATTCTCGATCGCGCCCTGGCGGGATCCGCATGAACGGCCAGGCCTCCGACAACTCTCCGGCTTTCCGCGTCTTTCCGCGTTTTCCGTGGTTCCCTCTTTCGTGGTGAACGGGTCCACGCCGCGGCTCCACACCAGCCTCGAACCACGAAAGACACCAAAATCACGAAAGGCGCTGCGCGCCGGAACCACGGATTTCACGGATCGAGGCTGGTCGGCGCTCGTATCCAACATCGATCGCGCCTCGGCGCGATCATTCGATCCATGCTCGGGCTCTCCGATCCGTGAAATCCGTGGTTCCCTCTTTCGTGGCCTTTCGTGTTTTTCGTGGTCGCCCAAAACCGCCTTCACCTATGGTGGCCGCCGCAAACAATGGAGGGCGCGAGATGGGCAAGCTGGTTGAGGTCACCGACGAGGGGCACGTCAGGACCATCCGGCTGAACCGGCCGGAGAAGAAGAACGCGCTCAGCCAGGCGCTCGCCTGGGGCGTCATCGAGGCGGTCGAGGCCGCAGCGGTCGACGATCATGTCTGGGTGG
>Ga0308174_10001858_pt1 | contig 10116 bp, 7 predicted proteins | sample PhyPR2_FD_203894 | JGI IMG/M metagenome (GOLD analysis project Ga0308174, IMG submission 203894) | Soil microbial communities from UC Gill Tract Community Farm, Albany, California, United States - DLSLS.P.R2 | ecosystem: Environmental > Terrestrial > Soil > Agricultural land | place: USA... | reverse complement strand
CGGGGAGCGCCGCTCGCTGCTCGCCGGCCTGGCCGACGAGCGCCGCACGATGGTGTTCTTCGAGTCGCCGCACCGGCTGGCCGACGCGCTGACCGACGCCGCGGCCGCCTTCGGCGCGGAGCGGCCGGCGGCCGTCTGCCGGGAGCTGACCAAGACCTACGAGGAGATCCGCCGCGGGCCGCTGGCCGAACTGGCCGCCTGGGCGGCCGACGGTGTGCGCGGCGAGATCACCCTCGTCGTCGCCGGTGCGCCGGAGCGCGTGGCGGTGCTCGACGCCGGTGAGCTGGCCGCGGCCGTCGCCGCCGAGGAGGCCGCCGGCGCCACCCGCAAGGACGCGATCCGGACTGTCGTCGTCCGCACCGGGCTGCCCCGGCGGACGGTGTACGACGCCGTCGTCGCCGCCAAGGGCGACGACCTCCCGCCGAGATGAGCCCGCGTGCGGAAAACTTCGGCCGGACGACCCGAGCGCCGCGTCGAGGATCCCGGCGTGGCGCGCCGACCCCCGAGAGAACGAGGTCATGAGCGATATCACCCCCGTGCTGGTCCTGGACGGCGAGCGCACCGTCGAACGTCACGACGGCCGGACGGTGACGTCCCCGGTGATGACCTGGCACCCCGAGTGGCGCGAGGTTCTTGCGGCCTTCGCGGCGGCCGAGCCGCCGGCGACGACGACCCGGCTGGTCGACTGGTACGTCACCGCCGACGGCACGCCGCCCATCGAGGTCTTCGACTGGGATGCGCTCCCCGGCGACGTCGCCGAGGGCATGCGCGCCATGGGGGAGTCGCTCTGGCGCGTGCCGGTGGTGCCCGAGGGCGGTTTCGCCCACCTGACGCGGATGACCCAGGTGCTGGGGCGGCACACGAGCGCGGCGCTGACCGTCCTCGGCGAGGCCCTGATCCAGGCCTCCGGCGGCAAGCAGACGACGGCCATGAAGGTGCCGATCGGGGCGAACGCGGGCCTGCCCGACGGGTCCTTCCCGCTGCACGTCGACGACTGGCCGGCCCGCAACCTGCTCAACGTCTTCACCAAGCCCGCGCCCGACTCGCAGGGCGCCACGCTGGTGCTGCCGCTGGCCGACTACGAGGAGCTGGCCGTCGGGGCGTTCGGAGCCGAGCAGGCGGCGGAGATGCTGCGGCGGATCCGGCGTGAGATCCCGTGGGACCTCGAGCACTACGAGCTGACGTTCGGGTGGCACGAGGACGACCGGTGGAACCTCATCGAGTCCACCACCAAGGCGTCGATCGTCGTGGCGTACGGCGAGGGGGAGGGCTACCTGGTCGACGACAGCACCGTCCTGCACGGCCGGACGGTGGTCGTCGAACGGGGCGACCGGCTCGACCGGATCCACCGGCTGACGTTCGACGACGAGCAGTCCTACCTGCGGCGCGCGGCGATGGGCGGCCCGTACCTGTGAGCCGCTGCCTGCCGCTCGCTACAGCCAACCGCTGCGCTTGAAGCCGCGGTAGAGCAGCAGGCAGACGACCGCGACGAGCAGCAGCACCATGGGGTAGCCGTAGCGCCAGTGCAGCTCCGGCATGAAGTCGAAGTTCATGCCGTAGACGCCGGTGATCAGCGTCGGCACCGCGATCATGGCGGCCCAGGCGGAGATCTTGCGCGTGTCCTCGTTGTCGGCCAGCGAGGTGCGGGCCAGCGACGCCTGCAGGATCGACGACAGCAGCTCGTCGAGGCCGCCGACCTGGTCGCGCACCCGGATGGCGTGGTCCTGGACGTCGCGGAAGTACGAGCGCATCGCGTCGGGGACGACGTCGACCTGCCGCTCGGCCAGCTTCTGCAGCGGCACCTCCAGCGGGCCGACCGCCTTGCGCAGCGACATGAGCTCGCGCTTGAGCTGGTACAGCCGGCCGATGTCGTCGGTGCGCTCGGGGCTGAAGACCGACGCCTCGAGCTCGTCGACGTCGTCGGCCACCGCCCCGGCGACGTCGACGAACGTGTCGACCACCAGGTCGGCGACGGCGTAGAGGACCGCCGAGGGGCCCAGGCACAGCAGCTCCCGCTGCTGCTCGAGCCGCTTCCGCAGCTCGGTGAGGCCGGTGTGCTCCCCGTGCCGGACCGTGATGACGTGGTGCGGGCCGAGGAACACCATGACCTCGCCGGTGTCGACCACCTCGCTCGTGGCGGTCAGGTGCTCGTGCTCCACGTAGGTCGCCGTCTTCAGGACCATGAACAGCGCGTCGTCGTAGTGCTCGAGCTTGGGGCGCTGGTGGGCGTAGACGGCGTCCTCCACCGCCAGCGGGTGCAGCCCGTAGCGGTCGCCGATCGCGGTCAGCTCCTCCTCGGTGGGCTCGAAGAGGCCCAGCCACACGAACCCGCCCTGCGCGCGGGCAGCCTCCAGCGCGTCCTCCGGGGGTACCGGCGCCTGGCGGCGCCCGTCGACGTAGACCGCACAGTCGACGACGGCGCCCTGCCGCTCGCGGCGGACCGGCGTCGCCTTCGGCGCTCCCGCGGGGCGCGGCCGCAGCGTCGGCGGCTGGAGGGGCGGGAGGCCCGCCGGTCGTGCCGGCACGTCGCGCGGCGTCTCGGTCCCCGTCATGTCACACCTCTTCCCTGTGCCGACCCGGCGTGTCGTCCGGGTGGGTGCAGCGTAGGCATGCAGCCCGGCCGCTCCCGTGCCACGCTGCCTGTCGTACCGGACGGGCCAGCACCGGGAGGACGCCGTGGCGACGACAACCCGACGCATCAAGTCGGTCGAGGACTCCATCCGCGACACCGACGAACCGGAGCACCGGCTCCGGCGGCACCTGTCGGGGCTCGACCTCGCCGTCTTCGGGGTCGGGGTGATCATCGGCACCGGCATCTTCGTGCTGACCGGCGTGGTGGCGAAGACGACGGCGGGTCCGGCCGTCGCCCTCTCCTTCGTGGTCGCCGGGGTCGTCTGCGGGCTGGCCGCCATCTGCTACGCCGAATTCGCCTCGACGGTGCCGGTCGCGGGCTCGGCCTACACGTTCTCCTACGCCACCTTCGGTGAGTTCGTCGCCTGGGTGATCGGCTGGGACCTGATCCTCGAACTCGCGCTCGGCGCGGCGACGGTGTCGGTCGGCTGGTCGGGCTACCTCAACCAGTTGCTCGGCGACCTCGGCATCCCGCTCCCGGAGTCGATCGCGGGGGAGACGGCCCGGTTCAACATCCCGGCGATGTTCATCGCGCTGGCGATGACCGGCGTGCTGATCCTCGGCATCAAGCTCTCGTCGCGCGTCACCACGGTCATCGTCGCCATCAAGCTGCTGATCGTCCTGCTGGTGATCGTCGTCGGCGTCTTCTACGTCAAGGCCTCCAACTACACCCCGTTCATCCCGCCGGCGCAGCCCACCGAGACGGGCAGCGGCTGGACGGCACCGCTCATCCAGACGCTGTTCGGGTTCGCCCCCAGCACGTTCGGCGTGGGGGGCATCCTCGCCGGCGCCGCGATCGTGTTCTTCGCGTTCATCGGGTTCGACATCGTGGCGACCGCGGCCGAGGAGACGAAGAACCCCGAGAAGGACCTGCCGCGCGGGATCATCGGGTCGCTGGCGGTCTGCACGCTCCTCTACGTGGCGGTGTCGCTCGTGGTGGTCGGCATGCAGCACTACACCGACCTGTCGGAGGCGGCACCCCTGGCGGACGCCTTCCGCAGTGTGGGACTGCCCTTCGTCTCGGGCCTGATCTCCGTCGGTGCGCTCGCCGGCCTGACGTCGGTGGTGCTGATCCTGCTGCTCGGTCAGTCGCGGGTGCTATTCGCGATGAGCCGCGACCGTCTGCTCCCGGCGGGTCTGGCCACCGTCCACCCGAAGTACGGGACGCCGTACCGGATCAGCCTGATCACCGGCGTGGTGGTCGCCGTGCTCGCCGGCCTCGTGCCCCTCGGGACGCTGGCCGAGCTGGTGAACATCGGCACCCTGTTCGCATTCGTGCTCGTCTCGATCGGCGTCTGGATCCTGCGGCGCACCCGGCCGGACCTGCCCCGCTCGTTCCGGGTGCCGCTGGTTCCCGTGCTGCCGATCGTCTCGGCGCTGGCCTGCCTGTACCTGATGCTCAACCTGCCCGCGGAGACCTGGGCCCGGTTCGTCATCTGGATGGTCATCGGCGTCGCGCTGTACTTCGCCTACGGCCGTCGGCGCAGCCGGTTCACCACCCCGGGCGACCGGGAGGACGCCGCCGCCGCGAACGCCGCCCGTCGCGCCTGAGCGCTCACTCCGGCGGGTGAGATCCGCCGCCGAACGCTCAGGAGGGGTCCGTCGGAGGCCGAGCCTGACCGGTGACAGCACCAACCGGTCAGGGAGAGCTCCGTGGCGATCAGCGTCCTCGACGTGCACCATCCCGTCGTTCCTCGACGGGTCGCCGGGCCGTCGCTGCGCCTCGTTGCCCCTCCCGTCGGCGCTCCGGTTGCCGCTCCCGGCGCCCTGCCTGTCGCCTCCCCGGTCCGCCGGCTGCCTGTTGCCGTGCTCGGCGCGGGCCTGCTCGGCATCGTCGAGTCGGTCGCCCTGCTGGCGCTGGCCCTCACCGGTCTCGACGGCGTGGTGGCGTCGACGGTCGTCGTCCCGGGCTGGGGCTTCGCCCTCGGGCTCGTCGTGCTGGCCGGCTGGATCGTGCTGTGCGCCGGTGGTGGCGCGGCCCTGCTCGACGGCGCGGGCCGCCGGCTCGTCGTCGGTGTCGCCCTCGCCGAGCTGGCCCTGCTCGCCCTGCTGATCGTCGTCACCACGACGACGTCCCTCGTCGCGGCCGTGCCCGGCGGCCTGCCCCTCCCGCTCCTGCTGCTGATGGTCACCGCCGTGCCGGTGGGCAAGCTGCTGCTGGTCGGTGCACCGTCCGCGGTGGCCTGGATCGCCGAGGGTCCGCGGGTCCGCGAGCGCCGGGTCGACCCCGTGGCCGCGCACCGCCTGCTGGCCACGGTGACCCTCGGTCTCATCGGCGCCGGGCTGGCCGCCGTCGCCGTCCTGGCGCCGGTGCACGGCGGCGGGCTCGACGCCCCGGCGTCGGCCGTCTTCAGCCAGCACTGACCCCTCGATGACGGGGTGAATCTCGTGCGTGAGTCGGCACGCCCCCGCGCGGGTCAACCCCCGCCGCCCGACGTGGAGCCGCGCCGTGGCCCGGCCTCACGTCCGACGACGCGGGTTGACCCTCGGAGTCTCGGGGACGACGCCCTCGGCGGCTTCACTACCGCTTGCTCGCCGCCTATCGCGCTCCGCTCCTCGGTCGCTGGCGCTCCCTGCGATGCTCACGCTGTCGGCGGCTTCACTAGGCTCGCTCCGTGAATCGGCACATCCTCACCGCGGTCGCCTGGCCCTACGCCAACGGCCCGCGGCACATCGGCCACGTCTCCGGATTCGGCGTCCCCTCCGACGTCTTCAGCCGGTACCACCGGATGGCCGGGGACAAGGTGCTCATGGTGAGCGGCACCGACGAGCACGGGACGCCGATCACCGTGGCCGCCGACGCCGAGGGCGTCACGCCGCGCGAGATCGCCGACCGCAACAACCGGATCATCGTGAACGACCTGGCCAGCCTCGGGCTGAGCTACGACCTGTTCACCCGGACGACGACGGCCAACCACGCCGCGGTGAGCCAGGAGATCTTCCTCGGCCTGCTCAAGAACGGGTACGTCTTCCCGCAGACCACGCTCGGCGCGATCAGCCCGTCGACCGGCCGCACCCTGCCCGACCGCTACATCGAGGGCACCTGCCCGATCTGCGGGTACGACGGCGCCCGCGGCGACCAGTGCGACAACTGCGGCAACCAGCTCGACCCGACCGACCTGATCAACCCGGTCAGCCGGATCAACGGCGAGACGCCGAGGTTCGTCGAGAGCGAGCACTACTTCCTCGACCTGCCCGCGTTCACCAAGGCCCTCGGCGACTGGCTGGCCACGCGCAAGAGCTGGCGGCCCAACGTCCTCAACTTCAGCGTCAACCTGCTCGACGACCTCAAGCCGCGCAGCTACACCCGCGACATCGACTGGGGTGTGCGTGTGCCGCTGGAGGGCTGGATCGACCGGCCGGACAAGCGGATCTACGTCTGGTTCGACGCGGTCGTGGGCTACCTGTCGGCGTCGATCGAGTGGGCGCGCCGCTCCGGCGATCCCGAGGCGTGGCGCCAGTGGTGGCAGACGCCGGACTCCGACGCCTACTACTTCATGGGCAAGGACAACATCGTCTTCCACTCCGAGATCTGGCCCGCCCAGCTGCTCGGTTACAACGGCGAGGGCGACAAGGGCGGTACCGCCGGGTCGCTGGGCCGGCTCAACCTGCCCACCGAGGTCGTCTCGAGCGAGTTCCTGACCATGGAGGGGCGCAAGTTCTCCTCCTCCCGCCAGATCGTGATCTACGTGCGCGACTTCCTGGCCCGCTACGACGCCGACGCCCTGCGCTACTTCATCGCGGTCGCGGGGCCGGAGAACCAGGACACCGACTTCACCTGGGCGGAGTTCCTGCGGCGCAACAACGACGAGCTGGTCGCGGGCTGGGGCAACCTGGTCAACCGCTCGGTCTCGATGGCGGCGAAGAACGTCGGCGCCGTCCCGACGCCCGGCGAGCTGACCGAGGCCGATCGGGAACTCCTGGCCACGACGTCCGGCGCCTTCGGGCCGGTCGGTGACCTGCTCTCGCGCAACCGGCAGAAGGCGGCGATCAGCGAGGCGATGCGGGTGGTCGGCGAGGCGAACAAGTACCTGTCGGACCAGGCGCCGTGGAAGCTCAAGGAGGACCCGGCCCGCCGGGACACCGTGCTGCACACCGCGCTGCAGGCGATCAAGGACTGCAACGCCCTGCTCACGCCGTTCCTCCCGCACTCGGCGCAGACGGTGCACGAGCTGCTCGGGGGCACCGGCACGTGGTCGGTCGCGCCGCAGATCGAGGAGGTCACCGACCTCGACGACGGATCGCCGTACCCGATCATCACCGGCCCGTACGAGGAGGGGCAGGCGGTCTGGGGGTCGACGCCGCTCCCTGCGCCCGGCACGCCGCTGGCCCCGCCGAAGCCGATCTTCACCAAGCTCGACCCGTCGGTGGTCGACGAGGAGCTCCGCCGCCTCGAGGAGGGCGAGTGACTCCGGCACTCATGGCCGTGAGTGCCGGAGGGGAGGCGTGAGCCGGTCGGCGTCGTCCCGTGCCAACCGGCGGGGGGAGCCGCCGCCGTCCCCGGAGCCGCTGCCCTCGCCCGCGCTGGACAGCCACACCCACCTCGACATCGTCCTGGGGGAGCGGCCGGCCGGCGACGAGCACGGGGAGTGGGCGTCGGACGACGACGTCGACGCCGAGATCGCCGCGGCGGTCGCGGTCGGCGTCCCGCGGCTGGTGCAGGTCGGCGTGGACGTGCCGTCGTCCCGATGGTCGGCGGCGCTGGCCGCCCGGCATCCGAACGTGCTCGCGGCGGTGGCGCTGCACCCCAACGAGGCCGGCGAGGGCAGGGCGACCGAGGAGGCCCTGGCCGAGATCGACCGGCTGGCCGCGCTGCCGCGCGTCCGGGCGGTCGGCGAGACGGGTCTCGACCGGTACCGCACGGGGCCCGAGGGATGGCCGGCCCAGGAGGCCTCGTTCCGGGCGCACATCCGGATCGCCAAGGACCGCGGCGTCGCGCTGGTGATCCACGACCGGGACGCCCACGACGAGATCCTCCGGGTGCTCGAGGACGAGGGTGCCCCCGAGCACACCGTCTTCCACTGCTTCTCGGGCGACGCCGAGTTCGCCAAGGCCTGTGTCGAGCGGGGGTACGTGCTCTCCTTCGCGGGCACGCTGACCTTCGGCAACGCCGGCTACCTTCGCGAGGCGGCCGCGCTGGCGCCGGTCGACCAGCTCCTCGTGGAGACCGACGCCCCGTTCCTGACGCCGATGCCGCACCGCGGCCGCCCGAACGCGTCGCGGCTGGTGCCGCACACGGTGCGGGCGCTGGCCGAGGTGACGGGCGTCGACCTCGACGAGCTCTGCCACCATTTGACGACGACGGCGGAACGCGTGTTCGGGACGTGGTTCGAGACGTAAAGGACGACGCCTCTCCGCAGGCATGACCGTCGCGCCGAGTGGGGCCCGGAGGGTCCCGGGTAGGCGCGACGCAGCAGCTCAGCGAAGCAGGGGGACGGTGCGTGGCCGCGGTGTCGCCCGGAGGGCGACAATGTTGTGGTGGGCCGTCTCATCGCCGTGGTGCTCTTCATCGCCGTCCTGGTGCCCGGGGTGCTGCTCGGCCGGGCCTGGTGGCTGGCAGCGGGCCGGCGGGCGGTCGCCGCGGGGGCGGTGGAGCTGGTGACGCCGACTCCCGAGGGGGCGGCGATCCTGAACCGGCAGGCCCTGCACGGACGACGGCTGCGGCGACTCGGTCTGCTGCTGGGCCTGGCCGGGGTGGTCGCCAGCGTCGTCCTCTTCGCCGAGGCGTCGGTCTTCCTGTGGGTGCCGGTCCTGGCGGTGGGGCTGCTCGCCGGCGTCCTGGTCGGTGAGGCGACCCGGCCCCGGCCGCGCTGGGCGCTGAGTTCGCCGCCGCGGCGGCCGCACCAGGCCGATCTGGTGTCGGCCTGGCTGGTGTGGACGATGCGCGGTGTCCTCGCCGCCGAGCTGGTGTCGGCGATCGTGCTGTGGCGGTCCGGTGAGCTCGCCGGCGGGGTGGCCTGGGCGGCGGTCGTGGTCCCCCTGATCGCGTGGGCCGTCGCCGAGGTGGCCCTGCTCCGGACGCTGGTGCGGCCGCTGCCGGCCGAGGGAGCCGATGTGCCGGTCGACGAGGCGCTGCGGACCTGGACCGCGCACCTGGCCGCCGCGGCCGCCAGCGTGCTCGGCCTGCTGCCGCTGGGCGCCCTGCTGCTGGTGGGCGGGATCGAGCTCGGGAACCGCGCGAGCGACGGTGTCGACCTGCGCCCGGTGGCCCTCGTCGCGGGCGGGTTCTCCGCGCTGGCCGCGGGCATCGCGGTGGCCGGTTTCCTGCTGACCTGGCTGCGGCCGATCCGCTCCAGCGCGCCTGCCCTCGCGGGGTAACGGCACCGCGCAGAACGGCTCTTCCTGCCCAGATCCGCCTGCTTCACCCTGTGGCCTTGGTCACCCGGGAAACGGGCCGATAACGCCACGTCACTCGCGTCTCATGCGGCACTTCGTCGCGCTGTGTGTCGGCGTGCCCACGGAGCGCTCGCCCGGGCTCTGCTTCACTCCGTTCGCACCGTTGCCCCATGCACCGTGTTCGTTATCGTGTCGTGACCGACAGCCGGGGTGGAGATCGACCCGGGTGGCGTCTACGGACCCCGAGCTATCGCGCCGGGAGCCGGCGCGCCCCCGAGCCGGTACCCGGCGGATGCCCGTCCCCGGACGGCGCGCCCGCCCTCCTGCCCGGGTTCTGTGACCCTGTGGAAGTGACGTGCGCCGCTCCCTCCAGCTCAGCCTGTTCGCCCTCGTCCTCGTCGGACTGGTGGGCGGATCGCTGGCCTTCTTCCTCGCCCAGAAGTCCGTGACGGTCACCGTCGACGGGCAGGCGCGCCACGTCGGCACCTACGCCGACACGGTGGGCGAGGTGCTGGACGAGGAGGGCCTGCTGCCCGCCTCGCACGACGTCGTCCTCCCCGCGGCCGGCCAGACGCTCACCGACGGCGCCACCGTGGTGCTCAACCGCGCGCGGCCCCTGCAGCTCACGGTGGACGGCGTCCAGCGCGAGGTCTACGTGACCGCGCTGTCGGTCGACCAGGCGCTCGACCAGCTGGGCTACCGCGCCGACGACCTGGTGCTCTCCGCCAGCCGTAGCGAGCGTCTCCCGCTCGACGGCATGCAGCTGACGATCAGCACGCCCAAGGACGTCGTCCTCGTCAGCGACGGCAAGGAGCGCGTGGTCTCGACGACCGCGGGCACGGCCGGCGAACTGCTCGCCGAGCAGGGCCTCGCGCTCAGCGCCACCGACCGCACCAGCCTCCGCCTCGACCAGGCGCTGCTCGACAAGATGCGACTGCAGGTCTTCCGGGTGCAGGTGACGGAGGTCGACGTCCCCTCGGCGATCGCCCCGGAGCGCGTCGAGACGGCCGACCCCAATGCCTTCCAGGGCGACGAGACCGTGACGGCGGCGGGCGTGCCGGGCCAGCAGGTCACCCGGTTCCGGGTGACCGTGACCGACGGCGTCGAGACCGGCCGCGAGGCCCTCACGACCACCGTGACCAAGAAGCC
>Ga0308174_10001857_pt1 | contig 10121 bp, 8 predicted proteins | sample PhyPR2_FD_203894 | JGI IMG/M metagenome (GOLD analysis project Ga0308174, IMG submission 203894) | Soil microbial communities from UC Gill Tract Community Farm, Albany, California, United States - DLSLS.P.R2 | ecosystem: Environmental > Terrestrial > Soil > Agricultural land | place: USA... | reverse complement strand
ACGTCGTCGACGAGGGCCACCCGGGTCGGGACCGGCCCGCTCGCGGTGTAAGCGCCGCGGGCGTTCCGCAGGCGGTCCGGCCGGGCGAGCGAGGCCTGCCGCGCCGGGGGGTGGCCTGGAGCGCGCCGAAGCAGCGTCACGACCTCGAGGCTCCACCGCTTGCCGAGCTCGCGGGCGAGCCGCTCTGCCGGATGCTCCCCACGCAGGAGCAGCCGGTGAGGATCGGGCGGGATATACGTGATGGCGTCTGCCGCGGGCCGTGGCACCGCGCCGGCGACGAGCTCCGCAGCCAGTGTGCCGGCGCGGCGGAGGCCGTGCTCCTTCCAGGCGGCGACGAGGGCGCGCGCCGGGCCGGCGTAGGCGACCGCTGCTCGTGCCGAGGAGAAGGCGAGCCTCCGGCCGGAGCATTCGCGGCAGCGCGCAACCGGCCAGAGGGCCGGTGCGCCGCAGCAGGCACAACACGGCACGCCGATGCGGCGTAGCGACGCTCGGCAGCGCGCACAGAGCACGTCGGCCGAGGTGCCGCAGGCCACGCACCGGGACGGGAAGAGAAGCTCGAGAAACCACGCACTCGACGGTACGCGGGAAACCGTCGCGTGTCTGTCACGCAAGCGTGACGAATGTGCGACTTCTCGTCCCCGGTCAGTCCGGGAGGTACTCGGTGCGCGCCGGCAGGCCTGCGGCGACGCGAAGGCGGTTGTCCGCCTCGAGGAGCTGCTCGTAATTCCCGATGTCGTGCCAGCTCTCGTCGAAGACCCAGCCGTAGACCGGCTCGTGTCTCTGGAGCCAGCCGAGGAACCGGCCGGGCTCGTCGGAGCCATGCTCGTGTTCGAGGTAGGGGCGCACCAGCCGAACGTGGTCGCGGTGGTAGACGTAGGTCGCGGTCGCTGCGAGGCTCGTCTGAGGATCGGCCGGCTTCTCGACGAACGAGCGGATGCGGCCGTCGGCGTCGAGATCGACGACGCCGTAATGCGAGGCGAGCTCGAGCGAGCCGACGTCACGAACGGCGACCGCGCTCGCAACGCCTTTCGTCCGCCAGAACGAGACGAGATCGGGCAGCGCGAACTCGAACAGGTTGTCGCCGGCGATCACGAGCAGGTCGTCGTCGATCTCGGCGCGCTCGATCACGAACAGCATGTCGCCGATCGCACCGAGCTTGTCCTCGTTCGAGCTCGTGCCGTCGTCGTGGATCGTCACGTCGTGGTCTTCGGCCCAGCGGTGGAAGGCCGGCGCCTTGCGCGCGTTCGTGACGACGTGGATCTCGTCGACCTCCGGCGTCGCGCCGAGGCCGTCGACGATGCGATCGACTATCGGCCGGCCGCCGACGGGCAGAAGCTCCTTCGCCCAGGTGTCGGTCAGCGGGCGGAGGCGCGTCGCGTAGCCCGCCGCGAGGATGAGCGCCTTCACGCGGCGACCGCCCCGCTCAGCGACTCGGCGTACGGCGCACGATGGACGCCGTGCTCCGTCACGATCGCAGCGATCAGACCGGCGGGCGTCACGTCGAACGCCGGGTTGCGAGCGGCGAAGCGCGCGGTCACCTCCGCCGGGTCACGCTCCTCGATCGGGATCGCGGAACCGTCCGGCGTCGACAGGTCGACGGTCGTGCTCGGCGCGACGATGTACAGCGGGATGCCGTGATGGTGCGCAAGCACGGCGAGCGAGTACGTTCCGATCTTGTTCGCCGTGTCGCCGTTCGCAGCGATGCGGTCGGCGCCCGTGATGACGCAGTCGACCTCGCCGGCCGCCATCAGCGACGCCGCGGCGGAGTCGGCGATCACCGCGTGCGGGATCGATGCCGATTCGAGCTCCCACGCCGTCAGCCTCGCCCCCTGGAGCAGCGGCCGCGTCTCGTCGACCCACACATGCGCCAGGAGCCCGCGCTCGAACGCCGTGAGGAGCGCGCCGACCGCGCTGCCGTAGCCCCCCGTCGCGAGCCCGCCTGCGTTGCAATGCGTGAGCGCGCGCGTCCCGGCCGAGAGCAGATCGGCCGTGTGCGCGGCCATCCTCCGGCAGCGGTCGACCTCGTCGGCGTGGATCCGCCGTGCGTGGTCTGCCGAGGGGTCGGAGCGCATCTCGTCGAGCGCCCAGGCGAGGTTGACGGCTGTCGGCCGCGACTCGCGCAGCACACGGTCCGCCTCGTCGAGGTCGTCGCCGCGTGCGGCCGCAAGCGCGATGCCGTAAGCGGCGGCGACGCCGATCGCCGGTGCGCCGCGCACGACCATCATCCGAATCGCGCCCGCGAGGCCCGCCGCATCGGTGCAGCGGACCTCGACGACGTCGCTCGGCAACTTGCGCTGGTCGAGGAGGACGACAGCGTCCTCCTCGAGCCGCGCGATCTGCTCGGGCCGAAGGCTCAGGTGCCCTCGTCCCAGGACGCGAGGTAGCGCTCCTGCTCCTCCGTGAGCTTGTCGATGTCGACGCCCATCGTCTCGAGCTTCAGACGGGCGATCTCCTCGTCGATCTCGGTGGGAACCGGATACACCTTGTTCTCGAGTGACGCCGCGTTCTGCACGGCGTACTCGGTCGCGAGCGCCTGGTTCGCGAAGCTCATGTCCATGACGATCGCCGGGTGGCCTTCGGCAGCCGAGATGTTCACCAGGCGGCCCTCGGCGAGCAGGAAGATGCGCCTGCCGTCGGCGAACTTGAACTCTTCGACGAAGTTGCGCGCTTCCCGCGTCTCGGACGCCAGATCACGCAGCGCCGGGATGTCGATCTCGACGTTGAAGTGGCCGGTGTTGCAGATGATCGCGCCGTCCTTCATAGCAGCGAGATGATCCTTCGCGAGCACGTGCTTGTCGCCGGTCGCGGTGCAGAAGATGTCGCCGACCTTCGCCGCTTCGGCCATCGGCATCACCTCGTAGCCGTCCATCAGCGCCTCGAGCGCGCGCATCGGGTCGACCTCCGTGACGATCACGTGCGAGCCGAGCCCCTTCGCCCGCATCGCGACGCCGCGACCAACCCAGCCGTACCCGGCGACGACGAAACGCTTGCCGGCGAGCAGGACGTTCGTCGCGCGGATGATCCCGTCGATCGTCGACTGCCCGGTGCCGTAGCGGTTGTCGAAGAAGTGCTTGGTGCGAGCCTCGTTCACGGCGATCACCGGGAACTCGAGCGCACTATCGGCCTCCATCGCCTTCAGGCGGATGACGCCGGTCGTCGTCTCCTCCATGCCCGCGATGATGTCCGCGAGCTGCTCGCGGCGCTTGCTGTGGAGGACGCCGATCACGTCGGCACCGTCGTCCATCGTCAACTGCGGCTTGTGGTCGACCGCGGCCATGATGTGCGAGTAATAGGTGTCGTTGTCCTCGCCCTTGATCGCGAAGACGGGGATGTCGAACTCCTCGACGAGCGCCGCTGCGACGTCGTCCTGGGTCGAGAGCGGATTGGACGCGCAGAGCACGACATCGGCGCCGCCCGCCTTCAGCGTCCGCATCAGGTTGGCCGTCTCGGTCGTCACGTGAAGGCACGCGGAGACGCGATAGCCGGCGAGCGGCTGCTCCCGCTCGAACCGCTCGCGGATCGCCGTCAGCACCGGCATCTGCCTGTCTGCCCACATGATGCGCCGCACGCCCTCGGGGGCGAGCGACAGGTCCTTCACGTCGTGTCGCTTCGTCGTTGCCATGAGTCTCCTGTCTCGAAGTCGCGGGGAGTGTAGATGTCGCTCTGTAGAGGTCAGGCCGCCAGTAGCCGCTCGTGCTTGCGCTGCTCCCACTCGACCCAGGAAACGGCGTCGTCGCCGGCCGTGAGCCAGTTGTCGACCGCCCGCCGGAGCTCGGGCTCGCGGCGAAGCCGCCGGGCGAACACGAGATCGGAGAGGTCGACGCCGAACGCACTGCGCAGGTCGCGCAGCGAGCGGAGGCGGTTCAGCTCGGCCAGGCCGTACGTGCGATAGCCGGAGGCGGTGCGCGCCGGGAGGACGAGGCCGTGCTCCTCCAGGTAGCGCAGCATCCGTGCCGACCACCCGGTCTCGGCGGCGGCAGCTCCGACGTTCAGCGGCTCCTGCACGCAGGAACCTTACCACAAGCGTGTTAAGGTTCTGAGGTGCCTGCGCGGCCGTAGGCGTCTTCGAGCCGTACGACGTCGTCGAGGTGCGGCGTCGAGACCTCGAGAATGGTCGTGTCCTCGATCGCCGTCACGCGATGGACGGTGCCGGGCGTGTAGTGGAAAGCGGCGCCGGCGGCGATCACCTCCGCCCGCAGCACGCTCTCCCCCGCATCTCCGAGCTCGAGCTTCGCGCGGCCGGACTGCACGAACCACGATTCGTCCTTCTCACGGTGGAACTGCAGCGAGAGGGACTGCCCGGCCTTCACGAACAGCACTTTGCCGACGTAGATCTGCGTATGCGCCCAGATCAGCTCGTAGCCCCAGGGCTTCTCGACCTTCGTGACCTCGACGGTCCAGCGGTCGAGCGACTCGAGGTTCGGGGAATCCGCACCCATGTCCGGCGATCCTGTCATGTTCCGAGCCACTCCGGGTGCGCGGCGACGTGGTCCTGTGCGACGCGGAGCTCCTTCGGCGTGTTGACCGTCAGCCAGAGACCCTCGTGCCGGTAGGCGCGCAGGTTGCCCTCGGCGGCGAGCTCGGGAAACGCGTTCGACTCGTGGTCACCCTTGTCCGGGAACCGCTCGATCGCCTCCTCGCCGAGCACGTAGTTGCCGCAGTTGACCCAGTACGGCACGAGGCCAGCCTCCTCGAACCCGCGCACGACGTCGTCGTCACCGACATCGACGAGGCCGAACTGCGACTTCGGGCGTGCGACCGTGATCGTCGCGAGCGCGCCGCCGGAGCGGTGCGCTTCGATCAGCGCTGCGAAGTCGACGGCGACAAGCTCGTCGCCGTTCAGCGCGAAGACGTCGCCCGACTCCTGACGCGCACGTGCGGCGAACTTGATGCCGCCGCCGCGTCCGAGCCGCTCCGGCTCCTCGACCGCGACGATCTCCGGCCCGAGACCTGCGAGCTCCGACTCGAACAGCGCGCCCTGCCCGGCCGCGCACGCGAAGATCACGCGCCCCACGCCGGCATGCGCGAGGCGGCCGACCTGGTAGGCGCCGAGTGGCTTGCCGGCCACCTCGACGAGCGCCTTCGGGCGGCCGCCCGCAGCGTCACCGAGCCGCTCGGCCTTTCCGCCGGCGAGGATGATCGCCTCCACGTCGGGTTATGCGCGGTCGGCGGCGGGCTCGGGCGTCTGCGGCAGCACGTCCGACGGCGAGAGCGGGCGGCCGATCCCCTCGTACGCGAACCCCGCGCGGCGCGCGTGCTTCGGATCGAGCAGATTGCGGCCGTCGACGATCAGTGGGTTCGCCATCGCCCGGCGTACCTCTTCGGAAGGGAGCTCGCGCAGCTCCGGCCACTCGGTGACGATCACGGCAGCGTCTGCACCGTCGATTGCCTCCAGCACGGTGTCCACGATGTCGACGCCGTGTGGTAGCCGCGAGGCGTCCGCGACCGGGTCCCATGCGCGAACGTTCGCTCCTTCCGCGAGCAGCCGCGAGGAGAGGACGAGGCTCGACGCCTCGCGCGTGTCGTCCGTACCCGGCTTGAAGGCGAGCCCGAGTAGAGCGATCGTCTTCCCGCGCAGCGCGCCGAGGTGGCGCTGGAGCTTCGCGACGACGCGCCGCTTCTGCAGCTCGTTCACCTCGATCACCGCCGATAGGAGCTGGAAGTGGTAGCCGGAGTTTCCGGCGAGCTGCTTCAACGCCGACACGTCCTTCGGGAAGCACGAGCCTCCGAAGCCGATGCCTGCGTGAAGGAAATGCGGCCCGAGCCGATGGTCGAGACCCATGCCGCGCGCGACCTCCGTGACGTCTGCACCGACAAGCTCGCACACGTTCGCGATCTCGTTGACGAAGCTGATGCGCGTGGCGAGGAAGGCGTTCGATGCGAGCTTCACCATCTCGGCGGAGGCGACGTCGGTGCGCACGACTGGCGCGTCGATTCCCGCGTGCAAGTTCTCGACCGCCTCCGCTTCGCCGGGCTCGGAAGCGCCGATCACGATGCGGTCGGGCTCCATGAAGTCCTTGATCGCAGTGCCCTCGGCGGTGAACTCCGGGTTCGAGACGTAGCCGACGTTCTGCATGCCCCTCCCGTCGAGCGTCGCGCGCACCTTGCTGCCGGTTCCGACCGGCACGGTGCTCTTCATCACGATGGTCGTTTCGGCATCTGCGGGCAGCTCGTCGATCACGGTCCAGACGGCGGACAGGTCGGCGTCGCCCGAGTACGTCGGCGGCGTGCCGACGCAGACGAAGAGAAACTCTGCGCCGTCTACAGCCTCACGTACGTCGGTCGTGAACGAGAGCCGCTCGCCCGCCCTCGCGAGCAACTCGTCGAGGCCCGGCTCGTAGATGGGGACGCGGCCGTCGTTCAGCGCGTCGATCTTCTCCGCCAGGATGTCGCGCAGCACGACATCGTGGCCGAGGTCGGCAAAACAGGCCCCCGTGACGAGGCCCACGTACCCAGCTCCGAATACCGCGATCTTCGACATGGCCGGAGAGATTACTTGACGCTTGTTAGAGGTTTGAGACCCTTCGCGATCGCGATCATGGTCTCGTTCGACAGGTCGTCGAGCAGCGTGTTGATCACCCAGTACGAAGCGCCGTTCGCGCCGTGCAGGACGATCATGTGCAGGTGCGCCCCCGAGTAGTAGAGATCCATCTCGCGACCGCCGATCGCGTGCCGGAAGCTCTTGTCGGCGAGCGCGGGCGCGCCGTCCCAGTCCGTCTCCTCGATCCCCCAGTACTCGTTCCCGTTGTGGAAGACGAGCCGTACCGCCTTGTGGCCGCCCTGGCGGTCGATCCAGTAGGTGCGCACGGCCTTGTCGCCGAGCTGCGTGTCGGGCGAGGAGCCGCGTTCGAGCACCGTCGGCGTCATCAGCGGGAAGTGCACCTTGGGTTGCAGCGGCCGGAGGAGCTGCGTACCGGAGTACGCGTCGTAGCGGACGTACGCCGGCTCGTGCTTCGGCGTGTTCGCCTGTGGCAGCGGCGCGATCGTCCCGTGGAACGTCTGCCCGAGCACGACGACGAGCATCGAGCCGGGGTCGCGCTCGATCAGGGCCGGCGTGCGCGGCAGCTTCTCGACGTCCGCGGGCTGCATCAGGTTCTGGAGCGCCTTCGCGGCGAGCTCCGAGCCCGTCTGCGCAGGGTCGTAGTAGATCTTCGAGTGGAAATAGTTGTAGTTCGGTGCGTCGGCCGACAGCCCGTTCGGCGGCTCGAGCGGCACGTAGCCGCGCTCGCGAAGCAGGTACGACGCGTTCGCGGCGACGCCGCCCTGGCCGTTCCCGTTCAGGACCGTCACGGTCACCTTCGACGGCGGCGGCGTCTTCTGCTTCACCTTGATCCCGAGCGCGGAGGCGTTCGCCGCCTTCGACGACTGCACGTCGGGATTCTCGAACTGGTTGATGGCGTCCTGCAGGCCGGACTCGGAGACGGTGCACGTGTTCGGGCATACGACCGCCTTCTGCAGGCTGTGATCCTGGAAGAGGTGCCCTGACGGGAGCGACTGGGCGAAGAGCGCATACGAGATGACCTGCTTCGGCTGCAAGGGGTGGCCACCCTCAGCCACTTCGATGTTCTTCGTGATCGTGCCGACGAGGCTTGGCAGCTCGAACGGCGAGAAGCTGTGCGACACCTGCTCGCGGAACGCGCGCACGAACTCCTGCTGCCGCGCGTTGCGATGCAGGTCGTCGTCGGTGTGGCGGAAGCGCACGAAGTCGAGCGCCTGCTGCCCGGTGAGGAGCTGGTAGCCGGGCTGCAGGTTGATGTTCGCGAAGTTGTCGTAGCTGCTACCGGTGTTCTTGTTGTAGTAGCGGCGGTCGACGTCCATCCACACGCCGCCGAGCTTGTCGACGACCTCCTTGAACCCGTGGAAGTTCACGGTGATCAGGTAGCTGATGGGAAGGTTCGTGAGGTGCTTGATCGTGAGCACCGTCCCGGTTTCGCCGCAACGCGAGTACGCGGAGTTGATGCGGTCGTCGCTCGAGACGACGGTGCCGGTGTCGTCGCTCTTCGACTTCGGGCAGTAGATCGGCACCTCGAGGTCGCGCGGGAACGACAGCAGCGAGATCGTCTTCGTCACCGGGTCGGCGCGGACCAGCATCAGCGTGTCCGAAAGCGACGGGTTGGCGGATGCGATCCCGGCGCGATGGTCGTAGCCGATCACGAGCGCGATCACCGCGTGGTTCGGAAGCGGCACGTCGAGCGTCTTCGACGCGCGCACGACCGACGGCGTATGCGCGCGCACTGTCGCGACCGACTGGTGGAAGTAGAGATAGGCGCCGCCGGCGATCGCGATCGCGATCGAGGTGATCGCGATCAGCGTGACGAGGAGGATCCGCCAGAAGATCCCGAGCGGCGAGCGGGACGGCTCCGGCTGCCGGTACCGGGTCACGGTGCTGAGCGTCCCGGGCGGGAAGACGGCCTTGCCGTTCCCGTTGTGGGAGGCTCCGCGCCCGACGCCTCTCTTCAGTGTCGTCCGCATAAATGCCGCGGCGCCCGTCGCGGGCGCCTGCAGGAGACAGGATAGCGGCGCGCTAGGACAACGACGGCGAGAGCCAGCGCTCGGCCTCGGCGAGCGGCACGCCTTTCCGGCCTGCGTAGTCCTCGACCTGGTCGCGGCCGATCCGGCCGACCGCGAAGTACTTCGCCTGCGGATGGTGAAGGTAGATCCCGCTGACCGCCGCGCCGGGGATCATCGCGAACGTCTCGGTCAGCTCGATCCCCGCCCGGCCCGCGTCGAGGAGGCCGAAGAGCTTCGACTTCTCGCTATGGTCGGGGCAGGCCGGGTAGCCGAACGCCGGCCGGATCCCGCGGAAGTTCTCCTTCAGCAGGTCCTCTCCGCTCAGATGCTCGTCGGGCGAGTACCACTCGCGCCGCGAGCGGCCGTGCAACCACTCGGCGAACGCCTCCGCCAGGCGGTCGGCGAGAGCCTTCACGGCGATCGCAGAGTAGTCGTCGTTGTCGGCGACGTAACGGGCGGCGAGCTCGTCGGCGCCGTGGATCGCGACGGCGAACGCTCCGAGATGGTCGCCGGCCGGCGCGACGTAGTCGGCAAGGCATCGATTCGGGCGGTCGTCGGCATGATCCGCCTGCTGGCGCAGGAAGCAGAAGCGCGTGTCGTCGCCGACGAATACGTCGTCGCCCTCGGCGTGCGCGGGCCAGAAGCCGTAGATGCCGCGCGGCGTGAGCGCGGCGCCCTGCAGGATCGTCGTCAGAAGCGCCTGCGCGTCGTCGTAGAGCTCGCGCGCCGCGGGGTTCTCGAGAATCGCAGGGAACTTGCCTCTCAGGTCCCACGCATGGAAGTAGAACTGCCAGTCGATGAACGGGACGATGTCCGCGAGCGCGGGTTGCACCTCGCGCACGCCCGTGAACGGCGGCACCGGGCGGTCGTCGTACGGCACCGCGTGGCGGTTCGCACGTGCTGCGTCGAGCGAGAGCAACGGCTTGCGCACCTTCTGCTCGTGCTGCTCGCGGAGCCGCTCCTGCAGAGCGCGGTTCTCCTCGTCGAGCGTGCGTCGGCGCGCGGGGTCGAGCAGCTGCGAGACGACGTCCACGACACGGCTCGCATCGAGCACGTGCACGGTCTCGTTCACGTATGCGGGAGCGATGCGTACGGCGGTGTGCTGGCGCGACGTGGTCGCCCCGCCGACGAGGAGCGGCAGCTCGAGGCGGCGGCGGTCCATCTCGCGTGCGACGTCGACCATCTGGTCGAGCGACGGCGTGATGAGGCCGGACAGCCCCACGATGTCGACGCCTTCGCGCTCGGCGGTGTCGAGGATCTTCTCCGGCGGCACCATCACACCGAGGTCGATCACCTCGTAGTCGTTGCAGCCGAGGACCACGCCGACGATGTTCTTGCCGATGTCGTGCACGTCCCCTTTCACGGTCGCGAGCAGCACCTTGCCCTGCGCCTTGCGCTGCCCGGCGGCGTCCTTCTCGTCCTCCATGAACGGCTGCAGGTAGGCGACCGCACGCTTCATCACGCGCGCCGACTTCACGACTTGCGGCAGGAACATCCGCCCCGAGCCGAAGAGATCGCCGACGACGCGCATGCCGTCCATCAGCGGTCCTTCGATCACGTCGAGCGGTCGCGGCAGATGCTGACGTGCCTCTTCGGCGTCCGCCTCGACA
>Ga0308174_10001856_pt1 | contig 10121 bp, 4 predicted proteins | sample PhyPR2_FD_203894 | JGI IMG/M metagenome (GOLD analysis project Ga0308174, IMG submission 203894) | Soil microbial communities from UC Gill Tract Community Farm, Albany, California, United States - DLSLS.P.R2 | ecosystem: Environmental > Terrestrial > Soil > Agricultural land | place: USA... | reverse complement strand
CAGCCCGAGGTCGGCCGGGCGGTCCACCACGTCGCCTCGACCGTCGTCGAGCACGAAGAGGAACCGGCCCGGCAGGTCGGCCAGGGACGGGTGCGCGCACAGCCCCCGGTCGAGCACCGCCACCGCGTCGCGGAGGTCGGCCCGACCGCCGGCCAGGCCGGTCAGCGGCGAGGCCACGATGTTGCGGACCAGCTCGTGGGTCGGGTGGGGGAGGAGCCCGGTCGACCGGATCGCCTCCACCACCGGGGCGGGCAGCAGGCCGTCGCCGGGCAGGGCCCGGACCTGGAGGTTGGCCCGCTTCGTGAGGTGGACGTCGCCGTCGCCGTGCTCCTCGGCGACCTCCGCGAGCCGCTCCAGCTGGGAGCGCGTGACCTGGCCGCCGGGGACGCGGAGCCGGACCAGTGCGCCGTCCTCCGCCGGCCACGGGCGGAGCACGCCGGGGCACAGGTCGCCACGGGTCCGGGTCATGGGCGGCATGCTGCCAGCCCGGGGAGGCCGCCGCCGTCCCGGTCCCATTGCCCGACCCGCGGCGCCGGGGGCGGGCCGGTCCCGTGGACCGCTAGGCTGCCCGCGCCACCCGCGTGGAGCCAGGAACCCGGTGCGAGTCCGGGGCGGTTCCGCCACTGTGAGGCCCTCTGCGGAGGGTCGAGCCAGACACTGGGCCACGCGGGATCCGACGACGAGGGGCGAGAACCCCGAGGAGGAACCGTGCGCATCGCGCTGCTGTCCACGTCCGACACCGACCTGCTGTCCGCGCGCGCGTGCGGCGCCGACTACGTGGTGGCCAACCCGGCCCGACACGGGCACCGGTCGATGGCCGAGACGATCCAGGGCGCCGACCTCGTGGTCGGCCGCATCCTCGGCTCGCCCCAGGATCTCTGCGACGGCTTCACCCGGATCCGCGGCACCGGGATGCCGATGGTGGTCCTCGGTGGCGAACAGCAGCCCAACGCGGAGCTGATGGAGCTCTCCACGGTCCCGATCAACGTGGCCGCCGAGGCGCACCGCTACCTCGCCGAGGGCGGTCCGGCGAACCTTGGCCAGCTGCACGCGTTCCTCTCCGACACGGTGCTGCTGACCGGCGAGGGCTTCGAGCCGCCCGTCGCGCTGCCGGCCTGGGGAGTGTGCGAGCGTCCTCGCACCTCGACCGCCGACCTGCCGCGGGTCGGCGTGCTGTTCTACCGGGCCCACGAGGCCAGCGGGAACAACGCCTTCGCGCACGCCCTCGCCGACGCGGTCGACGCCACCGGCCTGGCCGTCGGCGTCCCCGTGTACAGCTCCTCGCTGCGGTCGGCTCCCGAGGACCTGTACGCCGAGCTCGGCACCCTCGACGCGCTCGTCGTCACCGTGCTCGCGGCCGGTGGCAGCACCCCCGCGTCGGTGAGCGCGGGCGGCGACGACGAGACCTGGGACGTCGAGCGGATGGAGGCGCTCGACATCCCGATCCTCCAGGGGTTGTGCCTGACCAGCAGCCGCGCCGAGTGGGAGGCGTCCGAGGACGGCGTGACCCCGCTCGACTCGGCCAGCCAGGTCGCGATCCCCGAGTTCGACGGCCGGATCATCACGGTGCCGTTCTCGTTCAAGGAGATCGACCCCGACGACCCGGCCGGCCTGCCGCGCTACGTCGCCGACCCCGAGCGGTGTGCCCGGGTCGCGGGGATCGCGGTCAACCACGCTCGTCTGCGCCACGTCCCGGCCCCCGAGCGCCGGGTGGCGCTGATGCTCTCGGCGTACCCCACCAAGCACTCCCGCGTCGGCAACGCGGTCGGCCTGGACACGCCGGTCTCCGCGGTCCGGCTGCTGCGCCGGATGCGCGAGCAGGGCTACGACCTCGGCACCCCGGGCGACCTGCCCGGCCTCGACCTCGAGGACGACACCGAGGCGGGCGATGCCCTCATCCACGCGCTGATCGCGGCCGGCGGCCAGGACGAGGAGTGGCTCACCGGCGCCCAGCTCACCGACGGGCACGTCCGGATCCCGGTGGGGGACTACCGGCGCTGGACCGCCGACCTGCCGGCCGCGCTGATGGACGGGGTCACCGCCACGTGGGGCGAGGCGCCCGGTCGGCTCTTCGTCAACGACGCCGGCGAGATCGTGCTCGCCACCCTCCGGGCCGGCAACGTCGTGGTCATGATCCAACCGCCGCGCGGCTTCGGCGAGAACCCGGTCGCGATCTACCACGACCCCGACCTGGCGCCCTCGCACCACTACCTCGCCGCCTACCGCTGGCTCGGCAACCCCGTCGGCTCCGGGGGCTTCGGCGCCCACGCCGTCGTCCACCTCGGCAAGCACGGCTCGATGGAGTGGCTGCCCGGCAAGAACGCCGCGCTGTCCGCGGCGTGCGCGACCGACGCCGCGATCGGCGACCTGCCCCTGGTCTACCCGTTCCTGGTCAACGACCCCGGTGAGGGCGCCCAGGCCAAGCGTCGCGCCCACGCCACCATCGTCGACCACCTGATCCCGCCGATGGCCCGCGCCGAGTCGTACGGCGACATCGCGCGGCTGGAGCAGCTGCTCGACGAGCACGCCAACATCGCCGCGATGGACCCGGCCAAGCTGCCGGCGATCCGCGCCGAGATCTGGACCCTGATGCACGCCGCCGAGATGCACCGCGACCTCGGGCTCGACCAGCGCCCGGGCGACGAGGACTTCGACGACTTCCTGCTCCACGTCGACGGCTGGCTCTGCGAGATCAAGGACGCCCAGATCCGCGACGGCCTGCACGTCCTCGGCCAGCCACCCGAGGGCGAGGCCCGGGTCAACCTGGTGCTCGCGATCCTGCGGGCCGCGCAGGTCTGGGGCGGCGAGACCGCCGCCGTTCCCGGCCTGCGGGCCGCGCTCGGGCTCAAGGAGGGCGGGGAGCAGACCACCGTGGTCGACCGCGTCGAGTCGCAGGCACGCGTCCTCGTCGAGCAGATGGAGGCGGCCGGCTGGGACGAGGCCGCCGCGTCGGCCGTCCACGACGACCCCGAGGTCCAGCGGGTGCTGCGCTTCGCGGCCACCCAGGTGGTGCCCCGGCTGGCGCGCACCACCGACGAGCTCGAGGCGGTGCTGCACGCTCTCGACGGCGGGTTCGTGCCGGCCGGCCCGTCGGGCTCACCCCTGCGCGGCCTGGTCAACGTGCTGCCGACCGGACGCAACTTCTACACCGTCGACCCGCGGGCGGTGCCGTCCCGGCTCGCCTGGGAGACCGGGGTGGCGATGGCGGACTCGCTGCTCGAGCGCTACCTGGCCGACACGGGTGGCTACCCGTCCTCGGTCGGGATCTCGGTCTGGGGCACCTCGGCGATGCGCACCTCGGGCGACGACGTCGCCGAGGTGCTCGCGCTGCTCGGCGTCCGGCCGACCTGGGACCCGGCCTCGCGGCGGGTCACCGACCTCGACGTGGTGCCGCTCGAGGAACTGGGCCGGCCCCGGATCGACGTCACGGTGCGGATCTCCGGCTTCTTCCGCGACGCCTTCCCGCACGTGCTCGGGATGCTCGACGACGCGGTGCGCCTGGTCGCCGCGCTGGACGAGCCCGACGAGCACAACCACGTGCGCGCCCACGCGCGCGCCGACCTCGCCGAGCACGGCGACGAGCGCCGCGCCACCACCCGGATCTTCGGCTCCAAGCCGGGGTCGTACGGCGCCGGCATCCTGCAGGTGGTCGAGTCGGGGAGCTGGCGCGACGACCACGACCTCGCGGAGGTCTACACGGCCTGGGGCGGCTTCGCCTACGGTCGCGACCTCGACGGCGCCCCCGCCGCCGACGACATGCGCACCAACTATCGCCGGATCAAGGTGGCCGCCAAGAACGTCGACAGCCGCGAGCACGACATCGCCGACTCCGACGACTACTTCCAGTACCACGGCGGCATGGTCGCCACGGTCCGGGCGCTCACCGGCGCCGACCCGGCGGCGTACGTCGGGGACTCGACGACCCCGGACGCCGTGCGCACCCGGACCCTCCAGGAGGAGACCAACCGGGTCTTCCGCGCCCGGGTGGTCAACCCGCGCTGGATCGATGCGATGCAGCGGCACGGCTACAAGGGCGCCTTCGAGCTGGCCGCGACGGTCGACTACCTGTTCGGCTTCGACGCCACGACCGGCGTCGTGCACGACTGGATGTACGACAGCCTGGCGCGGGAGTACGTCCTCGACGAGACCAACCAGGCGTTCATGCGGCAGTCGAACCCGTGGGCGCTGCGCGGCATTGTCGAGAAGCTGCACGAGGCCGTCGACCGCGGCCTGTGGGAGTCGCCCGACCCCGACGTGCTCGCGCGGATGCAGGAGGTCTACCTCGACATGGAGGGGGACCTGGAGGATCGCGGGTGAGGCGGGTCCGGGTGGTCGGCTTCGGCATGGGGCCCGACCAGGTGACCCCGGAGGCGGCTGCTGCACTGGCGTCTGTCGACTACGTGATCGCCGCCCGGAAGTCAGCCCGGCAGGAGGGGCGTCCGGCCGTCGACGACCCGCTGCTCGCGGTCCGGCGGGAGGTCTGCCGGCGGTACGGCGTGCCGCTGGTGGCCGTGCCCGACCCGGCCCGTGACCGCGACGACCCGGCCGACTACCCCGGGGCGGTGCGCGACTGGCACGACGCCCGCGCCGCGGCGTACGAACAGGTGCTGCTGGACCGCCCCGGTGACGCAGCGTTCCTCGTCTGGGGCGACCCGGCGTTCTACGACTCGACGATCCGGGTGGTCGAGCGGGTCCGGGCCCGCGGCCGGGTCCGGTTTGAGCACGACGTGGTGCCCGGCGTCTCCGCGCCCCAGCTCCTGGCTGCGCGGCACCGGGTGGTGCTGCACGAGGTTGGCCGGCCGGTGCTGTTCACGACCGGGCGGCGGCTGGCGGGCGAGGTGGCGGCCGGCCACGACAACCTCGTCGTGATGCTGGACGGCGGCCTCGCCTGCGGGGGGCTCGGCGGCGAATGGGACGTGTGGTGGGGTGCCAACCTCGGCACCCCGACCGAGGAGCTGGTCGCGGGAGCCCTGGCCGACGTGCTGCCCGCGATCCGGGCCGCCAGGGAGCGGGCGACGGCCGGGGCCGGCTGGGTGATGGACACCTACCTGCTGCGCCGCAGAATTCACCAAAGTTGAGTGGAACAGACTCAACTTGTCGCGCGTTGAGCCCAGTGACGAGCACACTGGGTGCCGTCCTCGAGGAACCGTTCCCCCAGGAGACCCCACGCCCATGAGCCAGTTCGGCGCCGAGAAGTTCACCACCCGCAGCCGCGAGGCGATCGAGGCTGCCCAGCTGTCCGCCACCACGGCCGGCAACACCAACACCGAGCCGATCCACCTCCTCGTCGCCCTGCTGCGGCAGCAGGAGGGGACCGCCCGCAACCTGGTCACCAAGGCCGGCGTCGACGCGACCGCCCTGACCGGCCGGGCCGAGGCGGTGCTGGCCGCCCTGCCGCGCGCCAGCGGCTCGACCGTCCAGCAGCCCAGCGCCTCCGCGGCGCTGACCCGGGTCCTGGCCGCCGCCCTCGACCTGGCGGGCAGCATGAAGGACGACTACGTCGCCACCGAGCACCTGCTGATCGCGATCGCGGGCACCGAGAGCTCGGCGCAGAAGGTCCTCACCGACGCCGGGCTGACCGAGAAGGGCCTGCGTGAGAGCCTCACCGCCGTCCGCGGCAACCGCCGGGTGACGAGCGAGGACGCCGAGTCGACGTACGAGGCGCTCGAGAAGTACTCCGTCGACCTGACGAAGGCCGCCGAGGACGGCCGTCTCGACCCCGTCATCGGCCGCGACGCCGAGATCCGCCGCGTCGTGCAGGTCCTGAGCCGCCGCACCAAGAACAACCCGGTCCTCATCGGCGAGCCCGGCGTCGGCAAGACCGCCGTCGTCGAGGGGCTCGCCCAGCGCGTGGTGGCCGGCGACGTGCCCGACTCCCTCAAGGGCCGGCGGGTGCTGAGCCTCGACCTCGCGGCGATGGTCGCGGGCGCGAAGTACCGCGGCGAGTTCGAGGAGCGCCTCAAGGCGGTCCTCGAGGAGATCCGCGACGCCGGCGGCCAGATCATCACCTTCATCGACGAGCTGCACACGGTCGTGGGCGCCGGCGCCGGGGGCGACTCCGCCATGGACGCCGGCAACATGCTCAAGCCGATGCTGGCCCGCGGCGAGCTGCACATGATCGGTGCCACCACCCTGGACGAGTACCGCGAGCGGATCGAGAAGGACCCCGCCCTCGAGCGCCGCTTCCAGCAGGTCTTCGTGGGCGAGCCCAGTGTCGAGGACACCGTCCAGATCCTGCGCGGCATCCAGGAGAAGTACGAGGCGCACCACGGCGTACGCATCACCGACGCCGCCCTGGTCGCCGCCGCCACCCTCTCCGACCGCTACATCCCCGGGCGCCAGCTGCCCGACAAGGCGATCGACCTCGTCGACGAGGCCGCGTCCCGGCTGCGCATGGAGATCGAGTCCTCACCCGAGGAGATCGACCAGCTGCGCCGCCAGGTCGACCGGCTCAAGATGGAACAGTTCGCCCTGGAGAGGGAGAGCGACGACGCCTCCGTCGAGCGGCTGGCCCGGCTCAAGGCCGACCTCGCCGACCGCGAGGAGGAGCTGCGCGGGCTCGAGGCCCGCTGGGAGCAGGAGAAGCAGTCCCTCGAGGGCGAGGGCGAGCTGCGCCGCCAGCTCGACCAGCTCCGCATCGAGGCCGAGCGGCTGCTGCGCGAGGGCAACCTCGAGGCGGCCAGCCGGATCAACTACGAGTCGATCCCGGCGCTGGAGCAGAAGATCCACGCCGTCGTCGAGGCCGAGAAGTCCGACCTCGAGCCGCTCGTGGGCGAGGAGGTCGGCGCCGAGCAGGTGGCCGAGGTCGTCGAGGCCTGGACCGGCATCCCGACCGGACGGATGCTGCAGGGCGAGACCGCCAAGCTGCTGGAGATGGAGTCCGTGCTCGGGCAGCGCCTGATCGGCCAGAAGCAGGCCGTCCAGGCGGTCAGCGACGCCGTACGACGGTCCCGGGCCGGCATCGCCGACCCCAACCGCCCGACCGGCTCGTTCCTCTTCCTCGGCCCGACCGGCACCGGCAAGACCGAGCTGGCGAAGGCGCTGGCCGACTTCCTCTTCGACGACGAGCGGGCGATCGTCCGGATCGACATGAGCGAGTACTCCGAGAAGCACTCGGTCGCGCGGCTGGTCGGGGCGCCCCCCGGCTACGTCGGCTACGAGGAGGGTGGCCAGCTCACCGAGGCGGTGCGCCGCCGGCCGTACTCCGTGGTCCTCCTCGACGAGGTGGAGAAGGCGCACCCGGAGGTCTTCGACATCCTGCTCCAGGTGCTCGACGACGGCCGGCTGACCGACGGCCAGGGCCGCACGGTCGACTTCCGCAACACGCTGCTGATCCTGACCAGCAACCTGGGCTCGCACTACCTGGTCGACCCGACGCTGGACCCGGAGAAGAAGCGCGACTCGGTGATGGCCGTGGTCCGGTCGTCGTTCAAGCCCGAGTTCCTCAACCGGCTCGACGAGGTCGTCATGTTCGACGCGCTGACGCCGGAGGAGCTGACGCACATCGTCGACCTGCAGCTCTCGCTGCTGGAGAAGCGGCTGGCCGGACGGCGGATCTCGATCGAGGTCACCGACGCCGCCCGCACCTGGCTGGCCGACACCGGCTACGACCCGGCGTACGGCGCCCGCCCGCTGCGCCGGCTGATCCAGAGCGCGATCGGCGACTCCCTCGCGCGGATGCTGATCGCCGGCGAGGTCACCGACGGCGACCGGGTCACCGTCGACCGCGGCGCCGACGGACTGACTCTCACCGCCTGACGCTCCGGGTGGTGCCCCGCCTGATGGTGGGGCGCCACCGCGGGTTTGGTGGAATGGGGACCATGCCCACGCCTCCCGCACCGACCCGCCCACGCCAGGTGACCCTGGCGGCCTGCATGATCATGGGCGGCTCGGTGCTAGTGGTGCTGACCGTCTTCGAGCGGATGTCCGGGCTGCACAGCCTCGAGACCCGGCAGGCGGTGCAGAAGTTCCTGGCCGAGCCGCCCGGGGACGGGCTCGGTGTCGGGGTCTCGGAGGTGCTCGAGGCCCTACGGATTCTCTGCATGGTCGCGGCGGGCTGTGCCACCGCGGCGGCGATCCTGGGCTACCAGGTGCTCCAGCGCAGCCGCAGCGCCCGCGTCGTCCTCACCGTCCTGGCCGCGCCGCTCTTCGTCACCGGCCTGGTCTCCGGGGGCTTCGTGTCCTCGGTCGTCGCGGCGTCCGCGGTGATGCTGTGGTTCCAGCCCGCCCGCGACTGGTTCGACGGGGTGGTGCGGGAGCCCCAGCCCACCAGCCGGTCGGCGCAGCCGCGGCCGCCCGGCGCCGTCTGGCCGCCGCCGCTGCCCCCGACCTCGTCCGAGGCCCCGTCCGCCCAGTCCCCGTCCGCCCAGTCCCCGTCCGCCCATTCCCCTGCACAGCCTCCCGCCCAGCCTCCCGCACAGCAGTCGGCATGGGGGGCCGCCGCGCGACCCGAGGCCGCCCCGGCCGGACGCCCCGCGGGGGTCGCCTGGGCGTGCGCGCTCACCTGGGTCTTCGCCGGCCTCACGCTGCTGGTGATGGGGGCGAGCATCGCCGTGCTGGCCACCAGCCCCGACCTCGTGTTCGAGGAGCTCCACCGGCAGAACCCCGACCTCGCCGCGACCGGCGTCTCCGACGCCACGCTGCGCACCGCGACGTTCGTGATCGGCGGAGTGGTGTCGCTGTGGTCCCTGGCGGCCCTCGTCGCCGCGGTCCTCGCGTTCAGGCGGGTGCGCTGGGCGCGGGCGGCGCTCGCCGTCTCGGCGGCCGGCTCGGTCGCCTGCTGCCTGTTCGCCACCCTCGGCCAGTTCCTGCTGGTCGTGCCCCTGGCCGCGAGCGTGGTCACGCTGGCGATGCTGGTCCGCCCCGAGGTGCGCGCCTGGTACGACGCCGCACACGACCCGTCGGAGGCGGACCGGGTCAGGCCTTGAGGTCCGCGGACTCGAGGCGACGCAGGCCCTCGGCGATCAGGTCGGGCTCCTTGCAGAACGCCCACCGGACCTGGTGCCGGCCGTCGCCGGGACCGTCGGGGTCGTAGAAGACCTGGGCCGGGATGGCGACCACGCCCGCGCGCTCGGGCAGGGCGAGGCAGAAGGAGAGCCCGTCCTCCCAGCCCAGCGACGAGACTTCGGCGGTCGCAAAGTAGGTGCCCTCGGGCACCCGCACGTCCAGGCCGACCCGGGTCAGCCCGGCGCAGAGCAGGTCGCGCCGCTCCTCGAGCTGGGCAGCCAACCGGGCCGGGAAGTCGGGCTCCTCGTCGAGCGCGTGCGCGACGGCCGGCTGCAGCGGCGAGCCGGAGGTGAAGGTCAGCCACTGCTTGGCGGCCAGCACGGCCGACACCAGCTCGGCCGGGCCGGTCGCCCAGCCCACCTTCCAGCCGGTGAACGACCAGGACTTGCCGGCGCTGGAGAGGGTCAGCGTGCGCTCGAACATGCCCGGCAGGGTCGCCAGCGGCACGTGCCGGTGCCCGGTGAAGGTCAGGTGCTCGTAGACCTCGTCGGTCACCACCACCAGGTCGTGCTCGACCGCCACCTCGGCGATGGTCGCGAGCTCCTCGGGGGTGAGCACCGTGCCGGTCGGGTTGTGGGGGCTGTTGACCAGCATCAGCCTGGTCCGTGGGGTGACCGCGGCCCGCAGCTCGTCGGGGTCGAGGCGGTAGTCAGGCGCGCGCAGCGTCACCGGACGGCGTACGCCGCCGGCCATCTGGATCATCGCCACGTAGGAGTCGTAGTAGGGCTCGAGCACCACCACCTCGTCGCCCGGGTCGACCAGGCCCAGCAGCGCCGCGGCGATCCCCTCGGTGCAGCCGGTGGTCACCACGACCTGGCTGTCGGGGTCGAGCTCGAGGCCGTAGTTCCGCAGCTGGTGGCGGGCCACCGCCTGACGCAGGACGGGGATACCGGGGCCCGGGGCGTACTGGTTCTGGCCGCCCTCGAGGGCCGCGACGGCCCGGGCGATGACCGCGGGCGGCCCGTCGACGTCGGGGAACCCCTGGCCGAGGTTCACCGACTGCGTGCGGACCGCCAGCGCGGACATCTCGGAGAAGATCGTCGGGGGGATGCCCTGGAGGCGGGAGGCGAGCATGTCCCCGAACCTAACGCGGATACCCTGCGGGCGTGACTTCA
>Ga0308174_10001854_pt1 | contig 10135 bp, 13 predicted proteins | sample PhyPR2_FD_203894 | JGI IMG/M metagenome (GOLD analysis project Ga0308174, IMG submission 203894) | Soil microbial communities from UC Gill Tract Community Farm, Albany, California, United States - DLSLS.P.R2 | ecosystem: Environmental > Terrestrial > Soil > Agricultural land | place: USA... | reverse complement strand
GTGCCGATGCACAAGATCAAGGAGAACATGGACAAGCAGCTGGAAAGCTGCGGCGAGGCGCCCTTCTACACCCTAGGGCCGCTCGTGACCGACGTCGCTCCCGGCTACGACCACATCACCAGCGGCATCGGCGCGGCGATGATCGGCTGGTTCGGCACGGCGATGCTCTGCTACGTCACGCCCAAGGAGCATCTCGGCCTCCCTGACCGCGACGACGTCAAGGTCGGCGTCGTCACCTACAAGCTCGCCGCCCACGCCGCCGATCTGGCGAAAGGCCATCCCGCCGCCCGCCTCCACGACGACGCGCTCAGCCGCGCGCGCTTCGAGTTCCGCTGGCGCGACCAGTTTAACCTCAGCCTCGACCCCGACACCGCGGAAGCATTCCACGACCAGACGCTCCCCGCCGAAGGCGCCAAGACCGCCCACTTCTGCTCGATGTGCGGCCCCAAGTTCTGCAGCATGAAGATCACCCAGGAAGTTCGAGAATTCGCGCGGCTGCAGGAGCAAGGCGCCCCTTCCCCTCTCCCGCAAGCGGGAGAGCGCGACTCGCCTGCGGCGAGCGGGGTGAGGGCGGCCGAAAGCTCACGCGAAGCCGAAGCCGGCATGGCCGAGATGAGCAAGCGCTACCGCGCAGGCGGCAACGAGCTCTACATCGGCGCCAACGGGCGCGAGCACGACTGATGGCCGACCTCTACCTCAAACGGCTCGAGACCGAGCGCAAGGCGCTGTGGGCGACCTGCCGGCTGAAGGGCCTCGCCAAGGAGACGCCGGAGCGCCAGCGGATCGCCGAGCTCGACCGCCTGATCGCGGAGCATAAGGCGAAGAAGCCCGCCAACGAGCAGGCCGCCAAATGAACCTGACCGACCTTCTCGTCCCCACCTACCGCAACATGCTGCGGACGCTGAAGGGCCTGCTGGAAAAGGCGGAAGCGCAACTCGGCCTGGAGAAAGCCGACGCCCTGCTCTCGGCTCGCCTGGCCCCCGACATGTTCCCGCTTGCCACCCAGATCCGCTTCGCCGCTGTCCAGGCCTATGACGGGCCGCGGCGCCTTCGCGGGGAGGAGCATCGCCCCGAGGTCGAGGACGTGCTCAACGAGGGCCGCAACGCCGGCGAGCACCCCGGCACGCTGGCCGAAGCCAAGGCGCGCATCGCCCAGGCGTTGGCGTATGTGGACTCGCTGGATGCCGACGCGCTCGACCTGGTGCCGGAAGACGAGGCTCTGGCCCTCGACCTTCCAATGGGAATGACGTTCGACCTGACGCGAGCCCAATTCGCCCGCGACTGGGCGCTCGGCCAATTCTACTTCCACGTCATGGCCGCCTACGCGACCCTGAGGAAGGAAGGCGTCGAGATCGGCAAGGCCGATTACGTACCGCACATGTTCGGGTATCTGCGGGCGGAGGCGGCATCGTGAGCAAGCCCTTCCAGGACCAACGCGGCGAGCTATACACGCCGGCGGCCCAATGAAGCACTTCCTCCTCTTCTACGACTATGTCCCCGACGTGCTCGAGCGCCGCCCCAAGTTCCGAGGGCCCCACCTCCAGCACGCCTGGGCCGCCCAGCAGCGCGGCGACCTCGTCGTCGCCGGAGCCCTCGCCGACCCGGTCGACGGCGCCGTGCTGATGTTCAAGGGCGACAGCGCGTCAGTCGCGGAGGATTTCGCCAAAGCCGACCCTTACGTCACCGGCGGCCTGGTTCGGCGCTGGCACGTGCGCGAGTGGACAACGGTGGTGGGGGAGATGGCGGCGGCGCCAGTGCGGGCGGACGATTTGTAGGGACTGGCTCATGTCTGCTCTGGGTGGAAAACGGCAGGCATACCTCAGGACGGGGACTCGCCCACCTCGGAAGAATTCTGGCAGCAACTGAAGCGGACCTTGAATGTCCGCAATGGACCGGAAGCGGACGTCGTTGCCAACAACACGCATGGAGAAGCGTGCGCTATCGGCGCGCTAGACTCTCCCTGACAATCCGATACGCTTGTTGTTGCTCGGGTATAAACGGGGGGCGTGTTCGATGGAGCTTGAGAGTCGCATCGCGGAGCTGACCAAGGTCGTCCGCGAGCATCGTGAAGTATTGCTGACGGAAGAGGCGGCGAAAACTGCCCTCGTCATGCCATTCCTGCAGGCGCTCGGTTACAACGTGTTCAACCCAGCCGAGGTCGTGCCGGAGTTCACTTGCGACGTCGGCATCAAAAAGGGTGAGAAGGTCGACTACGCCATTTGCGAAAATGGCCACGTTAAGATGCTTATCGAGTGCAAGCCTGCGAACACTGAACTGTCACTCAACCACGCTGCACAACTGTTCCGCTACTTCGCGACAACGGACTGTCGTGTCGCCGTCCTGACTAATGGCGTAATCTACAAGTTCTTCTCGGACGTCGATCAACCCAACAAGATGGACGACAAGCCGTTCTTTACGTTGCAGCTCGACGCCGTCCGAAAGCACGACCTTCGAACTCTAGAGAGTTTCACCAAGAGTGCTTTCGACATCGACAAGATTGTCCGTGAGGCCGGCAACCTGAAGCTGCAGTCGCTCGTCTACAAGGAGCTGCAAACGGAGTTCCAGCAGCCTTCCGAGGAGTTCGTCAGGCTGATCGCAAATAGAGTTCAACCGGGCGCCCGGTTCACGGCCCAGGTCAGGGATGCCTTCAGCCCGCTCATCGTAAACGCCGTCGGCTCCCTCATCCGCGACAAGGTGACGGAGCGCCTTACGTCGGCACTGTCGGCATCCAACCCTTCTGATGAAACGGAAGGTGGTGAAGGAGAGGTCAACGGCGCCGAAGCGACATTCACCACCGAAGAGGAGGTCGCGGGGTTCAACATCATCCGTGCCATTGCGGCCAGGGTAGTCGACCCGAAGCGCGTCGTGATGCGAGATGCAAAGTCCTACTGCGCGATCCTGCTGGACGACAACAATCGCAAGACGCTCGCGCGACTGCACTTCAACAGTCCGACGGCGCGGTACCTGGGCACCTTCACGGCCAAGGAAGAGAAGCGGGAGCCCGTGACGGACCCCATCGACATCTACAAGCATGAGCCAGCAATCTTGCAGCGTCTCCAAGAGCTGGCAGCGGCAAAGTAGGGAGCAAGCATGCGTTTCGATGAACCTGATGCGCGAGAGGCGTACCGGCGTGGGGCTCGGGATTGCTTCGAAAGCCTAGCGCCCGCAATCAGTCGCAGCCGAGCGCGTGAACTCGAGGCTTGGCTGGATGAGCTCGACACTTGGGAGGAGTTCGATCCTCCGCCGCCTCCTCTTTCTGTACGCTAATCCGCCCAGCCCCACGTTCTTACTGCCGCGAACCGAAGCGCTGACCCGGCGCTTTTCGCTGTCCTACAGCAGGCCGGATGTGCTCCACACTGGCAGGTGATCAGGCGCAACTCTCGCATCGGCCAAAGTCAGGCGGAATGGCGCATCAAATCCTACGAAGTGGAGGAAGTGGAGGGAGAGCCGTTTTCACGCATCGCCTTCCACTTCGCCTCGTTCATCGCGCGTCGCACCGGGCGCGGTTAGGGCCGCATGGAACCATGGAGATCCCCAACATGAAGCCCATTTCGATCATCCTCGCCGCAGCGCTCCTCGTCACCAGCGGAGCCGCGGCTGCGCAGAGCGCGACCGACGCTCGATGCATCGTGCTGGCGACCGGATTCGCGAACCAGTCGAAGGACGCCAACCAGCAGAAGATGGCGGAGGACACGCTGTATTTCTATCTCGGCCGGCTCGGCGGCCAGCCGAGCTCGGCGCAGTTCAAGGCCGCGCTCGACGCGCAGTCGAAGACGATCACCGACGCCAATGCAGGCACGCTGATGGGCGAATGCGTGAACGCCGTGAAGGCCAAGGTGCAGCTGCTCCAGAGCCTTGCCCCGCCTCCTGCCAAGGCGCCGGCCAATCCGCAGGGCCGGTAAGCGCGCGTAGCATTGTGGCGATTGCTGCGTTTGGGCCCGGGCGGGGCTACCTCGCCAGCCGCACCAGCGCGTCGTCGAGCGCCTGCAGGAAGCGCGACCGGTCGGCCTTGGCGAACGGCGCCGGGCCGCCGGTGACGCCGGCCCCGGCGCGCAGGTCCGCCATGATCGCCCGCGTCGCGACGGCGCCGCCGATGCTGGCGCTGGTGAACGGCCTGCCGTTGTTGCCGAGCACCGTCGCACCCTTCTTCAGGCAGCGGTCGGCGAGCAATATGTCGCCGGTGACCACCACCGTCCGCCCGTCGGCCTCCGCCACGATCCAGTCGTCGGCGGCGTCGAACTTGTCGGACACCACCACCCGCTCGATCAGCGGATGAGGGGGCACGCGCAGCCAGCTGTTGCTGACCACCCGCACCAGCACCTCGCGTCGCCAGGCGACGCGATAGACCTCGTCCTTGACCGGGCAGGCATCGGCATCGACCAGGATGCGGACCGGCCCGCTCACCGAACCGTCAGCTATTCTTCAAATTCTCCAGCCCGCGCGTCCCGCCCTTCTGCGAAGGGTTGGCGGCGATGGTCTTCACCTTCTCCTTCTTGGGTTTGCGGGCTTCCTTGTTCGACTTCATCTGACCCTTGGCCATGGCTGCTCTCCTCTATGGCGCGACGGCGCGTGCCTTGGCGTACTGTAGCCGTTCGGCAACGCCACGCTCAATGATCGATGCGCGGATTAGGTTCAGCAACCATTTCAGTCGCTTCTCGTTAGCATCTGCCGATGCTCGTACCGCGTTATATCCTCGCCGCGCCTGCGTTGTTGCTTGCGGCCCCGCTCTCCTCGGCTTCCATCCAGCAGCCGCAGGTCGATCCGCTCCGCTTCTTCCAGGGCCGCACCGAGACGGTCGGCACCGTGAAGATCATGTTCCACAAGTCCTACCGCACCCACAGCATCGGCCAGGGCCGGATCGAGCCGGACGGCAGCCTCGTCCTCCTCCAGCGGGTGCAGGACGAAGGGAAGGCCGCGACTCAGCGCTGGTGGCGCGTCCGGCAGACGGCACCCGACCGCTTTGTCGCGACCATGTCGGACGCGGTGGGACCGGTCGCGATCGACAAGGTCGGGACGAGCTATCGCTTCCGCTTCAAGCTGAAGGGCAATCTCAAGGGCGAGCAGATGCTGACCCCGCTGCCCGGCGGCCGTGCCGCGCTGAGCAACCTCAAGGTGCGCAAGATGGGCATGACCGTCGCGACCACCGACGGGATCGTCCGCAAGACCTAGCGTCCGTTGGCGCGATTGCGCTGTCCTACAGGCCGCGACCTGTGATCCAATCCGCCTGAACGAACATGCGCCGAGGGACCTTAAGTCCGCCCGGCGCATGCATGTTGGTCCGGCTGGGTTACCGGCTGGCGGTTAGCCGCGCTCGCCGGCGCGCCGCGGAGGCGGCGGGGGTGGCGGCGGCGGCGGCAGCGGGCACGTCATGCCGGCGGCAACCGTCGATCCGTCCGGGCAGGTGACCGGCGGCGGAGGTGGCGGCGGCGGCGGCGGCGGGCACGGCTGGTCTGCCGGGATCTGCTGACCGTTCGCACAGGTCTGCAGCGGCTGCGGCGGTGGCGTTCTCGCACAGGCAGCGAGCAAGATCGCCGACGTTGCAACGATAAGGGTAAGCCTCATTCCCTCTCTCCTCTTCTAAGAACCGGCCTCGGCCGGCCAACGAAGCCGGGACCGTAACGTTCCTCGAACCGAGGGCAACCGCAGCGGAGGGGGGCCGGCAACCGCCTGCCCCGTAGGTCCGGCAGTTGACCGCTTGTGAGGGTGAGGCCGGTGAAGTTGCGCCTCCGATGGGCTTTGTGGAATGATGAGGGGCCGATGCTTCGCCGATGTTTCGGCGACGATTTGGGGGTGCGCAGAATATGGATGCGCTTCAGGGATCGGCCGAGGGGCCTCTCACGGCGCACGACCTTGCCGCCCGAGGCGACTTCATGCTCGGCGAAGCGGGCATCAGCCCGTCGACGAGGAGGATGAGCGGCCCCGGCGGTTCCACCGACGTCGAGCCCCGCGTCATGCAGGTTCTCGTCGTCCTCGCCGACGCCGCGGGCCGAGTGGTCGCCCGCAACACCTTGTTCCAGCGCTGCTGGGGAGGCGTCTATGTCGGCGACGACAGCCTCAACCGGACCATCGGCGTGATCCGCAAGCTTGCGGTCGAGATCGGAGGCGGCAGCTTCAGGGTCGAGACGGTGCCGCGCACCGGGTATCGGCTCCTCGTAGCCAGCGATGGCTCAGCACCGTCGCGCGACAATGATCTACTGCCCGAACCTCGGCACTCCCGAAGGCTCTTCATGGCCGGCGGCGCGGCGGCCGTCGCTGCTGCGAGCGCTGGGCTGTGGTGGATCGGCGGGTCCAGGACGGATCCGCGCTTCGCGGCCTTGATCGATCGCGGCGGGGTTGCGCTCCGCTACGGCTTCGGCCCGCAATATCGCGAAGCGGTCGACAGCTTCCGCCAGGCCGTCGAGCTCAAGCCGAAGAATGCCGCGGCGTGGGGCCTGCTCGCCTATGCGCAGCTCGCGGTCTCCAGCTACGCATCCCGTGACGATGCGGGCAAGGTCGTGGAAGAGGCGGAACGTTCGGCCCGCATGGCGCTCGCGCTCGAGCCGGACAATGCCGACGGCAGTCTGACGATGGTCCTGATCCAGCGCTCGCTCGAAGGCCGGGCGCCGATGGAAGATGCCATTCGCAAGCTCCTGGCCCATTCGCCGGACAACCCGCGCGTGCTGATCTGGCTGGACCGGTTGCTTCAGGGCGCGGGAAGGACGCGGGAAGCCTGGACGCTGAATGAGCGCCGCATCGCGCTCGAGACCGTCTCGGCGGACTCGCTGATGCGCAAGGCGCTCAAGCTTTGGGTCTTTGGCCGCGACGCCGAAGCGCAGGAGGTGAGCCTCAGGACCATGGACCTGTGGCCGTCCCATCCGCTCGTCCGCAACGCCCGGCTGATGATCTGCGCCTTTACCGGGCGCACCCAGGAGGCGCTGACGCTCGTGGAGGAGGAGCAAGCGCGCCCGCTGCTCCTCAGCGCCGAAGGCGTCGGCGTATGGCGAGCGTCGCTCCGCGCTCTCGAAACCCGCTCACCGGCGGACATCGCGACGGCGAAGGACGCGAACATGCGCGGAGCGGCGAAGGACCCGGCGCTTGCAGCTTACGCACTGCTGGTCATGTCTGCGCTGGGCGAGGTGGGCACTGCGTTCGAGGTCGCCAACGGGTTCCTGCTGTCGCGAGGTCCACTCGTGGTCCGGCGACCGCCTGAGCCGGACAAGCGGCTGTGGGTCGATGGGGCTGGTTGGCGGAACACGCTTGGCCTGTTCACGCCTGCGACGAAGGCCATGCGTCTCGATGCTCGTTTCGAGCCGCTGTGCGAGGGGCTCGGGCTCAGTGAATACTGGCGCCAACGGGGCAGGCCCGACGCCTTCCTTTTCAAGGCTTGAGGGTTGAGCCAGGCCGCGAGGCGACCGGGCAGCTCGCAACGGCCTACGGTCAAGTTGTTGCGTCGGGTGCCGCCCTCGGCCCTAGACGTGGCCGTCTGGCCGAATCTCAGCTGACGCGGGTCAATTGCCAAATCGGAGCCTGCTGAGACTGTTAGCAAGGACAAGCGTTCACCCGGAATGCTAGAGCATATCCCACACTGGCTGGGCTCCGTGCTGGCTAACGTTCGTGCCGGCCACGACAAGCTTACCCTCGCCCAATTGGACCTCGACGGTGTCGGTAAACTCGACCTCACCAGTCCGGCCTTCCCGCCGGGCGGTCGCCTGCCAGACCGGTTCACGGCCGACGGCGAAGGCGTGTCGCCGCCGCTGACCTGGCGCGGCGCGCCGGAGGGAACGCAGTCGCTGGCGCTCATCGTCGAGGATCCCGATGCGCCGACGCCGCGGCCCCTGGTGCACGCCATCGTGCTCGACATCGACCCGGGCCTCGGCGCTCTGCAAGAGGGCGCGATCCGGGCCGATGGCGCAGGGACGCCGGAGAAGAATGTCGGCAAGAGCTCCGGCCTGTCCGAAGGCTGGCTCCCGCCCGATCCGCCGACCGGCCACGGCAGCCACGACTATGTCTTCCAGCTGCTGGCGCTCGGCCCTGGCGACAGCGTCGGCGAAGCGAGCCCGGGGCGCAGCGATTTCCGGGATGCGGTCGCTGGCAGGATCCTCGCCGCCGGCGTTTTGGTGGGCACCTATTCACGCGGCGAGGAGGCCGAGATCGGGCCATCGTCAGCCGTGCCGCTGCCGGCCTGATCACAACCATTTGTTCACCACTTGGGCAGCAGAAGGGCTCGAGGGGTAAGACTCAACGATGGCTGAAGCTGCGAACACCCAGCAGGACCGCAGGCGCGTCGAGCGCCTGGCCTTGCGTCTCACCGCGACCATGCGGGATGGACGCAGTAGCCGCGTCCGGGCGCGGGTGATCGACATGTCGACTCACGGCTGCCGGGTCGAGTGCACCTCGCCGGTCGAAGAGGACAGCTGGGTCTGGCTCAGCATCGCCGGCCTGGAAAACCAGTATTGCCGGGTCGCCTGGAACTGCCAGGAGTTCATCGGCCTCGAGTTCGAGCGCCCGTTGTCGGAAGCCGTGTTCGAGAAGCTGCTCGCCGATCAGGGGCAGCTGCCCGAGACGACAATCAAGGAACTGCGAAGCATCGCAAGCCGCACGCACTGGCTTGCCCGTTCGGCGACGGACGATCAGATCGCCATCCTCGCCGACCTGTCCCGCAAGTGCGCAGTGGACTCGTTCGTCGAGGCGCTGCGCACCGGCGAACGCGGCAAGGGCCGCTAAGCAACCAGCTCAATCAGGTCTGCGGCCGCCGGTCAGGCGGCCTTGGCTTGTCCAGCGAGGATTGGGGCGATGCCGCCTGCAGCCTCGATCCGCTCGGCAAGCGTGCCGCGCGGCAGCTCTTCGTCGAACGCCCAGGCGAGCACCGCCTCGAGCTGCTTGATCGTCGGCTCGTCGCACGTGCCGGCAAACGCCAGCTTGACCACAGGCTTCATCGGGGAGCGGAGCTGGATCTTGAGCCCTTGCTCCTCCACCAGGCGGAGATACTCCTCGGGCGCCTCTTCCGCGTCGAGCGCAAAGTCATAGGCGGCGCCCAAACCCTCGTAGAGGGCGGAATTGGCCCTGAGACGCGCCATGCGCGCTTCGTCGGCGATGGCGCGGACTTCGGTCAGCTTGTTCTGCAAGGATCCCTCCAATGCTACAGGGGCAGTATCTTCCGCCGGTTCGAAGGCGGTCTCTTCGACCGGCTCCTCCGCTTGTATGGCGGCCTCTTCGGCCAGCGCTTCTTCGTCGGCCTGGGCTGCGGGCTCGCTGGCACTTTCTTCGACGAACTCTTCTTCGCGCCACTCAGGCTCGGCCTCATCATGGACAGGTTCGACCTTCACCGGCTGGCTTCCGTAGAAGCCGGTGAGCCCCGCGATGCTGTCGAGCAGCTTGGAAAAGCCGGGGGCGGGCTTCGCAACGGCAGCCTCGGTCTCCGTCTCCTCGGACATTTCTTGGACTTCCGGCTCCTGGGCGTCCGCCGCAGCATCCTCGACGATCTCGTCCCAGACGCCCCGCTCGTCCTCTACGGCTTCGGCTTCGTCCGTGACGGAGTCCTCGAACGGGTTCGCTTCGGGTTCCTCGATGGCCGTTGCCTCCGGTTCGGGCGTTGGCGCTTGCGCTTCCTTCTGCACACCGGCGGTCTCGGTGCTGACGAGGGCATAGACATAGTCCACCCACGCGCCGCCGGCGCTGAGTGGCAGCAGCGTTACCGAGCAGCGGGTCTTTCCGGCCGCGCCCTCATATTCATCCTCGAACGCCAGGAAGTCGCGACTGATGGCGACGATCGGCAGCTTCTTGGCGATGCAGGACAGGACCGACGGGTTCGGTGCGTCGATGATCCGCTCAGGCCAGGCTTCTTCGCGAAGCGCCTCGCCGAGGTGGCGGATCTCGGCGTCGTGGCCGCCGCTGATCAGCTCCAGCAAGATTGAGCTCGGGCCGGCATCGGAAAGCTCCAGCGGATCGAGATCGTGGAGAGGCGGAAATTCCTTGTCGCCGCGGACGGACAGCCAATAGTTGAGCACGCTCGCATGGCGGCGCCGTTCGGCCGCGGACAGGGTCTTGAACGCCGTCAGCAGGGATTCCGCCGCCGGCTGTTCCGCCGCCTTCATGCTTGGTGCCGAGGCTCCCATCTTGAACTCCGCTTCTCTACCCCGCGCAGGATTGTGCGCCG
>Ga0308174_10001853_pt1 | contig 10138 bp, 9 predicted proteins | sample PhyPR2_FD_203894 | JGI IMG/M metagenome (GOLD analysis project Ga0308174, IMG submission 203894) | Soil microbial communities from UC Gill Tract Community Farm, Albany, California, United States - DLSLS.P.R2 | ecosystem: Environmental > Terrestrial > Soil > Agricultural land | place: USA... | reverse complement strand
TCGGGTCATGGATGGTGAAAAAGACTTCCAGGATTTCCCGGTAACTCACCACGTCCGGATCAAAGGTCAGCCGCACCACCTCGGCATGCCCGGTCGTGCCTTCGCACACCTGTTCATAGCGCGGATTCTCCACCTGTCCGCCGGCATAGCCCGACTCGACATGCAGCACCCCCTGCAATTCCTGGTAGACCGCTTCAAGGCACCAGAAGCACCCACCGCCCAGCGTCGCTGTTTCAGTTGCCATGTTTTCCCCCTATGTTTTACTGGAACCCAGCATGTCACTGTAGCGCAAAAATTCCAAAACCGCTGCCTTGGCCGGCGGCGCCGCGGATGCCGGACATTGACCCGGCGCAATCCCCGGGCCCGCACGACGATTTACGATAAGCAACATGAAATCCGATCAAGGGAAGCACAACCGCTTCTCCTCTTCTCACAGCCAGGACGCGACGGCCGGAACCAGCGCCGAAACCTCATGGCTCTCCAAGTTAGGGCCCGGCATCGTAACCGGCGCCGCCGATGATGACCCGAGCGGCATCGCCACCTACAGCCAGGCCGGAGCCCGGTTTGGCTTCAACATGCTGTGGACCGTGCTGCTCACTTATCCGCTGATGGTGGCGATCCAGGTCATCAGCGCCCGCATAGGCCGGGTCAGCGGGCATGGCCTGGCCACCAATATCCGGCGCCACTATCCGCCCTGGATACTGCATGTGCTGGTGCTGATGCTGGTGGTCGCCAACATCATCAACATCGCGGCCGACCTGGCCGCCATGGGAGACGCGGTCCATCTGCTGGCGGGCGGGCCGGTGCGCTGGTATGCGGCGGGCTTTGGCCTGGTGTCGCTGCTGCTGCAGGTATTCATTCCCTATCATCGCTATGTGCTCGTGCTGAAATGGCTGACGCTGGCGCTGCTCGCGTATATCGCCGTCATCTTCAGTGTGAAGATAGACTGGGTCGGTGTCGGGCGGTCGGTGGTGCTGCCGCAACTGTCTTTCGAGCGCGGCGCGGTCACCACCGTGGTCGCGGTGCTGGGCACCACCATCAGTCCCTACCTGTTCTTCTGGCAGGCGTCGGAGGAAGTGGAGCATATGAAGAGCGACCCTGCCGGGCGGCCCATCATCAAGGCGCCGGCGCAGGCCAGGCCGGAACTGGAACGGATACAGGTCGACACCTATATCGGCATGGGCTTTTCCAACCTGGTCGCCTTCTTCATCATACTGACCGCGGCCGTGACCCTGCATGCGCACGGCGTTGGCTCAATCGAGACATCGGCCCAGGCGGCCGAGGCGCTGCGGCCGATCGCCGGCGACTTCGCCTTCATGCTGTTCGCAACGGGCATCATAGGCACCGGGCTGCTGGCGGTGCCGGTGCTGGCGGGCTCGGCCGCCTATGCGATGGCGGGCAGCTTCAAATGGGCCAGCAGCCTGGAATACAAGCCGGCGCTGGCCAAGGAGTTTTACGGCGTGATCGCGCTGGCGACGCTGGGCGGCGTGGTGCTGGACTTCAGCCCGATCGACCCGGTCAGGGCGCTGTACTGGAGCGCAGTCATCAATGGCGTGATCTCGGCGCCGGTCATGGTGGTCACGATGCTCCTGGCAAGCAATCACAACGTCATGGGCAGGTTCGTCATCAAGGGCGGCCTCAAGGTCGCCGGCTGGCTGGCGACGGTCATGATGGCGCTGGCGGTGCTGGCCATGGGCTATACCGCGCTGTTCCCGGGATAGTCGGGCGCAGCCTCGTCGTCCGCCGGCTCCCGCCACAGGGTCACGAACAGGACCATGATCACCGGCCCGATGAACAGGCCGATCAGGCCCAGCGTCTCCACGCCGCCGAGTATGCCGAACAGCACCGCCAGAAAAGGCAGCCGGGTGGCGCTGCCTATGATGCGTGGACGCACGAAATGATCCGCGATGAACAGCACGGCCGTGCCCCAGGCGACGATGGCGGCCGCGACGGTGGTCTTGCCCTGGACCAGCAGCAGCACGGCGGCGGCCAGGTAAGCCAGCGGGGCGCCGAACGGGATGATGGCGAGCGCCCCGGTCAGCGCGCCCCACAATATGGGGGATGGCAGGCCGCCGATCGCATACGCGATCCCTATCAGCACCCCCTCCCCCAGCCCGACCAGCACCAGGCCGTTGACCGTGGCGCGTATCGCTGACGGGATGCTGCTGGCGTAGCGCCGCCAGCGCCGCAAGCCCAGGCAACGCCCCCCCAGCGCATTGACCTGGCGGCTGAGCGCATCGCCATCCTTGTAAAAGAAGAACAGGCACAGGATAGCGAAGCCAAAGTCGAGCACCCGGTGGAACACGTCGGCGCCGAACACCTTGAGCAATTCGCTGGCCGATCCCAGGCGGCCATGCGGGCTGTCGGTCAGCAGGTGTCCAAGGCCGTGCGGCTGCGCCAAAGTATGGTTCCACCAGTCGTGCAGATAAGGGCCGGCCAGCGGAATGCGCATCAGGAAGGCTGGCGGCGCTATGCCGTTCTGGCTGGCGTCGGCGATGAGCTGCGCTATCGCCGGCGCCTGCTTGCTCGCCTCCCGTATCACCATCATTGCCGGCAGCACGAAGACGGCGGCGACGATGAGGGCCGACAGCAGCGACGCCGTGATCCTGCGCACGCCCAGGCGCCGCCGCAGGTCCTGGTACAACGGCCAACTTGCCAGCGCCAGGATGACAGCCCATAGCAGGGGCAGGAAAAAACGCTGCGTGACATAGGCGGCCAAGGCCACCACGACGAGGGAAAACACTGTGCCATACAGCGAGCGCTGCTCTTGATCCATAGTTTCTTTCCATGATGGGGAGACCGGCAGCATGATGCCGGCGCTATGGTTGCGCCGGCATCATGCTGTCATACTAGGTTAAAAGCAACCCGGGCGCGGTGACCGCGTTCAACATTTCATGCGCGACCTGCTCCAGCACCTGATTATTTCCCGTCCCCGGCTGTCCCTGGCCGTATTGGCCGGCATCGTTTCCGGCTTCTTGCTGCCGGCCGCACTCGGCCCGGTTGCGCGCGTGCTGATAGGCTGGAACGTCACGGTCTGGTGTTACCTGGTCCTGATCGGCTGGCTGATGACACGGGTCGACCATGACCATGTGCGCGCCATCGCGCAACAGGAGGACCGGACCGCGCTGGCGGTGCTGGCCATCATGTCGACCGCCGCGGTCGCCAGCATCGCCGCCATCGTGCTGGAGCTCAGCAGCGCCAGGCAACTGGTTTTCAGCGCGCGCCTGTTCCATTACCTGCTCACCGGACTCACCGTGGCCGGTTCGTGGTGCCTGGTCGCGGTCATGTTCACCTTTCACTATGCGGTGCTGTACTACAAGTCGCCCGCCAAGCGGCGCGCGCTCAGTTTCCCCGACCAGGAAGCCAACCCGAATTACTGGGATTTCCTGTACTTCTCCTTCACCATCGCGGTGGCGGCGCAGACGTCCGACATCACCGTGCTGTCGCGCTCCATGCGCAAGGCGGTGCTGGCGCAATCGGTGCTGAGCTTCTTCTTCAATGCCGCGATACTGGGCCTGTCGGTCAATATCGCCGCCAGCGCGGTCAGCGGCTGACGGCGGCGCGGAGATTGCCGACGAAGGTCAGCGTCGCGCCGGCGGCCAGCGTCGGCAGCACTATCGGGCCGAACACGTCGGGGTCGAACAGGCAATGCCGCACTTCATGCGAACCGCTGGCCGGCACATGCTGCAGTTGCGCCAGGCTGAGCCTTTCGACGGCGCCGGCCTGGCCGACGCGCAGCAGGCTGGGCGCGGCCGCATCAGGACTTGCCACCCGCGCCTGCCAGGGACACCGGTTGCTGATCAGCGTTGACAGCGTGTAGACGGGCAGCGCCGCCAGCGGCGGCTCGGCGTCGTCATCGAACAGCGCCAGTTTCAGCGGCAGCGCCGCGGCAACGCCTGCCAGCGCGGAACGCGGCGCCGGGCGCTCCAGCGGCAGCAGCAAGCCGCCGCAGCGGGCCAGCGCGAAATACAGCACCAGCGCATCGGGATGCGCCTGGCCGCAGTAAGCCAGCACATCTCCCGGGCCCACGCCCCATTCGCCCTGCAGCCGCGCGGTGGCACGCTCGATGCGCGACCACAGCTTGCGGTAAGTGGCCAGCCGGAACCGCGATGCGCAGGCAACCACCTCGGGCTGCGCGCGCGCGTGGCGCTCCAGCAGTTCAAACAGGCTGGCGGATGGCTGCGGCAATGGAGGAGCGCTGAAGGTCATGAACAGCAGGCAATTGATCAAACCCGCTGATTCTACGGAAAAAACGCCTGCCTGCCTCATGCATGCCGGATTTTCGGCATAATTAATCCTGTTTAATGCTTGCAGGCCTTCAATGCCACTTTCCTCATCCCGCGCCCAGGAGCCGGAATTCGATACCGCGCATTTCCGCAATGCGCTTGCCCAGTTCGCCACCGGCGTGACTGTCATCACTACCCGGCTCGACAACGGCAGCTTCGTCGGCCTGACCGCCAGTTCCTTCAATTCGGTGTCACTGTCGCCGCCGCTGGTCTTGTGGAGCCTGTCGCAGCACGCCAGCACGCTGCCGGTGTTTACCGACAATTCCCATTACGTGATCAATGTGCTGTCGGCCAAGCAGTCCGCGCTGGCCGAACAGTTTTCGCGGCGCGGCGTGAATCGTTTTGAGAACGTGGAATTCACGCTGTCGCGCACGGGCCTGCCGATACTGAAAGGCGTGTCCGCCTGGTTTGAATGCCATAACCGCAGCCGCTACCCGGAAGGCGACCATGTGATTTTCGTCGGGGAGGTCGAACAATGCGAAGCCGCGCCGCAACGCGGGCTGATCTTCCACGGCGGGCGGCTGCTGGAGATCGGGAACGGCTGAGGTTTGCTCCCGGATGCGGCTTCTACAGCAGTTCCGCGATCAGCGACACGATGTCTTCGCCGTAGGTCTGCAGCTTCTTCTCGCCTACCCCGGACACGCCGCGCAAATCGTCCAGGGACGCCGGCTTGGCCTTGGCGATCTCGCGCATCGTCGCATCGTGGAAAATCACGTAGGCCGGCACGTTGTGCGCGCGCGCTGTCTCCATGCGCCACCAGCGCAGCTTCTCGAAGATGGTCTGCTCGCTGCGCGACAGGTCGGCTTCCACATAGCCGCGCGGCTTGGCTGAGCCGGCGCGCTTCTGCCTGGCCGGCTTTTCGTAGCGCCGCAGTTGCACCTGGCGCTCGCCGCGCAGCACCGGCCGCGCTTCGGCGGTCAGCTTCAATGCGTTATAGGCATCATGGTCAACCGCGACCAGGTCCAGCGCAATCACCTGCCGCAATATGGCGCGCCACTCCTGCTCGCTGATGTCGGAGCCGATGCCGAAGGTGGACAGCTGGTCATGCTTCCACTGCCTGACCTTTTCCGAATCGATGCCGCGCAACACATCCATCACGTGGCCGGCGCCAAAGCGCTGGTCAACCCGGTATATGGTCGACAGCAGCTTCTGCACCTGCACCGTGGCGTCATACGACACCGGCGGGTTGAGGCAGGTGTCGCAATTGCCGCACGGCGCCGACTCCTGGCCGAAATAGCTCAGCAGCCGCACCCGGCGGCAGCCCAGCGTCTCGCACAGGCCCAGCATCGCATCCAGCTTCTGGGTCTGGATGCGCTTGTAGCTTTCGTCGGCATCGGACTCGTCTATCATGCGGCGCTGCTGCACCACGTCCTGCAGTCCGTAAGCCATCCAGGCATTGGCCGGGGCGCCGTCGCGGCCGGCGCGGCCGGTCTCCTGGTAATAGCCTTCTATGCTCTTGGGCAGGTCGAGATGGGCCACAAAGCGCACGTCGGGCTTGTCTATGCCCATGCCAAACGCGATGGTCGCAACGATCACGATGCCTTCTTCCCGCAGGAAGCGGGCCTGGTTGGCGGTGCGGGTTTCCAGGTCCATGCCGGCATGGTAGGCCAGCGCGGTCCTGCCGTTCTGGTTCAGGAAATCCGCCACCTCCTCCACCTTCTTGCGCGACAGGCAGTAGACCACGCCGGCGTCGCCGGGATGCTCGGCCTCGATGAAGTCCAGCAGCTGCTTGCGGCCGTTGGTCTTTTCCACGATCTGGTAGCGGATGTTGGGCCGGTCGAACGACGACACGAACTGGCGCCCCTGTTCCAGCTGCAGCCGGCGCACGATCTCCTCGCGGGTCTGCTGGTCGGCGGTGGCGGTAAGCGCGATCCGCGGCACCTGCGGGAAGCGCTCGTGCAGGATGGACAGCCGGATGTACTCGGGCCGGAAGTCATGCCCCCATTGCGACACGCAATGCGCTTCGTCGATCGCGAACAGCGCGATCTTCGAGGCTTCAAGCAATTCCATGCAGCGCGGCGTCAGCAGCCGTTCGGGGGCCACATACAAGAGGTCCAGCTCACCGTCGCGCACCTGCTTTTCGATGCGGGCGGCCTGTTGCCAGGTCTGGGTGGAATTGAGGAAGGCGGCGCGCACGCCGACCTCGTCCAGGGCGTCGACCTGGTCCTGCATCAGCGCAATCAGCGGCGACACCACCACCCCGACGCCGTCGCGCAGCAGCGCCGGGATCTGGTAGCACAGCGACTTGCCGCCGCCGGTTGGCATCAGCACCAGCGCGTCGCCGCCCGCGGCCAGCGTCTCGACGATCTCGGCCTGCTGGCCGCGGAAAGCCGGATAGCCGAAGACTGTCTGCAGCAGGTGGAGCGCGCGTTCGCGGAGATCGGGCATATAAATGGTTTCCGGATTAGTCAGCCCATACCACCCAGCCGCTCCACGCGCTCAGCAGAATGAACAGGCCGAACACGATGCGGTACCAGGCGAACAGGGTGAAGTCATGCGTGCTGATATAGCGCAGCAGCCAGCGCACGCACAGGAAAGCGAAAATGAAAGAGGCGACCGTGCCGACGGTAAACAGCGGCACATCGGCGGCCGACAGCAGCGCGCGCTCCTTGTACAGCGAATACACGGTCGCCGCCAGCAGCGTCGGGATCGCCAGGAAAAAGGAAAACTCGGTGGCCGCCTTGCGCGACAGGCCAAACAGCATGCCGCCAATGATGGTGGCGCCGGAGCGGCTGGTGCCCGGCACCAGCGCAAACGCCTGGGCGCAGCCAACCTTGAATGCGTCCATCAGGGTCATCTCGTCCACCGACTGGAGGCGGGCATTGGCCGGGGAGGCGCGCTGACGCTTCTCCACCCACAGGATAATGAAGCCGCCGATGATGAAGGCCAGCGCCACCGGCACCGGCGCAAACAGCACCGCCTTGATGCGCTTGTTGAACAGAAAGCCCAGCGCCGCCGCCGGCAGGAAGGCCACCACCAGATTGATCGCGAAGCGTTGCGCCGCGCGGTCCGAGAACAGGCCGCCCAGCACCGAAGCGATGCGCGCCCGGTATTCCCAGATCACGGCCAGCATCGCACCGGCCTGGATCACTATTTCAAATACCTTCATCTTGTCGCCGGTGAAGTTGATCAGGCTGCCGGTCAGGATCAGGTGGCCGGTGGAGGAAATGGGCAGGAATTCGGTCAAGCCTTCGACCACGCCCATGATGAATGCTTTAAAAAGGAGTACTAAATCCATGCTTGCTGTATTCGAGTGATGAGCGCGTTGCCGAACTTGCGCGATTAAATGGAAAAACCCGCCGGCAATAATACAGGCGGGTTATCGGTGCCCCTTGGATACCAGAGGGTTCATTTGACCGGCGCAAAGGTTACCACGAGCCTGTCCGGCCGGGTGACAATTTTCACCGGCGCAAAACTGACCCCCGCATAACGGAAAGCGCCGGGCGCGAAAGTGTATACCGGCAGATCGCCCAGCAACTGCGCCGCCACGAAGCTGGCGATGCCGGCAATCTGGGCGCCATATCCATGATCCAGGCCGGCAATCCGGATGTCCTCGACCCTGGGGTCGCCCAGCACCAGCATGCCGCGCGCCGTGTCGACCCGGGGCACTCCGGAAAGAGTCAGGGCGCCGCGCACGCCGGCGTTGCCGAACGCCAGCACCGGCGTAACCGACAGGTCCATGGTGGCGGCAATCCGGTTCACATCCGGCTGCAGGGCCAGCCTGGGGTTGGTGGCGCTGACATCGAACAGGCCCAGGTAGCGCTGATTGTATGGAAAACGCCGCTCCATGCCTTCCTGCAGGCGCGCCAGCGGCACGTCGATGTCGCGCGGACCGAGCAGGCTGGCGCAGGCGGCCGCCAGCAGCACGGTGATCAGGATGACAAGGCGCTTCATGCCGCGGTCGCCCGTTCAAGCCGCTCCAGCCAGGCCAGCGCATGCGCGCGGCTGGCGCCGCACATGTCGGGCGCCGGCTGCAGGCTGGCGCACACCGCCGGGCGCGCGGGATGGCCAAAGATCCGGCAGGCGTTGCTGTGGTCCAGCTGCACGCAGCGCACACCAGCGGGCTTGCCCATGGGCATGCCCGGGATGGGAGAGGAAATCGAGGGAGCGATGCAGCAGGCGCCGCATCCGGGACGGCATTCAGGCAATGAAGTCATTTATAGATTTTACTCAATTCAGCGCGCTGGCACCGGGAACTGGAGAATGCCGCGTGGTACCCACCCTGCCACTGTTTTTACCGATGAATGGAAATCATGGCTCCAAACAGCAAAACAGGCGGCATCGCGCCGGCCAATAATACGCCAGGCACAAGCCCGTCCGGCACGTCCCAAAAGAAAGCCGGAACAGCGCCGGCAGATCCGGCCGCCGCGCCAGGCAGGAAAAACGCAGCGGAGGGGAAACCGGCGCCGCCTCATCCGCCGATTGTGCGGCAGGACGAAGAAAAGGCATCGATTCTTGTGCCTGCCTTAATCGTGCCTGCCACGCGCGCACAAAAAAACAATCACGCAGCGCCGCAGCCGGAGTCGCCGGGGTCGCCAGGGCGGCGGAGTAAAAACGCGAAAGGCGCATTGGCAAGCCCGCCCCACAAGGACAGGTCCGGTACCGCGCCGGCAATCAAAGACGGAACGCCGCCCTCATCGCCGGCGTCAGGCGCAAGCCGGGCGCCGCTCACCCCGCTCCTCCGGCCCGCCTCGCCGGCTTCACCCTCTCCGCCGTTCACCCTCGCCAGCGCCATTGCGTCGCCAGCCTCGCCCGAGGCGGGGGCGCTGCGCGACTATCTGCAAAGCGCCAGCGTCGACCGCCTGAGCAACGCCATCTTCCGTGACCAGCACGGTTTTGGCACCAGCTTTCCACAGGAATGGATCAGGACAGTCAAGCATTCAATGAGCCGCGTGACAAGCAATATGGTCAAGGCCATCGAGCCTATCGTGGCCGGGCAGGACCTGAACAAACTGGTCCCGCCCATAGGCGAGCAGGAGAACTTCAACTGGAAACCGCTTGAACGGATTTTCAGCGCCGCATGCAAGGCCCTGATTGCGCCCGGTTCATCCACCAGTCCGCTGCCGTTTCCAACCATGATCCTGCTGGCCGAAATGGTGGATGAATTGCGCCAGGCGCCCGGCTATCAACAACTTGACAATGGGCAGCGCAACAAGGCCGTCGAGGATGCGGTTTTCAGCGTCGCCATCTTTTACGGCCTGATAGGGTCACTGGAAGAACGGCTCAAGAACACTGCGTATCCACGCCTGGCCAATCTGCTGGGCATCTACCTGAAAGCCTGTTTCGGCGTCGCCAGCACGTCCAGGGGCGAAATCGCCGGCGCCATCGTCAAATGCGCGAGGCGGGAACAGCTCGCGCAATGCGCCGCCTTCCGCGCGGAACTGCTGCGTGAGGTCAGGCGCATCGCCGAGCTGCGCAGAGTGAGGTTTGATGACTGGTACACCGATCCGCCTCATGAAGATAACCTTGAAAAAAATATCGACATCTATTTCAAGGACACCTGGCTGGCCCGCGCCGATAACTACGAGGAACAAATCAGGAAGGGGCGCTACCTGCTGGCCGAACCGGATGGTGCCCGCCATCCCTGCCGCTCCTACCAGCAGCTGGTAAGCCATGTCGGCCAGGGCAGCAAGGGCACGCTGGCTGAGACCATACTGCATGTGGCGGGCGAGCGCCTGAACAATTTCCTGTGCCAAAGCTACCTGTACAGCCCTTGCTGCCGCCTGTTCACCGACATTGCTGGCCGATTCGTAGAGCCGATTCCCCAGTTGCAAAGCCGTTTTCTGATCAGGCAGGCAACTTCGGAGTGCATCACGGTGGAGTATCGCTGTACAGACGCCGATGTGCGAAGC
>Ga0308174_10001852_pt1 | contig 10139 bp, 10 predicted proteins | sample PhyPR2_FD_203894 | JGI IMG/M metagenome (GOLD analysis project Ga0308174, IMG submission 203894) | Soil microbial communities from UC Gill Tract Community Farm, Albany, California, United States - DLSLS.P.R2 | ecosystem: Environmental > Terrestrial > Soil > Agricultural land | place: USA... | reverse complement strand
TTCGACGTGACCGTGCCCAGGGGCCGGCTCTGGGTGATGGGCGACAACCGCTCGAACAGCGAGGACTCCCGCTACCACCAGGACCTGCCGGGCGGCGGGACCGTCCCCGCGAAGGACGTGGTCGGCAAGGTCTGGGCGATCGTCTGGCCGTTCGACCGGGCGCACCGGCTGGCGGAGCCGCAGACCTTCGAGAACCCCAAGCTGCAGGCCACGAACAGGTAGCGGCCGTTCAGGCCACGAACCGGTAGCCCATCCCGGGCTCGGTCAGCAGGTGCCGCGGGCGCGACGGGTCCGCCTCGAGCTTGCGGCGCAGGCCCGCGACGTACACGCGGAGGTAGTTGGTCTCGACGGCGTACCCCGGGCCCCACACCTCCGCGAGCAGCTGCCGCTGGGGGACCAGCCGGCCGGGCCGGGTGACCAGCGCCTCGAGCAGCCGCCACTCGGTCGGCGTCAGCCGGACCTCCTCGCCGTCGCGGAGCACGCGGGTGGCGGCGAGGTCGACGGTGAACGCGTCGGTGACCACGGGCGCGGGCGGCTGGTCGGGTACGGCGCGGCGGACGGCGGCCCGCACCCGCGCGAGCAGCTCGTCCATGCCGAACGGCTTGGTGACGTAGTCGTCCGCGCCGACGTCGAGCGCCTCCACCTTGTCGTCCGAGCCGTGCCGCGCGGACAGCACGATCACCGGCACCTGGCTGTGCTGCCGGACCGTCCGCAGCACGTCGACGCCGGACAGGTCGGGCAGGCCGAGGTCGAGGAGCACCACGTCGGGGTCGTCCTCGCGGACCGCCGCGACCGCGGTGCGGCCGTCCCGTGCGGGCAGTACGTGGTAGCCGCGGGCCCGCAGCCCGATCGCCAACGTGCGCTGGATGGCCGGGTCGTCGTCGACGACCAGGACGGTGGTCACGGCAGGGCCGGCTCGGCCATTGCCGGCAGGGGTACGGCGGACAGGGTGACGGTCATGGTCAGGCCGCCGCCGGCCGTGTCGGACGCGACGAGCGTGCCGCCCATCGCCTCGGTGAGCCCGCGGGCGACCGCGAGACCGAGGCCCACGCCCTCCCCGGCCGGGGCGTCACCGAGCCGCTGGAACGGCTCGAACAGGGACGGCTTCGCGGCGTCCGGCACACCCGGCCCGTGGTCGACGACGTGCAGCGCGACGTTCCCGGCGGCCAGGTCGCTGGAGACCTGGACCTCCCCGGTCGTGTGCCGCAGCGCGTTGTCGACCAGGTTCGCCACCACCCGGTCGAGCAGGCCGGCGTCGACCCGCACCGGCGGCAGGTCGTCGGGCAGGTCGAGGCGCACCCGGTCCCCACCGGGCACGGCGAGCACGGCCCGGGCGACGACGTCGTCGAGGCCGACCAGGTCCGGGACGAGGGTCACCCCGCCGGTCTGCAGGCGGCTCAGGTCGAGCAGGTTGGCGATGATCGTGCCGAGCCGGTCGGCCGACTCCTCGATGGCCTCGAGCAGCTCGTCCCGGTCGCGGGTGCTCCAGGCGACCTCGGGCGCGCGCAGCGTCGAGACCGCCGCCTTGATGCCGGCGAGCGGGGTGCGCAGGTCGTGCGAGACGGCGGCCAGCAGCGCCGTACGCAGCCGGTTGCCCTGCTCCAGCCGCTCGGCCGCGGCCGCCTGGGCGGCCAGCTCGGACCGGTCGAGCACCACCGCGAGGTGGGTGGCGAACGCGGCCAGCACCCGCAGGTCGTGCGGCGGCAGCGCCCGACCGCGCAGCAGCAGCTTCACCCGCTGCGAGGCGTCCGCCTCCGCGTCCGCGGCCGCCGGCGTGGTCGGCGGGTCGTCGCCCCGGGTCGCGACCACGGCCCAGGCGCCGCCGGCGTCGGCGCGCAGCACGGTGGCGGCGGTCATCGCGAAGGTCTCCCGGACCAGGTCGAGCAGGTCGCCCACACCGTGCTCGGTGCGCAGCAGCGCACGGTTCAGCCGGGTGAGGGTGTCGGCCTCGCGGCGGGCCAGGTCGGCCTGCACGCTGCGCCGGGCCGCGGTGTCGACGACGGTGGCGACGGAGACGGCGACGACCAGGAACAGCGCGAGCGCCACGAGGTTGTCGACGTCGTCGACGGTCAGCGTGTGCAGCGGCGGGGTGAAGAAGTAGTTCAGCAGCACGCTGCCCAGCACTGCCGAGACGACCGACGGCCAGCGTCCGCCGACCAGCGCCACCAGCACCGTGAGGGCCAGGAACGCCAGCGCCTGCGAGGTGGGTACGTGCCGGGACGCGGCCAGCAGCCCGGTGAGCGCGACCGGCCCGAGCACGGCCAGGAGCCATCCCGCGAGCCGGCGGCCGGGCGACAGCGCGCTCGGCCGGCCCGGGTCGACCGCGCCGCGGGCGAACGGGTGGCTGACCATCACCACGTCGATGTCGCCGGAGTCGGCGACCAGCCGCTCGCCCACCCCTGCACTGAACGCGGACCGGAGCCGGCCGCGCCGGCTGACGCCGACCACGACCTGGGAGGCGTCGAGCCCGCGGGCCAGGTCGAGCACGGCCTGCGCCGGGTCGGCCGCGGTGACGGTGTGGTGCACGCCGCCGAGCTCCTCGCACAGGCCCCGCAGCCGCTCCAGCCCCGCCGGGTCGGGCGCCCCGCCGGGGCCGGGACGGGCGACGTGCACGCTGTGCAGCTCCGCGCCGGGGACCCGGGCCGCGCGGCGCAGCAGCACCTCGCCCTCGGGCCCGCCCGAGAGCGCGACGAGCACCCGCTCGGGACGGCTCACGGCGACCACGTCTCCATTGTGCGCTCAGCCCACGTGCACGTGCGGGCGTCGGCGGCGCCGCGGCTCGTTGCGACGGAGCACCTCACGGGTGACCGGTGCGACCTCGCCGGAGCCGAAGAGCAGGAAGCGTGCGAAGTTCGCGGCCGGGTTGCCCTCGGTCCACTCGAAGTAGATGTGCGGGGTCACCCCGGTCAAATCGCGCACGTGCAGCAGCAGCGCGGCCAGCGCGTTCGGCACCGACGAGGACTCCACCGTCAGCACCCGGTGGTGCCCGTCCATCACCCGCCCGTGCACGTCGAGCCGGGACTCGAAGTCCGACGGGTCGGTGACCGTGACCTCCACGAACACCACGTCGGCGTCGGCGGGCAGGTCCTGGTCGTCGCGGATCTGGCGGAGCTTGTCGTCGTACTCGCTCCGGTCGCGCCCCCCGTCGTCCGGCTCGTTCGCGACCAGCCGGATCGTCCGGCGGGCGCAGTCGCGCACGAACATCTCCGCGGTCCCGTCGAGGTGTACTTCGGTCGTCCGCAGCTCGAAGGAGCGGGACAGCCGCGAGGCGAACGAGACCGCGAGGATGGCGGCGATGAAGCAGGCACCGATCTTCACGCCGTCGGGCCGCTCGATGACGTTGTCGACGGTCGTGTAGACGAACACCAGCGTGATCACCGCGAACGCCCACGACAGCCGGCGCTGCCCGGCCCGGCGGGCCGCGAGGCTCACCGCCGCCCCCGCGGAGGTGAACAGCACCAGCACCCCGGTGGCGTAGGCGCCGCCCTGTGCGTTGACGTCCGCGTCGAAGATCCAGGTGACCAGGAAGGCGATCGAGGTGAGCACCAGCACCAGCGGCCGGACCGCGCGGGACCACTGCGGCGCCATGCCGTAGCGGGGGAGGTACTTCGGGATCAGGTTCAGCATGCCCGCCATCGCCGAGGCGCCGGCGAACCACAGGATCGCGATGGTGCTGATGTCGTAGACCGTCCCGAACCCGTTGCCGAGGTACAGGTGCGCGAGGTAGGCCAGGGCCCGACCGGATGCCTCGCCACCGTTCTGGAACGCGCGCGGCGGGATCAACAGCGTGGTGACGAAGCTGCTGGTGACCAGGAAGACGCTCATCATCCCCGCCGCCACCGCGAGCATCCGCCTGGTGCCGCGAACCCGCCCCCTCGGTGCTGCCTCCGTGTCGCTCTCGTCGCCGTGCACGTGCGTCATCACCGCAACACCGGTCTCGAAGCCGGACATGCCCAGCGCCAGCTTGGGGAACACCAGCAGCGACAGCGCGACCACCATCAGCGGGTCGCCGTGCTGGGTGGTGATCGCCGAAGTCCAGTGGCTGACGACGGCGGGGTGCGCGACGACCTGTCCCATCGCGACGGCGATCACCACGACGTTGAGCGCGAGGTAGGCGCCCACGAGCGCGACCGCGATGCCGATCGCCTCGGTGAAGCCGCGCAGGAAGATCGCACCGAGCAGCGCGAGCAGGACCAGCGTGATCGCGACCTGGTGCCCGTGCAGGAGCTGCGGCACGTTGGGGTTCTCCACGATGTGTGCGGTGGCGTCCGCGGCCGACAGCGTCATGGTGATCAGGAAGTCGGTGGCCGCGAACCCGAGCAGCACCAGCACGAAGATCTTGCCCTTCCAGAAGGACAGCAGCCGCTCGAGCATGGCGATCGACCCCTCGCCGTGCGGGCTCTCCTGCGCGACCCGGCGGTAGACCGGCAGGGCACCGAGCAGGGTCAGCGCCACGAGCACGAGCGTTGCGAAGGGCGACAGCACACCCGCGGCGATGGCCGCGATGCCCGGCTGGTAGCCGAGCGTGGAGAAGTAGTCGACGCCGGTCAGGCACATCACCTTCCACCACGGGTGGGTGCGCTCCCCGCTCGGTGTCCGCGCGTGCGGACCCGGGTGGGCAGCGGCCCGGTGCGCCATGTCCTCCAGCAGCCAGCCGCGCAGCCCGTGCTGCTCGGTGGCATCCGGTCGGACGGTGACGGTCATCGTTCTCCTCGGCGCTGCGGGGTCAGCGCGGCAGTGGTGGTGGCGAGGACCAGGAGCAGCAGCAGACGCACCACGTCAGCGGTCCCGTGCAGGACGAGCGCGCCGTGCCCGTTGCCGAGGAAGCCGACCAGGAACAGCCAGCCCTCCACGGCGACCGCGACCGCGGTGACCGGGTGCTGGCGGAGGCTGCACCCGACCACCAGCAGCGCCGTCGCGGTGACCGCGGCCGTGCCGTCGGTCAGGTCCACGACGACCAGCGCGCCCCAGTAGGCCGCGAACAGGCGGGCACCGGCGTCCGGCCACAGCTCCCGCAGCGGTACGTCGGAGCGGGTGACTGCCGTGCGCAGGGTCTGGCTCACGTCTCGATGGTTGCTCGCGCGTCCGTCGTACCGGCGGTTCTTAACGGGGCCCTAACATCGCCGGGTGGAGACCCCCGTGCGGCTGGTGCCGCTGTCCGTCGCGACGATGCGGGCCCTCGTGGCCGGTGACCTCGCGGCCGCGTCGGCGGCGGCCGGGATCACCGCGACGGCGTACCTCGTCGACCACGCGTGGCTCTGGAACATCCGGCTCCCGCAGGTGGCGGCCGACCCGGCGGCGCTGGCCTGGATCGCGCGGGCCGCGGTCACGCCCGACGGCGACGTGGTCGGGCTGGTCGGCTTTCACGGACCCCCGGACGAGCGCGGGATGGTGGAGGTGGCCTACGGCGTGGACCCGGCGTTCCGGCGACGCGGCTGGGCGCGGGCGCTGCTCGCCACCGCGCTGGACTGGGCCGCGTCCGAGCCCTCGGTGCGGGTGGTGCGGGCGAGCATCAGCCCGTCCAACGAGGCGTCGCTGGCGACCCTGCGGCCGTTCGGCTTCGAGCCGGTCGGCGGGCAGTGGGACGAGGAGGACGGTCTCGAGCTGCTCTTCGAACGGCCCGTCCGGTGAGGCCGCGATGAGGCTGGTGGGCCTGTCCGGGCGGGCGATCCGCGACCTGGCCGCCGGTCGCACGGTCACCGTCGACGGGGTCGAGGTCGCCTGGCCGGACCACGACCGGCGGGTGCTCGGCTACCGACGGCAGGCCCTGACGGACGACCCCGGCTCCGCGCCGTACCTCCTGCACGTGCTGCTCGACGGCACCACGGTGGCCGGCCGGATCGGCTGCCACGAGGGCGCGCGGGACGGTGTCGTCGAGATCGGGTACGCCGTGTCGCCGGCGTACCGAGGCCGCGGCGTCGGGACCGCCCTGGTCCGGGAGTTCCTCGCCTGGCTCGCGGCCCGCGGGGTCCGCACCGTGCGGGCGTCGGTGTCGCCCGGCAACGCGGCGTCTCGGGCGCTGCTGGCGCGGTTCGGGTTCGTCGAGGTCGGCTCGCACGTGGACGACGAGGACGGCGTCGAGCTGGAGCTGCAGGCCGACCTCGTCGACGTCGCGGACGTCTCAACGGCTGGTCCGGCCGCTGCCGGGTGAGCGCGGCCGGTGACAGCCTGGCCGGATGACGAACGCGTACACCCACGGGCACCACGAGTCCGTGCTGCGCTCGCACCGGTGGCGCACGGCGGAGAACTCCGCCGGCTACCTGCTGCCTGAGCTGAGGCCCGGGGTGCGGCTGCTCGACGTGGGCTGCGGGCCGGGGACGATCACGATGGACCTCGCCGAGCTCGTCGGGCCCGACGGCACGGTGACCGCGCTGGAGCGCACCGGCGACGCGCTCGACCTGGCCCGCGGCGAGGCGGAGCGCCGCGGCACCACGAACGTCGACTTCGTGGTCGGGAACGTGCAGGCCCTCGACCTGCCGGACGCGTCCTTCGACGTCGTGCACGCCCACCAGGTGCTCCAGCACGTCGACGACCCGGTGCAGGCGCTGCGCGAGATGCGGCGGGTCTGCCGGCCGGGTGGGATCGTCGCCGTCCGCGACAGCGACTACGCCGGCTTCACGTGGTACCCCGCCTCGCCTGCGCTGGACCGCTGGCTCGAGGTCTACTCCGCGGTGGCCCGGTCCAACTCCGCCGAGCCGGACGCCGGCCGCCGGCTGCTCGCCTGGGCCCGCGCGGCCGGTCTCTCCGACGTACGCGCCTCCTCGGCCACCTGGTGCTACGCCAGCCCGATGGACCGCGCGTGGTGGGGCGGCCTGTGGGCCGACCGGATCGTCGACTCCGATCTCGCCCGGCAGGCCGTCGACCGCGGCCTCGCCACCCGCACCGAACTCGCCGCGCTTGCGGACGGCTGGCGCCGCTGGGCCGCCGACGACGACGGCTGGTTCTCCGTCCTGCACGGCGAGCTGCTCGCCCACCCCTGACGCCGAGGCGTCCCGTTCTGCGCTCCCAGCCCTGCCGAGGCGTCCCGTTCTGCGGCCCCCACCCCGCCGAGGCGTCCGGTTCTGCGGCCCGCCGCGCGCCGCACCGCATCCAGCCACACAGAACGCGACGCCTCACGGCCCCTGAGCGCGCAGAACACGACGCCTCACCGCCCCCAGCGACACAGAACGGGACGCCTCGGCGGGAGGTCAGGGCAGGACGGCCACCTCGTCGGTGAGGCGGGCGCCGTCGAGCAGGGTGAGCTCGTCGCCGGACCAGAAGCTGCCGGGGTCGTACCAGTTGGTGGGGCGCTCGTCGCCGAGCAGGCCCATCGCCTGGTACGTCGCGGCGACCACCTCCGCGCAGTACGTCGTCTCGACCGCGGCCGGCCGGCGGACCCGGCCCCGGGCCCAGCGGCCCGCCAGCGCCACGGTGGCCGGGAACGGCGTGCCGTCCATCCGGGCGATGGTGCGCAGCAGCGCCGCCTCCATGGCCGCGGTGACCGGGGCGTCGAGCTGGCGCAGCCAGGCGCGCTGCTCGTAGCGGCCGGTCCACTGCTCGACCGCCTCCCGCAGGTCGTGCAGCTGGACGCCGCGGTGGTGGCTGCCGGTCCAGAGGTCGAGCAGCCCGCGGCCGAGCTCGGCGTGCCACATCAGCGGCGGCATGTCGTCGAGGACCACCGCCATCCCGACGTGGTTCACCGGGCTGTTGGTCACCGCGCGGATAGCCTGGTCGGCGACCGTGCGGCCGCGGAACAGCCACACGTCACCGGTGCGGGTCAGGTCGGCGGCCTGGTCCAGCGTCAGCGAGGTGCGGAGCATCGGGTCCTCCGGAGGAAGGGTGGGGATGAAGAAGGGGTGCGGATGAAGCTGTGGAAGGCGCTCGGACTGGCCGGGCTGGCCGGGGTCGCGGCGACCGGGGCCATCATCGCCCGCAACCAGCGCGCCCGGGCGCAGCTCACGCCGGAGGAGATCCGGGACCGGCTGCACCGGCGGCTCGCCGAGGTGGACGCCGACCCTCAGGACGACAGCACCGCCAGCAACGCCCGCGCGTAGGCCCGCTCCGCGTCGATGTCGACGTAGCGACCGCCGTCGGTGAGCACGACGGCGTACCCGCCGGTGGCGCCGTCGAGCCGCTCCAGGCCGGCGAACCGGCCGGCGAGGGCCGCGCGCAGCTGGTCCTCGCGGGGCAGCCAGATCACCTCGTGCTTGCCGATGCTGTCCAGCGCCCACTCCACCGTGCCGTTGAACTTCATCTCCGGCCCGGTCGGCAGCTCGGAGACCTCGACGGACATCCCGCTCACCACGAACACCTCGTCGTCCAGGTCCCGGTCGGGCACCAGGAAGCGGTCGCCGCTGGCCGGCTCCCAGACCAGTCCGGCCGCGGCAAGGTTCTCGGCGAGCTCGCGCGTGATCATCGCCCCATCATGGCTCGCCCGAGGCCCGGACCGCACGTGAGACCGCTCAGGCGGTCAGCCAGACGCAGGCGTACGGCGCGAGCTGGACGGCGTCGTCGCGGAGCACCGGCGTCGAGCCGGACACGTGGTCGACGACGGCCCCGGGGTCCAGGCCGAGGTCGCGGAGCACGTCCAGCGGGACGTGCCGCGGGCCGGGGGTGACGTTGTAGGCGCCGAGCATCGCGCCGAGCGGGTGCCGCCGGGCGACGAGCAGCACGCCGGGGTCGCGCGGGTCGAGCACCTGGGCCGGCACCGCGGCGTGCAGGTGCGGCAGCGCCGCGCGGGCGGTCACCAGGCGGCGTACGCCCTCGCGGATGCCGTGCTCGTCGGGCGGCGGCGGCCAGGGCATCCCCGGGCGGTGCGCCCACCGGTTGTCCGGCGCGTGCTCGGGGTCGGCGGCCCAGTCGGGGTCGTTGAGCAGGCCGAGCTCGTCGCCCATCCAGATGACCGGCAGGCCGCCGAACCCGAGGACGACCGCGTGCGCGAGCAGGATCCGGTCCACCGCGCCCGGGTCCCCGGCCGACAGCCCGGCCAGCGAGGCGAGGGAGCCGGAGATCCGCCGGTCCCCGGTCGCCGGGTTCTCCTGGAAGACCAGGCCGCGGGCCCAGGAGCCCGGGAACTCCCCGGCGTAGAAGTCGGACAGGAACCGCCGGTGCTCGAAGCCGGACAGCCCGACGGCCGCCGCGTCGTCGTCGCCGATCGCCCAGCCGATGTCGTCGTGGCAGCGGGCGTAGGTGGTCCAGGCGGTCGTGGACGGCGCCGGCGGCAGCTGCTGCAGCGCCCGCGCCGCGAGCCGCGCGTCCCGGGAGGCGAGCATCGACCAGATCTGCACCATCAGCGAGTTGTGGTACGCGAGGTCGCTGACCTTGCCCCAGTGCTCGCCCTGCCCGAGGTAGGCGAGCAGGTCCTGCGGCCCCACGATCGCCTCGGCCTTGAACACCACCGCCGGGCAGGCGATCCGGGCGACCGTCCGCAGCGCCTGGGTGAGCGCGTGCACCTCCGGCTGGTTCTGGCAGCTGGTGCCCATCCGCTTCCAGGTGAACGCGATGGCGTCCAGCCGGAACACCTCGACCCCGTGGTTGGCCAGGTCGAGGATCACGTCCGCGAACTCGCACAGCACGTCGGGGTTCGCCCAGTTGACGTCCCACTGGTAGTCGTTGAACGTCGTCCAGACCCAGCCGTCCAGGTCCTCGTCCCAGGAGAAGCTGCCGGGCGCGAAGTCCGGGAACACCTCCGGCAGCGTCTGCTCGAACGCGTCCGGCATCGTCCGGTCCGGGTAGACCAGGAAGTAGTCGCGGTACGTCGGGTCGCCCGCCCGCGCCTTCTCCGCCCACGGGTGCTCGCGGGCCACGTGGTTGAGCACCAGGTCCAGGCACAGGCTGATCCCGTCCCGGCGCAGCCGCCGGGTCAGCGCTCGTAGGTCGTCGGTGGTGCCGAGGTCGGGGCGGACGCTGCGGAAGTCGGCGACGGCGTACCCGCCGTCGTTCGGTGCCGGGCGCGATGTCAGCAGCGGCATCAGGTGCAGGTAGCGCACCCCGAGGTCGGCGAGGTACGGCGTCCGCTCGGCCACCCCGGCCAGGGTGCCGGCGAACCGGTCCGCGTACGCCGCGTAGCCGACCATCTCCGGCCGCTGGAACCAGTCCGGCTCCAGCGACCGCCTCAGGTCGAGCCGGTGCAGGTCGTCGGCGCGGGCCGCGAAGGCTCG
>Ga0308174_10001850_pt1 | contig 10148 bp, 8 predicted proteins | sample PhyPR2_FD_203894 | JGI IMG/M metagenome (GOLD analysis project Ga0308174, IMG submission 203894) | Soil microbial communities from UC Gill Tract Community Farm, Albany, California, United States - DLSLS.P.R2 | ecosystem: Environmental > Terrestrial > Soil > Agricultural land | place: USA... | reverse complement strand
GCCCGGTCCCGCCCGGGCGTCGGCCGGATGGCCCCGTCCAGACAGGGTCGGTAGCGTGCTGGGACGGCACGTTCCCACGTGTGGCACGACGACACCGACCCGAGAGGCAGTGCGATGGCCGGCGGATGGATGGACAAGGTGAAGGACTACGTCAAGGGCAACCCTGAGCAGGCGGGGTCCGCCATCGAGAAGGTCGAGGACCTCATCGACCAGCGCACGGGGGGCAAGTACGCCGACAAGGTCGACCAGGGCGGCGACGTGCTGCGCGACAAGCTGGGCCTGCCCACCGTCGCCGAGCGGGCCGACACCGAGCGGCACGGCACCCCGTCCGGCCCCGGACCGGTGGAGCAGTCCGGACAGGCGCCCTCGGTGGACAGCCCGTCTGGTTCCCCGGCCGAGCACGAGCCCACTTCCACCCCGACCGGGCAGGTCTCCGAGGAGCAGGTGATGCCCGCTCCGCCCACGCCCGACACCGTGCCCGAGCCCACCCCGTCGCCGGTGCCCGAACCGCGCCCGTCCCCGGTGCCCGAGCCGACTCCCACGCCCGTGCCGGAGCCGAGCCCGTCGCCCATCCCGGAGCCCGGACCCGAGCCGGCCCCGTCACCCGACGGTCCCACCTCCAGCGGCGACCGCGACGCCGGGAGCACCCAGCCGGTCGAGGGGTCGGTGCCCCTGCCCGAGCCGGGCACCAACGACCCGCAGGAGCCCGGGTCGCTCGAGGAGGGTTCGCTCGTCCCGGGTGACGCCGAGCAGGTCGGCCAGCCCGGCGGCCCGATGGACCCCGAGGGTGTCGGCCCCACCCAGCCGTCCCAGCACCGGGACGGGCTGCCGCAGGGCGGCACCACCCAGCAGGGGGAGCCGCAGACGGGCAAGCCGGTCCCCGGCGGCAAGCAGCCCGACGACGGCGGCCCCGGCCGGAGCTGAGCAGGCGCGGGCGGACGGCGCTCACGCCGGATACCGCCGATGACGAAGGCCCGTCCCCCCAAGGGGCCGGGCCTTCGTGCGTTCGTCCCTGTGCGGCGGGGTCAGTCCTTGATCTCGGCGATCACGGCGCCGTTGGTGACCGTGAGGCCGACCTCGGCCGACAGCCCCGTGACGGTGCCTGCCTTGTGGGCGTTGATCGGCTGCTCCATCTTCATGGCCTCGAGCACGACGACGAGCTCACCCTCGGCGACCTGCTGGCCCTCCTCGACGGCGATCTTGACGATGGTGCCCTGCATGGGGGCGGTGAGGGAGTCTCCGGACGCGGCCGCGCCGGCCTTGGAGCCACCCGAGCGCCGCGGCGCCTTCTTCTTCGCGGAGGAGCCGCCACCGCCCAGGGAGAGGCCACCGGGCAGGACGACCTCGAGGCGCTTGCCGCCCACCTCGACGACGACGCTCTGCCGCTCCTCGGGCTGCTGCTGCAGCTCGGGAGCGGTCCCCGACCACGCGGGGATCTGGTTGTCGAACTCGGTCTCGATCCACCGGGTGTGCACGCTGAACGGCTTGTCGCCCTCGGGGGCGAAGGCCGGGTCGGCGACCACCGCCCGGTGGAACGGCAGGACGGTCGGCATACCCTCGACGACGAACTCGGCCAGGGCCCGGCGCGAGCGCTCCAGCGCCTGGTGGCGGTCACGGCCGGTGACGATGAGCTTGGCGAGCATCGAGTCGAACGCCCCGCCGATGACGTCACCCTCGACGACGCCGGAGTCCAGGCGGACGCCGGGCCCCGACGGCGGCCGGAACGACCCGACGACGCCGGGGGCGGGCAGGAAGTTGCGGCCCGCGTCCTCACCGTTGATGCGGAACTCGATCGAGTGGCCCACCGGGGAGGGGTCGTCGTAGCCGAGGACCTCACCGTTGGCGATGCGGAACTGCTCGCGCACGAGGTCGATCCCGGTGACCTCCTCGGAGACGGGGTGCTCGACCTGGAGACGGGTGTTGACCTCGAGGAACGAGATCCGGCCGTCCTGGGCCACCAGGAACTCGCACGTCCCGGCGCCGGTGTAGCCCGCCTCGGACAGGATCGCCTTGGACGCCCGGACCAGCTCGGCGTTCTGCTCGTCGGACAGGAACGGCGCGGGCGCCTCCTCGACGAGCTTCTGGTGGCGGCGCTGCAGCGAGCAGTCACGCGTGGAGACCACGACGACGTTGCCGTGCTGGTCGGCCAGGCACTGGGTCTCGACGTGGCGCGGCCGGTCGAGGTACTGCTCGACGAAGCACTCGCCACGCCCGAAGGCCGAGACCGCCTCGCGCGTCGCCGACTCGAACAGCTCGGGGATCTCCTCGAGGGTGCGGGCCACCTTGAGGCCGCGGCCGCCGCCGCCGTACGCAGCCTTGATGGCGACCGGGAGACCGTGCTCCTTCGCGAACGCCACGACCTCGTCGGCACCGTCGACGGGGTCGGGCGTGCCGGCGACCAGGGGCGCGTCGGCCCGCGACGCGATGTGGCGGGCCTTGACCTTGTCACCGAGGCTGTCGATGGCCTCGGGGGAGGGACCGATCCAGGTCAGCCCGGCGTCGATGACGGCCTGGGCGAAGGAGGCGTTCTCGGCGAGGAAGCCGTAGCCGGGGTGCACCGCGTCGGCGCCGGACTTGCGGGCCACCTCGATGAGCTTCTCCTGCACGAGGTAGGAGTCGCCGGGGGTCGTGCCGCCGAGGGCCCAGGCCTCGTCGGCCACCCGCACGTGCAGCGCGTCCCGGTCCGGATCGGCATACACGGCAACCGAACCGAGGCCACTGTCGGAGCACGCCCGCGCGATGCGCACGGCGATCTCGCCGCGGTTGGCGATGAGGACCTTCGTGATGGGGCGGGAGCTCGGCTTCGTCGTCGAGTCGGGAGTGGGCACCATGCGGCGGAGCCTAGCCCGTTTCCCCCACGGCACCCCCACCTGCCTGGTGTGGTCTCGGCGACACCAGCGAGGGGTACGGCGCTGCGTGGCCCGGCGGTCCGGCACGCCGGCACCTGCCAGGTGCACCGGGGCGGGCCCTAGGGTGAGCGGCATGAGCACGGACGAGCACGCCAGCGGGACCACGGACGACGCCCGGTCGGTCAGGCAGATCGAGGAGGGCGTCCAGCGCGACTTCTCCCAGTCGATGTCCTACGGCGCCTACCTCGGCCTCGACCAGCTGCTGGCGTCGCAGCACCCCCGCAGCGAGCCGCCCCAGCACGACGAGCTGCTGTTCATCATCCAGCACCAGACCTCCGAGCTGTGGCTCAAGCTCATGCTGCACGAGCTGCGTTCGGCCAGGACCCTGCTCGCCTCCGACGACCTCGCTCCTGCCCTCAAGCGGCTCGCCCGCGTCAAGCACATCCAGCACACGCTGACCGGGCAGTGGTCGGTGCTCGCGACGCTGACGCCGAGCGAGTACGCCGAGATCCGCCCCTTCCTCGCCACGAGCTCGGGGTTCCAGTCCTGGCAGTACCGCGCGGTGGAGTTCCTGCTCGGCAACAAGAACGCCGACATGGTCAGGGTCTTCGACCACGACGAGGCGGCCCGGGCGATGCTGGCCGAGCTGCTCGACCAGCCGAGCCTCTACGACGAGTTCCTGCGCTACCTCGCGCGCCACGGGTACGCCGTGCCGGCCGAGCTGCTCGACCGCGACTTCAGCCAGCCCTACCGGCTCGACGAGCGGCTCGTCGACACGTTCGCGGCCGTCTACGCGTCGCCCTCCGAGCACTGGGGCGTCTACGAGACCTGCGAGGAGCTCGTCGACCTCGAGGACAACTTCCAGCAGTGGCGGTTCCGCCACCTCCAGGTGGTCACGCGCACGATCGGCCACAAGCGGGGTACCGGTGGCAGCTCGGGAGTGGACTTCCTGCGGCGGGCGCTCGACCTGACCTTCTTCCCCGAGCTGTACGCCGTCCGCACCAGGGTCTGACGCACGGTCGGATCAGCAGGGCAGGCTCAGTCCTGGTCGGGGAGCCAGCCCTCGGGGCCGGTGGACCCGGCGGGATACGTCTCCAGCGGCACCCGGTCGTCCGCCCAGGCCTCGATGACCGGCGCCATCACCCGCCAGCACTCCTCGGCCGCGTCGCCACGCACGGTGAGGAGCTGGTTGCCGTCGAGGATCTGCGCAAGCACCTCGCCGTAGGCCTGCATCCGGGGCGCTGCCAGGCTGGCCGTCAGGGTCTTCTGCTCGAGGTCGAGGGGGTCGCCCTCGGCGTTCATGGTCAGCGTGAGCGACACCGCGCCCGGCTTGAGGTCGATGGTGAGGCGGTCCCCGCCGGAGGTGCCGACGAACCCGCTGGGCAGGTGCGGCACGTCCCTCAGGTGGGCCACGACGTGCTTGCGCGGCGCCCCCAGCGCCTTGCCGCTGCGCAGGACGAACGGCACCCCGGCCCACCGGTTGTTGCGCACCTCGAGCGTGACCTGCGCGAGCGTCTCGGTGCCGCGGCTCGGGTCGACCCCGCGCTCCTCGACGTAGTCCGGCACGGTGCGGCGCCCGATCGACCCCGCCGTGTAGCGAGCGCGCCGTGAGGACCGCTTGGGGGAGCCGCCCCACACCCGGGTGGCGCGCAGGACCTGCACCTTCTGGTCGCGCAGCTCCTGGGCCTCGAGCGTCGCGATCGACTCCATCGCGAACAGCGACATGATCTGGAGCAGGTGGCTCTGGAGCATGTCCTCGAGGGCGCCGGCGCGGTCGTAGTAGCCGGCCCGTCCCTCGAGGGTGAGGTCCTCGTCGTAGACGATCTCGACGCGCTCGATGTGCTCGGCGTTCCAGATCGGCGCCAGCACGCGGTTGGCGAAGCGCAGCCCGACCAGGTTGAAGACCGTCCCGACGCCCAGGAAGTGGTCGATCCGGAAGACGTCCTCCTCGCCCACGATCCGGTGCAGGAGCGCGTTGAGGTCCGCGGCGCTGGCCCGGTCGGTGCCGAACGGCTTCTCCAGCGCCAGCCGGGTGGTCGGGGGCAGGTCGACGTGCTGCAGCAGCTCGCACACCTTGACCGTCACCTGCGGGGGCAGTGCGAAGAAGATGACCAGCGGGCCGTCACCGCAGTGCGTCACCAGCGACTGGAGCGCGCCCTGGTCGAGCAGGTCGGTCGCGAGGTACTCGGTGTGCTTCGTGACCCGTCGGGTCACCGCGGCCGGTGACTCCACCGTGGAGAACGAGTCCGCGACGCGGTCCTGCCACTGGTCGGCCGAGAGTTCGACCCGGTCGGCACCCACGACCCGGACCCGGCGGTCGCGCTCGACGGCGAGCAGGCTCGCGAGCCCGGGCAGCAGCAGCCGGTGGGTCAGGTCACCGCCTGCGCCGAGGATGAGCAGTGTCGTCTCGGGAGCAGTGGCCATGGGCCCAGCGTGCCACCCGGGTCGCGATGCTGCCGCGGCGCCGCTGCCGCGCCGCTGTCGCGCTGCGCCGCGGTCGACGCGGCATACTCCCTGCGCATGGCCTCCCAGCACGGAGGGCCGCGCGGTCCGCGGCTCATCCACAGCGCCCAGGCGCTCGTCGACGAGGTCGTCGCGGTCGCCGCCCTGCCCGAGCGCGGGGGCAACGCCGTGGCGACGTCCTACAGCCGGTATGCAGGGGGAGCGGTGAACATCCTCGTGGCTGCCGCCCGGTCGGGGGCCGAGTGCGTGCACGCCGGGGCGGTGGGGACCGGCTCCAACGGCGACCTCGTGCGGGCCGCGCTCGCCGCGGACGGCATCGCCATCAGCAGCCCGAGGGTCGAGGGCGTCGACACGGGCATCTGCGTGGTCATGGTGGAGCCTTCCGCCGAGCGCACCTTCGTCACGACCCAGGGCGCCGAACGGCACGTCACCGTCGAGAGCCTGCAGACCTCCGCGCCACGACCGGGCGACCTCGTCTGCGTGAGCGGGTTCTCCCTGGTGGGGCGCACGCGGGACCCGTTGCTGGAGTGGGTCCTCAGCCTTGTCGACGGCGTCGTCGTGGTGCTCGACCCGGGCGACGCGTTCGGGGGACTTGACTCCCCGCTGCAGGACCGGGTGCTGGCTCGGACGACGGTGTGGACCAGCAACGCCGACGAGGCGCTGACCCTCACGGGCGTACGGGTCGAGGACGACTCGGCGGCCGCGGTCGCCGCCCGTCTCCCGGGCGGTGGGGTGGCGGTGGTCCGTGACGGCGCCAAGGGGTGCCACGTCCACGAGGGCGGCCACACGCAGTACCTGCCAGGTCACCCCCAGGAGGCGGTGGACACCAACGGGGCGGGGGACACCCACACCGGGGTGCTGCTCGCGGAGCGCGCCCGCGGCGCCGACTGGCTGACCGCGGCGCGGCGCGCCAACGCAGCCGGGGCCATCAAGGTGACCCGCCGCGGCCCGGCCGCTGCCCCGACTGCGCGGGAGATCGACGACTTCCTGGCCCGGCTCGGCGAGGGCGGGAGCGTACCGGGCCGGTAGGGGGAAGAAGGCGGCGCGGTCAGAGGGCGCGTGGGCGGTCAGAAGGCGCGGGGCGCTGGCGGTCAGAGGGCGCGGGGGCGGTAGGCCTCGAGGAGCATGTCGTACAAGGCGTCGAGGTCGGGGTCCACCCGCTGCCGGCTCGGGTCGGCCAGGTGCCAGGCGACCAGCTCGGCCGCGCCCCGCCGGAACGGCACCTGCGCGCACCACCCGGGGGCGAGGGTGCGGACCTTGGTGTTGTCGAACACCATCGAGTTGGACTTGTCGCCGACCAGGGAGGCGCCGATCCCTGCGTCCTGGGCGGCGATCGCGTCCGACGCCACGTGGACGATGCGCGCCTCGACCCCCGCCGCCGCGGCGACCTCCTGGTGGATCTGGTCCCACGTCAGGGCCTCGTCGGAGGTGATGTGGAACGCCTCGCCGATCGCCTGGGGACGGTCGAGCAGGCGGACGAAGGCCCGGGCGAAGTCCTCGTGGTGGGTCAGCGTCCACCACGAGGTGCCGTCACCGGGCACGACGACCTCACGGCCCTCGAGCATCCGCTGCACGACGGTCCAGCCGCCCGTGAACGGCAGCAGGGTGTGGTCGTAGGTGTGCGATGGGCGCACGATCGTCATCGGCAGGCCCTGGTCGCGGTAGCGGGCGACGAGCAGGTCCTCACAGGCGATCTTGTCGCGGGAGTACTGCCAGAACGGGTTGCGCAGCGGCGTCGACTCCGTGACCGGGCCGTGCGTGGGCGGGGTCTGGTAGGCCGACGCCGAGCTGATGAAGACGTACTGCCCGAAGCGGCCCTCGAGCAGGTCGAGGTTGGTGGCCAGCTGGTCGGGCGTGAAGGTGAGGAAGTCGACGACCACGTCGAAGTGGCGCTGCCCCAGCGCGGCGCGGACGGCGTGGGTGTCCCGGACGTCGGCCGTGACCACCTCGGCGCCCGCAGCCGGTTCGTGGGTGCTGCTCGTGCCCCGGTTGAGCAGGGTGACGGCGAACCCCTCGGCGACGGCGGCGCGGGCGCAGGCGGTGCTGATGACGCCGGTGCCGCCGATGAACAGGACGCTGCGGGAGGGGGCTGTGGTGGTCATCCCCTCACCCTAGGTCGGGCGCCCTCTCGACACCGCGGGCCGCCCCGAACGCCCCGGACGGGGACGGGGACGGGGAGGGCTGGGGTCAGGCGAGGCGGGCGAGGTCGGCCTGGCAGCGCCGCTCGAACTCGCCCAGCTCGGCCAGGGCGTCCTCGAGGTCGCGACGCCGCTGCTCGAGGTCGGTGCGGCGCTCGTCGATCTGGGCGAGGACGTACTCGAGCTGGCTGGCCTTGCCGCGTGGCCGGTCGTAGAGGTCGATGATCGTGCGGATCTCCTCCAGGGGGAACCCCAGGCGCTTGCCGCGCAGGATCAGCGCCAGCCGCGTGCGGTCACGGCGGTGGTAGACGCGCGTGGTGCCGCGGCGCTCGGGGGTGATGAGCCCGAGGTCCTCGTAGTGGCGCACGGTGCGGTGGGTGACCGCGAACTCGTCCGCGATCTCCCGGATGGTCCAGGTCGGGGACGGCCCCGGCGCCGCCCGGCCCGACGACGCCCGGCCTGCCACCGCCCGGCCCGACGATGCCCCGTCCGCCACCGCCCGGTCGGGGGAGGGGTCGAGGTCGGGGGCTGGCATACCGGTGAGTATTGCTTTACGTTGACGTCAACGTCAAGAACTGGCGACCGTCGCACCATCCCCCGCACCACATCGATCCCACGAGGAGCGCGCAATGTTCGAGCTGTCCAAGGAGCACGAGGACTTCCGCAAGGTCGTCCGGGAGTTCGCCGAGGCCGAGGTCGAACCGCACATCGCCAAGTGGGACAAGGACCACCACTTCCCGTCCGAGCTCGTCCCGAAGATGGGCGAGCTGGGGCTGTTCGGGCTCGTCGTGCCGGAGGAGTTCGGTGGCATGGGCGACGACGGCGACTTCACCAGTCTCTGCGTCGCGATCGAGGAGCTGGGCCGGGTCGACCAGTCCATCGGCATCACGCTGTCCGCAGGCGTGGGGCTCGGCATCAACCCGATCCTCACGTACGGCACGCAGGAGCAGAAGGAGCGCTTCCTGCCCGACCTCGTGGCCGGTCGCGCGCTCGCCGGGTTCGGCCTGACCGAGCCCGACGCCGGCTCCGACGCCGGTGCCACCCGCACCAAGGCCGTCTGCGACGGCGACGAGTGGGTCGTCAACGGCGCCAAGGCGTTCATCACCAACTCCGGCACCGACATCACCTCGGTCGTCACCGTCACCGCACGCACCGGCACCCAGGACGACGGCTCGGCTGTGCTCAGCGCGATCATGATCCCTTCCGGCACACCGGGTTTCACCGTCGAGCCGGCCTACGACAAGCTCGGCTGGCACGCCTCCGACACCCACGGCCTGACCTTCGAGGACTGCCGCGTCCCGGTGGGCAACCTGCTCGGCAACGAGGGCGAGGGGTTCAAGCAGTTCCTCAAGACCCTCGACGACGGTCGCATCGCCATCTCGGCGCTCGCCGTCGGCATGAGCCAGCGGATGCTCGAGGAGACGACCGCCTACGCCAGGACGCGCAAGGCGTTCGGCAAGCCGATCGGCGTCAACCAGGGCATCTCGTTCCAGATCGCCGACCTCGCCGTGATGGTCGAGGCGTCGCGCCAGCTGACCTACAAGGCGGCCTGGCTCAAGGACGAGCTCGAACATGGTCGCCGCTCGGTCAAGGAGGTCAAGCAGGCCGCAGCGGTCTGCAAGCTCTACTCGACCGAGGCCGCCGTCACCGCGACGCGCATCGCCACCCAGGTCTTCGGTGGCAACGGCTTCATGGAGGAGTACCCGGTGGCCCGCTTCTACCGCGACGCCAAGATCCTCGAGATCGGCGAGGGCACCTCCGAGGTGCAGCGCATGGTCATCGCTCGCCACCTCGGCCTGCCGACCGCGTGAGCGCCCCGACCAGCGCCCGCGCGGGCGCGGATGCCACTGTCCCGCAGCCAGATCCAGTGCGAGAGGGTATGCCGGTGAGCCGAGTCGACGACGCCAGTCCAGCCTTCGCCGTGGCCGGGGACGCCGGCGCCGACCCGAAGGTGGGCGACGTGCGCCGCCGGCTCGCGGCGGCATACGAGGCCTCGGCCTCCGCGCCGGAGAAGGCGAAGGCCAAGCTCGACGCGCAGGGGAAGCTGTACGTGCGCGACCGGATCGCGCTGCTGTTCGACGAGGGCAGCTTCGTCGAGGACGGCCGGTTCGCCAACGCCATGGCGCCGGGCCTGCCGGCCGACGGCGTCGTCACCGGACGTGGCACGGTCGACGGCCGGCCGGCGGTCGTCATCGCCAACGACCCGACGGTCAAGGCCGGCTCGTGGGGCTCGCGCACCGTCGAGAAGATCGTGCGCGCCACCGAGGTGGCCCTGCGCGAGGAGCTGCCGGTCTTCTGGTTCGTCGACTCCGCGGGGGCGCGGATCACCGACCAGGTCGAGATGTTCCCGGGCCGCCGTGGCGCGGGGAAGATCTTCCACAACCAGGTCGCGCTGTCGGGCAAGGTCCCGCAGATCTGCTGCCTGTTCGGCCCCAGCGCAGCCGGCGGCGCCTACATCCCGTCGTTCACCGACCTCATCATCATGGTCGAGGGCAATGCGTCGATGTACCTGGGCAGCCCCCGCATGGCCGAGATGGTGGTGGGGGAGAAGGTCTCGCTCGAGGACATGGGTGGGGCGCGGATGCACTGCACCGTCTCGGGTGTGGGCGACCTGCTGGTCTCCGACGACACCGAGGCCATCGAGCTCGCCAAGCTGTACTTCTCCTACATGCCCACGAGCTGGCGGGCCGACCTGCCG
>Ga0308174_10001849_pt1 | contig 10150 bp, 11 predicted proteins | sample PhyPR2_FD_203894 | JGI IMG/M metagenome (GOLD analysis project Ga0308174, IMG submission 203894) | Soil microbial communities from UC Gill Tract Community Farm, Albany, California, United States - DLSLS.P.R2 | ecosystem: Environmental > Terrestrial > Soil > Agricultural land | place: USA... | reverse complement strand
ATCAGATCGTCCTGATCCTGACCGAAGGTGGATTGTCCCTTGGGCGAGAGCACACCCACCACATCGCAGGAAATTTTGTCCACGCGAATGCGGCTGCCGACCGGGTCCTGCGTACCGAACAGTTCGTGGCGCACCGTTTCGCCCAACACGCACACCGATTTGCCGGAGCGGTCTTCCGCCAGACTGAAGGCGCGGCCTGTGGCAATCCGCCATTCACGCGTGGCGAAGAAATCGTTGGTGGTGCCCGTTACCTGCGTCGTGCGGTTGCGATTGCCGGCTACCGCGACGGCGGAGCGCGACACTGCCGGCGCGACGGCCGACAATCCGTCCACGTCGCGGCGGATGGCAAGTGCATCGTCCACCTGAAAATTCGGCGCGGCGACGAGAGTGCCGGGGCGGCGCTGGCCCGGAACGGCGATGAGCAGGTTGCGGCCCATGGAGGCGATGTCCGCGGTAACGCGCTTGGTGGCGCCGGAACCCAGGGTCACCATCGCGATCACCGCGCCCACGCCGATAACGATGCCGAGCGTGGTGAGCCCCGCGCGCAGCAAATTGTTGCGAATTTCACGCAGCGCCAGCAGAAAGGCGTTGGAGATCATGCGGCCGCTTTCCGCAAACTATCGGAGGCGATGCGGCCATCGATGAAACGCACTTGGCGCTGCGCATAAGCCGCGATGTCCTCTTCGTGCGTGACAAGCACGATCGTGAGGTGGCGGGTCCCGTTGAGTGATTTAAGCAGCGACATGATTTCGTGGCTTTTCGCGGTATCGAGATTGCCGGTGGGCTCGTCGGCAAACATCACCAATGGCTCACTCACCAGTGCACGCGCGATGGCTACACGCTGCTGTTGTCCGCCTGACAATTCCGCTGCCGTATGGTGTCCGCGGTCCGATAATCCCACCTGCGCCAGCGCTTCGCGCGCCCTGGCACGGCGTTCGGCTTTGGGAACACCGCGATAGACTAGCGGTAGCTCGAGATTCTCCTCCGCAGTGGTGCGTTTCAGCAGATTGAATCCCTGGAACACAAAGCCGATGTAGTAACGGCGCAGAAGCGCGCGTTGGTCACGGCTGAGGGCGCCAACATCGGCGCCGCGGAAGTGGTAGGTGCCCCCGGTCGGCGTGTCGAGACAGCCAAGGATGTTCATGGCGGTGGATTTGCCGGAGCCGGACGGTCCCATCACCGCCACGAACTCGCCATCGGCGATGTCCAGATCGATACCCGCCAGCGCCGCCACCGCCGCCTCGCCCGTGCCGTAGATTTTCGTCACGTTGCGAAGCTGGATCAGCGCCGTGCTGGTCATTCCTTGCCTTGCGGTGACTTCACATCGGTGACGACCGCATCGCCGGCCGCCAAATCGCCCTTCACCACCTGCGTGACATGCCCATCGGTGGCGCCGAGTTTGAGATCGTGCGGCTTGAGCTTGCCGCGCTCCACTGTCCACGCGCGGCCCTGCCCTTGGGCATTTGGTGCAGGCGGCGCGTTGGTGGTTCCGGTGGTCGGCACGAAACGCAGTGCAGCATTGGGAATCAGCAACGCATCGGCAAGCCGGGAGGCGGTGATCTGCGCCGTAGCCGTCATGCCCGGCTTCAGCAGTCCATTCGGATTGGAAACCAGCAGAACGCCCTGATAGGTGACGACGCCCTGCACGGTTTTCGGCGCGCTGTGAATGGAGACGAGCGTCGCATCGAATTGACGTCCCGGATAGGCGTCCACAGTGAAGCTCGCCTTTTCACCGGGATGCACCTGCCCGACATCGGCTTCGTCGATATCGACATCCAGTTCCATCTGCGAGAGGTCGCTCGCGAGCGTAAACAGCACCGGAGTCGTCATCGCAGCCACCACGGTCTGCCCCTGCGAAACCTTCCGGTCGAGCACCACGCCGTCGATGGGCGAGTAGATGGTGGCTTTCGAGAGCAGCGTTTCGTTGGCCCGCACCTGGGCCGCTGCCAGATTTACGTTGGCACGGGCGCGCAACATGTCGGCGCGGGCATTGTCGAGATCCTGCTTGGAGGCGGCGTTGCTTTTGGCGAGCGCCATCGTGCGGGGAAAATTCTGCGATGTTTGCGTGAGCGTGGCCTGCGCCGTGGCAAGGCTGGCGCGCGATTGTGCGAGCTGCGCTTCAATCTGATCCGTATTGATCTTGGCGAGTTTCTCGCCCTTCTTCACGCGATCATTGTAATCGACGTAGAGCGCGTCGATGCGCCCCGAAACCTCCGCGCCGACATCCACCTGGTCGCGCGGCTGCAGCGTGCCGGTGGCGCTAACGGTAACGGACAGCGGCCCGCGGGTGACGTCCTGTGTGACATAATCTGCGGTCGGACCTTTTCGCAGAAACACCAGCGCAAGAATGATCAGCGCAAGAATTCCAAGGCCGATCAGGATCCAGCTGCGGCGGGAAAGTCCGCGCACACGCCCGCCGATGCCCAGCCGGCTGGAGATATCTTCATCGGGTGAAGGCTTTCGAAAAGTGTCGTTCACGGCCGCTCCACTCCCGCCTTCTATCTCGGTGTGGCGGCGGGCGGCGTCAAGTCCGCGGGTGATCGCAGCTGCCTTCCGCCAAAATGAGAAAGTTCATCCGCTCGCGGCGGGTTTTGCTGGTGAGGAGCATGGCTTCCACATCGCCCTGAACAGCTCGGTCCTGCAGCTTCGCACCGTAGGTTTGGGTCACGTAATCGCGGAGCCGCGGCGGCATGGTGCCCTTGCCGTCCCATACGACAAGGCACTCGCCCGGCACTGGCGAGCCGAAGCTTGCCGGGGGCGCATCCGGCGTCACCACCCGCGCATCCGGAAAGGCGAGTTTTAGATTGCCCGCCAGCGCGGTATCGGGCGCAACGATGGTGCCGCCGAGGAACCCCGCCTGACGGAAAGTATCGGCGTAGCGCGACATCGGCCAATATTCGGCGCAGTAGCGGCAATCATGCGCACGCGTTTCGTACATCCAGACGCGGACGCCGATGCCGATGATGACGCACACGGCAACTGCTATGGCGAAGAATTTGTCGATGCGGGCCGTACCGTCGCCATTGGCGAGCTTCGCCCGCGCGAAGAGATAAAGCGGCAGGGGCAGCAACACCGGGTATGCCCAAGCTTTCATGTCGGCCGGCCGGAAGAAGAGGATCAGCGCGAGTGCCGCCAGGGCCGCAATGAAGATCGCGATGCGGAAGAAGCGCATCCAGTTGTCGGTCGATGACTGGGGAAGCAGGGCAGCCGTCCGCCGGTATAGTATGGCGAAGAAGAGCAGCGCCGGGATCGCAAACAAGACTAAAGCAACGGCAAAATCGCGCAGTACAATAAGAGCGGGCGGTCGTGTTGCAGGTCGCGCAAACGTCACCGCATCCGGTGCGAAAGCGAAGTACGGCGCCACAATGACGATCGCTACAATGGCGGCGCCGAGAAGCGGCACCAGCCGCAGTCGCGTGCGCAATTCCGGCGCGAATGCCAGCGCGGCGGACATCGCAAATGGCAGAATGAGAAAGGTGTAGCTCGACAGCACGCCGAGCCCGGTGACGGCGCCCAGCACCGCATAATCGGTCATCCGCTGATAGGTCAGCGTGCGCGTGTCCGCCCACAAATAGAGGCAGCACATCGTGGCAAGCAGCACATTCTCCATGCTGCCCCAATGCAGCAGCCAACCGACGCCATAGGCGCCGAGCAGAAAGAAGGTGGTGAGCGCGGCGCGGCGAACATCGCTCAGCACTGTGCGCGCAGCCGCGAAGAAGGCGACCAGCCCCATGCCGAGCACAATTTCGCGCAAAAGGAACAGGGCGAGCCTGTTGCCGTTGCTCACCGTCAGCGTCGCCCATGCAAGCCACGTCATCAAGGACGGATGGTCGGGCTGATAGCCCCACTGGAAGCTTTGACCGAACAGCATCTGCGCCGCTTCGCCGCCGTTCAGGTTGGGGCTGAGCAGAAACCGCACCAGGAAACGCACGGCACAATAGAGAACTAGCAGCGACACGACCGTCTGTGCTTCGCCGATCGATTCCCAAAAGCTCTTCCGCCGCCCGCTTCCGCTCATCCATCTGCCCTCATACGACATCTACACACCAGCGTAGGTCGCGCCGCAACATCTGGGCTGCGACCGTTAGCACTTCGTTGACGTTGTTTAACAGCCGTTAAGGCTTACCCCTCCAGAATCGCCACACCTCAAAGCGCAAGGCGCAGCATGGCGCGCGACAAGATCGAGCCTTCATTCAAAAAGCGCGGCACCGCGGCCGAACAGGACGTGCCTGTTCGTGCACTGCCGCCACGGAAGCCAAAACGGAAGCGCACGTGGCCTTACGTGCTGGCGCTCTTCTGCGCGTGGGCAGTCATTCTCGTCGCGGCTTTCGTGGCGCATCTGTGGTCGGAACTACCGGATGTCGGCCACCTGCGGCTCGCCGGCGTCTCGCATGACATCACCATTCTCGACCGCCACGGCCGGCTGATCGCCCGCAAAGACTTGACGCAGGGCGCGATGGTGAACGTGCGTGACCTGCCGCCCTATGTGCCCGACGCCTTCATCGCCATCGAGGACCGCCGCTTCCGCGAGCATATGGGCCTGGACTTTATCGGCATGGTGCGGGCGGCGCTGGAGAATCTGGCGGCGGGGCATGTGGTGCAGGGCGGCTCCACGATTACGCAGCAGTTGGCGAAGAACCTATTTCTCGACCCCAAGCGCACTTTCGATCGCAAAGGCCAGGAGGCATTGCTCGCGATCTATCTGGAATCGCACTACAGCAAAAACCAGATCCTCACGCTCTATCTGAACCACGTGTATTTCGGCGCGGGTGTCTACGGGATCGAGGCGGCGTCAGAACGGTTTTTCGGACGGCCCGCAACAGAACTCAGCCTGTCGGAAGCGGCCATTCTCGCCGGCAGTGTGAAGGCACCCGCGAAGTACAATCCGCTCGCTGATCCGGTCGCTGCGCATGTGCGCGCGCAAACCGTGCTCAATGCCATGCGGGAAGCCGGCTTCATCACGGACCGGACACTGCGCGTCGCAAGCGAAACTGCGCCGCGCGTGATGCTGGCGACTGGTACGCCCGGCGCCGGTTACTTTGCCGACTGGGTGGCGAGCCGCATTCCCGGCTACGTCGGCGACATCCACGAACCTGTCGTGGTGGAAACCACTTTCGATTTGCCGCTGCAGGCGAAAGCCGAACAGGCAGTGGAAACGGGGCTAGGCACGGAAGGCCGTAAGCTGCATGCGCATCAAGCGGCATTGATCGCACTCGCGCCCGACGGCGCCGTGCGCGCAATGGTGGGCGGGCGTTCTTATGTGGCAAGCCCATACAACCGTGCCGCCGATGCGAAGCGCCAGCCCGGCTCTGCCTTCAAGCCGTTCGTCTATCTCGCCGCACTGGAGCACGGGCACCATCTTGACGATGTGATGAACGATGGGCCGGTAAGCTTCGGCAAATGGCGGCCCGGCAATTATGAAGGCCGCTACGAAGGACAGGTCACGCTAACACGCGCGTTTGCAAAATCCTCCAATTCGGTGGCCGCCCAGCTGACATTGGAAGCGGGTCCGCGCGCCGTTGTGCGTATCGCACATCGGCTTGGCATCGCCTCGCATCTGACGGCGGTGCCGTCGATCGCGCTTGGTTCTGAAACGGTGACGCCCCTGGAGCTCACCGCGGCCTACACGCCGTTCGCCAATGGCGGCGAGCGGGCGCTGCCGTATGCCATTCGGGAAATTCGCACCAAGCGTGGCCACGTGCTCTACCGACGAAGAGCGCACGAGCCTGAGCGGGTGATGAGCGCGGAGCAGGCGGGCGAGGTGGCACAATTGATGGTGGCGACCGTCACCACGGGCACCGGCAAGGCTGCGCGGCTCGATGAGCGGCCGAGCGCCGGCAAAACCGGCACCACGCAGGATTTCCGCGATGCCTGGTTTGTTGGCTTCACCAGCGACTACGTGTGCGGCGTGTGGATCGGCAACGATCACAACACGCCGATGGCGCACGCCACCGGAGGCACCCTGCCATCGCGCATCTTCAAATCCTTTATGGAGGAAGCGGAGCAGGGCTTACCGGTGCAGCCGCTGACCTCCATTCGATTGGCACCACCGCCGCCTGTACCGGTATCGGCTGTTGCATCCGTCGATAGTGCCGCACCCGATGGAGCGGCGCAGTCGGCCACGTCATCGAACGAGCCGCGCTCCGTCTTCGACAAGTTGCTCGACAGCCTCTTTGGGGGGCACTGACTCGGTCAGCCTGTGGATTCGATTTCGTCGAGCACGGCTTCCGGGGCCATGTCGTTTTTCAATTCGGTCTCGGCGCCAACACCTCCGCTAGCCGCTGCCATTTTCGTCGCGAAATGCAGGTGCCCCGCCAATATTCCGATGCTGCGTTCGGTACGCCATTGCAATTAAGTTCCTCGAATGTTCCTATGGTGCGATGAGCATCACCGCTGCCGATGTCGCCCGAGGCGCCAGCCGTCTGCTGATGCAGGAGGGCTATAGCCCGATCCTGGAATTCACGTTGGCGAACGGGCGGCGGCTGGATGTGGCAGCCCTAGGTGCCGACGGCTGCATGCTGGGCGTGGAAATCAAGGTATCGCTTGCCGATCTCAAGGGCGACAGCAAATGGCCCGAGTACCTGGAGTTCTGCGATCGTTTCTATTTTGCGATCCCGCCGGATTTTCCGGATGAGTTCGTGCCGATAGGGACAGGCCTTATTGTGGCAGACCGCTATGGCGGTGCCATCGTGCGGCCTTCGCCGCAATGGCAGCTGCACCCGAGCCGCCGCAAGGCCGTGACGTTGAAATTCGCAAAGTGCGCGGCGGAGCGTCTTGCGGCCATGATCGAGCTCAACGCCAATCCGCGCGGCGCGACAGTGTTTTCCAAATAGCGGAGGGGGGGCGTGACGCTGACCAAAGTGCAGGTAAAGAAGATCGTAACGTCATTCCCTGGCGTGGTCGAAAGCTCGCACCACGGCTATCCGTCATACAAGATCGAGAAGAAATTCTTCACCCGGCTGCGCAACGAAGACAATTCGCTTGTGCTCGTGGTGGCCTCGATGGATGAGCGCGACATGCTGCTGGAGAGCGATCCTGCGCTGTTCCACATCACGCCGCATTACCGGAATCATCCCAGCGTGCTTGCGCGGCTGGAGAAGTTGGATGCAAAATTCCTGCGCGGTATGCTGGGGCGCCGCTGGCGGCAGATCGCTTCAAAGAAGCTGCAGAAGGAAGCCGTCGGAAAATAGGGCCGCTTACCGGGCTTTCAGCTCGTCGCGGATTTCGCGCAGCAGCAGCACTTCTTCCGGCGGCGGCAGAGGCGCCGCTGCAGCTTCCTCAGCCGGCGTTTCGGGTGTTGTGAGCCGGTTGATGGCGCGGATCAGCAGGAACAGCGCGATCGCCACCACAATGAAATTGATCAATGCGTTGATGAAGAGGCCGTAATTGAGGGTGACCGCGCCGGCCTTCTGCGCTTCGGCAATGGTTGCGAGATGGGGGCCTTTCAGCGTGACGAAGAAGTTCGAGAAATCGATCCCGCCCAACGCCAGCCCGATCGGCGGCGTGATGATGTCTTTCACCAGCGAATTCACAATTCCCGTGAAGGCTGCGCCGATCACCACACCGACAGCAAGATCGACAACATTGCCGCGCATGGCGAATTTTTTGAATTCATCGAACATTTTCATCTGACCCCTCCTGCCTTGCGGCTATCCGATGCTGAATCCACTCAATGGCCTGCACGCTGAGCAAGGCTGCTCCGAGCCCGGCACAAACGCCAGCGATGTTGGCGAGCTCGTCGCCCCATTCCGCATCCCGGCCAACGAAACTCTGCACAATTTCCATCGCACCGCCAAATGCCGCCAGCCCTGTAGCCGCCCAGATTGCGGGGCGTTGTCGGCCGAGTGCCACCGTGGCTATTCCCGCAAGCCCGAAATAGGCGGTGAAGTGAAGGACTTTGTCGAACCCGTTCTCCGGTCCATGGGCGCTGGGTTTCAGCTCGCCCCAGACCACCACCGCGACCGCAGGCGGGAAAATCCAACGGGCAAACTGGCGATATCGGGCGGATAGATCATGTATCATGACGCTAGCATAACGGGCTTGCCTCCGGTTTGGCTTGAATTCGCGGCAACTTTCCGTATAACCCGCCGCTCTTTCGGGCCGCCCGGCGTAAGGGCATGCCGTGGCGACCCTGAAATGCGACCGGAGCCCTTGTGCTCCAAGGAGAAGCAAAATGCCCAAAATGAAGACCAAATCGAGCGCCAAAAAGCGCTTCCGGTTCACCGCGGGCGGCAAAATCAAGCACGGCCAGGCGGGCAAGCGCCACGGCATGATCAAGCGCTCGAACGAGCAGATCCGCGACCTGCGCGGCACCTCGACCATGAGTGCATCGGAAACCCAGCGCGTGAAGCGCTGGATGCCATACGCGTAAGGAGGGCTGATCCATGTCCCGCGCCCCACGCGCCGTTCCCAGCCATGCCCGCCGCAGGAAGGTTCTGCAGCAGGCGAAAGGCTTTCGCGGCCGCCGCAAGAACAACATTACCACGGCCAATGCCGCGGTGGACCGTTCGCTCCAGCACAACTACATCGGCCGCAAGCTGAAAAAGCGGAATTTCCGCGCCCTCTGGATTCAGCGCATCAACGCCGGTTGCCGCGAGCACGGACTCACCTACAGCCGATTTATCAGCGGGCTCGCCAAAGCGGGGATCGAGATCGACCGCAAGGTCCTTTCCGACCTCGCCATTCACGAGCCCGCGGCCTTCAAGGCTCTGGTGGATCAGGCGTCGGCCTAGCCACCGGCCTCTTGTCTATTCGTCTTGGCCGCCCTTGTGGCGGCCATCCATGCACACAATCGCCGACCGTGATCATGGGTGGCCGGGACAAGCCCGGCCATGACGCCATAAGAACGCGGTGAACCATGACTGACCTTCACACCCTTGAGCGCGAGATTATCGGCGCGATTGCCGCAGCGGCCGACGAAGCCGCGCTGGAGCAGCTGCGCGTGGCCGCGCTCGGCAAGAAAGGCTCGATCAGCGAGCTCCTGAAGACACTTGGCGGCATGTCGCCGGAAGAGCGCAAGGAACAGGGGCCGCTTTTCAACACCCTGCGTGATCGCGTCAGCAATGCGATTGCATCGCGCAAAGCCGAGCTGCAGGAGCAGGCGCTGAACGCGCGGCTCGCATCGGAGCGCATCGATGTTACCTTGCCCGTGCGCCCGGAACCGCAAGGCACGATCCATCCGGTCTCACAGGTGCTGGACGAGATCACCGCCATCTTTGCCGACCTGGGATTCGTGATCGCCGAAGGACCGGATGTCGAAACCGACGATTACAATTTCACCAGGCTGAACATCCCGCAGGATCATCCCGCGCGGCAGATGCACGATACGTTCTACGTGTCTCCGCAGGCTGATGGTTCCAGGCACGTGCTGCGCACGCACACTTCGCCGGTGCAGGTGCGCACCATGTTGGCGCAGAAGCCGCCCATCCGCGTCATTTCGCCGGGCCGCACCTATCGTGTGGATTCCGATGCCACGCATTCGCCGATGTTCCACCAGTTCGAGGGGCTGGTGATCGATGAGGTGACAAACCTCGGCCACCTGAAATGGACATTAGAGGAATTCTGCAAGGCGTTTTTCGAAGTGGAAAAGGTGGAACTGCGCGCGCGACCTTCGTTCTTCCCCTTCACCGAGCCGTCCGCGGAATGGGATCTGCGCTGCGACCGTTCGGTGCCAGGCAAGATCACCTTCGGCCAAGGCAGCGATTGGCTGGAGCTCGCCGGCTCCGGCATGGTGCACCCGAAGGTGCTCGCGATGTGCGGCATCGATCCGGAGAAATACCAGGGCTACGCCTTCGGTGGCGGCATCGACCGCCTCGCCATGCTGAAATATGGCATTCCGGACATCCGGCCGTTCTTCGAATCCGACATCCGCTGGCTGAAGCATTTCGGCTTCGCGCCGCTCGACATTCCCACACTGGACGGAGGGCTGTCGCGATGAAGTTCACGCTCTCCTGGTTGAAAGATCATCTTGAAACGGACACCGACGCGCAGACGGTTGGCGACAAGCTCACCTCCATCGGACTGGAAGTTGAGTCCATCGAAGATGCCGGGGCACGGCTGAAGGAATTTACGGTCGGTTATGTGATCTCCGCTGAGAAGCATCCCAATGCTGACAAGCTGAAGCTGTGCGTGGTGGACACGGGAAGCGGTG
>Ga0308174_10001848_pt1 | contig 10151 bp, 8 predicted proteins | sample PhyPR2_FD_203894 | JGI IMG/M metagenome (GOLD analysis project Ga0308174, IMG submission 203894) | Soil microbial communities from UC Gill Tract Community Farm, Albany, California, United States - DLSLS.P.R2 | ecosystem: Environmental > Terrestrial > Soil > Agricultural land | place: USA... | reverse complement strand
CGCGCCGAGCACGATCTCCTCGATGCTCGGCTGGGTCGCCGCGGTCAGCGCGACCGAGTCACCGTCGCAGCTGAGGCCGCCGTTCATCCAGAGGATGTGCACCACACCCGCGTCTTCCTGCGTCTCAGGCTCCGCAACGCTCGTCATCTGCCCACCGCCTCTGCACGTGTCGCCGGGTCACGGCCGTGTGGCCCCAACTGTCATCCTGCGCACAACGCGGCCCGTGGGTCAGCGGTCGAGCCGGACCCGCTTTCGCGGCAGTCCGGGAGTCAGGGATCCCCGGACTCTGCGACCCGCCCCGCGGCTGGACGCGCACCGGCGCGGGGGGCTCGGCCGCCCGGAGGGTCTGGTCGCCGGGCGTAGGCTCGACTCATGATCGGTTTCCTCGTAGCCGGCCTGATCATCGGCGCACTGGCGCGGCTGATCAAGCCCGGAAAGCAGAACCTCGGGTTCCTCGCGACGCTCGGCCTCGGCCTGGTCGGATCCGTGATCGGCGGGCTGATCGCCCAGCTCTTCGGCACCGGCAGCATCTGGGAGCTGAACGTCCTCGGCTTCGTCCTCGCGGTCGTCGCCGCCGTCCTGCTCATCGGCACCGCCGAGGCGGTGACCGGCAGGCAGCGCACCTGAGCCGGCCCGGGCCACGCGCCCGGGGCGGCTGTCGGTCCGAGCCGTGACGGCCGACGTCACGCCCACCCGCCGTACGGCACCGTGAGGATCTCCAGGTTGTGCCCGTTGGGGTCGTTCCAGTAGAGCCCGCGCCCGCCGTCGTTGGTGTTCACCTCGCCCGGCCGCCGGTGGAACGGGTCCGCCCACCAGTCCACGTCACGGTCCCGGATCCGCGCGTGTATCGCGTCGAACTCCTCCTCGGACACCAGGAACGCGTAGTGCTGGGGACACGGGTCCCTCGGGTCGTCCGCGACGTCGAGCGAGACGTCGTTGCCGACCTGCACCACGAGGAACGGACCGAACGACGTGGGCGCCGGAAGACCGAGGATCTCGACGAGGTGCCGGGCCGTCTCCTGCTTGTCGTGCGCGTGCACGATCGTGTGGTTCAGCCGCACCGACATGTCAGTTCTCCTCCCACGATTCCACCGGTCACGCCGTCGTGCACCGACACCTCCAGCCTGCCCCGTGCCTGGTGGTGAGTCGGGTCAGCCGGCGCGCACCGGGGCGTCGAGGAACGCCGCCTCGGCGTGGGTTGGATCGGGAGGGCGCGGCTGTCAGTTGGCCCGGTCGGCGTCGGTGATCCGGTGGATCGAGGCCAGGTGCGTCTCGGTGTGCTTGGTGATCAGCAGCAGCTCGTCCATGTGCGGCTCGAGCCCGGTCACCTTGTCCAGCGGCACGCCGATGACCAGCTGGAAGCCCAGCCCCTTCCACGCCCGCACCGCGCGGCCGGCGAACTCCGAGTCCGCCTTGACGAACCCCTCGTCGAGGAAGACCGGGGCGAACCGCGGCCGCGAGCGCATCTCGTCGCCGAGCCGGAACCGCAGGGCCGAGCCGACGATGAACGCCACCAGCTCCTGGCTCTCCCCGCCGCTCTTCTCCCCCAGCGTCCGGTACGTCGCCCTGAGCTCGCCGCTGAGGCGGTCGTAGCGCTCGGCGCTGATCTCCACGTGACGGCGTACGTCGAGCAGCCGGTCGCGCTCGGAGCCGCGGTCGCCGTCGTAGACCTGCTCGGAGCGGCGGAGCTGGTCCATGAACCGGCGCAGCTGCGCGAACCGCGCCTCCATCTGGTCCTCGTCCAGGTCACGGGTGGTGCCGCGGGACAGCTCCCGCAGGTCGCGCACGAACACCTGGACGTGGGCCGGAGCCAGGCGGCGCAGTCGGATCCGCAGCCGGTCCTTCTCGGCGCCGAACTCGAGGCGGCGCAGGATGGCGTTGATGGGCTCGAGGCGGTCCTCGATCTCCTCCACCGACGCCGACATGGCGCCCGCGAGCGGCACCAGGTCCTGGCCGCTCCACTCGGTGAGCCGGCGTCGCCACTCCGAGCGCCGCTGGGCCAGGCCGGTGGCCTCGATGTCGGTGAGGATCCGGGCGAAGTCGGGGTAGGAGTCGGCGCCGGTGCCGAGGTTCGGGTCCTCCCACTGGAGCTGGTAGGCCCGGAAGATGCCGCCCAGCTCACGGTCGGCGTGCTCGACCTCGACCTGCGCGCTGGAGACCGCGGCGTTCAAGCGTGCCTGGAGGCGGCCGGCGTTCTCGTGGAACCGCGCCAGGTCGGTCGGGTCGTCCGGCGCGGCCGCGGCGGCGAACTCCTCGTCGAGCCGGACGGCCTGGTCCTCGTCGAGGGCAACCCGCCCGGCCCGCTCGATCCGCTCGAGCTCGTCGGTGACCTGGTCCTCGTCCTCGACCAGCTCGCCGTGCTCGGCGTCGAGGCGAGCCTTCTCCTCGCCGAGCTGGTAGCGGCCCCGGCGGGCCTCCTCCAGCTGCCCCTCGAGCGTCACGATGTGCTGCTCGAGCGTGTTCAGCCGGTCGTCGGTGGACAGGATCTCGTCGCGGCGCCGCTCGAGGTCCGCGATCCGGGCCTCGCAGGAGGCGACGTCGAGGTCGTCGAAGCCATGACCGCGCACCGCGTCGTACGCCGCCCGGCGCTGGTCGAGCAGCCGGGTGGCCGCCTCGACCTGCTGCAGCCGCTGGTCGAGACCGGTGAGCGACTCCTCGATGCCGGCGAGCTCCTCGTCGATCTCGGCGAGCGAGTCGGCGTTGCTGAAGCCGATGATGTTGCGCCGCTCCCCGCGGCCGTGCGAGCCGCGTCGTCCCGACCGGGTCTGGCCCGCGAGGGTCACCCGGAAGCCGGCCCCGTCGAGGCCCTCGGCCGACTCCACGCAGAGCGCGTTGCGCGCGGGCTCGGCCACGTGCTCCTGCACCCAGCCGCGGAACGGGGAGTCCTGGAAGAGCAGCTTGCCGGCGACCCGGTCCCCGTCCGCGAGCGGCGGGGAGGGGAGGTCGAGCTCGGCCCCGGAGAAGGTGAGCCGGCCGCGGAGCCGGAGCGAGTCGATGGCGGCCGAGAACTGCTCGAGCCGGTCGGCCGGGACGAGCATGAGGCGGGCGGTGCCGGCCAGGACGGTCTCGATCGCGAGGCGCCAGCGCGACTCCTCGGGCGCGACGTCGATGAGCTCGGCGACGAAGGGCAGCTCCGACACCGGCAGCCCGCTGGCCCGTGCGACCTCGTTGCGCAGTGCGTGCAGCTGCTCGGGCACCCGCCCGGAGCGTCCCTCCAGCGACGCGCGCTCGGTCTCGAGCTCCTTGCGGCGCGCCAGCAGCGGGTAGCGGGAGCCCATGATGTCGTCGCGCTGGGCGACCAAGGCCTCCGCCTCGCCCGGGTGCGCCGCGAGCCAGCGTCCGGCCCGGGCGACCAGCGCGGTGAACTCCTCACGCGATCCCAGCCCGCGTCCGTCCGCGTCGGACGACTCGAGGTCGAGCAGCGGGGCCATCCGGTCGAGCAGGGCAGCCCGGCGGGCGAGCCGCTCCTCACGCAGCACCTGCTCCCGCTCGATGTCGACGGCGAGGCGCTCCAGGCTCGCGCCACCCGCGGACCGGTGCTCCTCCTTGGCCGCCTCGAGATCGGTGTCGAGCGCGGTCACCGCGCGGGCGCTCGCCTGCAGCTCGTCGGCCACCCGGGCCCGCCCCTGCCGGTTGGCCTCCACCGCGGCCGCGAGGAGCCGCGCATGGGTCCGCAGCAGCCAGAGCCGGACGGGGGTGTCCCCCGTCGCTGCCACGCCGAACGCGTCGAGCTCCCGGGTGCGCGCGAGCGCGGCGACCTTGCGCTCGTGCAGCTCGGTGATCGGCGCGAGGAGCTCCTGCTTCTGCTCCTCGGTGCGCATGGCGGTGTACGCCGACTCGAGGTCGTCGAAGTGCTCGACCGCGCGGTCCGCGGCGGCGAACGTCGAGGGCCGCTCGAGCACCATCTCCTTGTAGAGCTCGTCCACGCTGCGGACCTGGTTGCCGGCCTGGATCCGGGACAGCAGGCGCAGCGCCTTGGCCCCGTCGCCGTTGGCGCCGATGCCGAGCCGGGCGTGCAGGACCGCGGCGAACTCGGCGTACGTGCGGTGCACGCGGACGCCCGGGTAGAGCTTCTTCAGCGTCAGGGCGTGGAAGCGGTCCGGTACGGCGGCCTCGAGGGTCGCGAGGTCGACCGGGGCGTCCAGCGTGGCGAGCTGCATCTGCACCTCGCTGGAGCGGGTGGCCCGCCGCGGGACGTAGTAGGTGCGCAGCGCGGTGAAGCGGCGCCCGTGGTCGTTGACGAACGTCATCGCGACGGCGCCCCAGGTGTCGCTGCCGCGGCCGCGCAGGAGCGACTCCACCGGTCGCCCCGTCCTGGGGTCGTCGATGACGTCGACGGCGCCCCGCAGGTAGGACAGCAGGTTGCGCTGACCGATGCTGCGCGCCCGGCCGGCGACCGCGTCGTTGGAGGCGCCGTTGAACTTGGTGTCCGAGGGCATGACCAGCGCCGTGTAGGCGTCGAGGACGGTGCTCTTGCCCACCCCGGAGGCGCCGGAGATCATCGTGGCGTCACCGTGCAGGTCGACCCGGACCCGCCCGGAGAAGCCGCCCCAGTTGACCAGCTGGAGGAGCTCGGCGCGCCACTGCAGGGTGTCGTCGGACGGCGTCGCCACGCTGCCCTGGGCGAAGAGTCCCTCACCCTCGTCGGCGCCCTCGGGGTGCTCCTCGTCGAGCCCGTCCTCCAGCCCCTCGTCCAGCTCGCTGCCGGGTTCGATGTCGGTGTCGACGTCGGTGTCGGTCGACATGCTCAGTCCTCCTCGTCCTGGCGCCGGGCGCCCTGCGGCTCGGGGTCCTCGCCCCCGAACAGGGCGTCGTCCTCCGGCGCGGGCGTCGGGTCGTTGGTGCGTTGCAGGCTCGCCAGCAGCTCCCTGAGCAGCTCCAGCGGCAGCAGCGGCTCGATCGCCTCGCTGATCTCGAAGCGGTCGTCGGTCGGGGCGCCGATGAGCAACCCGGCCCGGTTGACGTTGCTCACGGCGTTGCGGGCGCGCTTCTCGTCACCGGCGATGTCCGTCGCATGGGGCGGGCGGAAGCCCGCGACGTGGTCCACGAGGTCCTCGCGATCGACGTAGACACGGCCCTCGCCAGCGGCCGTGGCGGCCCGGAACCGGTCGCGCAGGTGGACGAGCACGATCGTCTCCTCGCGGCTCCACGCGGCGTCGTACAGGAGGGTCGGGAACTTCTGGCCGGTCTCGGAGACGGCCTGCCGCTTCCAGGCGACCTCGCGGACCGGGTCGATCTGCAGCTCGAGGAAGAGGTCGTTGAGCCGGGCCCGGATCAACCGCTCGTTCTCGGTCAGGGCGCGCCAGTCGCGGGGGTGGGTGCGGGCGCTGATGAAGCGCTGCTTGAGCAGGGTGACCAGCGCCCGCCGCTCGGCGTACTCCAGCCCGCCCTCGTCGCCCTCGAAGAGGGAGACCGACGTGGTGGCCTCGCGCTCCGGGTCGTCGGGGTCCAGCGCGGTGAACTCGGCTGCGTCGGGGTCGCGCTCGTCCTGGAAGGTGCTCATGGTCGTTCCTCGGTCCGGGCCGGCAGGTCGGGGTCGGCGAGCGGCACCCGGGGCACCGCGAAGGTTCGTTGCGTGCCGTCGGGACGCAGCGCGTGGTAGCGCTCGAGCGCCTCGTCGGCGGCCAGCTCGCGGTCGGCCGCCAGGTGGAGCAGGCCGAAGATCTCGACGGGACGCCGCAGCGCGGGCTCCAGCGAGTCGAACACCTCACCCAGCGAGGCCGCCGGGTCCATCGAGGAGAGCGCCTCGTCGAGCCGCGAGCGCAGGGCCGAGATGGACGGGCCGCCCTGGGCCAGCACCGTCGCCAGGGACGGCGGGTCGTCCTGGCTCGCGGGCGTGTCTGCGAGCCTGGTCGGTGCGATGTCGTCGGCCGGGTCGTGGAAGCGCTCGCGGAAGTGCTCGACGTCGACCCGCGCCGGCAGCAGCGGCAGGTCCGTCGTCGCGCGCGGCCCGGTGGTGGCCATCCAGCCCATCACCTCGGACTCGATCTGCCGCAGGGTCTGCTCCAGCTCGCGGTCGCGGGCCGCGTCGTGGGCGACGATGTAGTCCTTGAGCGTCGAGGTGACCCGGGAGCGCTGCGAGAGCACCCGGTCGAGGCCGTCACGGATCAGCCGCACCGTGCCCCGCAGCTCGGCCCGGTCGCCGTCGGCCAGCAGCCCGTCCGAGACCGGGTGGTCGAGCAGGGCGCCCAGGTCGTCGCGCAGCTGGGCGACCATGGCGTCGTCGCGCAGCAGCGCGAACGCCCCCTCGAAGGCGCGGCCCTCCGGGGTGGCCGTCATCAGCGAGTCGGCCCGGGCGAGGTAGGCGTCGATCACCTCGCCGGCCGGCCGGTCCTCGGAGCGGAACGACGCCAGGATCCCGGCCCGGATCTCGGCGAAGCGCTCCTCCACCCGCGCGAAGTCGCTGGGCAGCGCGGAGATCAGCAGCTGGAGCTCGGTGAACCCCTCCAGCATGTAGTCCTCCGACGGTGCCTCCATCTGCTCGCCGTCGACGAGCCGGTCCCGCTCCGCGCCGAGCCTGGCGATCTCGGCGTTGAGGATCGCCACCCGGGCGGAGCGGTCCGGGTTGGCCTCGCCGTTGAAGCGGCGGACGGTGTTGAGGATCGTCGCGATCCGGTGCTCGCTCAGCGTGGCCCGGTCGCGCGAGAGCGTCTTGACCAGCTCCAGCGCCTGCTGGGCGTGGGAGGTCAGCGTGTAGACCTCCTGGCCGGCGTCGTCCAGCGCGCGGACCAGCCACTGGCCGCGCATCCACCGCTGGCAGATGTCGCGACCGCTCCCGACCGGCAGCTCCGTCTCGCCCGCCAGGCGCAGCTGGGCGAGGTGGTCCTCGACCTGGGCGTGCAGCCGGGCGGTCGGGATCGGCCGGTTGTCACGCCCGAAGGCGGACCGGAACACCGCGATGACCACCGGGGCCTGCCGCTGGTGGAGCAGCGTCAGCGTCGGCTGCCGGAACGCGTTGCGCACGCGCGCCAGCTCACCCGCCACCTCGCTCATCCGGCACTCCCTCGTGCACCTGCCTCGCACGGACGCCCGCCCGCGGGGTCGCCGTGACCGTCACGGCGACCGCCAAATATCCCATCGGCCGTCCGGGCCCGGACGAGGGGGTCCTCCGTCGGGGTCGCTGCGGGAGGGTCGGGCGGCTCAGAGGCCGCTGAAGAGGTCCGGCTCGTCGTACGCCGGGGCGGGCAGCTCCTCGGGGTGCCGCGTCACGGCACCGGCGAAGCCCGGCCCCGGGACCGGCGCCGCGCCGCTCTTCCACGACGCGGCCGCGCCGTTGGCCAGCCGGTCCGCCGCCTCGTTGAGGGGGTGGCCGGAGTGGCCCTTCACCCACGCGAACTTCACCGCGCGGCCGGTCATCGCCTCGTCGAGCGCCTTCATGATCTCGACGTTGAGGACGGGCTTGCCGTCGCCCTTCTTCCAGCCGCGCCGCTTCCAGCCGGCCATCCACTTGGTGACCGAGTTGATGACGTAGGTGCTGTCGCAGTAGACCAGCAGGTCGTCCTCGAGGTGGGCGGTCTGCTGCAGCAGGTCGAGCACCGCCGTGAGCTCGGCCTTGTTGTTGGTCCCGTGTGCCCAGCCGCCGGCGGCCCAGCAGCCGTCGTCGACGTACCAGCCCCAACCGGCCGGGCCGGGGTTGCCGAGGGCCGAACCGTCCGCCGCCGCGATGATCGTCACGCGCCGCATCCTGCCATCGCCCTCCCATCGCCCTCCCATCGCGGGGCAGCCCGGGCCCAACGGCCCTAAGCGCGCCTCGGGGAAGCACCTAGCGTCCGTGGGGAGGAGGCCGCGATGTTCGCTGTACGCATCCACGGCCGCGGGGGGCAGGGCGCGGTCACCGCGGCCGAGCTGCTGTCCGTGGCGGCGTTCGACGAGGGCCGGCACGCGCAGGCGTTCCCGACCTTCGGGTCCGAGCGCACCGGCGCCCCCGTGGTCTCCTTCTGCCGCATCGACGACCGGCCGATCCGGCTGCGGGAGCCGATCACCGACCCCGACGCGCTGATCGTGCAGGACCCGACGCTGCTGCACCAGGTCAACCTCTTCGCCGGCCTCCGGCCGGACGGGTTCTTGGTGCTCAACACCTCACGCACCCTCCCGGACCTGGGGCTCGAGGACCTGGTCCGGCGGCTCACGCCCGAGCACGCGGTCACCGTGCCCGCCACCGAGATCGCACGGGAGCACCTCGGCCGCCCGCTGCCCAACGCGGCCCTGCTCGGCGCCTTCTCCGCGCTCACCGGCCAGGTGTCGCTGGGCGCGGTGTGCGACGCGATCCGGGACCGGTTCCCCGGCGAGGTCGGCGCCGGCAACGCCCGGGCCGCCACGGTCGCCCACGAGCACGTCCGCACGTCCCTGGAGAAGATGGCAGGCGGGAGGGTGGCCGGTGCTTAGCCAGGTCGAGGGCTCCCAGGCCGTGGCCCGCGCGGTCACGTTGTGCCGCCCGCAGGTGATCGCGGCGTACCCCATCTCGCCGCAGACGCACATCGTGGAGTCGCTCTCCGACCGGGTCCGCACCGGCGAGCTCGCGGGGTGCGAGTACCTGATGGTCGAGTCCGAGTTCGGTGCCATGTCGGCCTGCATCGGCGCCTCCGGTGCCGGCGCCCGCACCTACACCGCCACCTCCAGCCAGGGTCTGCTGTTCATGGCCGAGGCGCTCTTCAACGCCTCCGGCCTCGGGCTGCCCGTCGTGATGACGGTGGCCAACCGCGCGATCGGCGCGCCGATCAACATCTGGAACGACCACTCCGACGCCATGTCGATGCGGGACTCCGGCTGGATCCAGCTCTACGCCGAGTCCAACCAGGAGGCGCTGGACCTGCACATCCAGGCCTACCGGCTGGCGGAGTACCTCTCCGTCCCGGTGATGGTGTGCATGGACGGCTTCGTGCTCACCCATGCCTTCGAGCAGGTGGACCTCCCCACCCAGGAGCAGGTGGACGCCTTCCTGCCGGCGTTCGTCCCGCAGCAGGCGCTGGACCCCGACGACCCGGTCACGATCGGTGCCATGGTGGGCCCCGAGGCCTTCGCCGAGGTGAAGTACCTGATGCACGCCAAGCAGATGGCCGCGCTCGACGAGATCCCGCTGATCGCCGGCGACTTCCGCGACGCGTTCGGCCGCAGCTCCGGCGGCCTGCTCAAGGCGTACCGGCTCGACGACGCGGAGACGGTCGTGGTCGCCCTCGGCTCGGTGCTCGGCACGATCGAGGAGGTCGTCGACGGCCTGCGGGACGAGGGCATCGCGGTGGGCGTCCTCGGCATCACCTGCTTCCGGCCGTGGCCGGTGGCCGAGGTGCGCGAGGCGCTGAGCCGCGCGACCCGCGTGGTCGTGGTGGAGAAGGCCTTCGCGGTCGGGGCCGGCGGCATCGTGGGCCAGAACACGCGGGACGCCACCCGCGGCCTGCCCGTGGAGGTGTACGACGTCGTGGCCGGGCTCGGCGGCCGCCCCGTCACCCGCGCGTCCCTGCGCCGGCTCCTCGACGAGGTGCTTGCGGGGCAGGTCGACCCGCAGCGGCTGCACTTCCTCGACCTCGACCTCGAGCTCGTCCAGCGCGAGCTCGAGCGGTCCCGTCGCGGCAAGCGACCGGGGCCGCACGCGGAGCACATGCTGCGCGACGTCGGCACCGTGGCCTCCGGCGCCTACGAGTAGGAGACGACCGTGGCCTTCCAGGAGATCAAGCTCTACCAGACCGGCACCTTCGTCGCGGGCAACCGGCTGCTCGACCCCGACCAGCGTTCGGTGCAGGCCCGGATGGGCCGCTCCAACTCGCTCACCTCCGGCCACCGGGCCTGCCAGGGCTGCGGCGAGGCGCTGGGGGCCCGCTACGTGCTCGACGCGGCGATGCGCGCCACCGAGGGCAACCTGGTCGCGGTGAACTCGACCGGCTGCCTCGAGGTCTTCTCGACGCCCTACCCCGAGTCGTCGTGGCAGCTGCCCTGGCTTCACTCGCTCTTCGGCAACGGACCCGCCGTCGCCGCCGGCGTCGCGGCCGCCCTGAGGGCCAGGGGCAGGGACGACGTACGGGTCATCGGACAGGCCGGCGACGGGGGCACCGTCGACATCGGCTTCGGCACCCTCTCGGGCATGTTCGAGCGCAACGACGACGTGCTCTTCGTCTGCTACGACAACGAGGGCTACATGAACACCGGCGTGCAGCGCT
>Ga0308174_10001847_pt1 | contig 10156 bp, 9 predicted proteins | sample PhyPR2_FD_203894 | JGI IMG/M metagenome (GOLD analysis project Ga0308174, IMG submission 203894) | Soil microbial communities from UC Gill Tract Community Farm, Albany, California, United States - DLSLS.P.R2 | ecosystem: Environmental > Terrestrial > Soil > Agricultural land | place: USA... | reverse complement strand
GAACCCCGACGCGAGTGCGCCGGCCACCAGGACCGTGCGCTCCAGCCGCTCCAGCACCGGGTTCGGAAGAACCGCGCAGAAGACGACGGCGATCACCGTAATGAGTACCGTCTCCACCGCTCCGTGCAGAACCAATGCCGCCGTCAGGAGGAAGAGAAAATACAACGACGACACCCAGAGCATCTGGTCCGTGCCGTAGCCCGAGATAATCAGCCAATAAACGGTGTCGCCGAACAGCCCCAGCATGCCGACCAGACCCGTCTGCACACGCGGGCGGAAGGCCACCGCGGCCGAATAAACGAGATATACCGCCAGCAGAATGTAAAAGGCGACGCCCGCGTCAGCCATAAACATTTTGGTGACTACCAGGGCGGCGACGGCCAACAAAACCCTTGCCCAGGCCAGATACGCCGCCGGGCTGAATTTCGGCGGAGACACCACTTTATTTCCGGTAGAGGTATAACGTATGACTGCGGCCTTCGCCGTCATCGGCGATTTGCTCCACTTTCTCGGGAGTCCAGGACCGGAACTCAAAGTCGTGAGCGACAACCCGCGCACCCTTCTTCAGTTGCTTATCGAGCATCGGCTGTACCTTGTTATTAATGGAGTCCGGGAGTAGATACACCGTGACCAGATCAGCCGAGCTGTAATTTTGCGCCAGCAAGTCGCCGTTTATGATGTGCGCCGTGCGTTCGAGCCCGAGTTTCTTGATTTTTTCGATGCTTTGGCGGCAGAGGTCCTTATCGAGTTCCACGCCGACGGCTTCGGCATGAAATTTCTGGGCCGCCATGATGACGATGCGTCCGTCGCCGGAACCCAGGTCGAAGACTTTCTCTCCGGCCTTGAGGCCTCCGAGTTGCAGCATCTTCTCGACGATCGTTTGCGGCGTCGGGTAGTACGGCGCGAGCTTGGATTCACCTTCCTGCGCCAACAGCGGAACGGCCGCGAAGGCAGCCATTAACAGGAGCTGCTTGAAACGTCGCATGGTGCTCGAATTCTGTTTCACTGTACCACCTCGCCACTTCCAGGTGCGTCTCCACCATGGGTATTAGCCGGACGATATCTATGGTTTTCCACGAGGCTGTGGAAAAAGCTGTGGAAAACACTCCAGACGGGCGCTAACTTACCAATTCAGTCATGGAGTTGTCACGCAGTGCACATTTTTTCAGCAAAACTGCATGACAACTCACAAGTAACTGACGGGTAGCTACTTGGCAGCATTCGTCACGCGATTATTACAGCTACAGCCAGACTTTTTGCAGCGGTTCGCCTTCCTGGCACCAACCGCATTCCTGGCTGTTAACCGCGTAATGCGCATCCAGCTTGGCGAGATAGTAGAGCGGCAGATTGCCAAAACTCTGAGTTTTCGGATTTGGCTGGTAAACGATAACCGCCAACCCCATTACCTGCGCCCCGTAGGACTCCAGCAACTGCTTGCATTCGGCGAGTTTTGACCCGGTGCGTAGAATATCGTCTACCAGGACCACCGGTTCGCCCTTCTGCGGCTCCAGAAACTGGCGGAAGTGCAGCGCTTCCTCGTCATGCTCCCGCTCTGTCCAGTAGACCTGTTTCGCGCGGAGGGCGTCGGCAACGCCGAAAGCCACCGGCAGTCCGCCGGTCATGGGAACTACGATCGAAAGTTCATGAGCGATGGCGCGGATTTCCGGATGCGCGCGCAGTTTGCGGCTCAGCCCGACGGAGAGCATACGCAGGTGCTGCGAATAGCGCAACGCCAGCGGGACCTGCAGATACTCATTGGAATGCAGTCCGCTGGGGTATTCGAAATGGCCCGTTCGCAACGCCCCGGTGTCGCGCAACACGGCAACGACTTCGTCTTGAGTTGGTACAAGGTGCATGAGTTCGGTTTTCCTCTCAGTTGGCTCCGTGGCCCGTGAGGACGCGTGGAATGGTTCGCAGGATGATCTTCCAATCGAGCGCCAGCGACCAGTTATCAATGTAATGCATGTCCATCTTCATCCAGGTATCGAAATCCAGGTTGTCGCGGCCGGAAACGGCCCAAAGGCATGTCAGCCCGGGTCGCATACGCAGCCGGCGGCGCTGCCACCGCTGGTAGCCATCGACTTCGCTGGGCACGGCCGGACGGGGGCCGACCAGCGACATATCGCCTCGCAGCACGTTCCACAACTGGGGCCATTCGTCGATCGAGAATTTCCGCAAATAGCGGCCGAGGCGCGTGAGCCGTGGGTCGCGTGGAATCTTGAAGACCACGCCGTCTCTGGTGTTGAGATGCGCCAGCGACGGCTTGAGCTCTTCGGCATTCTGACACATGGAACGAAATTTGTAGAAGAGGAAGCGACGCCCGTTGAGTCCGCAACGGACTTGGCGGAAGATAGCCGGACCGGGGGACGTGATCCGGATTAGAACGACGATCGCCAGCATGAAGGGGGATAGCACCAGCAGACCAGCAACGGCGAGGAGGATATCGATCCCGCGCTTGAGCAGCAGCCGGATCTCGTCGTAAGGCGCGGCGGAAAAGGTGAGCAGCGGAGTGGCGCCGAGACGGTCCAGCGACACCGTGCTGTTGACGTGCGGGAAAAAATCGACGGCCACGCGGGTGCGCACGCCCTCTTCATCGCAGAGCAGGAATACCTCTTCCAGTTGCGCCAGGCTGTCGCTGCCGACGGCGAAGACAATTTCGTCGATGGCTTGGCGGCTCAGGATGGCGGGCAGCTCGGAGATCGGGTGGACTGGGTAAATCCCCGCAAGATGGATCTCGGCGGGCACCGCGGCGGCGGAACGTTCCGCGAGAAAGCCGAGGAGCCGGATGCCGTAATCGGAGGACTGCTCCAGTGCCCGGGCCATACGCCGCGCGCGCTCTCCCGTGCCGACGACCATGACATAGTGCGGCGCCGCGAATTCGCGCCGGATGGCGCCCACCACGCGGCCGGCGGTGAGCCGGAACAGCACCAGCAGCACCCACGCGAGCGCGGCAAACAGTCCGACGAAGAAGCGGCTCAGGTCCAGGCGGAGGGCATATTGGAAGACCACCAGGGCGAGCGCGCCGTAAAAGCACTGGCGGGCAGCGTCGCGGAGAATGATGCCGGGGTGCGGAGAATCGAGCTTTTCGTAGACTTCGAGCCATAGCCCGATGGCGACCCAGGCGACGAGTGAGAAACCCAGGACGAGGGCTTTGCGTTCGACGCTGAGGAAAAAATCGTGCTCGAGGTTGAGGATGAGGCGAGTACGGTAAGCCGTCTCGAATGCCAGGGTAGCCAGAAGCAGGTCCGATACTCCGAACAAAACACGGGCTTTACGCTGGCGGCCAAACATCCGGAATCAGGATAGCACGCTGCTCAGCCGTTGAGTATGAAACAGAAGAACGGTTGACGACTTGCAGGATATAACCTGCGCCGCTAGAAGGAGAGTCTGGTTATGGAACACACTTTAACAGGCCGGCACGGCATGTTCGGACGGCACGCGGCTACAACAGATGTAGCTTCAGCCGCGCCATCGTATCAGGCATACCAAATCCTACATGTCGCGTTCACTTTGGCTCCGCTACTGGCGGGCCTCGACAAATTCTTCCAGCTACTGGTGAATTGGGACATGTATCTTGCACCCGCCGTCGTCAAAATGCTGCCGATAACAGCGCACCAATTCATGCTCGTGGTGGGTGTAGTCGAGATCATTGCGGGGTTGCTGGTGGCCATCAGGCCGAAAATCGGGGCCTACGTCGTTGCTCTCTGGCTGCTCGGAATCATCTGTAATCTTCTGCTGGCCGCAAACTACTACGACATTGCTTTGCGCGACTTCGGGCTGATGCTCGGTGCGCTCGCACTCGGCAGGTTGTCCGCCGAATACAACAAGTAACGGAAGTTCAAAGCGACCGGTCAGGAGACCGGTCGTTACTGAATCCACCGTACTGTGTGCGGTCCCCGTGCGCTGGAACGGGCGTGCTCCGCACGTCTTCGAGCGGTCTGGAGACCGGTCGGATCCGTTAAGCGTCGCGGCCGAGCGCGACCACGAAATAGCGAGCACGGCCAGGCCCGGGATTGCGGGTGCCGTGCTCGTCTCCCGACGCAAAGAAGATGACGGACCCGGGACTGAGGCGGGTGGTCTCGCCGCCGATGGTCGCATCCAGCTGGCCTTCGATGAGCATCACCATTTCCTCATGAACGTGCTTGTGCGGCGGGTGCGGCGACGTCCCGGCGGCAAGGTCGGTCATGTGCACCTCCAGAGCCATGCCTTCGTGAGTCTGCCCGTTGAGGATGGCGCGAGACTGATTCTGGCCGTTGGTCTTGACCGGGAGGTCCTCGAACCTGTAGACCCGGGTCGGCAGTTTGGCGGCCGGCTGGGCCGAGGCGCGGGCTGCCAGAAGGGGCAATAACAAGCTGAGATCGCGACGGGAGCAGGTCATGCTTCAGTGTACTGCCGCATTTTTTCGGCGCGCACGCTAAAGGTTTCCCGTACATCTGCCGATCTCTGAAGTATGAAGCACCTTTTCCTGGCTACGGCGCTGTTCGCGGCGGCTCCGGTATTCGCGCAAACGCCGGCGGCGCTACCGACTTCCCTGAGCTTTTCCTATCAGGTGGGGAGCACCACCTATCCGGCAGCCGCGAAAGTGACGGTCTCTCTGCCCGCGACGGCCAGCGCGAGCACCACCTTGACAGTCACCGCAACCTCCACGCCCGCGGGGTGGCTCGCCGTGACGCCGGATACCGGACACGCGCCATTGTCGTTGACTGTGGTGGCGAACCCCACGGGATTGACACCGAACAACTATGCCGGTTCGATTGCGATTTCGACGGGGACGAACACCATTACCGTTCCCGTGTCACTCCTCATATCGAATCCGCCTTCGCAGCTTGTGGTGTCGGCAGATCCTGTGACGAGCAATTATTCGGCGGCTGCCGCGGGGTCGGGTTCCCCGGTGCTGACATTCACGTACACCACGGGAGCAGGCGCGGTGTCCCCGGTGAATAGTGTGATGGACGTGGCCTCCAGCGGGAATATCATTCCATTCAGCGTGAGTGCGGCCAACGCGTCGAGTGGGAGTACGGGCGGGAGCGGCAACACCCCGGTGTGGCTGCGGGTTTCTCAATCCGGCCAACTGCCCAATACCCAGACGAGCGGCGTGGCGCTGTCGGGCTCGTTCACACCCATTTACATCACCCTGGATCTCGCGACGGTCGCCAATTTGAACCCCGGAAGCTACGGCGGAGTTGTGACGTTTGCGGCCACGAACGCGATCAACGGGTCGTTTACGGTGTTGGTGAATCTGGTAGTTTCCGCCGGCGCGCCGCAATTGGACGCGACACTGCCGATCTTCCCGGCAAGCGTGATCGCCGGGCCGGCCGTCAATCCGGTAATCACGATCTACGGCAAGAACTTCTTCAGCACGTCCGTGGTGACGCTGCAGCAGGGCGCAAATCCGCCGATCACCCTTACCTCCACGCTGCTGAGCGCAAAGGTGCTTCAGGCGACCGTCAATGCTGCGTTTCTATCTTCGCCGGGCGTCTGGACGCTCGCCGTGACGAACCCGGCGCCGCCGAACAATCCCGGGCAGTTGCCGGCAAGCACCACCTTCACTGTGCTGCCGGCCAATGCACCGGCGATCACGTCCATCGTGAACGCCGCGAGTTATCTTGCGGCGGCGACGCAGACGGGAACGAATCCCGACCCGGTGGGCTCCGGAATGACGTCGGTAGCGCCGCGAGAGATTATTTCGATTTTCGGGCAGAACCTGGGGCCGTCAAACGCGCTCACTGCGACGCCGACCGGTTCGCCGGCCACCTACCCCACAACGCTGGGCTCGATTCAGGTATCTTTTCAGATCGGCGCGGGCGCTCCCGTGATTGCCCCGATCATTATGGTGTCGACGAACCAGATCAATGCTGTTGTGCCGTTTGACGTCGCCTCGGTATGGGGAACGGCGAACCCATCGGTGACGGCGACCGTGATCAATGGCGCCGCGCGCACGGCGGCATATCCGCTGACGGTAGTTCCGGCCAATCCCGGCGCGTTCGCGTTCGGCGGTTTAGGTCAGGGACAAGGAGCGATTCTGAACTATGATTCAAGCACTGCCGCGTATACCATCAATGGGTCGAAGAATGCGGCTCCGCGCGGCTCCACGATTGTGATCTACGCGACCGGGATGGGCGAACTGTTTACGCCCGTTGCGGACGGCACGGTGGCCAGCGCAGCCGGCCTGCTGGCGGATCAGACGGTCCGCGTGGACATCAACGGTCAACCGGCGGTGGTGAGCTATGCGGGAGCGGCGCCGGGGGCGGTGGCCGGGCTGGTTCAGATCAATGCGATTGTTCCGCCGACCGTGCCGACGGGCGCTGCGATTCCGATTACCGTATCGATTGGGGACGCGGCAAACTCGCGGCGAAGCCAGACGGGGGTGACTCTCGCCGTCAAGTAGTTTCGCGCGTTACTGCTTGGCGGCGATTTTTCGTTCCAGGGCCCGCATGAGGCGGGACTGCACGTCTTCGGGGATCGGATACGGCTCCATGCCTTTATAGATCTGGATGGTTTTGCGGGTGGTATCGGCGATCACCCAGCAATTCGGACACTCGGTGATGTGGCGTTCGAGCTTCGCCCGAATTTCCGCATCGAGCGATTCGTCGAGGAAGTCGCTCAACTCGTTGAGAAATTCTTTACAGGTAAGCAAAGGCGTCGTCCCCCTTGCGTTTAAAGTACCGGCCGAGCTTTTCGCGCAGTTGCAGCCTCGCCCGCAAGAGCCTGCTCTTGACGGCCGGAATGGAAAGATTTAACGCTTCCGCCGTTTCTTCGGTGGAGAGCTCATCGATATCCCGCAGCACAAAGACCGAACGATACGGCGGCTCCAGGCTCTCGACTGCATTGCCGAGAATCCGGCCCAGCTCCTCGCGCGAAAACCGCTGCTCCGGATCCTCGCCCCAAGCAGCGATCTCGCGAACAATGGTGTCCTCTCCGGTATCGATGTTTTCGTCCATGGAGACGGACTTATCGGTCTTGCGGCGGCGCAATTTCATCAGCGCCTGATTCACTGCGATGCGCACGATCCAGGTATAGAACTTGGAGTTGCCCTGGAACTGATCGAGGTGTTCGTATGCCTTCATGAACGTCTCTTGCAAAACGTCCTCGGCATCTTCGCGGTTATTGGTAACATGCTGCGCGAGGCGGAAAATCCGCCCTTCGTAGCGGCGCACGAGCTCTCCGAAGGCCTGCGTATCGCCTTCGCGAGCTTGCGCAACCAGAGTCGCTTCATCAATTCCGGCTTGAGTAGTGGGTACTGCCATGAGGCTCGTATCCACATGATAGCGCACGCGCGCCCGGCAGCCCGTAAACGCCTCGCGGCGGCAACGTGCGTGTTACGCTGAAATTTCCCTATGAGCACCATTGAAATCAGCCTGCCGGACGGCAGTAAACAGCCGGTTCCGGAGGGGACCACGCCTCTGGATGTCGCCAAAAACATCAGTCCGCGTCTGGCGGACGCGGCGATCGTCGCCAAGGTCAACGGCGAGCTGTACGATTTGACCCGCCCGCTCGAGCAAAATGCGTCGGTGCAGATCCTGACGTCTAAGGATGCCGAGGCGCTCTACGTCTACCGGCACTCTACGGCGCACCTGCTCGCGGCGGCGGTGCTGGAGTTGTATCCCGAAACGAAGCTCGGCATCGGTCCGCCCATCGAGAACGGGTTTTACTACGATTTCGATCGCGCCACGCCGTTCACGCCGGAAGATCTTGAAAAAATCGAAAAGAAGATGCGCGAGATTCAGGCGCGCAATCTTCCCTACGAGCGCGTGATGACCCGCAAGGATGAAGGCCTCCAGAAGTATTCCGACGCGTGGATGAAGTGCGAACTGATCACCGAACGCGCCGGGGAAATCTTCTCGGAGTACACGCTCGGCCCGCATTTCATCGACTTCTGCCGCGGTCCGCACGTGCCGAACACGTCCAAGCTGAAGGCATTCAAACTGCTTTCGATCGCCGGCGCGTACTGGAAGGGCGACGAGCACAACAAACAGTTGCAGCGCATTTACGGAACGGCATTCTTCAGCGACAAGGACCTGCAGGAATACCTCAACCGCCTGGAAGAGGCCAAGCGCCGCGACCATCGCCGGCTCGGCAAGGAGCTCGAACTGTTCACGGTCAACGAGACCGTGGGCGCGGGACTGCCGCTTTGGCTGCCCAAAGGCGCGACGATTCGCCGGATTCTGGAAGACTACATTCTGCAGAAAGAGCGCGCGGCCGGGTACCAGCACGTTTACACGCCGGACCTGGCGAAGGTGGATCTCTACAAGCGATCCGGCCATTGGGAACACTATCACGAGGATATGTTCCCGCCCATGGACCTGGAGACCGAGCAGATGGTGCTGCGGCCGATGAACTGCCCGCACCACATCCTGGTCTACGAAGCGAAACAACGCAGCTACCGCGACCTGCCGGTGAAGATCGCCGAACTCGGCACCATGTATCGCTATGAGCGTTCGGGCGCGTTGAGCGGGCTGAGCCGCGTGCGCTGCATGACGTTAAACGACGCGCACATCTTCTGTACGCCGGAGCAGATCAAAGAAGAGTTCACCAAGGTGATGCAGTTGGTGGAAGAGGCGTACAAAGATCTCGGCATTACGAAGTACACCTACCGCCTTTCGCTGCACGACGACGTGAAGAAGGACAAGTACGTCAACAATCCCGCCATGTGGGAGTTGGGCGAGCGCGTGCTTCGCGAAGCCATGCAATCGCTCGGGCTGCCGTTTACCGAAGCACCGGGCGAAGCGGCGTTTTACGGGCCGAAGCTGGATATCCAGCTTGCCGACGTGATGGGCCACGAAGAGACCTACTCGACGATTCAGGTGGACTTCCATCTGCCCAGCCAGTTCGGGCTGAAGTATGTCGCCGCCGATGGCAAGGAGCACCGGCCGGTGATGATCCATCGCGCCATCCTCAGCACGATGGAGCGCATGATCTCTTACCTGATCGAGCTCTACGCCGGGGCGTTCCCGCTGTGGCTCGCGCCGGTTCAGGCGACCGTTCTTCCGATCACGGACCGTCAAACCGAGTTTGCGCGCCAGGTGCAGAAGCAGCTCGAAGCCGCCGGCATCCGCACCACGGTCGACGAGCGCAGCGAAAAGGTGAACCTCAAAATTCGCGAGGCGCAGTTGCAGAAGATTCCGTTCATGCTGGTGCTGGGCGACCGCGAACAGCAGAACGGGCAGGTAGCGGTTCGCAACCGCAAGCATGGCGACCAGGGCGCGAAAAGCGTGGAAGCGTTCATCGCCGAGACGCGCGCGCTGATCGATAGCAAAGCGGTTACCGAGTAGCGTTCGCAGGCTGGCCGGCAATGATCGCTATCGACACCGGCGAAGATCTGGGAGCGATGGACGCGGCGCTGGAAACGCTGCCGAACAGTCCCGCGGTGTTTCTGCTCTGGCCGGCGGAAGGGCAGCCGTATCTTTCCAGGACGGGACTGTTGCGCCGGCGCCTGCTGCGGTTGTTGCGCGAGCGAGAGCGGCCGTCGCGGCTGCTGAACCTGCGCCACACGGTAAGGCGGATCGAGTACCGGCTCACCGGCTCGGCGCTGGAGTCGGGCATCGTGCTCTACGAACTGGCGCGCGAACATTTTCCCGAGACGTATCTGCGGTTGATGAAGCTGCGCATGCCGCCGTACGTGAAGATCGTGCTCAGCAATGAATTCCCACGAACGCAGGTGACGGCGCAACTCTCCGGCGGGACGGGCAAGTACTTCGGACCATTCCGGTCGCGCGTAGCAGCCGAGCGATTTGACGCGGCGTGCCTGGATCTGTTCCAAATGCGCCGCTGCCAGGAGGATCTGATACCGTCTCCGGAGCATCCCGGCTGCATGTACGGCGAGATGGGCATGTGCCTGCGGCCGTGCCAGGAAGTGGTGGGTCCGGCCGAGTATGCGGGCGAGGTCGCGCGAGTGGTGGAGTTTTTCGAGACCGGCGGCCATTCGCTGCTGACCGCGAGCGAGCATTCGCGCGACCGTCTGAGCGAAGAGATGCGCTTCGAGGAGGCCGCGCGGCAGCACAAGCGGTGCGAGAAGATCCAGGAGGCATTGCGCTTGCGCGACGAGTTGGCAGCCGACGTGGATCGCTTGAACGGCATCGCGATCACGCGGTCGGCGCAGGCCAATGCGGTGGAGTTGTGGTTCGTGCGGGAGGGAAACTGGCTGCGGCCGGGGCAG
>Ga0308174_10001846_pt1 | contig 10158 bp, 11 predicted proteins | sample PhyPR2_FD_203894 | JGI IMG/M metagenome (GOLD analysis project Ga0308174, IMG submission 203894) | Soil microbial communities from UC Gill Tract Community Farm, Albany, California, United States - DLSLS.P.R2 | ecosystem: Environmental > Terrestrial > Soil > Agricultural land | place: USA... | reverse complement strand
GGCGGCCTTCGCCTCAGGCTAGGCCGGCCGTCGGCGATGGGCAATCCGCACGCCTGCGCCCGAGGCGCTATGTCGGGGCGAGCAGCCTCGCCTGCGCGGCGGCCAGCCGGTTCTCCAGGTCCCGGACGCGGCCCTCCAGAGCCTCACGCTCGGCCATCCACGGCCAGCGGGCGTCCTTGCGCCGGCGCGGCAGCGTCTCGCCCAGGAAGGCCAGCTCCGCAGCCCGCCGGGCCTCGGGCGGAGCGGGATCCCGCTGCGCCGCCGCGATGGTCTCCTCGTAGATCGCTTCCAGGCGATCGAGCATCAGCTCGAGGTCGGCGTTCGCGCGCAGGCTCGCCGACACCGCGGCGGCCTCGGCGGCGTCGAAGCGGCCGATTTCCTCTGAAAGGCTTTCGGGCGAGACCTCGCGCACCAGAGCGCGCAGACCGAAGTTCAACAGCCTGAGGGGGCCGAGGTTCTCGCCGGTGAGCATGCCCGCAAGCCCGCGGGAATCGCAAACCACGACCGCGCACCCCGCGCAGGCCGCCTCCAGCGCCATCCGCGCGGTGGCGAACACGATGTCGTACTTGACCAGCTCCTGTTCGGGTGCGGCCACGATGCGCCCGCCGCCCGCGCCCAGCACGTCGAGCTTGATCCCATGCCGGTCGCAGGCCCGCTGCAGCGCAGGGATGTGCGCCGAGCCCTTGGTGAACGCCAGCGCCGAGCGCGGCCTCGCGGGCAGCGCGGCGGGCCGGGCGGGAAAGCGGCCGAGGTCGACGGCGTTGAGCAGGATCTCGACCCTGTCCGGCGCGACGCCTTCGGTGTGCACCAGCCGGTCGCGGACGGCCTGGTCGACGGCGATGTAGCGGCGGATCTGCGGGAACCTGAGGGGCCGCTCCTGCCAATAGATCCAGGCGTGGCACATCTGCACCGCGGGCGTTTCGGGAAAGTGGAACAGGGCCTCGGCGGTCTGGACGAAGTGCTGGCCGTGGATGACGTCGGGCGGCTCGGCCACCTGGCCGAGGCTGGCCACCGTCGCGACGCCGCGGGCCTCCAGCTCGGCCGCCGGCTCGCCGAGATGCGGCGAATAGACGATCGGCCGCCAGCCCCGGGCCAGCAGGCCCAGCGAGAGGTCGCGGATCACGCTTTCGCTGCCGCCGCGGCGATCGAGCCAGACGTTGGTCAGGAGCACCGAGCGCCCGGGTGCGGAGTTCGGACTCATGCCGGCTCGACCGCAGCCTCGAGCTGCGCGCCCAGGCGTTCGACGATGGGAGCGACATGGCGCCAGCGCAGCACGTCGCTGTAGAGCCCGGCGGCGACGCGGGCTTCGCCGAAGCTCTCATAGAGCGGCTTCGCGCCCGGCGGGGGCGCCAGCTCGGAGACGGGACGCAGCGCGTGCAAGGTCTCGCCGGCGAGAAACGCCCGGCCGCCGGCGCGCAGCACCTCGGCGACGTCGCCGGCGATGCCGGGGAAGGCGCGCGCCAGCGCGAGCTTGCGCTCCACCTGGGCCGGAGCCAGGCGCAGGCCGAGCCGCTGCGGCCCCGCCGCGGGCATTCCCGGCGACTGCGGCACGACCGGGTAGTCGTAGCAGGCGATGGGTTCGCCGAGCCGGCGCGAGGCCATCGCCGCGGCGGCCCGCACGGTCAGGTGCCAGAGGTCGTGGACGACGTTGTAGAGCTGCCAGGAATCGACGACGACGCGCCTCGCCCGCCGGCACAGGAAGACGTCGGCCAGCTCCTCGGCCAGGGCCGCGAACGGCTCGGAGCGGCCCTCCATGGCCCAGCGGTACACCTCGCGATCCAGATGCCGCCCGAAGATCGGACCGGGCTCCGCGCCCAGGGCGCCGGCGAGAGCCGCGCTGGCGGCCACCCGCGTGCGGTCGGAGCCGTTGCGCGATCCGGTCGTGAGCACGAGCACCAAGGGCCGCTCACGCCCGATCCAGGTCGAGAGCCGAAGCTCGTGGCCCGGATGGGCCACGGCGAGGACCACCCCCTCGCCGCCCGACCACGAGTTGCCAAAGTTCACCGACGACCCGCCCACAGAGCCCCCCTCCGTCACCGCGCCCGAGGCTTATAGTAAATGAATAATGACGGGGCGCTACGCAGCTCGTCGCAGCGGCGCCCTCGGCGGCGTCAGTTCGAGCCGCGGATCGTGGGCTTGCCCAGGAGGGCGTCGGCGATGATGCGCTGCTGGATCTCGCTCGTGCCCTCGAAGATCTTGGTCAGCCTGGCGTCGCGCCAGTAGCGCTCGACGGCGTGCAGGGTGGTGTAGCCAGCCCCGCCCAGGATCTGCAGCGCCTCGGAGGTCGCCCGCTCGGCCATCTCGGCGGCGAACAGCTTGACCATCGAGGTCTCGATGCGTCCGGCCCGGCCGGCGTCGATCTCGTTGCAGACGTAGTACATGAGCTGGCGGGCGGCCTGGATCTCGGTGGCCATGGTGGCGATCTTGAAGCGGATCGCCTGGAAATCGGAAATCGGCTGGCCGAACTGCACCCGCTCCTTCGCGTAGGCCATGGCGTCCTCCAGCGCGCCCTGCGCCAGGCCGATGGAGCGGGCCGCGGTGTGGGCGCGGGCGAGCGACAGCCCGAAGGCGACCGAGCGGGCGGCCCGGCCCTCGCCTTCGCCCGAGGCGTACTCGGTCCTGCGGGCCGGCGCCCGGACCTGGTCGAAGTGCAGCTCCCAGGTCTTCCAGCCGAAGTAGCCGATCTTGGGGATCGGCGCGCCCGTGCAGCCCTTCGGCAGCTCGCCCTTGGGCTTCTCCACCGAGACCGAGACCGTGCCCGAGCCGCCGCCGTCGCCGCGCGGGTCGATGCGGCAGAGCACCGAGATGAAGTCCGCCCCGTCGGCGAAGGTGCACCAGTACTTCGAGCCGGTGATCACCCACTCGTCGCCCTCGCGCCGCGCCATGCAGGAGACGCTCGACAGGTCCGAACCGGTGGAGGGCTCGGACAGCGACGCCGCGCCCAGGTAGCGGCCCTGCGCCATCGCCCGGATCTTGGCCTCGCGCTCGGGCCCCTCGCCGGGGATCGAGCGGTAGAAGGAATTGCCGCGGGCGATGATCGAGGCGACGCTCATCCAGCCGCGGGCCAGTTCCTCGGCCACCAGACAGTACTCGAAGGCGCCCAGCCCCAGCCCGCCGTACTCCTGCGGGATCAGGATGCCGAAGAAGCCCAGGTCGCCCATCTTCTCGATGAGCTCGCGCGGCATGTCGGCCTTCTGCGGATCGAGCCGGTTGGCGACCGGAAGCACCTCGGCGTGGGTGAACTCCCGGGCGAGGTCGCGGATCATGATCCGCTCGGGCGTGAGGTAGCCGGGGTTCTCCAGGCGCATCGCGTCGTCGGCCATCTCGAAGCTCCTTACAGGCCGATCAGGTCGGCGCGGCGGACGGTGTTCATGACGATGCGGATCGAGGCGGCGTCCACCATGGTCCCGTTTACGTTGACCGAACCCAGCCCTTCGGCCAGCGCCTTGTCGTAGGCTGTGGCGAGCTCGCGCGCGCGGCTCACTTCCCGCTCGGTGGGCGAGAAGATCTCCAGGGCCGGGGCGATCTGGGCCGGGTGGATCGCCCATTTGCCGACGAAGCCCAGCATGTGGGCGTACTTGGCCTCGCGCCGGAAGCCGTCCTCGTCGCGAAAGTTGGCGTAGGGCCCGTCCACCGGATCGAGCCCCGCGGCGCGCGCGGCCATGGCGATGCGGAAGCGCGGGTAGTGGAAGATGTCGCCGGGATAGCCCTCGCCGCCCCAGCCGCGCAGGTTCATCTGCTGCGAGGCCGAATAGTCGCCCATGCCGAAGATCAGGCTCTCCATGCGCGGGCTGGCGGCGGCGATCGCCTCGACGTGCTGCAGCCCGCCCGCCTCCTCGATCAGCACCTCGATGCCGATCCGGCGGGGGAGCTTCAGCTTCTTCTCCAGCTGGTCGAGCATCAGCGAGACGAACTGCACGTCGGCCGCCCCCACGGCCTTGGTCAGCATGATGGTGTCGAGGTTCGCGCCCGCGCCCTCGACCACCTCGATGATGTCCTCGAAGCACCACTCGGTGGTGACGTCGTTGACCCGCACGCAGCGGGTCTTCCTGCCCCAGTCGAGGCCGTTCAGCGCCGCCACGATGGTCTTGCGCGCGCCGCGCTTCTCCGACGGCGCGACGGCGTCCTCCAGGTCGAGGAAGACGTGGTCGGCGTCCGAGGCCGCCCCCTTCTGCAGCATCTTCTCGCTGACGCCAGGCACCGATAGCTGGCTTCGGCGCAGGCGCATCGGGCGGTCGGTCATCTGAGCTCTCCGAAGGGAAGAACCGCGGAAGACGCGGAACAACGCGGAACGAAGGAACCACGGATTTCACCGATGGCACGGATTGTCGCGCGGTGCGCCGCAGGCGCCATCGGTTCCTCGCCGCACGCGCCGGACGGTCGATCTGTGCGTGTCCGTGAAATCCGTGGCGCCACGCGAAGCGTGCTTCCGCGTCCTTCCGCGTTTTCCGCGGTCCTTCGTACGGCGCTTCGCGCGATACGGCGGCGCTTCATCCGTCGCCTCCCGGAATGGCGCCGGCCTTCCGCCAGCGGCCGATGTCGGCGGGCGAGGCGCCGTGGGCCAGCAGCACGGCCTCGGTGTCGGCGCCGAGGTCGGGGCCGCGGCGGCTCACGGCGGCCGGCGTGCGGGTGAACTTGATCGGCTGGCCGGCGACCCGCATCGGCTCGGGGAAGCCGGGAAACTCCAGCTCGGGCAGCATGTCGCGGGCCGCGAAGTGCGGGTCGATGGCGATCTCGGCGATGCTCAGCACCGGCCCGAACGGGACCCGGCCGCCGAGGCGCTGCTGCAGCTCGGCCTTGCTGAACCGGGCCGTGAGGTCCGACAGCCGCTCGATCACCGCCTGGCGGTTCTGGGCGCGCGCCTTGGGCGTGGCGAACCTCTCGTCGTGCAGGACCTCCGGCGCGTCCAGCGCCTCGACGAGCGCGCGGAAGAAGTGGTCGTTGGGGCAGGCCAGCGCGACGAAGCCGTCCGTGGCCGGATAGACCCCGAACGGCAGCAGGAACGGATGGTGGTTGCCCTCCGGCCCCGGGACCTGGTGGCCGAACGCCTGCTGGTGGACGATCCGCTCGCAGACGCCGAGCACCGCATCGGCCATGCCGACGTCGAGGAACTGCCCTTCGCCGGTCGCCCGCGCGTGCAGCACCGCGGCGACGATCCCCAGCGCCGCGTAGAGGCCCGGGATGGAGTCGCCGACGCCGGGGCCGATCTTGATCGGCGTGCCGCCGGCCAGGCCGGTGACGCCCATCATCCCGCCCATCGCCTGGGCGACCACGTCGTAGGCCGGCCAGTCGACGTAGGGGCTCTTGCCCGTGCGCGGATCGCCGAACCCGCGGATGGCGCAGTAGACGAGCTTCGGATTGAGCCCGCTGAGCGTCTCGTAGCTGAGCCCGAACCGGTCCATGACGCCGGCCCGGAAGTTTTCCACCACCACGTCGAACCCGGCGATCAGCCGCTTCACGATGTCGACGCCGGCCGCCGATTTCAGGTCGATCGCGATGGATTTCTTGCCGCGGTTGATCGAGTGGAAATAGCCCGAATACCGGTGTTCCGGATCGGCCTCGTGGAACGGGCCCGAGCCGCGCGAGAGGTCGCCGCCGGACAAGCCCTCGACCTTGACCACCTCGGCCCCGAGGTCGGCGAGCTGCTGGGTGCAGAACGGCCCGGCCAGCGCCTGTGTGAAATCCAGGACGCGCAGGCCCTGCAAGGGGCCGGAGGCTCCCGGCCCGGCGCTCAACGCTCGCCCCAGTGGCTGCGGCGCTTGATCAGCATTGTCCGCTCGCCCTGGAAGACGAGCTTGTCGTCCTGGTTGACGCCGTAGTGGCGAAAGGTGACCACGCCGGCGTCGTCGCGCTCGGCGTCCTGGGTCTCCAGCACCTCGGAGTAGGCGTAGAGGGTGTCGCCGTGCACCACCGGGTGCAGCAGGCGGATATTGTCCATGGAGAGCTCGGCGAGCGCGTTCTCGCCGCAGTCCTGCATGGCCAAGCCCATGGCCACGGAAAAGTTGACGCCGCCGTACGAGAGCCGGCCGCCATAGGGACTGGCCTTCATGGCGTCCTCGTTGAAGTGCGCCTGGGCGGTGTTCATGACGAGGTTGGTGATCAGCACGTTCTCCAGCCCCTCGATGGTCTTGCCGCGGGCGTGCTTGATGACCTGGCCCACCTCGAAGTCCTCGAAGTAGTTGGCGCTGCCGGTGAGCTCGGAGAGCTTCATGCCGAGGCCTCCTGGCGCGGGGGATGGCGCAGCCGCACCAGGTTCGAGCGCTCGAAGTCGATCACCCGCTCGTCGCGCTGGTTGAAGCCTTCCGTATGCCAGGTGACGATGCCGTTCCTGGGATTGCTGGCCGACAGCCGCATGGCGGTGGTGGTCGAGCGGGCGGCCAGGGTGTCGCGCGGATAGACCGGCTGGCGCCAGGTGAGCTTGCCCACGCCGACGAAGGGGCCGCCGATCTCGGAGTTGTCCTCCACCGAGAGGCCGAGGACGATGTTGAAGACGAGCAGCGGATTGACCACCAGGTCCGGGTGGCCGTGGGCCTCGGCGAAGGCCCGGTTGGAGTAGAGCGGATTGTAGCTGAGCGTCAGGGTCGTGAAGAGCAGGGTGTCGGCTTCGGAGACGGTGCGGCCCCAGTGGTGGACGCGCACTTCGCCGAGCGCGAAGTCCTCATAGAGGCGGCCCTTGGGCCAAAGCTTGGCCCGCGCGCGGAAGTCCTCCGCCATCCTGCCGTGTCCTCGGTTTTATCGAGGGCCTTGAAACCACGGCGAGGCGGGCTCTGCAACGCCCGCAGGCGCCCAGGCGGAGGATTGCCCGGCGATCAGTTCGCCGGTTCGTAGAAGCCCTGCTCGCCGAACACCCGCACCTGGCACGGACGGCCGGAATCCTGCAGCTGGCGGACCCGCTTGTTGGCGGCGGCCTTGGCCACTTCCTTGTCCACCGAGTGCCCGAAATACTCGCCGTCGTGCTCTACCGCCCAGCGTCCGTCGTGACGGACGACAGTGAAGATGGCCCGATCGGCAGCGACGCGCATGAGTGGGATTCCTTCGCACTGGGAGCCGATCGGCGAGGGCGACCAGCTCCCCTTCGGACCGTCAAATAGCAGAAAGATCAGCGTCCGGGGCGAGAATCTGCAAATAAAACTTGCATCAGCGGCGATCGGCGACCATCTTCCCGCGCATCGAATATCGCATTGGATCGCCTGCCTTCCGGTTGGAACTTTAGTATTCCGGCTCAGGATCCGCCCTCGACCCTCTCCGAAAATTTGATCTCCGCGCCCACGGTGGGCGCGCGAGTACTACGTCCGAAAGGGACATTCTATGACGACCGGCACAGTCAAGTGGTTCAACGGCCAGAAGGGCTTCGGCTTCATCCAGCCCGACGACGGCGGCAGCGACGTCTTCGTTCACATCTCGGCCGTGGAACGCGCCGGGCTGGCTTCGCTCCACGAAGGCCAGAAGGTCAGCTTCGAGCTGCAGAAGGACCCGCGCAGCGGGAAAAACGCCGCGGCCAACCTGCAGGCCAGCTGAACCACCACACGAAGGGCCGGCTCGTCCGGCCCTTCACTTCTCTTCCGTTCGCATCGGCGCCGAAAGCACAGGGCCGCGGCCAAGTGACCGGCCCGGGTTGACTTCACCGTCGCCATTGCCGATGTGAGCCACGCGCGGCGACAGATGCCGCGCCTTCGGCGCTCCAGCCGCGTGGGGCCGCAAGCGCGGCCCAGCCTGTCGAGCGCAGTGGACTTCCCCACCGATCGCCCATCACGCGGGGCGCTCCCAACAGACCCCGCGCCCGCCGCGGCCCTCGATGTTCGAGAGGCCGCGCATCGTGCGCCTACGCGAAAGATCAAGTTTGACCCAATTCACCGACCTTGGCCTGGCCAAGCCGCTGCTCAAGGCGCTGGCCGACGAAGGCTACGCCACGCCCACGCCGATCCAGGCGCAGGCCATCCCCGGCGTCATGGCCGGCCGTGACCTGCTGGGCATCGCCCAGACCGGCACCGGCAAGACCGCCGCCTTCGCGCTTCCGATCCTCCAGCGCCTCGCCGAGGCCCGCAAGCCCGCGCCGCGGCGCAGCTGCCGCGTGCTGGTGCTCTCGCCCACCCGCGAGCTCGCCACCCAGATCGGCGAGAGCTTCAAGACCTACGGCAAGCACATCGGCGTCTCCGTCGCCGTGGTGTTCGGCGGCGTGAAGTACGGCGGCCAGCTGCGCGCCATGGCGCCCGGCGTCGACGTGCTCGTCGCCACGCCCGGGCGCCTGCTCGACCACCTGCAGGAGAAGACCATCAGCCTGGAGGGCGTCGAGACCTTCGTGCTCGACGAGGCCGACCAGATGCTGGACATGGGCTTCATCATGCCGATCCGCCGGATCGTGAAGCACATCCCGCGCCAGCGGCAGACGCTGTTCTTCTCGGCCACCATGCCCTCCGAGATCGAGAAGCTCGGCGCCGAGATCCTCGGGCCCGATCCCGTGAAGGTCTCGGTGGCGCCGCAAGCCACCACCGTGGAGAAGGTGAACCAGCGCGTGCTGTTCGTGGAGCAGGTGCGCAAGCGCGCCCTGCTCGCCGAGCTGTTCGACGACGGCAGCTTCACCCGGGTGATCGTCTTCACCCGCACCAAGCGCGGCGCCGACCGCGTGGCCCGCAGCCTGGAGCAGGTGGGCGTCGAGGCGGCCGCCATCCACGGCGACAAGAGCCAGGGCCAGCGCGAGCGGGCGCTGGCGCAGTTCAAGGCCGGCGAAGTCCGCGCCCTGGTCGCCACCGACATCGCCGCGCGCGGCATCGACATCGATGCGGTGAGCCACGTCGTGCAGTTCGAGCTGCCCAACGTGCCGGAAGCCTATGTGCACCGGATCGGGCGCACCGCCCGCGCCGGCGCCGACGGCTCGGCGGTGGCGTTCTGCGCCGACGACGAGCGGTCGTTGCTGAAGGACATCGAGAAGGTGACGCGCCAGCGCATCCCCGCCTTCGACCGCCGCAACGACCGCCAGCTGGGCGCCGCAACTGCGGTGCTGCCGGAGGTCGGCAAGCCCGACAGGCCGGCGCAGCCGCACCGCACCAGCCACCAGCCCAGGCCCAACCGCAACCACGCGCCGGCCAAGCCGGGGCATCGGCACGAAGGCGGGGCTCCGCGCTCCGGCGAGAGCCAGCCCCCGCGCAACGGCTTCAAGGGTCCGCGGCGCGGCGGCCGCTCGAACGCGCGCCCCGGCGTCTGGTCGAACCGCTAGAACCCGGACGGCAATCGTGAGAGAGGCGGGGCGTGACGCCCCGCCTTTTCCTTGCGCCGCTCGCCGCCGCCCTCGCCTCGCCCGCCTGGGCCGGGCCGCCGTTCGTGACCGACGATCCGCAGCCCACCGACTTCGGCCACTGGGAGATCTACAACTTCGTCGCCGGCGCCCACACGCCCGGCGTGACCAGCGGCGAGGCCGGCTTCGACCTCAACTACGGGGCCGCGAAGGATCTGCAGCTCACGCTCGTGCTGCCGGCCGGCTGGGAAGACACGGACAGGCTCCGGGTTGGCGCTGGAACCGTCGAGGCCGCCGCCAAGCTGAAGGTGCTTCACCAACGCGAGGGCTCATGGATCCCCGACGTGGCGGTGTTCCCGCGGGTCTTCCTGCCGACGGCCGACCGCCGCTTCGGATCGGACCGGCTCGGTATCCTGCTGCCGGTCTGGGTCGGGAAGGACGCCGGCAAGTGGTCGGTGTTCGGGGGCGGCGGCTACCAGATCAACCCCGGGCCCGGCAACCGCGACTTCTGGATCAGCGGCCTGGCGGTGACGCGTGCGCTCAGCGATCGCCTGACGATCGGGGCCGAGGTCGATCACCACACCCGCGACAGCGCTGACGGCCGCGATTTCACCGGCGCGAACCTGGGCGTGATCTACAAGCTCGTGGACCACTGGTCGCTGCTCGCCGCCGCGGGACCGGGACTCCAGAACCCCCGCGAAGAGGGTCGCTACGCCTTCTATCTGGCGCTGGAGGCGACCTACTGAGGCCTCAGCGGCCGACGACCAGCATGTGGAAGGTGCCGGGCACGGTGGCGAAACGGCCGTTGGCGACGGTGTATTCCGCGCTCGGCAGGAAGATCCGGCCGGAGCGTTCGTCGACGGCCAGCGTCCGGGCGCCCTTCTGCGTCGGCAGCGTCTGGATGATGCGGCCCCGGCCCTTCTCGA
>Ga0308174_10001845_pt1 | contig 10159 bp, 8 predicted proteins | sample PhyPR2_FD_203894 | JGI IMG/M metagenome (GOLD analysis project Ga0308174, IMG submission 203894) | Soil microbial communities from UC Gill Tract Community Farm, Albany, California, United States - DLSLS.P.R2 | ecosystem: Environmental > Terrestrial > Soil > Agricultural land | place: USA... | reverse complement strand
TCTATCTGTGCTCGGCTTCGACGCCGCCTGGCGTCGGCGTTCATGGCATGGGCGGGTACTACGCGGCCCGTCGAGCGCTCGCGAACATCTGAGCGCCGTTCATCGTCTTCTTTCAGAACTGGCGTCGCTGGCGACCTTCCGCCTTCGCTGAAGCTACGGCGGACCGCCGAAGCCTCGGCGGAGGCTGGTCAGGTCGGCCCCGTCCGGCGGACCTGAAGGTCCGCGGCTACATCAGCCCGATGTCCAATCGATGGCCTGGCATGTCGGAGTTCCGATGATTGAACGCGGCTTAGCGCTCACCTAGGATCCGGCGGTGCGCACGAGTCTTTGGCGTGCTGCTGTTGTTGCGATGCTGATCCTGCTGGCCGCCGGCGCGTCAGCGGAGGACCAGGATCGTCCCGTGCTGCACGTCTCGCGTGCCACGGTCGCACCGAAGATTGACGGTGTGCTGGATGACGAGGCGTGGCTCGGTGAGCCGTTGCCGACTGGTCCGTTCCTCTCGTACAACCCGCTGCGCGGCGACCCGGGCCCCGAACGCACCGAAGTGCGCATCACCTACGACGATCGGTTCATCTACTTCGCGTTCCACTGCATCACCGACGATCCGGCCAGCGTTCGCACGACGGTCGCCAAGCGCGACAACATCTTCAACGACGACTGGGTCGGATTCAGCCTCGATTCAACCGGCTCGCGCCAGACGTCCTATCACCTCATGGTCAATCCGAGCGGCGTGCAGATGGACGCCGTGAACACCACCGCGGGCGGTGAGAAGTTCGAATCGGACTTCGTCTGGTACAGCGCCAGCTCCCGTACCGCCGACGGCTACATCGTCGAGGCCGCGTTGCCGCTGCAGACGATCCGGTTTGCGGCCGGTCCGACCGTCACGATGGGCGTGCTGTTCTGGAGGCACGTGAGCTTCTCTGGTGTGTCCTACTCGTGGCCTGACATGCCGGCCGGCCAGTGGGTCTTCGACCGCCATGCGCAGCTGATATTCGACGATCTCAAGCCGCGGCGGCTTCTGGAGGTGCTGCCGAGCGCCACGTGGCCGATGGCGCAGCTGCGCACGCCTGAAAACGCGTGGAGCGATGTGCACGGACACCCCGAGATGGGGCTGAGCGTGAAGTACGGCATCACGTCGCAGGTCACGGTCGATGCGACCGTGAACCCGGACTTCAGCCAGGTCGAGAGCGACGCGTACCAGGTGCAGGTGAACCAGCGGTACCCGATCTACTACACCGAGAAGCGGCCGTTCTTCATGGAGGGACTCGGGCTCTTCAGCCTGGCCGGCGCGGGCGGCGACTTCAACATGCGCAGCGCCGTGTACACGCGGCACATCCTCGATCCGTCGTGGGGCGCGAAGGTGACCGGCACCCAGGGGCAACTGGCCTTCGGGATGCTCTCCGCGTCGGACGCGACGCCCGAGGGCTTCGACCCGTTCCGCACACCGGACCGGCCGCACAAGCTCTTCACCGTCGGCCGCGCGACGTACGGCCTGGGCAACTCGAATTACGTGGGTGGCCTTGTCACCGACACCGAAATCGACGGCCGCAGCAACCGGGTCGCGGGCGCCGACCTCTCGTTCAAGCCGAGCACCGCGCAGACCTTTTCTGCCACATCGCTCTTCACGCAGACATCCGATCCCGCAGCGTCGGACCTGAGTGGCGTGGGCGCGCAGGTGTCGTACAAGTTCGAGACGCGCCGCTGGTTCGCCGCGCCGCAACTCGAACATTACGACCGCGGGTTCACGGCGGACACGGCGTTCTACAACCGCACCGGCTTCACGTCTTCATTCATCTACAGCGATGTCAGCTTCTACCCGGAAGCGGCCAAGAAGTACGGTCTCATCCGGGTGCACCCGCTTTTCCTCGCGCGGTACGGGCACGACGATGTGCAGGGCGGCGAGGAAGCGTTCGCGGGGGTCGGCACGGCGTTCAATTTCAACAGGCAGGGCTTTCTGCGCGTTCAGCACACTGACGGACATGAGCCGTGGGCTGGCCAGGTGTTCAATTCCAGCCAGCCGTTCGGGATCTTCGGGAACGTGCAGCTGTTTCAGTGGCTGCATCTCGGAGCCAATTTCTTTCCCAGGGCGTGGGCGACGTTCTACGACCCGGTCAACCCGTACCAGGGACGATCCACCAATGGCGGCATCGAGTTCACCCTGCAGCCGACGGTGCACTTCAGCCAGTACATTTCGTACGACACCGTCCATTTTTCACGCGCCGACACCGGCGCGCACGTCTACACCGTGGACGTCGTGAACGCGAAGAGCGTCTACCAATTCAACACGAGGTTCCTGGTCCGGCTGCTCGAGCAGTTCGACAGCTCGCGGCACCAGCTGCTCACCGACCTGCTCGGGTCGTACGAGGTGGTTCCGGGAACCGTGTTCCACGCCGGCTACGGCTCGCTCTACGATCGGCCGGATCTCCAGGACGGCGGCCCCGCGATCGACCCGAACATCCATAAGTACCAGACCGTGAGCCGCGGCCTGTTCTTCAAGGCCTCCTATCTCTATCGGTTCTGACGCAGGGCAGCTCGGCCAGAGGGCCCGGTGGGCGCTGCGGCTCACTGGACAGGCACCTTAGGAGGGCGTAATGTCCGCTGGATCTTTCCTGGAGGGCGCGACCGTGGCTGATTCAAACGCACACCGCCTCGTGGGCAAGAACTACACCACGCCTGATCTCGCGGCGAAGGTGACCGGCAAGGCGAAATACGCCGAGGACTACCAGGCGGACGGCATGCTGTTCGCCAAGCTGCTGCTCAGCCCCATGCCCCATGCGCGGGTCACGCGCATCGATGCGAGCAAGGCGCTCGCGATGCCCGGGGTGAAGGCGGTCCTCACCGTGGACGACCTGCCGCCGGTGGTCGCCGGCGCGAACCTGGGTGAGGGGATCATCGCCAGCGCCTACAGTGAGCGCGGTCTGACCAACGAGCCGCTGTACGAAGGCGAGCCGATCCTCGCCGTCGCCGCCGTCGACGAACTGACTGCGGCTGAAGCCATCGAAAAAATAGACGTGGACTTCGAGCCGCTGCCGTTCGTTGTCGATCCCATCGAGAGCCTGCGACCGCGCGGCGCCAACCCGAGGTCCGAGGGAAATGTCTGGCTGCGTCCGGCGAGCACGGCGCTGGCCGGCGCCGCACCGGTTCCCGCCAATCCCGACGTGAAGGAATGGAAGTGGACTGACGAGGACTTCGAAGCCGCGCCCGAGGGCCAGCTGCCCCAGGGCAAGGCGACAGACGAATGGGCGTACGGCGATCTCGAGAAGGGGTTCGCCGAGGCCGCGCTCGTGCTGGACGAGACCTTCGTCGGCCCGAACACGAGCCATGTGCCGCTCGAGACGCGCAGCGCGATGGCCTACTGGCAGAACGGCAAGCTGTACATGCACTGCTCGACGCAGAGCGCGATGCGGACCGTGTCAGCGGTGGCGCGCTGGGTCGGCATCAAGCCCGAGGACGTCGTCATCATCAGCGAGTACACCGGTGGCGGTTTCGGCAGCAAGGGCTCCGGATCCGTCTTTGTCGTCATTCCCGCGCTGCTCTCGAAGAAGACCGGCGTGCCGGTGATGATGCGGGTCACGCGGGACGAGGAGTACTACATCGGACGCGCGCGCCCGGCGCTGCATTCGCGCGTGAAGATCGGGTTCCGCAAGGACGGGCGGATTACCGCGATCGACGGGTCCGCCGTGATCGAGAACGGCCCGTACGACCAGGTGTCCGACGGGCGCTCGGCCGGCGACCACATTTCTCTGGCCTACCAGCCGCTGGCGATGCGCTGGCGCGCAACGACCGTGCTGACCAACACGCCGCCGCGGGGCGCCCAGCGCGCGCCCGGCGGGCTGCAGGGCATCGCGTTGATGGAGCCCATTCTCGCCAAGGCGGCGGCAAAGCTTGGTGTCGATCAGCTCGCGATGCATCAGATCAACGCGCCCGAGGGCAAGGCGGCCTTTGGCGGTCCCAATGCCCGCGGCACGCGGCAGTACGTCACGAGTTCGTTCGCCAGGGATGCGCTCGAACGCGGCGCGGCCCTGTTCAACTGGGAGGCGCGGAAGGACAGCGGCGGCAAGCGCGTCGGCAGCAAGGTGCGCGGCGTCGGCGTGGCGCTCAGTACGTATTCAGCCGGGTCAGTCGGTTTCGACGGGCTGCTCATCATCAAGCCGGACGGACGCGTCGCCATCCAGTCGGGCATTGGCAACCTCGGCACCGAGTCGGTGTTCGACGTCCACCGCGTATCGGCGGAACTCATTGGTGTGCCGTGGGAGAAGTGCGACGTCGCCTGGGGCAACACGTCCAGGAACTTCCCGAATACGTGCGGCCAGGGCGGCAGCCAGACCTCGCACGCCATGACGCGCGCGGCTCACGCCGCAGGCATGGACGCGGTCAGGAAACTGCAGGAGATCGCCGCGAAGACCCTCGGCGGCTCGCCTGAGAGCTACACGGTCGCCAACGAGCGCGTGTCCAGCGGCGGCCGCGGAATGTCGCTCGCCGAAGCCGCGCAGAAAGCGATCGCGCTCGGCGGCAAGTTCGACGGACACGAACTTCCCGAGGACATCAACGCATTCACGCGCCGGTCGGCGACGGCGCTCGCTGGCCAGGGGCTCATGGGTGTGGCGAAGGACACGTATCCGCGCGACGGCGTGTCCAAGTCGTACGTCGCCGGGTTCGCCGAAGTGGAGGTCGATGTCGAGACCGGGAAGTACCACGTCCTCGACCTCGTGGCCGTTGTCGACTGCGGCACGGTCATCCACCCGCGCGCCCTGGGCGGCCAGGTGTGTGGCGGCGTGATGCTGGGACTGGGGCATGCGATCGGTCAGCGTTTCGTGTACGACCAGCACTTCGGTGTTCCGCTCGCGAAGCGGCTGTATAACAGCAAGCCGCCGACCATTCTCGATGCGCCGGCGAAGTTCCAGTGGGCTGCTGTCGATCGACCGGATCCGGAGACGCCCGTGGGCTCACGCGGCATGGGTGAGTCGCCGGTTGGCGCCGGGTTCGCAGCGGTGGCCAATGCGATTGCCAACGCGGTTGGACACGATGTGTTCCGGCGCGCGCCAATCATGGCGGACATGATCCTGATGGCGCTCGAGACCGGCAGGCCGGCCCACGAACCGCTGACGGCGAACATCTGACGGCCGCGGTCACCGGTTGCGACCTGCCAGTCGCCGCGGAGGGCAGGTCCGCCTTACGTCCAACGCAGCGACGGGGCAGCCTGCGCTCTGACGGCTGGCGCTCCTTGCCTGCCCGCCGCTGATTCTTGACTTTCCGCGACCGCATTGCCGGATTCCTTGAACGCGCCGGGTTACTGTGCGCGGCCGACGTAACGTGCGTGTGGCGCAGCATCGTCGCATCTCAGCCGTGCGTCCTGCTTCAAGTAGTCGGTGCGAAGGGAGCCGGTTTGGACCAGTATTGGGAGAACTCGGCGATGGCGCTCCAGGTAGACTCACCAGGCCACGACCGATTCGCAAGACATCCCGCACGAGGCGAGTCATATGCGCGGTAGCGCCACGAATTGTCGTGAGCCGGGTGAGTCGAACCCGGACGTCACAGTCCATCAGACCGTCACGCGGCTCGCATCGCTGCCAATCGCAGCGTTGTGCGCCGCGCTTGCGGCGGGCTGCGCCAGCGTGTCCCCGCAAACGCGGCTGATGAGCGTCGCCGAACTGCAGACGCCCGCCGGCGAGTTGCGGGCGACCGAGAACGCGCTCGCCATCACCATCCCCAGCGACATCGAGGCGTCAGCCGACCAGATCATCGATCGGACTGACGACGCCGCCATTCGGGGGCGCGCACTGCAGTGGAAGATGGAGGCGGTCCCCGCGTACTTTCAGACGCTGTTTCAGGCCGACCCGCTGGCGGCCGCAATCGATACGATGGCCATGAGCGCGCAGATTGAGCAGTACCTGAGCGATGGGCCGGGTCGCGATCGATTCGGCACGCTGCAGCCCGTTGCTGTCGAGGCCGCCAGGAAGATTCGAACCGACGTGGTGAACGCGATGAAGCTCGCCGCCAGGCGCCCCGACGCGTTCGCGCAGCTGGATACGAACATCGAAGCCTGGGCGCATTCGAATCCGATCGTCGGAGCCTCGCTCTCGTCCCGTCCGTCGAGCGTCCCGTTCCTGGTCAAGGTGGCCGGTTCCGCGAACAGCGATGTGTTCGGCGTCGTTGGCGGGATCGGCAGCTCGGTCGCCGACATCGCAACGAGGCTCGACATCTATTCGGCGTACCTGCCGAAGGCAGCGCGGTGGCAGAGCGAGATGCTTGCCGACGAAATTGCGCTTCGGCGCGAAGTGGTTCTCGTCACGTCGACGCTCGAATCGATGACCCGGCTGATGGAGCGGGCCGAGACGCTCACCTCACCCGAGTCGATCGACCAGGCGACCCAGTTCGGGACGGCCTCCATCCGCAGCGAGCGGATCGAGTTGATCGCCGCGCTGGACAGGATCAGGGCGAGCGTCCTGGCATACCTGACCACCGAACGTCAGGCAGTGCTGACGGATGCCGAATCGCAGATGAAGGCGGTACTGGCGGACGTCGACCGCCAGCGCACCTTGACGATGGCTCAGGCCGAGGATATGCGCAAGAAGACCTTCGTCGATGCAGACACGCTGCGCAGGCAGACCGTGCAGGATCTCGATCGCGTAGCCAACCGGATCATCCTCCGAGCCGCACTGACAGCCGCGGCGCTCCTCGCCCTTGCCGCGCTGCTCGGAGTTCTGATTCTGAGGACTGCCGTCAACCGACCGCATCGAGCGGACCAGCTCGCCCCTCGTCAGCGCGTGTAAGGGGCGCCGACAGCGAATCAATCGAGCCGGGCCAGGTCCGCGGCCGACAGCTCCGCGACCAGCGGTGGGTTCCGTGAGAAGTCGCTGTAGCGCAGCCATGCCGGCGTCACCCGGAAGTACATGATGCCCGGCCAGCGTTGCCGCTCGCGGCCGTCGGGGAAGCGTTCGAAGTACAGGTCGAGTAGCCGCCGCAGTTCGCCATCCCGCGGTTCATCCGCGGTACCTTCCAGCTGCACGGTGCGTTCGGTTGCCTGTGCCGTCGGTCCCAGCGTCAGTGCGATGGCCGGGTTCTTCCGCAGGTTTGCGGCCTTGCGCGTCGACTCGAGCGTGTCGAAGAACACCTCGAACCGATCGCTGACCACCACGCCGACGACGGCGATTTGCGGGGTGCCGGAGCCGGAGACCGAGGCCTCGACGCCGTACTTCTCCTGGCGCATGAACGCCAGGAGACCTGCTCGTGTCAGTCCGTCCATGGAACGTCGCCTCGCACCTGCGCCAGTGTCAACGGCGACCGATGCTTGCCGTCGACTTCTGAAAGTCCATACGCCCTCGCGAGACCGTCGCGCCGTTCCTGCGCGATTCCCCGGCCGACACCGCGGCTTCCTCCCGTTACAATTGCGAACTGTTTCCGCAGCATGCGCGCAATCTATCACCGGGGGCACCCCGGACCACGTCGTGATTGAACACTACTCGCTCGTCGAGCCGGCGGTTGCTGCGTTCGTCTGCATACCGGTCCTGCTGCTTGCCGCACTCGTGGCTGCAACGCGCAGTGCCTGGCGCCGGCAGGGGTCGACTCGAGAACAGGCGACGCGTGTCTCGGCGTTCGTCGGCGTCCTTGGAGCGGCCTGGATGGGGGTGAGCTGGCGGCTGGCCGCGACCGGCGTTCTTCAGCGGTGGGACCGTGTCCCGCCCCCGTTCGCACTGCTGCTGGTCGCCATGGTCGCCCTTGCGATCGTCATCACGGTGAGCCCGGTTGGAACCGGAATCGCGAGGACGATTCCGCTCTGGATGCTGGTGGGCGTGCAGGCGTTTCGCCTGCCTCTCGAACTGGCGATGCATGCCATGGCCGAGCGCGGCATCATGCCGCCGCAAATGACCTACACCGGCCGAAATTTCGACATCGTCACCGGCGCGACAGCCATCGTCGTGGCTGGCATGCTGCTCGCTGGCAGGGCCGGCCGCGGCCTCGTGCTCGCATGGAACGTCGTCGGCCTCGCGCTTCTCCTGAACGTCGTCATCATCGCTGTCGCGTCCACACCCTTCTTTCGATTGTTCGGCGACAACAAGCTCAACGTGTTTGTCACCTACACGCCGTTCGTCTGGCTGCCGGCCGTGATGGTCCTTGCGGCGCTCGCCGGACATCTCCTGATCTTCCGGGCGCTTTCGAGTGCGGCCGGTAGATGAGCTTCCGCGCAGACGCGCCGACCTTCTCGCCGAATGGTCGGGTCTCGGGACCAGACCCCACGTGCGGGTAGTGGTGTTGCATTGGTATGCGGCGGAGGAAACCTGTGAGACCGACGCCCCGAATTCTCCTTGAAGCCGAGCGGGATGCACTCGAGAAGCATCTCGAAGGCATAAGGAACGCGGATCCGGAATCGGTTCACGACGCTCGCGTCGCAAGCCGCCGGTTGCGGGAACTGTTGCCGCTTTGCCTGGACCAGCGCGATGAGCGGCACGGCAAGGTTCGTGACCTTGGCCGCCGCCTCGGCATGGTGCGCGACTGTGATGTGGAAATTGATCTCCTGAATGAATTCGCGGAGCGTGTGCCGAGGGCAGCAAGCCTGCTTGCCGATCGTCGGCATTCCACCATGCAGGCTCGAGATAAGTACCTGCGACAGGTCATCAAGAAGCTGCCCGATGGTCCCGCCGAGTTCGATCCGGCGTTTCCGCTTCCAGAGACTCATGCCTTCCACGACCGTTTGTGGACCGCCGGCTGGCGCGAGCGCCTGCGCTCGCGCATAACCGGACGCCGGGAGCGTGCTATCGAAGCGCTGCGGCACGCGACCGCCGTGTACTTCCCGAACCGGCTGCATCGTGCTCGCGTCGGGATCAAGAAGCTGCGCTATTCCGCCGAGGTTGCGCGCGCCACAGGGCTGTTCACGGATCCGCGTGGCGCGTTGCGGCATCTCCGGCGAGCCCAGGACCTGCTTGGCGACATCCACGACCGCGAGCTCCTGCGGGACTTCGTGACGACCCGGATCGACTCGCGCGATGGTGACGCGGCGGCGATGGTCTTGCCCTGTGTCGAGTACGAGATCGCGTGGCGTCACCGTCGATTCCTCTCGAGGCGCAGCGATCTCATGGAGGCGTGCGAGGCGCTCCGCATGGAAGGGACGCCCGCAACACGCATTGCCGCCTCCGCTGCGGGCATCGGTGTCGCCACCGTGCTGCTGGCCATTGCCCAGGGCAGGCACTGAGCCCGGCCATGTCTCAACCAGGCACGACATCAGACGGCGACGTGCATGTGATCGTCGAGTCACCGCGCGGAGCCACCGCGAAATTCAAGCGGGATGAGCGGAGCGGACTCTTCACGCTGTCGCGACCGCTTCCGGCAGGCCTCGTCTACCCGTACGACTGGGGTTTCATTCCTGACACGCTCGCCGAGGACGGTGACCCGCTCGACGGGTTCGTCGTGTGGGACGGTTGTTCCTATCCGGGAATCCTGATCGTTGGCCGGCCCATTGGCGTGCTGCGGGTTTCCCAAACCATGCACGACTCCGGTATCACCTCTCGCAATGACAGGGTGGCAGTCGTTCCCACGTCAGACAGCCGCGCGCGCGAGCTTCACAGCGTCGACGATCTCCCGCAGCGCACCCGCGACGAACTGCAGCAGTTCTTCGCGGCCTCCGTCGCATTCGAACCCAAGCGGGTCGAGTTCCACGGATGGGGAGGGCCCGCGGAGGCGTGGGAGACGATCAGGCGCGCCGATCTAAAGCGCCGATAGCGTCGGGCGCCGTGAACCTGCTGCGGGAATTTCCGGCGGCACGGGAATTTTCCTGGTCTCGCGGCGAGGTCGTGACCGCGGTTTCGCGCCAGATTTCAGCCAATTCCTCGATTTGTCGAGGTGGTATCCCGATTGCCCAGCAGTCCCTCCGTCGGACACCGAAGATCGGTTCACGCCAGGAAACTGGCGTGGGGTCAGACGGTGATCACTCGGAGGGACTGGAAATGTTTTCCGTATTGCTGGCCATCTTCGTCGTCGGAATACTTCCGTTGCTCACGGCAGCGGCCTGCGCATTGTTCATCGCCGCCGGCGCCGCGAAACCGAACACCACAAGCGAGAGGTTCGTGCCGGCTCCCTACCAGCCGATGGAGATTCTCACGCATTCGTCGCGCATTGCCTGACGCGGCTGACCCCCTCGCGCTCACACCGCGCCGCCCGGAGC
>Ga0308174_10001844_pt1 | contig 10159 bp, 7 predicted proteins | sample PhyPR2_FD_203894 | JGI IMG/M metagenome (GOLD analysis project Ga0308174, IMG submission 203894) | Soil microbial communities from UC Gill Tract Community Farm, Albany, California, United States - DLSLS.P.R2 | ecosystem: Environmental > Terrestrial > Soil > Agricultural land | place: USA... | reverse complement strand
TCCGTGCCCTTGTTTCCCGCGTGCGAGACCGTCCCCGTAATTTTAAGCGGCAGCTCCTGCTGCACAGCGATGCTCCACTGCGAACTGTATTCATCCTTTCTGTTGCGGTTCTGTGCCCGCGGGGGCAGAATGCCGTGTGCGCTCGCCAGGAAGGGATCGATCGGATAGGACAGATCAGGAGTCTCCCTGGTAATCAATGAATAATGCACCTGATCGTTCGATGCCGGGAGATTCTGGTCTTCCAACTGACCATCGCCGTGATAGATGCCGAAGCCTCCGCGAAACACGGTTCTGCCTGCCAGGGCTTGGGGAGCCCAGGTGACGGCGAAGCGCGGATCAATGTCATTGGTCCGGGGTTTGAGAACTCCGCACCCGGCTTGCAGGCCAGCAGCTTTCGGAGGTAATGGCAGCGTGTTGTTATAAAGTATGGCTGAAGGCGTAGCCGTGTAGGTCCAGGAGGATTGGTTCACATCGAAAACGTCCGCCATCGGTTGCGCAACGGAGTCGGTCAGGTGAACAGGAGCCAGTCCTAAAACCCGTTCAATAGTCCGAAGAAAATTAATGGTGTTGTACCGAGTGGAGACTACGGCGCCCTGTCGCACGTAGGGACCGACAATGAACGCGGTACTGCGGTGTGCATCCACGTGGTCACCGCCGTTCTGAGCGTCGTCCTCGATTACGAAAATAAGCGTGCTGTCGGCATACTTGCTATGAGCAATTTTCTCGATGACTAAATCAACCGCATAGTCGTTATCAGCGACCTGCAGTTCCGGCGTGTTGAGCTTACTTAGTGCCGTGCTGTAATTGCCCGTGTGATCGTGGGCAAGCGAATCAGGTTGAGAGCAGTAAAGCCCCCGCTTGCATATTTCGTATCGAAGTCGTGCGACCATTCCTGGTACAGAAAGTAGTCCGCGTTGTGCATGTCGAACCCGCGGTAATTCAGATCGCTGTTGGCCGCCAGCGCCGCGTTGGCCGGGCGAACTTGAGGCGTGGTCGCGTTGCCGGGGTACGGCACTGCGCTGCCGATGTTATCAACGAAAAATCCGTAGTTTCGAACACTGAGACCAGCCCGGATCGCCTGATCCCAAATATGTCCAGTGTTGATTTCATGATCAGGCCCATCGGGAGCCGCAAAGTCAGTCGAGCCCGGGAGGACATTAGGATCACTGGCGTTCGTACCAGTCCGGGCCACCAGATTCACGCCTCGACTGTCGCTTTCTGAGTCGTAGGACAACCCTCCGCGAAACGAGTAATTGACTGGCGTCTGCCGAATTACAACGTCGGGAGCAATCATGCCGGTGGACCAGGCCCACGTGACACCGGCCGCGTTCAACAGGTCGCCCACGGTTTTACCGCTCATGTTGGCCTGAAGACGAGTCGGATTGGAACAAACGTCCCCCAGCGGATCACCATCGCCAATCATCGTGCTGGACCCATTCAGCACCGTCGATTGAACGATGCCGTTCGTCCGACCTGAAGCAGATTCGAAGCTCCGGGAGTGGAAGGTCCGAAAGTTGTGTTATAGGAATTATCGTTCATCGCAAAGTGTTGCGCGTAGTTCCACAGGGCGGTGAGGGTGTTGCCGTCGTAGTATCCCATTACCAGTTCCTTGGTGCTGACTACTGACGGATAGGTATTGGGCGTCCCTCCGCCGGTACCGGTCTTTGACGGGAATAAGTCCATAAATCCAAGACCGAAGGATTGTTGCCCGGGTCCGTAACTATGATTCTGGTCTGCGGTCAAAGCCTGATTCCGGTTGAGTCGAAATGGATTCGATGCGCCTGCGCCGTTGGCCGGATTCAAATTCGGATTGTTGGTGAGTAGAGCCGAAGTCAGGCCGTTCACGCTGGGGGTGTTCGCGAAAGCTGTAAAGCGCGGCTCGCCGGGAGGATTCTGGGCGTTCGGATAGGTCCCAAAGTAATGGTCGAACGTAATACTCTCCCCGAAGATCACCACTACGCGCTGAATCGGTGTCGTGGGCGCTTGGCGGGCAACGCCAAGCTCGGATCAACAGCCATGCCGATCAGGATAGCCGCGCTTACGGAGACGGAAAGAAAAGATTTCATGATTCCTCGGAGCCAACCAATTGTTCTTCCAAGCCTGCTGACGACGCTTGCGCAGCCGGGCGACACCGGCGAGAAAAGCCCCGGCACTGAGTAAAACCAAGCTAGCCGGCTCCGGAGTAGCCGTGACGCTAACCTGTAATCGTCGATGGCCAGGCCGGAATCGGTCGCGCTCCCAGTGCATTGTAGGATTTGTAAGCCATAAAATTCGTTGGTCGTATCGGAGACCACGAAGTAGCTCTTGCCTGGATTGGTGCCGGTCTCTGCAATCGTGACGCTAAAGGCGAGCCAAGGCTGGCGCCACTGGCACTCAGCGGTTGCAGTTTGATCGTTACGCCGCCGGAATCCGCAATTCCGATGCCCAGCTGACTTGTTGCAGGCGTTCCTATCGTGATGTTTGCCGAACCGTCCGCGCTTTGTCGAACAGTTCGTTCAGTGAACTCTGTGTGCTGAACGGTGCTACCTCAAGGCCTTCGGGGTTCGCGATGCTTATTTCCTGGGCAGAATACTGCGCGGGGCTGAAAGTCGAATTCGGCATCAGATCGTCAAAGTTGAACAACGTGCGGCTGAAGGGGTGGGACCCGTTGGAGTCGCCAGATAGCTGTTACCCGGGACACCGGTCAAAAGGGTCGGAGCGGCGCTGGCGCTAATGGCCGTCAGAATCATCGAACTAACAATCAAGAAGTTGGCGTTCACTTTCGGTGAGGTTCTCCTAACCATCGGCTTAGGATAGGCACGCTTGTGTCGCACGCAGCGGGGCCGTATCAACACGCCTTCCAACTTTACTCAGGGGGTGACGGGGAGTTGGCTTCTCCCGGTTGTCACCGCCAGTTCGGGAACGCCGCGGTTCGTTTCTGCCGCATCTCGTTCAACAGGGTCTTCACCTGCGATCGCCTCTTCAGCAGACGTTCCAGCAGTGCTTCCAGCGCATCTTCGTCGTCGTCCATCCAGGCTCGTGGAATTTCTTTCCAAGCGGAGTCCACCACCTCTACGGGGAAGTTCTCCACCATCTCCAGCCAGGGCTGAAACGACTCCATCGACTTCACTTCCTCATATACTGTTGTGCGGAAGTAAAGGCCCTGGATGGGCGAATCCTGAAACTCCCAGTGCGGCCCGTTAAAGGCAAAGCCGTGGTCGATCATCTGAGCAAAAAATCCGGTCCTCGCCGGGGCATCACCCTTCAGTGGAGTCCAGGTTTTCGCACGAGCACGAAAGAATACGGCTTGCCGGGAATCTGCATTCGACACCCATTTATCGAAGACGAGTGTTCCAAGGAAATCGACCCTATTTTCTATCTTGTCCAGGAGCTTATCTGGCAGAAAATCGTAAACCGCGACACGGTTCGGATGCACAGCCATCTTCGACCCGAAGTGCTGCCCAGCGGGAATATGCTCCCGGCGCGAGCCCACGGACATGTACAGTTCAGGATTATCCTCGATGAACTCCGGCGTTAGTTCGATGACCGCCGTTTCCGGAACGTGAATCTGCAGGTACCGAAGAAAAGCACAGGCCAGCCATTCGTTTATTAATATGCGCCGGTGCTGGGGATTATTGGTGAATTTGACCACATAAAAGCCGCCGTCGTCACATTCAATCAGGTGAGCCTGCGCTCCGCCGCGCATTTTCCGGATCAGATTGCGGGCTCGTAAAGGCATGCAGGGAGGTCAGATGAGAAAATCAGGCTATATCGAAATCTGCAAGACAAGGAGCAGAACCAAAGAATGGCTGAAAACACATCAGAAAAACAGGAACCACGACAAAACCCGGACGACATAGCTCTCGAACTGATGAAGTTCATCGCGGTAACCACGGGATACGGCAAGGGCACCCCCACCGCCGGGTTTGGAAGCAAAGGTCCCCGCAGTAGCGAGGAGTACGCTGACTCGTTGTTGGAACTGTTTGAACGATGCCGCAAAACTGTACGTAAAGATCCTAAATAAATTTAGCAATTCGCAGGAGAGCCGGGAGAAATATGAACCGCTCCGCAGTGGAGCAAATATATCTTCCTTCCGGCTTCTCGCTTCAGCGATTCTATCTCCTCTTTTTGACTGCTTTCTTTGCAGCGGCCTTCTTCGGTGCTGCCTTTTTTGCCGGAACCTTCTTCGCCGGTGTTTTTTTGGCTGGAGCCTTCTTCGCTGGAGCCTTCTTGGCTGGCGCCTTCTTGGCGGAAGCCTTTTTTACCGGTGCCGTTGATACCTTTTTCGCTGGCCTTGCGGACGCCGCTTTTTGCGCCGTCTTAGCAGACTGCTCTTTCGCTGTTCTTTTTGCAGCGCCTGGCTTCTTGCTGACAGCCGACTTTTTCACTGCCGCCGATGGGGCAGGTCCCCGCGTGGCGGTCTGTTTTTCCGCCGCGGTCTTGCTTGGACCGGCACTCTTCTCTTGGGCAGGACTAGCTCTTCTTCGATGCTTGGCGTGCGGCGAAACTGCGTGGGGTGGATGGGACTCACCCAGATCCTCAGGTTCGCGGCCGTGCTCCTGGTCAAATACCGCCGCCTCGGAAGCTGGCTCTTCGCGATCTTCCGACGCGGCAGTCTCTGGAGTGGTTTGCTTCTCTTCTGTCAAATTCTGGTGCTGAGCGGGCGGATGCTGACCGGCGACTTCCTCGCCCGCATCTCCATCGTCGAGATCGTCATCATCGTACTCGTCCTTATCCGATTCTAATTCGACATGTTCATCTTCGTAGTCGAAGTCATCCTCGTCATCTGGTCTAAGCCGGTAGAGGCTCATGGCGTTTCTCCTTTGGCAACCTGATCACTACGCATCGAGATGACGTATCAAGCCAAATGATTTCACAACCATTGATTAATTGGCCGAAAGTGAACCGGATGGAAAGAACGGTGGCCTAATGGCGCAGGCTGGCCGCCTGAACCGGCCCTTTATGGCGTGACGTCGAGGCTGTAACGTGACGCGCCGCGGAAATGTGCGTGGATCGGCTCACCGAAGAACGGCTGCTTCGATAAGCGCTTTTCCGGAGAGTGCTTCTCCCTATTGTCTCGGGATGATAAGCGGCCGGAATCAACAACACGTTGCCGGCTTCCAGTGACTCGGCGCCCTGGTTCACCGCCGCAATGCGGCCGGGTGTTAGGTGATAAGACCGGGCAATTGTTTGAAGCGTATCTCCGTTTTGAACGTGATGAAGCCTCCACGCTACTCTGTTTTCCGCCGGGACCGAATTTAGGGAAGCCAAAACCGTCTGTGAGGAGCCCTTCGGCACATGCACGTCGAATCCGGCAGGCGCGACCGAAGTGAGCAGCGCTGGATTCAGATCGCGCAGGTCCGACATGGGCTGCATCGCTGCATCCGCGATCAGGTTGAGGTTGGTCGACACAGCCAAATGAATGGTGTCGTATTGAATCGGCGGATCGAGCTCAATGTTCTCCAGCCCGTAATCTTTTGGATTCTTCGCCATAATCGTCATGGCGACGATGATGGGCACGTAATTCGCCGTCTCCTTAGGCAAAGCGTGGCGCTTCAACAGCTCCCAATAATCCGCATAGCCAGTGCGTTCTACCGCGCGATCCACTGCTCCGGCGCCGCAGTTGTAAGCGGCCATGGCCAAATACCAGTCGTTGTAGCGGGCGTACAGGTCTTTCAGATACTTTGCCGCTCCCCGCGTCGCCTTTTCCGGGTCGAACCGGTCGTCGTATCTCGATGTTCGATCCAAAGAGTAGCTGCTGCCTGTTCCGGGAATGAATTGCCACATCCCCACAGCCTTTTTGTTGGAGATGGCGCGAGGCAAAAATCCGGATTCGGCCTGCGCGAGATAGATCAACTCCTGCGGTACGCCCTCCTCCGCGAAGATGCGCTGGATCATGCCCTTGTAACGGCCCGAACGGCGGAATCCCGTAAGAAGCATGTTACGGCCGCGATCGGTTGAAAAATAGTGCACGTAGCTCAGTACCGGATCGGCCAGTTCCAGCGGAATTCCGGAGGTCGTTCCATTCAATTCCGCCTTCAGCTTCGGAGCCAAAGAAGGATCGGCCTGAAACGTCATGTGACTAATTTCGTCGATGGGAGCCTCATCGTAGGACGCGGCATTCTCATCCGCGCGCCCGGCGCCCAGTTTCTCCACATCGAACCGGTAGATGACGTCGCTGATCGTATCCAGACGTCTTTCGATGCGCGTATGATCAGGCAGCGAGTCGGGAGCGTCCAACAGCAAGTCCACTGCCGCATCGAACTCACGGCGCGCTGCCGTCAGATTGTCTTGAAAGTAAAACTGCCGGCCCAAATCGAAGTGGCTATCCGCCTTGCTCAGAATCCGGTCCGTTTCGGATGAATGATTCTGGGATGCGTCAGCTTGCGCCTGCTCGGTGGAGTAAGTGTCTTCTACAAATACCCCGTCCGCCGCAGGCGCCGCTGCAGCATTAGCGAAGCTCAATCCGGGAGGAAGGCTATGGCGGGAGGTCTCTGCCTGGCTGCTGCTGGAGACGACGCCCAAACACACAGCCAACCCCGCTAATAATGGACGGTAGCGTGACATTAATAAGTATTCTTCATCGACTGCCGAACTATTAACAGTTTCATCACTTTACCCCACACTCGATTGACGGGTCAAGTATTAACGCCCGTTCACAGGTCGCATCGGCTTACCGGGTGGTTACCGGCTGAAGTTTACGGCTGTCAATAATCCTGTCGATCATCCCGTATTCCAAAGCCGCTTCGGGCTCGAGAATGTAGTCGCGATCCACGTCGCGGGCGATTCGGTCCACCGGCTGAGAGGTCGCATCGGCCAATATCTCGTTCAAGGACTGACGCATCCGGAGAATTTCCCGCGCATAGATATCAATGTCGGCCGCTTGCCCGCCCAGACCGCTCATGGAGGGCTGGTGAATCAGAATGCGCGAGTGAGGAAGGCTGAAGCGCTTGCCTTTCGTGCCGCAAGCCAGCAGCACCGCTGCCATGGAGGCAGCCTGCCCCAGACAGTACGTCACAATGTCGGGCTCGACCAGCCGCATCGTATCTAGAATGGCGAGGCCCGCCGTGATCGATCCGCCCGGAGAATTTAGGTACAGCGAGATATCCCGCTCGGGGTCCTCCGCGGCCAGAAATAACATCTGGGCAATCACAAGGTTCGCGACATTATCGTCAATGGGAGTGCCCAGAAAGATGATGTTTTCCTTCAGCAGCCGGGAATAGATATCGTATGCCCGTTCGCCGCGTGACGACTGCTCCACCACCATGGGCACTAGTACTGAATTGTTCATTCGAAGCTCCTTACAAAAAGGCTTTCCGCATAATGTGCGAATTACGTATTGGCACTCTCATAATATCGGATTGGTCCTGCCGTACTAGACCTTTCGAGTAGTCTCTACTCCCGGTTATACTCTTGATAGCGTGAGATGGAATCCCGGCCGAAGCCACTACTGAGAGTAGGGATGGGACCGTTCTCAGGTGGTGAAACTCCATAAATCAGGCGCTAAAAAGTTCCCGCAAAGTCTGAATCTTGTGGCAATCGGGCTAATGTCGTGAGCACTTACTGCCGATGAGTCATGTAGCGACAGGGAGTCTGCGCAACACATGAAAGTACTGATAGCCGATGATAGCGCCCCGTCTAGGACGTTACTGAAAGCCGCGTTGTTGCGCTGGGGTTACGAGGTGATGACGGCAGAGGATGGCGCTCAGGCTTGGCAAATCTTGGCAGCGGACAATCCTCCTCCTCTCGCTATCCTTGATTGGGTGATGCCGTCGCTGACCGGTCCGGAGGTTTGCCGCCGGGTGCGGGAAACGCGCCGGGAACCATACACCTATCTGCTTCTGCTCACCTCCAAGCACACGAAGGACGAGATTGTGGAAGGAATGGACGCCGGTGCGGACGATTACGTCGTAAAGCCTTGGGACGAACACGAGCTAAAGGTTCGGCTGCGTGCGGGCAAACGAATTATCGACCTCCAGTCGGACCTGCTTCTCGCGCGTGAAGAACTTCGGGAGCGCGCCAATAAGGATTTGCTCACGATGCTGCCCAATCGGGCGGCCATCGACGATGTACTCGAACAGGAATTCGCCCGCTGTCGCCGCGATGCATGCACGGTCGGCATTATTCTTCTGGACATCGATCACTTCAAAAAAATCAACGACACTTACGGGCATTTCGCGGGAGATGCGGTGCTGCGGGAAACGGCTGCCAACCTGCGCTCGAATATCCGGACCTACGATCAAGTCGGCCGGTATGGCGGTGAAGAATTCCTGATCGTTCTCCCTCATTGCGACATGGAGCAGGCAACACTGCAGGCAGAGCGGCTTCGCAGCATGCTCCAGGGACGCTCCACGATGATTGAAGGAGTGGAACTCCGGGTAACGGCCAGCTTCGGCGTGACAATTTCGGATGGGCAGACTGGAACTCCCGACTTGTTCGTCCGGGTAGCAGATGAAGCGCTTTATAAGGCCAAGGCAGAGGGGCGGAACCGAGTATGTACGCTCACTTTGGAGCAGTCCACTCAGCGGACGGAATAGAACCGTCGCGGTCGCAAAGTCTCGCTGGGGCCACTGCTATACTGTCAATTGTTGCGCCCGTAGCTCAGCTGGATAGAGCGTCTGGCTACGAACCAGAAGGCCGGGTGTTCGAATCACTCCGGGCGCACCATTTCCCTCCTCCGGCAATTCGCCGTTTTTCTTTTTACGTTTTCATGCGCGCCATAAAATAAAAACCAGCCAGCGCAAAGATAATGTCCGGAGACCACGCGGCCATTGCGGCCGGCAGTTGATTGAGATCCCCGATCTGCTCAAAAACGGTTCCGATCGTCCAGTACGCAATGGCGATCCCAAAACTGACGCTGACTCCGGTCATTGCGCCCCGGCTTCCGGCGATAAAAGCGAAAGGAACGCTGAGGAGCGCCATGATGAACGCAAAGAGCGGCACGGCAAATTTCTTGTAGTACTGAACCTGCAGAGGGGTGGTATCGACGCCGCTCGCTTTCGCTTCCTTTATATAGCTGCCGAGTTCCTCGAAGTTCATCTCCTTATATTCCTTTTCTTCCTTTACAAACCAGTTCGGCGGTTCGTTCAGTTCGGGGAAGAAGGCGGTAGAGTTGCGAAAGTTCTCGTAATTCGCTGCGGTTTCGTGAATGTCGTGGCTGATTCCGTTGCGGAAGATCCAGGTTTTCTTTTCCGGGCTCCAGCGGGCGTGCTCGGCGGAAATCTGGTGCACGACGTGAAATGTCTTGGGATCCAGTTCGTAGACATTCACCTTTGACATGACTTCCTGGTTCGGATCGAGGAACTGGTAGTTGTAAATCCGGGAGCCTTCGCCGTAGACCCACTTGCGGTCGCGCCGGAGATAGGTTTGCACGGGCTTCTTCTTGATTTCGGAGCGAAGCATTTCCTGGCGGCGGTTCGCTTCCGGAATATAGGATTGATCGAAGCCGAAAAGTAACAGGCTGACGGCAAAACTGGCGACCAGGACCGGGACGGCCAAGCGGTGGACGCTGACACCGCCTGCTTTGAACGCGGTGACTTCGTTGTATTTGGTCAGAATGCCGAAACATATTAAGGATGCGACCAGGGTTCCGATCGGCGTGAGATCGTAGATCAGCTTCGGCGCCAGGTGAAACAGGTAATCGAGCATGGTCGACATGGGAATGTCGTTCTTGATCATGTCGCCCAGGAGTTCGAAGAAGGTAAAAACCTCGATCAGCAAGACGAGGGCGACCAGCAGCACGCCGAAGTAAAAGAGGAAGCCGTTGAGGACGTAGGCGTCGATCAGCATCGGCCGGAAACCGAAGCGGCGGACGGAGCGGACGCGCTCTCTTTCACGGACGGGCTGGAAGGATTTCCATTTCCCGAGCATGCGCAGGAAGACGGCGCGCAGCCAGCCGGCGATATCGCGGTCGCCGGGTTTTTCGAGACGGGCCAGCATAATGGCGCCGGCGATCGCGAAGACCGCATCGGGAGTCCAGACGGCGATGGGAACGGGAAGACTACCTTTTTTTGCTAAACCGATCAACGTAATAAAGCCGAGGTAATAAAGGAAGGCGAGCAGAACGGTAAAGACGAACGCCGCCGATTTCCCGCCTTTGCGGGAGGAGATGCCGAGCGGAATGCCGACCAGGGCGAGCAAAACACAGGCGAATGGCAGGGCGAAGCGCTGGTGCAACTCG
>Ga0308174_10001842_pt1 | contig 10162 bp, 13 predicted proteins | sample PhyPR2_FD_203894 | JGI IMG/M metagenome (GOLD analysis project Ga0308174, IMG submission 203894) | Soil microbial communities from UC Gill Tract Community Farm, Albany, California, United States - DLSLS.P.R2 | ecosystem: Environmental > Terrestrial > Soil > Agricultural land | place: USA... | reverse complement strand
ATTGGGCCCACGCAACGAAGGAGATGCACAATGCTGTACGCGCCAGATACAATGAGCTCATATGAAGGTATACACGCCACCCCTGTCGTGGCCCTAAACTCCTATCTCCACCTCTGTGTAGATCTGGCCGCCTTGGCCCTTAAACGGGAAGACGCGGCTACCGATGCGCGTCTTTGTGAGATCTCCCAGGCCCTGGGCGATGCCTACGATCATTTTTACCGCCCGGCCTAAATCAGGTAAATCAGGTAGATCAGGGATACCCAAAACGAGTAAATCAGGGATACGTGCAATACCCGGAGCGCGAGGGCCGGGCGCGGGCCGCGATCCGATCCCCCCTTAAAAAGCGCTATAAGGCCTTCCGGGTGGAATTTTTATGGGATTTTGGAATTGCCCCCGCCAAACCTCCAGAAAAAACGCTACTTTTGATACCCCCCTCACGTGCGCAAAACGGCGCTCCTGCCGTATAAAAGCTCCTCTCTCACCTATGAAAATACGCTCCTAAGACGCTGGACATTTAGCGGAATTTGGCACATTGTTGGCACATGGAACACTCTCCGGTGATCGATAAGCTCGATGCCCTGTTCACGCGGCACTTCATGGGTGACGCTACCAACCGTGGTGCATGGCGCATCGTGCCACGCCCAAAGGGTAGCGAGCTCAGCCATTTGAAGTGGTTCGAGGACCATGGCAAGGACAGCCTGCGTGAACAGTTCTGGGTTGCCAGTCGCTTGGCGCTTATCTGCTCCGATGAGATCGAGGCGACGAGCATCCTGCTCGCGCTAGAGACGGACTACATGGAGTGGGTGCGGACCCAGGAGAACGACGATGTTTGATTTTGTGAAGAGGATTAGGAGCGCCTTCGCACCTAAGCGACCCCCTTTCGTGCCTACACCCATGCCCGTTGAGCCGCTGCTTGCCGTCAGGGACGAGTACGACGCCCTGCCGCGTGGGCCCAAGGGCGTACGCCGCAAGCGCAACGCCGTACGTGACCTGGCCGCTCGCCACGACATGACGGTGGCGGAGCTTATGTCTGCTGTGCGCAAACACTGATGCTGTTAGGCAACTTCGAGATGCTTGTAGTGCTGTCGCTACTGCTCGTTACCCTTGCCGTCGTCCTTAAGTACACCGAGGATTAATCATGACTGACGCCGCTGCTGCCTCTGACGCCTCCACGACCGTGCGGACGCGCCGACCGTGGAGTAAGAAGTTCACCCCCGCTGAGATCCGCACCGTGATCAACGAGTATCACGCGGGCTCCAATACCCGCGAGATCTGTAAGAAGTATAACATCGGGCGCACCACGCTGTATCGTTGGATCGAGCAGCATGACCAAATGCCCGTCGACGAGCGCGACATCACGACCCTCAAGATCGAGGTCGCCACGCTCAAGGAACTGATTGTTACCCTGGCAGTCGAAAACAAGAAACTGAGGGCCGACCATGACCGAAACTCTCCTGTTCTTCATCGTGACGCTGGTCCTGACGCTGATGGTGGAGCGAGCGGTGTCGACGCTCCCCCTCAATGATGAGGTGGGCTATGTATTACGTGCTCTGATTTGGCTTGCCGGTACTGTGCTCATCGCTCGATATGCCCATATTATTTAGGCACCCTCTAGCTAGGAGCGCCATTATGGCCGAAGACATCATCTCCCCCTTGGAAGCACCTGAGAACCCCAACCTCGACATCGCCGTGGCTGAAGAAGCTGAAGGCGGCACCGCTGGCGCTGAGAGCGTGACCGAGAGCGCTCCTATGGACAGCGCCGTGGCGACCTCTGAAGAGGCTCCTGGCGAGTCTCCTGACGAAGAGAAGGCACCCAGCGACGGTGCCGTGCTCGCATCCAGCGGCGACGCTGCGGAGGAAGCGAAAAGCGAGGAGAGCGCTCCTGTATCAGAGGAAGCCGCCGCACTACCGCAAGCCGAAGCCGACGCACCTGTGGGTGAGGGGGAGGGCAGTGCTGCCGACGTAGAGGCCGCCCCTTTGGATACGTCCTCGTCAGAGGAGCCGAGCCCGGAGCCTTCGGACATAACGAGTGGTGGCTCCACACAAGAGTCCGCTCCCGTCTTAGCTGACGTGCGCCCCGACGTGTCGGGCATTGCTGACGCCACGGACACCACCGTGATGGACGGTCTCAAGCACGCGGGCAACGCGCTCTACCCCGCCATGGACAAAATCGGCAAAGACTTCGAGGAGGCGATCGCCAACCTCGAAGATGAGGCCGCCAATCGGTTCGCAAACCTGCGCAATCAGGCGAATCTGTTCCTCGCAGCCCTTGAGTCTGTGTTCACTCGCAAGTAAGTTCCCCTCGTTCCTCCGCTCGAGGACGAAAAACGAAGGCATCGTGAGCAACCCGGCCCGCGATGCCTTTTTTTTGTGCGTTATTTTGAGTTACGCTCAGACGCTAACTCTGTTCCTCAATAAAAGGTGAACCTCTCTAATCGCCCGCTGCGCACACTCTACGGGGGTCACGCTCTTTTGACAGCGCCCAGCAGGCTAACTTTCACTAACTAAGTTAGCCATACCACTAACTTTACAAGGTCGTAAATTCTAGCTATACTGAGTGGAGCGACCGAAGGGAATATATATATATAATAGAGTTTCAGAAACGCTGACTTACAGTCATTCGGCTAATTTCAGTCCCTGGGGGGTGGTTTTGAGAGGTTTTAGCGCTAATTTTGAGGCTAACTCGGACTAACTTTGGCTAACTTTCTCGCCAGACAGGCCGGGAGAGCCCTTAGAATAGAACAGAGCTCTCCCGACCTCAAGACTATTCTTCGTGTGATCTTGTAAAGTCTACGATGCCCACGTTCTTGATGGTGAACCGATTGTTCGTGGAAGCGGTCTGATAGCCTAGCTCACGCAATCTAGCGGCCAGCGAGGCATAGCTCCCCCGCACCATCGCCTGCTTGCCCTCGTGACAGTAGTCCCGGTAGATGCGCTGGAAGTCCTTGATGGGGATGCGCTCGCCCGGAGATTCTTCAAGGCACTCCTCGCAAAACGACTCGAGGCTCGTCTTGGTTCGCAGGTGCTGGTCGCGCTCGCGCTCCATAAACGCCAGGAGCTCCTTTGTGGCAGTTAATTGGGGCGATTTGTCGTTAACTGAGATGGCGGCCCACACTGCATCAACGTCTGTGGCGTCCAAGGCGGCGGCGCGTTCGGGGTTGGCGTCCATCCTGGTCGCGGAGCAATGGATGCTCCAGAAGCGCCGCGCCCCCGTATGATCCACGAAGCCGTGAGGCGGGTTGATGTTTGACGTAGCGATACACGACATCCGATTAGGAGCGTAAAACCCCGACTCTGAGTACATGCTGCGTGAGTCGATGGGCTTGCCCGTCACGATGGCCTTGAGTTGCGCGGCGTTGGCGGACTCTACACCCGCGAACTCATCGAGGAACGCCACCAGGGTCCGCGCAAAGAGCTTGCCTGAGAACTTCTCCCCGAGCTCGTTCACGTCGACGTTCCTGGTAAATGCCTCCATGGGCGCAAGGATGCGCTTTATGTTCTGAGATTTGCCGGTGCCGTTCTCCCTGCTCCAGTAGACAGGCACCACGTGCCAAATGACGGGCTTCTCCATAATCCCACGCTTGCACTGCCATATGAATTGCTTCATCGCCAACACGTTCGCTTCGTGGGCCAGCGAGGTCGTCCCCTCCCTCTCCATCAGCTTGAGGAACGTCCTGAGCGCCTTGTCGTTGGTACGCTGGGACTCTACCCCTTGCAGCCAACTTAGAAGCTCACTGGTGGCAGCGGCACGGCGATCGGTCGCGGCCTTCGTGATGATGATCTGCATCCGCTGAGGGCTGCTCTCAAGCTCAAAGGCCATGAGCTTCGTCAGATCGTTGAGCGACGCCCCTCGTCCCTCGAAATCCCAGGAGTCGGAAGCCACCCGGTAGGTCAGTCGCTCAGGCGGGAACACCTCGTGAAAATGCGCGTACAACTCAGGATTTGACTTCGGCTGATGATTCATCGGCTCCCCACGTTAACGGTACAAATATGGTGCTAATACCGGCGAAGGGGTCGTCGCAAGGGCCGCCCTCAGTTAGTCTTAGCGATGGCAGAGCCTGGTCGACACGGTAATTACGCTAACTGACGCTAACTCCATATGCTGCGACGTGTCATGCAATTCTATAGAAACGCCGTAAAAATACAGCCAGACGCAACTTGACGGGGTATGCCCACAGTACCATATATGTCCCACCGAGTTAGCGCTGGGCCACCAGAAGTTAGCGCGAGTTAGCGTTTCATAGAAGGAGAGTCAAAATGAGCGCACGAAAAAAAGAGAAAAATGTCCCGAAATTTCTAGATCGCAAGGCCGCTGCCGAGTACATCGGGCTGAGCGACTTCTGGCTTGCCAAGCACAAGAGCAACCCCGAAGCGCCCCGGTACATCGTCTACGGGCGCAAGTGCTGGTACCGCGTGAGCGATCTGGACGCCTGGCTTGAGTCCCGCGAGAACCTCGACGATCTGATGGTGCACTCCGCTGCCCACACCGCTCCGACGCCCGCTGCCAAGGAGCTCGCCGCTCGTTTCGAGGAGGAATGGGGAGGCGAGCCGTCCAGTGCTGTGGTCGCCAACGCCGTGGAGCGCGTGCGCCGCCTCAACCCCAAATACCTACGCTACTTAATAAATACTCTTAAGAAGTTAGAATCGAGGACCGCATGAAGTCCTATCCAAACCTCGAGATGCGCGGGAACACCTGGCACTACTCCTTCAAGATCAACGGCAAGCGCTACCGTGGCTCCTGCGCCACCCATCGCGTGGCCGAGGCTCAGGCCATCCTACGCCAGAAGATGGCTGAGGCTGAGGCCGGGGTGACGCCCGTCACGGAGCGGGCCCGCGAGACCAGGGGCATGACCATCGACTTCCTCGCCAATTGGGATCTTGAGCGCTCCCGCCTGGCGGCACGCAACGAACAAGCGGATCAGACCATACGCTCTATTTGGAAGCGGATCAGCACGTACTTTGAGAGCGTGACTGAGGTCTCTGATGACAGCCTGGCCTCCTACGCGGGCCATATGCTGCGCCAGGGCTACAGCACCTCCACCATTAAGAGAGACTTGTGGGCCATCCGTCGCGCCTACGCTTGGGCCGCCAAGGCCAGTAACCTCCCCGCGCTAGGGGACGGCCCAGACATGGCCGCGTCTCCGAAGGGCAAGGCCGCTGGCCGCCTTATCGATAACGAGGACCTGGAGGCGTGGTTGGTTCATCTGACAGGACGGGCGCTGGCCCACGCCGTCATCGGCGTCTCGACTGGCATCCGTAAGCGAGAACTGGAGCGGGCCACGCAAGCCTGGCTCGCCAGGGACGGCAGCGCTTTGAACTTACCTGCGGACAAAACGAAGGGACGCAAAGAGCGAACCGTACCCCTGACGCCGAGCGCTTCAGCCCTCGTCAAAGCGTTCGTGCCGCTGCTCGTTGATTCGCGTGCCGCCTGGCGCACGGCTTGCCGTAAGGCGGGCATCGAAGAGATCGCCATGCGCGACCTGCGCCACACGTTCGCAAGCAGGCTCAGCCGGTTCGATTCGGATGGGGTGCGGCTCGTGTGCGGATGGTCGAAGGGGGATAAGAACGCTGCGATGTTCTATCAGCACCTCGACGAGGACCGCCTCAAGAATATCGTTGAGGCCGTGCCGAAGGTGTTCCCGTTCCTCGCGGCCCACGCGAAGCGAGCTCTAGATACGCCTTAACCCTGTTCAGTCTGCTATGATGCCGCCATGCCATCCATTCGCCGCTCCTCCTCCGTCTCTTCTCTAGATCTGCCCCCGCCACGAACGTTCGCCCCGCCCCCGAGGCGAGCTTCGAGCGAGGGCAGTCTCTCCGACAGTACCACGGATACCCTCATCGTTGAGATCAGGATGGTCCAGCGTACTGAGTTCCCAGATCGCCCGACTGATGACTTTGATGTGCGGTGCTTAGAAGGCATCAAGAACTTCTGCCGAACGATCTGGCGAGCTCTACAGCGTTATTAGCTGACCGTGATGATGATACCGCCGCTGGTGGCGTCGCCGTTCCACGTCACGCTTTGGATAGCGGTGGCGGCACCGTCGGTGTCCCATTGGAAGTTGTCTCCCTGACGGGGGATGCCCGGCAACGTCACGGTGTCAGTTTTGTTTTGCATGGGGTCAATAACGGTCACGATGATGTCTGCCATGATGGGCTCCTGAATGATGGGTTCGACTCCATCATAACGCATGGCTGAGCTAGGTTCGCTATGGAAGGCCGTGCCACGAACGTGCCACATAGGGTTTTGACGCGAATCTGAAATATGGCTTATAGTGGCTCAGGTGGTGCGCGATAGTGGATTCGAACCACTGACCTTTGGCTTCGGAGGCCAGCGTCATAATTCCCGATTATGCATTATAAGCCATCTCCCAGCCGATTTAAGCCATCGACCCCCCAAAGAGTTACGCTAGAAGGTGCCACAGTCGTGCCACAGTTAGCGAAAGTTAATAACTATTGGCCCATCGCAAAGCAGGCACACGTCACCGGGCCCGGCGTTGATCATTTTTGTTCCACAATTCGTACAGTGTCCCTTGCGCTGCATCTTCGTCCTGTCGTTTGATGGGGGGCGTGAGTACCCAACTACAACTCTACCCCGCGCAGGCAGAGGGCGTTGCACGCTTTCTCGCCTCGAAGGGACGGTATGTTTTTACTTACGGCACCGGCTGCGGCAAAACGCCTACTGCTATCCGGTCTTTGGTTGAGTTTTTGCGGCGAGACCGCCGAAGGCGGCACGTAGCGGACGCCCGCGTGCTCATCGTATGCCCCGCCATCGTCAGGCGGCACTGGGTCAGGGAGTTTGATCGATGGGAGAACCTTGAGGCTCATCCTGTAGAGATGGGGCGCACGCGCAAGAGCGGCACGAAGAAGGCGCTCGCTGCCCGCGATGACGCCTACGCTGCCAATATCCAAGTCGTCAGCTATGACCTGCTTCCACAGGTGGACGCCCAGGGCTGGGACTTCATCGTGTTCGATGAGATCCACCACCTAGGCGACCCGCAATCCAAGCAGAGCGTCTACGCTCGTGGGGTCCTGGCCGCCAACCCCGGCGTGCCTGCCATCGGTCTGTCCGCGACCCTCATCCCGACTCAGATCAAACAGCTTTGGCACCCCATGCACCTGCTGTTTGGCAACACGTGGGGGATGCCCTCGAGGACGGGAGGCATTAGCTGGGACTTCCTCGGGCGCTTCTGTGAACTGAAGAAGAATGGCTACGGCACTGAGGTGGGCCCGGCCATCAAGGCGCGCATCCCTGAGCTCAAGAACAAGCTCCTCAAGGTCTGCCACCGCGTCACTCGTGAGGACATAGCGGACGACCTGCCTCCTATCGACGTGAAGGTGCTCGATGTACCGGGCGCAGGATTAGGAGCGCAGCTTAGGGTCGTCAAAGGACCCCGCCCCGAGGTCGCTCAAGCCGTCGAATGGTACAAGTCCCTGCCCGAGGACATCACCCATGCCGTCATCCTCGTGTACCACCGGGCGCTGGCCCAGGAGATTAGGAGCGCTCTCGGTCACGGCGACATCATCGACGGCTCCATGCCCACAGGCATGCGCGTTCAGTATTTAGACCGTATCGACATGGCGGAGCGTGGCCTCCTCATCGCGACATCCGAGAGCATCCGTGAGGGCGTACGGCTCATGTGGGCCCAGAAGGTGCTGTTTGCCGAATGGCGTCAGTCCCCCGCCCAGGTCGTGCAGGTCCTGGGGCGCTTCCAAAGCGTGGGGGATGCCCGCCGTCCACAGGTCGACGTGCTCACGGACGAGAGCCTGTACGGCCAGGCGCGCAAGCTGATGGAGCGCGTGCAGGACATCAACACCCTCATCAAAGCGGGCTCAGCAGAGGCCGTGGTGGAGCGCGTCTTTGAGCCGCGTGACCTGACTGAGGAGCGCATGGAGCAGCTCACCCTATCGATGCTGGCCTCCGGGCCGCGTTGCCTCGACTCAAGCTGGGTTGAGGAAGCAGAGGAGACAGAAGAAAATGAATGGTAACATCCTCCTCCCCAACGAAGACGGCGTACTCGTACCCGTCACGGCTGCTGAGGAGCTAGACGCAACGCTGAGCGAGACGGAGAAGGCACTGAGCTTGGCCGTCAATAGCGGTGGTTCGGGCTTAGGTATGTCCTACTACTCTGGTGCCGCCAAGTGCGGACGGCGGGCTCGCTTGAGCCAGGAGCGCTATCAAAGCTTCCGCGACTCCAACGCGACGCTGCCCCCAACGAAGAATCACTTTATCGTCGGCAGCGTGTTTCATAAGCTCCACGAACTGGCGCGCATCAACGAGGTCGACCCCTTCGCTACGCCACCCACGCTCGACGCCGACGAGCAGTACAAGAACCCCAACGTCGCGGAGGGTATGAGGCTGTACAGAGGATGGCTGCGTCAGTGGACTCTTGGGTTCTGGGGTAAAACAATTGCCGTAGAGGAGCACTTGACGGACGAGGAGACTTTCGCGCCCGCTTCCGTCACCGCTGCCATCGATATGGTTGTGGAGTTGGATGAGGCTGCTTGCGAACGGGCCCTAACTCGCGGGCTAGATCTCAAGCCTGGCATATATCTGTGCGATTGGAAGACAGCGGATGGCCCTAGCGATGGCACGCAGTATCGAGAGGGGCTTCAAGCGCTGTGGTATCCATACGTCTGGCAAAAATTCAACCCGGACAAGCCTCCGCTGGGGACCATCTTCGACGTGACCATGAAGAGGAGCCGCCGCAAAGATCGCTCAGTTTTGCGCGACGACTTCCAGGCGTTCTTTGTACCCTACGGCTTGGAGTCTGTCGAAACTCTGAGGGGCATGGTCATGCAAGGATATCGAAACGTACAGGAGGACGTGCCGAACCGTGCCGAGTGCTGCGACTGGCGCGGGGAGGTCTGTCCCTTTCGAGTTATGGGGACGTGCGATGCGACGTGAACAGTGGAAGTGCACGCGCTGCGACTGCCTTATTCGAGGGGCCGATGACGATGACATCGAAAGGCACCTTGTCGTGTGCCAGTGGGGCAACAACGTCAACTCGCCCAAGCATTACACGTCACACCCATCCGGCGTGGAGTGCATCACCATCACCGAGCACATGGGATTTTGCCTTGGCAACGCCATCAAATACATATGGCGGGCGTCCCTCAAAGGAGGCCGCGAGGACTTAGAGAAGGCACGCTGGTATATCGACCGAGAACTTAAGAAGTTCGACGCGCCGTGACGTGCCATAACGCATCGTTCGAGAGTATTTACCCCCACAGGAGTTTATCATGAGTTTTATTAAGACAGCAGCAGAGAGCCTCAAGCAGTCAAACCGTCGCATCCTCGTCGTAGGAGCCAAGGGCTCAGGTAAGACGACCTTCAGCGTCAGCGCCAGCCATCAGGCGGGCGACACTATCGCTGGCGAGCGACGCGCCTGCGACGATGTCTTCGTGGTGCAAGGCGACAGCGAGGGCATCATGGGGGCCATGGACGCAGGGCTTCAGCCAGGCCACATCCTCGACACCACTGACGTGAACACCTGGGACGAGTATTGCAAGCGCTTAGCTGGTGGTCTCAGGGAGATCGAGGGCAAGCTCAAGGACGGCACCATTAAGGTGATCGTCGTGGACCTTGGCTGGCCCGCCAAACTTATCGACCGTCAGATCGATCCCGCGCATCAGAAGGACTGGAAGCTCGTCGCCAACGAGGGTGGCCGTCTGTTCCGTGCGTTCGCAGGACTGCCCGGCATCACGGTCATCGGCAACGCGCAGATCAAAGCCGCGTCATCGCCTGGTGAGACACAGCAGAGCATTGATGCGAGTGCAGCCAAGTCTGTAGGCGGCGAGAGGTCATCTTTTACGATAGATTTGCCGAAGGGTATTGCATCCCTGTGGCGAGATAACGCATCGTTTATTTTCACTCGCGAGGTCAAGCGCGTGAAGGATGCAAAGGGGAACATGGGCAGAGAGTTTAGAACGTTAACGCAATCGACGGCCCGCTTTGAGGCCGCCAGTCGCGCCGCATCTAGCCTCCACCCCACCGAACCCGGCACCATCTCTTTGCACGCTTTACTTAAGCGAGCGTACGGAGCCAGCCTGTGATGCCCACACCTGAGTGCACGCCTCAGTGCCTCGAGTACGGGCGCTTCACGCTCGCCGGTGGCTTCGTTATCGGCGGCGTACTGAGTGCCTTAGTTGTATCTTTGTTCTG
>Ga0308174_10001841_pt1 | contig 10164 bp, 12 predicted proteins | sample PhyPR2_FD_203894 | JGI IMG/M metagenome (GOLD analysis project Ga0308174, IMG submission 203894) | Soil microbial communities from UC Gill Tract Community Farm, Albany, California, United States - DLSLS.P.R2 | ecosystem: Environmental > Terrestrial > Soil > Agricultural land | place: USA... | reverse complement strand
CTTGATCGCAGCAATCGTGCTGCTGACCGGGACGGCGGCTGCGCCTGCTGCTCCAAGAGATCCGTCGGAGGTGCATCACCTCCAGCATGTGTTCGTGATCATGATGGAGAACACGGGCATCGAAGCCCTGCTGGGGAACCCGAACGCGCCGTGGATCAACCAGGCGGTCCAGACCTACGGCGTCGCCGGCAACTACTACGGCGTCACGCATCCGAGCCAGCCGAACTACATCGCGGCGACGGCCGGGACGACACAGGGCGTTCCGGACGACAACGACGTGACCGTCGACCTGCCGAACATCGTCGACCAGCTCGAGAGCCATCACAGGTCGTGGAAGGGCTACATGCAGGCGTACTCGCTCTGCACGACGAAGTTCGACCACGCGTGCGGCAACCAGCTCTACGAGCGCAAGCACAACCCGTTCATCTCGTTCGCGGACGTCCAGAACGATCCGGCACGGCTGGCGAAGCTCGTCGATCTGAGCCAGTTGAGCGCCGACCTCGCGTCGAACCACGTGCCGGACTACTCGTGGATCAGCCCGGATCAGTGCAACGACATGCACGGCAGAGGCGGCGGAGGCTCGTCCGATCCGTGTGACTTCTCGAACGAGCAGACCCTGATCCACCTCGGCGACACGTTCCTCGCGAACACCGTGGGCGAGATCATGTCGTCCAAAGCCTGGGGGCCGAACTCGGTCATCTTCATCACCTGGGACGAGAGCGACTTCACCGGGTCGGCGACCGATTTCGGCTTCGGCGACACGCGCGGCTGCTGTGACGCCAACCCGGGTGGCGGCCACGTGCTCACGCTCGTGATCAGGGGTGGCCAGACCCATTTGCAGAAGGCCTCGTTCACGCCGTACAACCACTACTCCATGCTGCGCACGATCGAGGACAGCTGGCACCTCGGCTGTCTCGCTCACACGTGCGACAGTCAGACCGTCCCGGCGATGACCGACCTCGTCGACCGGCGGAGATAGGCGATTCGTTTCCGGGGGCGCCGGTCACCGGCGCTCCCGGCTCACCGCCCGAGCCGAGTCGCTAGCCGGTCCACCACCCGGGCGTGATCTCGCCGTCGTTCTGCTCGCCGATCGGCGCGCCGAAAGCGATCACTGTGATCCCGTCCGGGCCGGCCTCGAGGTTGCGCATCACCCTGGGGCCTATCCGCAGGATGTCCCACTGCCGTAGCTCGTGCACCTCGTCGTCGAGCTTGATCCGCCCGGAGCCCTCGCCGATCACGTAGATCTCTTCCTGCTCGGAGTGCGTGTGCCCGAACGGCATGCGGAGGCCGGGCGGCAGCTTCTCGACGCCGACGCCGCCGACCGTGCAGCCGAGCTGCCGCCGCGGAAAGCGGACGTCCATGCCCTCCGGCATCTGGAACTTCGGGGCGACGTTCTCGACGTCGCCGAGGTTGACGATCGTGTAGTCGCTCATGTCCGTGAGGCTACGTCGTCGAGCAGTTCGTCGAGCGGTACGGCGGCTCCCTCGGCGCGAAGCTCGTCCGCGCGCTCGGCCCCGAGCTCCGCGCACACATACGCGGTGATGCGCTCTTGCGTCTGGGCCTCGTCCGGGCTGAGGGTCGCCCCGATCTCGGAGAAGAGCCCTCCCGAGGCGCCGAGCATCATGGCCGCGCGCGGTGCGTCCTCCTCGATCATCGCCAGCTCCGCCAAGCCCGCGAGGCAGTAGGCGATCACCTCGCGATAACCGAGCCGCCGCCCGATTGCGAGGCTCTCGCGCAACGCTTCCACCCCCTGCTCGGTCCGGCCGAGTGCGAGCTCGGCCCGGCCGAGGTTGTGCAGATTGACCGCGGCCCCGTCCTCGTCGCCCCCTTCGCGGGAGGCGTCGATCGCCTCGCCGTAGTAGCGGACTGCGGTTTGGAGATCGCCGCGCATGTGCGCGATCGTGCCGAGATTGCCGACCGACGCCCCCACGCGGCTCGGCTTCCCCTGGCTCCGGAAGAGCGGAACCGCCTCCTCGTACAGCGCAGCCGCGCGGTCGAGTTCCAGCTCGGCGATTGCCACGCCGCCGAGCTCCGCGGTGGATCGGGCGATCCCTTCCTCGTCGCCGAGCTCCCGGTAGAGGTCGAGGCTCTGCTGCAACCACTCTCTCGCCCGCTTGGTCTCTCCCTGCCGGAAGGGGAAGATCGCGCCGGTCACGAGGGCCAGCGCCCGGGCCTCGGGGGGCGCGCCTGCCAGACGGGAGAAGATGCCGCCGAAGACGCGGTGTCCCTCGCTCAGGTGGCCCTTCAGGACCCAGTACCAGCGCGCCGCGACTGCGAGCCGCACCTCCAGCTCGATCTCTCCGGATTCGGCCGCCCAGGCGAGGGCCGCGCGCACGTTGTCGAGCTCCTCGTCGAGCACCGGGAAGATCGAGTCCTCGGGGTCGGCGCCGGCGTGCCACGCCGCCGATCCCTCTTCCGCACGCGCGAGATAGTGCGCGCAGTGCCGAAGGCGCAGCGACTCCGCCTCACCGGCCGCCTCCAGTACCTCGCCGGCGTACTCGCGGATCGTCTCGAGCATGCGGAAACGCGGTTCGCCGGTCGGCCGCCGCACCGGCCGGACGAGGCTCTCGTCCACGAGGGACGCCAGCGTTTCGAAGACGTCGAGCCCGTCTTCGCCGCAGACAGCCTCGGCCGCCTCGAGCGTCCAGCCTCCCGCGAAGACCGCGAGCCGCGCGAAGAGCGTGCGTTCTGCATCGTCGAGCAGGCCGTGGCTCCACTCGAGCGTCGCGCGCAGCGTCCGCTGACGCCCTGGCAGATCCTGCGCGCCCCCGACGAGCAGGTCGAGTGCGCGGTCGAGACGACGGTTCATGGTTCCGGGCGGCAGGAGCTTCGAACGCGCCGCCGCGAGCTCGATCGCGAGGGGCAGCCCGTCGAGCCTCGCGCAGACCTCGGCGACCTCGACCGCGTTCCCTTCGTCGAGCTGGAACGCCGGGTCGACGGCGCCGGCGCGGGCGGCGAACAGGCGCACCGCGTCGTTGGCGACGAGCTGCTCGAAGCTCGTCGCCGCCGGCTCCGGAAGCGCGAGCGGCGGCACGGGATACTCGTGCTCGCCGGCGAGGCGGAGAGGCGTACGGCTCGTCGCGAGCACGAGCAGACGCGGCGCGGCGGACAGCAGGTGCGAGACGAGCTCGACGTGCGGCACGAGCTGCTCGAGGTTGTCGAGCACCAGCAACGTGCCCTTGTCGCGGAGCCTGGCCGCGAGCACGTCTTCCATCGCTTCGCCGCTCTCGCCGGCTTCGAGCGCCTGGGCCAGCACCGATGCGAACAGCACGGCGTCGCGGACGGGGGCGAGGTCGACGAACACGGCGCCGTCGGCCAGCCCAGGCCCGAGCTCGGCCGCGGCGGCGAGCGCGAGGCGGGTTTTTCCGGCGCCGCCCGGACCCGTGAGCGTGACGAGGCGTACCTCTTGCCGCCGCAGCAGCGCGCAGACTGCCGCGACCTCGAGGCGGCGGCCCACCAGCGGAGTCGGCGGCGTCGGCAGCCGCAGGAGGGTCGGCGTGGGGGCGTCCGGAGCAGCGAGTGAAGGATCGTGGCGAAGGATTCGCCGCTCGAGCTCCTGCAGCTCCGGGCCGGGGTCGACGCCGAGCTCCTCGACGAGCAGCTCACGCGCAGCACGGCAGGCTGCGAGTGCGTCTACCTGCCGGCCCGACCGGTAGAGCGCGAGCGCATGTTGGGCGCGCAGGCGCTCCCGGTAGGGCTCGCTCGAGATCAGCCGCTCGAGCTCCGGCACGAGCTCGTCGTGCCGGCCGAGCGCGAGCTCGGCGTCGTGGCGTAGCTCGAGTGCGCGCAGGCGCCGCTCCTCGAGCTGCGCCACCTCGGCCTCGTAAACGGGCTCTCCCGCGAGGTCGGCGAGCGCCGGCCCGGTCCAGAGCTCGAGCGCGCCGCCGAGATCCTCCGCGGCTTCGGCCGCACGGCCGGCGCCGAGAGCCGCGGCGGCGCTGTCGACGAGGCGCTCGAACCGGCCGAGGTCGAGCTCCGAAGGGTCGAGATGGAGACGGTAGCCCGTCCCGTGGCGCTCGATCCGTTCGCCGCCGACCGCGCGCCGCAGCCCGTGCACGTACACCTGCAGCGAGGAGACCGCAGAGCGCGGCGGCTCGGCTCCCCAGAGCGCGTCGACGAGGCGGTCGCGTGAAACGACCGTGTTCGCGTTCAGGAGCAGGAAGGCCAGCAGGGCGCGCTGCTTCGGGGCTCCGAGCGGCAGCGAGCCGGCGTCCCCGACGACCTCGATCGAGCCCAGGATGCGGAATTCCATGCTCGCCGACCCCTTTCCCAACCAGGCCCCAAGCGGATCTTAAGCGGCCGGATCGATGGTGCTCCCGACCCCGGAACGAAACGGAAGGAGCCCCAGATGATCCGCGCAGGAGACACCATCGAGAATCCCATCACCGGCGAGCGCATCGTCTTCCGGCAGACGAGCCGCGAGACGAACGGCCAGGCCGTCGTGATCGAGACCTTCGTGCAGCCGAACGGCTTCGTCGCCGCCGCGCACGTGCACCCGAGCCAGGAGGAGCGCTTCGAGGTCCTCCGCGGCAGCGTCGGCTTCAGGGTCGGGCGGAAGAAGCTCGTCGCCGGCCCCGGGCAGCGGCTGACCGTCCCGGCCGGAACGCCGCACAAGTTCTGGAACGCGGGTGAGGAGGAGGCGCACTTCGTCTGCGAGGTGCGCCCGGCCCTCCAGTTCGAGGCGCTGCTCGAGACGATGTTCGCACTCGCCGCCGACGGCAAGACGAACAGGAAGGGCATGCCCAATCCGCTGCGGCTCGCGGTGATCGCGAACGCGCACTTCGACACGGTTCGCCTGCCGTTCCCGCCGGCCATTGTGCAGCGGATCGGCCTGGCCCTCGGCAGCCCGCTCGGGCGCGCCCTCGGGTACGGCCCCTTCTACCTCCCCGCCGAGCCCGCGGCCGCGTTGGTCGCCTCGTCGATCTGATGCGCCGTCGCCTCTTCTTCACCGGCCTGATCGCCGCCGTGCTCGCGCTCGCCGCCCTCGGCCTCATGCTGAGGGTGGCGCGCGTGGCCGCGGCTGCCTGAACCTGAGACCAAGGAGGACACTCCAACATGCACGACACGCCCACCACTCCACTCCCGGGCTCCTGGCTCACGAGCCGCCTCGGCGTCAACCCGCGCGAGATCGAAGAGCTGCGGAAGAACGGCGAGCTCTTCGCCGTCCGCGGCCAGGACGAATGGCTGTACCCGGCCTGGCAGTTCGGTCCCGGCGGCTCGATCCCGTCGGGTGTCCGCAACGCCGTCAAGGCGGCGCGCGCGGTCGGGCTCGACGAGGCACGCCTCGTGGCCCTGCTGCGCCGCCCGGTCGGCCTCGTCGGCGGCGGCCGGCTGCTCGACCTGCTCTTCGAGGGCCGGTCCGACTTCGTCGTCGACGCCGTCCGCAACGCCGCGACGGCGTAGCCCTGCTCGTCGCACGGGGCCCGCGTACGCTGGCCCCGTGCGCATCCTGCTCGTCTCGCAGATGTACCCCGGGCCGGACGATCCGGACCTCGGTACCTTCGTCGCGCAGGTGGAGCGCGAGCTCGCCGAGCGGGGGAACGAGATCGAGCGGGCCGTCCTCGACACGCGCGCCGGCGGGAAGCTCCGCTACCTGACCCTCGCGCGCAGGACGCGGGCCGCGGCCCGGCCGGACGTGGTCTATGCGCACTTCCTCGTGCCTTCGGGCCTCATCGCCGCGCTCGCGGGCGGCGCTCCGCTCGTCGTCACCGCGCACGGGACGGACGTGCGGAACATCGGCGCGTTTCCGGGCGTCACGGCCGCTACCCGGTTCGTGGTGCGACGCGCGGCGACGGTGATCTGCGTCTCCGACTACCTGCGGCGCGAGCTCGAGACGAAGCTGCCGGAGGCGCGCGGGAAGCTGGAGATCGTGTCGAGCGGCGTCGACCGCGAGCGTTTCGCAGTCACGGAGCCACCGCCGGGCCCACCGCGGTTCCTCTGCGTGGGCGCGCTCGAGGAGCGGAAGAATGTCGTCCGCCTCGCGGACGCCTTCGCGCGCCTCGATGAGGGAACGCTCACCTTCGCCGGCGACGGCCCTCTCCGGTCGCAGCTCGAGGGACGCGACAGCGTCCGCCTGCTCGGCCGCGTCCCGCACGACGAGATCCCGAGCTTGCTCGCCGAGAGCCGCGTCCTCGCCCAGCCGAGCCTCGTGGAGCCCCTCGGCCAGGCGCTGCTCGAAGCGATGGCCTGCGGACGCTCGGTCGTGGCGACGCGGATCGGCGGGCCACCCGAGTTCGTTCCGCCCGAAGCCGGGGTGCTCGTGGACCCGCTCGACGTAGCTGCTCTGTCGCGCGCGCTCGCGCAGGCCGCGGCGCTGCCGAGTCCGAACCTCGCCGCCCGCGAGGCGACCGCGGAGCACGACGTCCGCCGCCAGGCCGAGCGAATCGAGGCCATCCTCAGCTCTGCTGTTGCTCGAGATCCGCGAGCCTGACCTCGACGAGCGGCCGGATCTGCTCCTCGAGCCCGGCCTCCCGCGCGAGCGCGAGCGCCTGCTCCCAGCTCTCGCGCGCCTTCGCCGGATCGACTCCCTGCTTGAGGCGATTGTCGCCCGTCACGAGCAGCTTCTGGATCCGCTCACGGGCGCCCTCTTCCACAAGACGACGCTAACAGCGAGGATGAATGGATGCCGCGCCGCCCGAGGAAGCCCAAGCCGCTCCGCGTGTTGATCGCCGACGACCACCGGTTGTTCGCCGAGGCGCTCGAGGCGATCCTCGCCTCCGACGAGCGGATCGAGGTCGTCGGGCAGGCGGGCGACGGGGGTGAGGCGGTCGAGCTCGCGCGCAAGCTGGTCCCGGACGTCGTCCTGATGGACGTGAGCATGCCGGTCCTCGACGGGTTCGAGGCCACACGCGAGATCCGCGCCGAGAGTGACGACACCCACGTCGTCATGCTGACCGGCTCGAACTCGCGCGACGACGTCGACCGCTCGCGGGAGGCCGGGGCGTCCGGGTACGTCACCAAGGACCGCATCGCCTCCGAGCTGGTGGCGGCAATCGTCGAAGTGTCGCGACGGCGGCTACCCTGAGCGCGTGGTCACCTTTTTCGCAGTCACCCAGGTGCTCATCGTCGTGGCGATGATCTCGCTCATCCTCATGCACTCCGGCCGCGACGCGGGCATGGGCGGGATGGGCTTCACCCCGGCCTCGCAGGGCGGAACCCACATCGTGGAGCGGAACCTGACCCGGGTCACGACGGTGCTCACCGTGCTGTTCTTCGCCAACAGCATCGCCCTCTTCCGCGCCCTGGCCTGAGCGCCGCGGGCGCTACTATGCGCGGGCTCTCGCGCTGGTGGCGGAATTGGTAGACGCGCTAGGTTGAGGGCCTAGTGGCCTTAACAGGCCGTGGAGGTTCAAGTCCTCTCCAGCGCACTTCTGGGCCGCCCTCGGGCGGCCTTGTCCTTTGTGTTGCGTTTGACGCCGTCCGGAGGAGTCCGTACCCTTCTGGCGAACGTGTGTTCGGCACCGTCCCCGACCCCCTGGAGCGTGAGATGCAGACGACAGACGAGTTGACAGGCCGGCAGCGCGAGATCTGGAGCTTCCTCGTCGTATACGTCGACCGGCACGGCTATCCGCCAACCGTGCGGGAGATCGGCGAGGCCGTCGGCCTCGCGTCTCCGTCGACCGTCCACGCGCACCTCGCGAATCTCGAGCGCGCGGGACTGTTGCGCCGAGACCCGACGAAGCCGAGGGCGCTCGAGCTCGTCGGTCGGGACAAGGCTGCAGAGACCGTCCCCGCCGAGCTGCCGAAGCTGCCGCTGCTCGGTCAGATCGCCGCGGGCGGGCCGCTCCTGGCAGACGAGAACGTCGAGGACGAGATCGCGGTCCCCGAGCGGCTCCATGGCGACTTCCTGCTGCGGGTCAAGGGCGAGTCGATGATCGAGGCCGGGATCCTCGACGGCGACGTGGTCGTCGTACGGCGCGCGCAGGACGCGCGGGACGGCGAGATCGTCGTCGCCCTCGCCGGAGACGACGAGTCCGCCGACGAGGCGACGGTGAAGCGGTTCTTCCGCGAGAACGGCCGCATCCGGCTCCAGCCCGAGAACTCGGCGCTCGAGCCGATCTACGCGCCGCACGTCGAGATCCTCGGCAAGGTCGTGGGGGTGTTCCGCGAGCTGTGACAGCGACCCCGCCGACGCCTCTCCACCGGACGCTCGAGCAGGAGCTCCTCGCCGTGTTGCGCGGGGCGTGCCTCGAGTGCCCGGTCTGCGGCGAGTTCGTCCTGCACGAGGGCCCGGTCGTGCGCTGTCCCGAGTGCTCGATGCGCCTGCACGGGCGAATCGACGGCGCCGGGACCGGGGTACAATCCGGCTTGCAGGCCGGGTGACCGCGGCGCTCCTCTGTTAGCTCAGAGTGGCGTCGAGGAAAGTCCGGACACCACAGGGCAGGGACGCTCCCAACAGGGAGGCGGCGAAAGCCGACGGAAAGTGGCACAGAAAACAGACCGCCGGTCGCGGATCTCCGGAGTCGCGGCCGGTAAGGGTGAAACGGTGGGGTAAGAGCCCACCAGCGGCCCTGGCGACAGGGCCGGCTCGCCAAACCCCGTCCGGTGCAAGGCGAACAGGCTCCACCGACGTGGCCCGCCGAGGAGCCGGGTAGCTGCACAGATGGATGGCCACCCCCGACAGAATCCGGCTTACAGGCCTGCTACCGAGAAGCCCCGCTCCGGCGGGGCTTCTCCATGCAAAGCGCGTCTCTCTATCCGGCGGGCTTCGGCCCGGTCAGGCCGAGCTTCTGCAGCGCGCGGTGGACGTAGGTCGCGAACCCGACCGCGCCGATGCCGCTCAGGTGGATCCCGTCCGCTGCGAACCACGACGGGTGGGGCCCCGCGTAGTGGTTCCAGTCGAGCACCGTCATCGTCGACCGCCACTTCTGCTCCTCGGCGTAGATCGCGTGGTTGGTGTCGACGTACTGCTTGCTGGTCGCGCGCAAGGTGAGCCAGAGCACGTGCCTGACGCCGCGCTTCCAAAGGGCCTTCAACACGATCGGCAGGCCGTGGCGATAGGTCGAGGGGTCGTCGTTGTAGCCGACGAACACCACGACGTTCGGCCCGATCGCGCGACCGAGTGTGCGCACCGTCGCCAGGACGCTCGGGGGAGGGTCTGTGGTGAGGCAGCCCGGCTGGGTCAGCCGCCCGCATGGATAGAGCTCGAGCCGGACGCGGTTGCCGCGCTCCACGATCTGCCTCGCGGTCGCGTCCCAGTTGAGCGCCGCGCCGGACGAGTCGGAGAAGATCGTCACCCGCTGGTTCGGCCGCTTCTTCCCTGCGATCGCGGTCGCCACGAGCACGGAGCAGAGCACGAGCGCACCGAGCAGTGCGAGAAACCGACCCACGGCGCTGGACTCTAAGCGCAGATGTGGTAGTCGAACAACCCGGGTTTACGTCCGCAAGACGACTTCGAGCACGGTGCCGAGGCCCGGCGTGCTGCGGACGCTGAAGCCGCCGTCGATCGATGTCGCGCGAGCGCGCATGTTCCGCAACCCGTGCCCCCCTGTCTCCCCCTCGAGTGGGAAGCCTGCGCCGTCGTCCTCGATCGCGACGAACCGCTCGCCCGTGGGCCGTTGACCGATGACGACCTCGGCGCGAGTCGCATTGGCGTGACGCCTCACGTTCCCCAGCCCTTCCTGGACGATGCGGAAGATCTCGATCTGCTCGTCGGGAGCGAGCCGGATCGCCGGATCGATCTCGAAGTCGACCGCCAGCTCCCCGTCGGCGGTCAGGAACTCGACGTAGCGGCGCAGCGCGGAGTCGAACGGAGCCGTACCGCTCGCCGACGACAAGGCGAGGATCGCGAAGCGGGCTTCCTGCTGTGCGAGCGTGGCCGCCTCCTTGAGCTGCGGGCTCACCTCCTCGACCGGGGCTCCCGCCTCGAGCATCTGGGCGTGCGTCGAGACCGCGAACAGATACTGGGCCAGGCCGTCGTGGATCTCGCGTGCGACGCGCGCGCGCTCCTCCGCGACCGCGCGGCCGAGCTCGGCCGCGCGGATGGCCCGCCACGCGCCGACCACCATCAGCGCGAAGGCGAGCAGGCGGAGGAAGTCTCCCTCTGCGACGTACGTCGTCCCCCGCGGCGGATCGAGCACGAGGTGGAGGGCGGCGAAGAGCTGCAGCGTGAACCCGAGGGCGAGCCACTGGGCGAGGTCGTCCCCGGTCCGAGCGAGTCGCCGT